>Ga0080007_1065783_pt2 | contig 160580 bp, 136 predicted proteins | sample OctOCTMetagenome_FD_69210 | JGI IMG/M metagenome (GOLD analysis project Ga0080007, IMG submission 69210) | Hot spring and microbial mat streamer communities from Octopus Spring Streamers, Yellowstone National Park, USA - OCT_B (SPADES... | ecosystem: Environmental > Aquatic > Thermal springs >...
GGGGGTCCGCGGAAGGCTTATAAAATGATCCCTTCAAACCCCTCTCTTCTCCCCCCATCCCCAACCATCCGCTTCCCTTTCGATCCGAAAAGATCCCTCCATAGGGATCTGATCCCATGGTTCGGAAAAGGCTTCCGCGGACCCCCGTCATCCCCAGATCCGTGGAGAAGCCCGCACCCCTTGACAAATCGCACAATCGATGCTATATTTAAGGCGAACTGGATTTCCGAAGGGGGTTCTCTCTCCCTTCCCCCACTCACCCCCTGAAATCGCAGGGCCTCAATCGAACCAGCGTGGGATTGAAACTCCACCTCCGGGCGAGGAGCCTTTGAAGCCGCCGGTGCCGCCTCAATCGAACCAGCGTGGGATTGAAACAGATCCCCCGCCCCCGGAGCGGGCGGTCAACGCCGCCCTGCCTCAATCGAACCAGCGTGGGATTGAAACAGCTCAACGACACCCCGACCTCCTTCAGCCGGGAGCCGCCTCAATCGAACCAGCGTGGGATTGAAACGCACTCAAAGCAGAGGCCATCTACCCAGCCCTCCTCCTGGGCCTCAATCGAACCAGCGTGGGATTGAAACCTCCTTCCGGAGGATCTGGCGGGCGGTGGAGAAGGCCGCCTCAATCGAACCAGCGTGGGATTGAAACGACATTTTCGAAGTACGCCGCCTGGCGCTCCGGGGGCCTCAATCGAACCAGCGTGGGATTGAAACTCCATGAAAATTACGATCACGGTTGGTGTGGGGCCTTGCCTCAATCGAACCAGCGTGGGATTGAAACCTCCACGAGGGAGCGGATGGCCTCCGCGTCGTCCGCGGCCAGCCTCAATCGAACCAGCGTGGGATTGAAACCTGCTGGAACTCTTGCTTCCAGACGATGACCTCGTAGGCCTCAATCGAACCAGCGTGGGATTGAAACCTCGGAGGCTCCCGTCAGCGCCGCGATCTGCCGGACGGCCTCAATCGAACCAGCGTGGGATTGAAACGATTGATTACTGGAGGAAGATCAGGCAGAAGAAGGGGTAGCCTCAATCGAACCAGCGTGGGATTGAAACACCAGCTCTTGGGCTCCTCCTGCCCGGATCCGGATCCGCCTCAATCGAACCAGCGTGGGATTGAAACGGGGCGAAGCTGATCAAGGCAAACAAGATCTGGGGAAAGCCTCAATCGAACCAGCGTGGGATTGAAACCAAGTGTCAATGCTGGAGCTATTAACGAAGGCGGCAAGCCTCAATCGAACCAGCGTGGGATTGAAACGATGAAGACCAAAGAGCCCGGCAACTCAAGAACTGGAAGCCTCAATCGAACCAGCGTGGGATTGAAACAAGAGCACAGGCTTGGAGCTTATCATGCCCATGGGCTGGCCTCAATCGAACCAGCGTGGGATTGAAACTACGGGTATGCAATGCGCCAACGATGACTGGGATTCAGCCTCAATCGAACCAGCGTGGGATTGAAACCACAAGAACCCGGCCCCGGTGTGGGCGTTGGCGTAGGCAGCCTCAATCGAACCAGCGTGGGATTGAAACGCCACCTTCCAGCCTCCTCCCGGACGCCATGCCCGCGGCCTCAATCGAACCAGCGTGGGATTGAAACGATCTCGATGATCTCGTTCGCGGCCATCCCTGCCTCCTTGCCTCAATCGAACCAGCGTGGGATTGAAACCTTCCTTCCACCGCTGGTAGGCCGTTTTACCGACGCGCCTCAATCGAACCAGCGTGGGATTGAAACATCACGATGCCGTCCCGCTGGCCCAGAATATGCACCATGCCTCAATCGAACCAGCGTGGGATTGAAACCGCAGGATAGTTGTCCAAGCCCATCGCGCACCTCCCGAGCCTCAATCGAACCAGCGTGGGATTGAAACGGCCTTCCACCGCGACGCCATCGTCATCGCCTTTGGGCCTCAATCGAACCAGCGTGGGATTGAAACTCGTCCGCGGCTGGGCCGTGTGCCCGGCCTGCGGGATGGGCCTCAATCGAACCAGCGTGGGATTGAAACCATACTCCAGGGTCCAGCCGAACTCCCTGGCCAGGATCAGCCTCAATCGAACCAGCGTGGGATTGAAACTCCCCTACCCCAGCGCTCACGTGACTGTAGCGGGTCTCGCCTCAATCGAACCAGCGTGTGATTGAAACTTCACCGCAGCGCGAGCGGGAGCGGGTGCACCTGGCTGCCTCAATCGAACCAGCGTGGGATTGAAACATGAATAGGACTCACGGCCGGCTTCTCGAGATACACCTGCCTCAATCGAACCAGCGTGGGATTGAAACAGGTCCCAACGCCTCGATCTTTTTCCGGATGGCGGCGACGCGCCTCAATCGAACCAGCGTGGGATTGAAACGGGTCCGGGAGTTCCCGTGGTTCCGCTCTTGCCAAACCGCCTCAATCGAACCAGCGTGGGATTGAAACCATCACCTCACGCCCCTCCAGAACCCACACCCAGGTGCCTCAATCGAACCAGCGTGGGATTGAAACGCTCTGGCCGCTACGACTACCGCATCGTGGAGCTCAGCCTCAATCGAACCAGCGTGGGATTGAAACGGGTCGAAGTGGACGTGTTGGCCAACAAGTGGGGAGCCTCAATCGAACCAGCGTGGGATTGAAACGGATCACCGCCCGCGCGCAGGAGGACATGTGGGCCATGCCTCAATTGAACCAGCGTGGGATTGAAACAATCTCGTCTCCGGCCCGCAGGAATCGGACGGCTCCGGCCTCAATCGAACCAGCGTGGGATTGAAACCGTCGTCTCGCTTCATGTTCGCCCGGATCACGTAGCAGCCTCAATCGAACCAGCGTGGGATTGAAACCGGCTTTCGGAGATCCTGCCCGCGCTTCCAGAGAGCCTGCCTCAATCGAACCAGCGTGGGATTGAAACTCGGGTGGGGCGCGGGAAGAAGGGAGGGCGGGGCGGCGCCTCAATCGAACCAGCGTGGGATTGAAACGGAAAGAAGGCCGGGTCGCTTGGAAGGCCATGCCCGCCTCAATCGAACCAGCGTGGGATTGAAACTGGATGCGGATCAACGGGGCCAGGAACTTCAGGATCTCGCCTCAATCGAACCAGCGTGGGATTGAAACTCCGCGAGCCGCAGGAGGTCTCCCGATGAGCGTCCAGGCCTCAATCGAACCAGCGTGGGATTGAAACCCGCCGCCCCGCCGGTCCCCCGGCCGATGACCCTTCGCCTCAATCGAACCAGCGTGGGATTGAAACACAGGATCGGGTGGCCACCTGACCCGGATCGGGTGGGCCTCAATCGAACCAGCGTGGGATTGAAACTCGCCAGCCCGTGGCCAACAAGCCATCGCCCCCTGTGGCGCCTCAATCGAACCAGCGTGGGATTGAAACGCGGCCGGAGGATCCGGGCTCCCTCTCCAGCCTGGCGATGCCTCAATCGAACCAGCGTGGGATTGAAACGGCTTATGAGGGCGCGGACTGGGAGATCCCCGAGCCGCGCCTCAATCGAACCAGCGTGGGATTGAAACTCCGGCAGGCGCACCAGGTGCAGGATCCGCTCGCCGGCCTCAATCGAACCAGCGTGGGATTGAAACGATCGCATCTGGGTCCACGACGCCTCCCTCGGACTTGCCTCAATCGAACCAGCGTGGGATTGAAACGTCATGCGCCCCCTCCCCCACGAAGAAGCGCGGCCCGCCTCAATCGAACCAGCGTGGGATTGAAACCTCATTCCCCTCATCATCCCTCCAGGCGCTTCAAGATCGCCTCAATCGAACCAGCGTGGGATTGAAACTGCTGCTTTTCTAGCTGATGAGTCCGCTTGAGGTCCGCGCCTCAATCGAACCAGCGTGGGATTGAAACCCATCTGGCTCAAGGGCCTGGTGGTGGCGGCGCTGCTGCCTCAATCGAACCAGCGTGGGATTGAAACAGCGGGACGCTCGAACCCCACGACAGAAGAAGCAATCGGCCTCAATCGAACCAGCGTGGGATTGAAACAGCGGATCCAGACGCTGCGGGCCCGGATCGCCGAGCGCCTCAATCGAACCAGCGTGGGATTGAAACCCCTGGCGGCTTATCTTCTGGCGGAGTCCCTCCCCGGCCTCAATCGAACCAGCGTGGGATTGAAACGCTTCGCGGCGGTCGCGGCCTCCGGGCTGGGACCTGCCTCAATCGAACCAGCGTGGGATTGAAACGAATCCGGACGCCGTTGAGGAGAATCGGATCTCCCTCCTGCCTCAATCGAACCAGCGTGGGATTGAAACTCAAGCCAGGCCAAGGGCAACATCGTGGGGACCCGCCGCCTGGCCTCAATCGAACCAGCGTGGGATTGAAACGAGGAACGCCAGGAGGTCTCCGGAGACGCGGAATCCGAGCCTCAATCGAACCAGCGTGGGATTGAAACTTAAGGTTTGAAACATAGAGATCATGAGGTGTGGAAGAGCCTCAATCGAACCAGCGTGGGATTGAAACGACAGCGATCCGTGAATGAGGCCACCGCCGCCTCGAGATCCGGCCTCAATCGAACCAGCGTGGGATTGAAACAGAGCATTGAGGAGATGCTGCGGGCGGGCCTCGGGGGGGCCTCAATCGAACCAGCGTGGGATTGAAACTGGTCAGAAGGGCGATGCGCAACGCGTGTTGCGGGGCCTCAATCGAACCAGCGTGGGATTGAAACTCGCGTCGTCCAGCTCGGTGACCACGTCGACGTTCGGAGCCTCAATCGAACCAGCGTGGGATTGAAACCGATGAGGGCGGGGACGAGGACGTCCAGGGCTCCCTCCCGCCTCAATCGAACCAGCGTGGGATTGAAACATCCACAGCAGCCGCCGCTCCCGCCGCCACAGCCACAGGCCTCAATCGAACCAGCGTGGGATTGAAACTGATGATCCCGGGGATCACGTCCACGCTGGGCCGCTGCGCCTCAATCGAACCAGCGTGGGATTGAAACCTCCCACCCCGCCACCTCCGCTGTGGGGGGGACCCGCCTCAATCGAACCAGCGTGGAATTGAAACCTCGAGAAAAGGCTGGGCCAGGCGGAAGGCAAGGGACGCCTCAATCGAACCAGCGTGGGATTGAAACCTGTGCAAGCTTTTGGTATCGGCGCAAACAATGCAAAGCCTCAATCGAACCAGCGTGGGATTGAAACGGTGTTGACTGGCGTCCGAGGCACATTTCGGAGTTCTTGGCCTCAATCGAACCAGCGTGGGATTGAAACCCTGATCGCCCTCGCTAAGTATGGCTTTGCTTGGCTATAGCCTCAATCGAACCAGCGTGGGATTGAAACGCGTAAACCACGATCCCCACGAAGACCGCAAGGGCGCCTCAATCGAACCAGCGTGGGATTGAAACTCAAGTAGCCCAGCGGCCTACGCTTTTTCTCGACTGTGCCTCAATCGAACCAGCGTGGGATTGAAACACCCCGAGCCCAGAAGCTTGTGCAGATCCGGATCCGGCCTCAATCGAACCAGCGTGGGATTGAAACATTTCCCCTGCGCTTGAACCCGGTGATCTTCATTGCTCAGCCTCAATCGAACCAGCGTGGGATTGAAACGGGAGCTTGAATCCCCATCCCTCCTTGATCATCCGGATGCCTCAATCGAACCAGCGTGGGATTGAAACCGGGAAGAGATCCGCCCAGGCCAGGAAGAGGTCCAGGGGCCTCAATCGAACCAGCGTGGGATTGAAACACCAGGCTGATGATCGTGGAGATGATCGAGATCGCGCGCCTCAATCGAACCAGCGTGGGATTGAAACGCGGGTGGAGGCTGTTGGGGCAGAGCTGGATCAGGAGAGCCTCAATCGAACCAGCGTGGGATTGAAACACGACGATGTGGTGACATTGAAGATCACCTTCAAGGGCCTCAATCGAACCAGCGTGGGATTGAAACTCGAAATCGTCGAGGGAAGCCTCCGGGACGTCCTGGGCCTCAATCGAACCAGCGTGGGATTGAAACCTTCGGGACGGCGCTCGGGGAGTTTCCGGAGTGGGACCGGCCTCAATCGAACCAGCGTGGGATTGAAACAACAAGTGTTAGGTTATCGCCAGGCCCTTCCAGCAGGGCCTCAATCGAACCAGCGTGGGATTGAAACAACAAGTGTTAGGTTATCGCCAGGCCCTTCCAGCAGGGCCTCAATCGAACCAGCGTGGGATTGAAACGGGGTTCGCTGAAAGAGAAGAAGATCGTGAGGCGCGGCCTCAATCGAACCAGCGTGGGATTGAAACGAGAGGTCAGCAGATATCTCGACGAACAGACGCTGGGCCTCAATCGAACCAGCGTGGGATTGAAACCCGCCTCGGCCCTGGGGTCAAAGTCAAAGTCAAAAGCCTCAATCGAACCAGCGTGGGATTGAAACAGGGCTGGGCGAGGACGGAGTCCCAGGCCCACGCCACAGGCCTCAATCGAACCAGCGTGGGATTGAAACGAGATCTCCTCCCAGTGGATGGTCCAGGCTGTTCCAGCCTCAATCGAACCAGCGTGGGATTGAAACCGTTTTCAGCTAGCCCGCGTCCCTCGCGTTGAGGGCGCCTCAATCGAACCAGCGTGGGATTGAAACGGTAGCCGAGGATGACGACAGAGCCGAAACGATCTTGGCCTCAATTGAACCAGCGTGGGATTGAAACAAAAATACGGGAGCTGCTCCTGCGGCGCTCCGCGGGGCCTCAATCGAACCAGCATGGGATTGAAATAGCCGGGGGAGGATCCGCCCGATCTGGCTTCCTTCCTGCCTCAATCGAACCAGCGTGGGATTGAAACTAATTCAATTGAGTCAAGGGAGGTCGAGGTTTTCGTGGCCTCAATCGAACCAGCGTGGGATTGAAACGGCTGATCAAGTCTTTGCGCGAGGAGAACGCCAAATGCCTCAATCGAACCAGCGTGGGATTGAAACGAAGGGCCTCGCGAAGACGCTGCCGGAACCTCTCCAGGCCTCAATCGAACCAGCGTGGGATTGAAACGGAGCTTCGGCTTCCGGAGAACCCCTATCTGCTGCGCCTCAATCGAACCAGCGTGGGATTGAAACTTCATCGCTGCTGCCGCGGTCGTCGCCGTCGCTGCCGCCTCAATCGAACCAGCGTGGGATTGAAACCCACCAAAAAGGCCTTCACCCCCACACCGTAGCGCGCCTCAATCGAACCAGCGTGGGATTGAAACTCGTATCTCGCACCACCACCATGGGCGAATTCCACGGCCCCAATCGAACCAGCGTGGGATTGAAACCGAGCTGGATCAAAGCGGGCAAGGGCGCGAGGAGGAATGCTCCGAGGACAGAGGGCGAGGATCGGAAGAGGCGCCGCATGCCGGAACCCCTTATCCGTCGTGCTCCCCGGCCCGGAAGCGCACCGGGAGAACGACGACCGAACCCGCCTCTAAGATACCACACGAACGATTCGGGACGGGCTCAGGGTTCGGGCTCCCCTTCCTCCTCGGGCGCCTCCGGGAGGCGAAGGGCAGGATGACGGCGGACCGCCCATATGAGCAGCGGCACCAGCAGGCCCAACAGCGGGAAACCCGCCGGCAGGCGCGGCGCCCCCGCAAAGCGATCCAGGTTCCACAGCATCAGGATCAGGCTCAGCCAGACCGCGCTGAAATTGGGCCACGGATCCACGCTCCGCATCCAGCGCAACCCCGGGATCCGACGACGGGTGAAGGGCCAGAAGAGGTTGCTCCCCATCCACCCCAGCTGGTCCTCCACGATGTGCAACGCATACCCCAGCCCCACCATCACCCCCGGCCACCCCCCTCCGATCGCCCCCACGCCCACCCCAAAGACGGCCGCCAGCACCAGCGAATGGCTCCACGCGCGATGCCAGGGGAGGAACTCCACCCGCACCGCCTCCCCTTCCGGGCAGAAGGCCAGCGAAGGCCCCGAGAAGATGTCCACCGTGATCTCCGGATCGTAGTCATACCGCACGGGAACCGGAAGGGGACGGCGGGCCCGCCCGCCCGCCCCCTCGCCCCTGGCGATCGGCCGCCCGCCGGTGTTCACCACCGGGCCCACCTCCGCCTCCACCGCCCCGCCCTCGAGATCGAACCGCACCCGATAGCGCCGCCAGGCGTCCGGACCCAGGCGCAGGGTGTGCAGCATCAGGCGGACCGTCCGCCCCTCCCGCCGGGCCATCGCCGCCGCCGTCACTATCCCCTCCGCGATGACCGCCGGGTCCGGCGGATCCTCCTCGAAATCCACGGAGAGATCCGGCTGCTCCAGCCATCGGGCGAGACGGAAATCCAGGGCGTCCGGGAGCAACGCGGCGATCCCGGCCAGGGCAGGCCAGATCGCCCCCCGGGCCGCCGCCTGCACCACCTCGGGGAAAAACGTGGCCGCGGCAAGGGCGGAGATGAAGTGGGTGAAGCCCTTCATCGAGGCATCCTGTGCGGCGCGCTCTATCATGATGATAGCCGGCTGGCCGCGCCTTCCCCGGAGACCGGGACCACGGCGAGCCGTCGTCCTACCGGGGGAGGAGGGGACGGACGATGGCCTCGAGGGGCGCCAGGGTCTGTTCCCAGTCGTAACGGGCGACGGCCAGGCGGCGCGCGGCCTCCCCCAGCTGCCGGCGACGGGCCTCATCCGTGGCTAAGGCGATCATCGCCTCGGCGAACGCCTCCCCATCGGCCAGCCACACATGCTCATGATCCCGCACCGTTAACCCCTCGCACCCCATCGGGGTGCTGACAATGGCTTTCCCCATCGCCATCGCCTCCAGGACCTTGAGGCGGGTCCCCCCGCCGGCCCGCAGGGGCGCCACATAGACCGTCGCGGCAGCCAGATACGGCCGCACGTCGGGCACTTCCCCGACCACCTCCACGCCCGGGATCTCGCTGAGGGCGCGCACCGCCGGAGCCGGGCGCCGGCCGACCAGGAACAGGCGCGCCGCGGGGAGGGCCGCTCGCACCCGAGGCCAGACGGCCCGGGCGAGCCAGAGGGCCGCGTCGATGTTCGGCCGGTAGTCCATCGACCCGGTGAACACGAAGGCCGGTTCCGGGAGCGGAGCCGGCGGGACCGCCTCGGGCCGGAAGAACGCGGTGTCCACCCCATTGGGCGCCACCACCGGCATGCGGGCCATCCCCAGGGCATGGAGATCCCGGGCGTCGGGCTCCGAGACCGCGATCACCGCGTCCACGCCGCGCACCACCCAGGCCTCGTAGCGGCGGAGCCGCCGGGCCTGGATCCCCGAATAGAGCGCCCCGATCCATCGCCGCGGATCCCGCTGATCCGCCCGGAACAACCGTTCCTGCAGCCGGTATTCGGCGTTCAGCTCATCCAGGAGGAGGAAGGGACGGGATCCCGGGGGGCGCGGGAGCAGGGCCTCCACGGCCCAGGCCATCTCCAGCCCCTCGATGAGGATGAGGGCGACCGAGCCCCGGGCCAGGAGCGCCCGCATCCCCTCCACCAGGGCGGGGGTCCGATATCGGAAGGCGAGATCGGGCCGCGAGGAGGTCAGCAGCTGGCGCAGCCGGACCGGGAGGGGGCGCGGACGCCAGGGGAACAGCCGGATCTCGTGGGCCAGGGCCTGCCAGGAGGGCGGCGGCGGCCCCGGGCGCTCCGAGAGGGCCAGCACGGTGACCGGCCCCAGCCGGGCCAGCCGGCGCAACACGTGGAAGGCCCGGATGGAGCCTCCTTTATTAGGGGGATCCGGGAGCTCGGGGGCCAGGAACAGGATCACGCTGACCTCGATCCTGAGCAAAAGTAGGTCGCGGCTGAAGCCGCTCCTACCAGATGATGTTTAACGGCCGAGAACGCGGCGGTAAACCGCCCAGGTCTCGGCGGCGGCACGGTCCCAGGAGAAGGCGGCGGACCGCTCCAGCCCCTGGCGGCGCATCCGCTCCCGCTGCGCCGCGTCCTCTAAGAGCGCCTCCATGGCTTCGGCCCAGCGCGATTCATCTTCGGCGGGCAGGACCATCCCCGCCTCTCCCACCACCTCGGGCAGCGCCCCCCGGTCGCTGACCACCACCGGGGTGCCGCAGGCCATGGCCTCCAGGGCCGGCAGGCCGAAGCCTTCATACAGCGAGGGGAAGGCCAGGAAGGCCGCCCCGTTGTAGAGGATCGCCAGGGTTTGATCGTCCGGCCCCTCGATCCAGCGCAGATGATCGGCGATGTGCAGGCGGTGGGGCCATTCCAGGATCTCCTGATACAACCAGCCCCGCCGGCCGGCCAGCACCAGGGGCGGGGCGTCCGGGCGGCGCTCCCGCAACCGGGCATACGCCCGCAACAGCATGGGGATGTTCTTCCGGGGCTCCCAGGTCCCGACGAACAGCACATACCCCGGCTCCAGGCTCAGGCGCGCCAGAGCTTCCCGCACCTGCTCCGGGGGAAGCGGGCGGCACACCGCGCTGGCCCCCCCGTAGATCACCGTGATCCGGTCCTCCGGAACCCCCAGGTGAGCGATGAGGTCCGCTCGGGTGGTCCAGGAGTCGGCGATGATGTGATCGGCCACGGCCACCGCCCGCTCGATCTGCCCGGCGTAGTAGCGCCGGCTTTCCCCCGTCATGAAATTCGGATACTTCAGGAAGTGCAGGTCGTGAACCGTGATGACCTTCCGGAACGACCCGGAGAACGGGGGGATGAAGTCGGGGCTGTGGAGCATGGCCACCCGCCGCAGGCTCACCTCCAGCGGCCACACATGCTGCTCCCAGCGATGATGCGGAGGGGTCCAGGCATGGGCGACCCGCACCTGAGGCCCGGCGGCCCAGGTGTTGGGGTCCTTGCGGCTCTGGAAGATCACCAGGCAGACGTCGGGGTCATGGATGACCTGGGGGAGTCGGGAGGCCAGCTCCAGGATGTAACGGGCGATGCCTTCCCGTCGATATGCCAGCAACCGGGCGTCCAATCCGATCCGTATCATCGGGGCGCTCCATCCTCCTCCGGTGGGATCTCCCGGCCTCCGCCCCGGGCGGGATGCGGCGCGCGCGGGGGCGGGGAGGGCTCTTCCTCCGTCGAGCGGGCGGCCCGGCGTTCCATCTCCGCCAGGACCATGGCCACCGCCTCGATGGCCGCCCGCTGCTTGCGGTAAAGGTCCGACTCGCTCAGGGCCAGCCGCTGGGCGATCTCGCGGACCTTGCGGCCCTGGAGGAAGCGCAGCTCCAGCAGGTTGTAGAGCAGCCACTCCGGCGCCGTCAGCTTCCGCTCCCCATCCGGGCGGAGCCGCTCGATGGCCTCGGCCAGCACGGCCCGCAGGGCGCGGATGGGGTTACCGTCGTGGGCTTCCATCGCCTGCTGCACCACCCGCAGCTGCAGCAGGGGGCTCTGGAGCAGCCGGGGGCCGCCCCAGTAGTGCGCCAGGGCGTCCCGGACCCAGGCGGTGAACTCCGGATGTTCGATGAGGGAGAGGGTGGAGGGTTCCCGCTCCGCCCACCGCAGGCGACGGGCCTCCTCGGCCACCTGCTCCAGGGCCTGCAGCGCCCGCTCCTGGATCAGCCGGTCCTCCAGGGCGGCGGCGGCCCGGGCGATCCAGACGGGGAGGACCTCGTGGAGGACCTCGGGGGAGACCTCGATGGATGGAGCGGCCACGGCGATGGCCCCCAGGAGGATCCCTTCCGCCCGGCTCCGCAGGGGCCACACCCAGAAGCCGTCCGTCCGCACCGGCCCGTTCGAGGAGGGCTCCACCTCCGCCAGAGTGGCCTCGATGGAGGCATGCGCGATGTCGCCGAAGGCGGCCACGGGCTCGATCCCCTCCGGGGTGCGACGCACCACGAACCCGATGGGCGAGCGGAGGGTCTCGCAGATCAGGGCCAGGATCCCCTCCAGGAACTGCCGCAGATCCCGGGCGGTGATCATCGTCTCGCTCAGCCGGCGCATCCGCGCCAGCTCCGAGACGTCCCGCCGCAGGAACAGCCACTCGAAGAAGGGGCGGATCGCATCGCTGAGCAGCTCATAGCTGACGATCGTGCCCACGGCGGCCAGGGGGAGAAGGAGGGCCAGGGGCAGACCCAGGGCGTGGCTCAGCCGGCTGACCCCGAACATCACCAGGGCCACCAGGGTGGCCAGGACCGGCCCGCGCAGCAGGTAGGTGATCCAGCGCTGCTTGACGATCCGGTCCGGCACCAGCACGTCCACGTAGGCGACGGCGTAGACCATGCCGAACAGCATCGTCCCGATGAACAGGTTGCTGATCCCCACCATCCCCCAGAAGACCAGGGGGTAAGCCGGGAGGGTCCGCCCCGCCAGAAGCAGATAGGGGAAGACCCCGACGGCGGGGGCGATCATCGTGAGGGCCAGGTAGGTCATCCGCCGCCGGTGGGTGGAGATCAGCGTCCGTTGCCGGACCCGCCAGGCGTTCACGATCCCCCAGCCCACCCCTCCGATGAAGTAGATCAAAAACAGGGGGAAGAGGGGGCCGGCCCACAGATGGAAGGCCCGGCCATCCGCCGTCCCGTCGTGGACCAGGAGATCGCTCGACAGGGCGAGCAGAAACCAGAGGAAGGCCAGGGCGTAGGCCCCCCGGACCGCCCAGCGGCGCCACGGGGAGAAGGAGCCGGTGCGCTCCAGCAAGGCATCGGTCAGATGCGCGTAGGCCGCCGGGGCGATGGCGATGCCCAGCCATTGCAGCCGGAGCCACGGCTCCGCGGACCGGGGATCGGCCACGAAGAAGAGGACCAGGTCGCCCAGGTAGACGATGGAGACCGAGGCCAGCAGCCACGCCGCCCCCCGGGCGCTCCGGCTCTGGAAGCAATAAGCGAGCAGGTAGACCAGCAGGGAGAAGGCGGCGATGAGCAGCGCGGCGACGATGACGAAGTTGATCTGGATGATCAGGTCGAGCGGATCTGTTCGAGCCATCGCTGGATGCGCTGGATCATCACCCGGCGCCGGCCGGTGTAGCGGTGATCTCCCCCATCGATGAGGGCCAGGTCGGTGTTCAGCCCGGCCCGGTGATGGAGGGTCAAGCTCTGGCGGTGATGCACCACCGGGTCCGCGGTCCCGTGGACGATGAGGAGCGGCCGCGGGGAGAGCCGATCGACCACCTCCACCGGCTGAAGCCCTTCGGCGCAGGCCCGCAGGTCCTCCCGCAGGCGCTCCACCGTCATCCCCTGCATGAAGCGGACCCAGTCGGCGAGCATCGCCTCATCCGGCGTCCAGGCCCGCAGGTCGCTCACCGTAGAGAGCGTGATCAGCGCGAAGGGGCGGGGGTCCTGGGCCGCGGCGAGCACCGCGGCCCAGCCCCCGACGCTGTAGCCCAGCAGGACCAGACGATGGGGGTCCACCGCCGGTTGGGCCAGGGCCCAATCGACGGCGGCCCGGACATCCTCCACCAGGGTGGTGAGGCGGTAAGGGCCTTCGCTTCCCCAGCATCCCCGATAGTGGAAGACCAGCACGTTCCACCCCGCATCCCGGAGGGCGTCGGCCAGGTCCAGGTTGAGCTCCACGCCGGCGATGCCGTGGGCCATCACCAGCGTGGGATGGGGTCCCTCCCCATCCGCCCGGTAGAAGCGCCCGAGCAGCCGATACCCGTCGCTCTCGAAGATCACGCCGCTCAGCATCGCAGGCCGCGTCCCTCCGGGAAGTTCCGGCCGGCGGGGCCGGTCAGTCGATCACCGTCTGGCTTTGCTCGCGCATGTGTTGGATCAAGTAATACGGTCCGCCGGCGCCCCGGCCGGTGGAGCCGCTGGCCTTCCAGCCCCCGAAGGGCTGGTAGCCGGGCCAGGCCCCGGTGGTCGCCCCCGCCGCCCGGTTGACGTAGGTCACGCCGGCCTCGATGTGATCGAAGAACCACCGGATCTCCTCCGGGTCGTTGCTGTAGAAGCCGGCGGTCAGACCGTAGTCCACCGCGTTGGCGTAGCGCATGGCCTCCTCCAGGGAATCCACGGTCACGATGCAGGTGATGGGGAGGAACATCTCCTCCCGGAGCAGGGGGTGATCCGGCGGGAGGCCGTCGACCACCGTGGGCTCCACAAAGTAGCCTTTGGCGAACTCCCCCTCGGTCAGGACGTTGCCCCCGAAGAGGACCACGCCGTCGCGGCGGAGGATCTCCATATACCGCTGGAACTTCTCATAGGCGGTCCGGTTGATCACCGGACCCAGGAACACGTCCCGCTGGGTGGGGTCGCCGATGCGGATCTTGCTGGTGAGGTCCAGGAACTTCTCCAGGAAGGCGTCCCGCACCGGGCGCTCCACGTAGATCCGCGAGGCCGCCGAGCACTTCTGGCCCTGGAGGCCGAAGGCCGAGCGCATGCAGCCCAGGGCCGCCCGGTCTAAATCCGCGTGGCGGCTGATGATCACCGGGTTCTTGCCTCCCATCTCCAGGATGATGGGCTTGGGATAGCGGGTCGAGGCCGCCACCTTGCGGTAGATGGACATCCCCACCTCATAGCTGCCGGTGAAGGTGATCCCGGCCACGTCCGGGTGCAGGACCAGGGGGTCGCCGACCTCGCTCCCGCTCCCGGTGATGTAGTTGAAGGCCCCCTCGGGCACCCCGGCGTCGCGGAAGATCTCATAGAGCTGATAGCCCACGTAGGGGGTGTCCGACGCCGGCTTGAACACCACCGTGTTGCCGGCCAGCAGGGCCGCCCCCGCGGGGCCGCCGGCCAGGGCCAGGGGGAAGTTGAAGGGGGAGATCACCGCCCACACCCCGTAGGGCTTCAGGACGCTGCGGTTGTGGTGCTTGGGGGATTCCTGCTTCATGGGCACGACGTAGCCGTCGTGGGCCTCCATCTGGTCGCAGTAGTAGCGGATGAGATCCGCGGTCTCCTCCACGTCCCCCAGGGCTTCCAGGCGGTTCTTGCCCACCTCCAGGCTCATCAGCGCGGCCAGCTCGAAGGCCCGCTCGCTGATGAGGTCCGCCGCCCGGCGCAGGATCTTCACCCGCTCCGTCCAGGGGGTGCGGCTCCAGGCCGGGAAGGCCGCCTTCGCCGCCGCCACCGCGTCCGCCACGTCCTCAGGGGTCCCCCGCTGGAAGATCCCCAGCAGCCAGTCGATGTTGATCGGGGAGCGATCCTCAAAGGTGCGCTCGGCGTAGCGGGGCTGCCCGCCGATGACCATGGGGACGGTCCCGCCCAGGCTCTCCCGGACCTTCCCCAGGGCGACCTCGTAACGGATGTGAAGCTCCTCGCTGGGGACGGCGAGGGTGGCATAGGTGATCTTGAAGGGCTGGGCCGGGGCCTCCGCCGCCGGGGCCCCCCGGCGGCGTGGGGAGACCGCGCGCGCGGGCGCCTTCCGGGTCGTTTTACGGGCCGCCTTCTTCGGCGCCGCCTTCCGCGTCGTCTTACGCGTGGGCTTCTTCGCAGGCATTCTGACCTCCTGAGCCAGTGTTCTGCGCTTGCAAGACCACCTTCCTCAATCGAAGAAATAGGGGATCCGCAGGCCCCCGGTCAGGGTCTCCCGTTTGAGGGGGAGGATGAGACCGTGGAGGGCTTCCTCGGGGACCTTCACGCGCTTCCCTTCCAGCGTTCGGAGGCCTTCGGGGCGGAGCAAAGGATCCTCTACGCCCGGAGGCGTCTGCACCTCCTCCAGGGCCATCAGGCGACAAAGGACCCGCCGCATCGCCGGATCCTCCCCCTCTACGGCCGCCCGGAACCGGGCGACCACCTGAGGGCCCTGAACCGAGCGCCACGCGAATCGGATCTCGACTTCCTTCCCGGAGGACTCCATCGATCGCTTCGTCAATCCGCCCTGATGATCTAAACTTGATTATAAACCAGACCGGAGACGGTGAAGTCCTCCCCGACCCTGGGGGATTGGGGGTTGGGTTGGGATCGGATAAACTAAATTCCAACCCGGATGGCTGCGGCGGGAGAGAGGCGCTGCGTCTGAGAGCACTCCACGGGGAAAGGGGCTTCGGATGCACCGGCAGGGATCCTTACGAGGATGGTGGCGCTGGGCGGTGATGGGCGTGGTGTTGCTCGGGCTGGCGGCTTTCTTGGCGAGATGGCCGCGGCCGTCCTCCCTTCCCTCCCGGACGCGGACGCCGCTCCCTTCCCCCACCGTCCCGGCGACCCCATTGCCTACCCCCTCGCCGACGCCGATCCCCACGCCCCTTCCCGGGGAGTGGCTGGATCGAGGGCGCAGGGCCATGCGGGTGGGAGCGTTTGAGGAGGCTGCCGCCGCCTATGCGGCGGCGTTGCAGGGCGCTTTGCCTCCGGAGGCTGCCGGCGAAGCGTGGGTTGGATGGGGACGGGCCTTGCTGGCTGCCGAGCAGCCGGCGGAGGCCGCCCGGGTCCTCGCCCAGGCCCCCGTAGAGGAGCTGCCCCCCGAGTGGGCCCGCGGGGTCTGGACGCTCCGGGGGGACGCCCGGCGGGCGGCCGGGGATCCGGCCGGAGCCGCCGAGGCGTATGGCCACGCCCTCCGCATGGGCTCTCCCCTGACGGTGGAGCTCCGGATGCGCCGCGCCCTCGCCCTGCAGGAGGCGGGCCGGCTGGAGGCCGCCGCGGCGGAGCTGCGGGCCGCCCTGCCCGCGGCCCGGGACCCCAGCCAGGAGGCTGCCCTCCGGGAGCGGCTGGCGGAGACCCTGGAGGCCCTCCAGGCCTACCCGGCCGCCCTCGAGCAATATGAGGCCATCCTGGCTTTCGCCCGAAACCGCGCCTACCGCGCGTATATCGAATGGCGGGCGGCCCAGGTGCTTCTCACCGCCGGCCAGACCCCGGAGGGCTACGCCCGGCTCCAGCGGCTGATCCGGGAGGCTCCCGATACCCTTGCCGCCTACAACGCCCTGGTCCGCCTGGTGGAGGCAGGGATCCCGGTGCCGGATGATCTGCGGGGCCGGATCGACGCCGCCGCCGGGCAGTGTCTCCCGGCTGTCCAGGCCTTCGAGCGCTGGATCGCCGCCCACCCGGACCACGGGGACATCCACTACGAGGCCGCCCGCTGTTATCGGGACCTGGGGAACCTGCAGGCCGCCCACGCTCATCTCGACGCCCTGATCCGCGATCACCCGGAGGCCTCCCGCTGGGCGGAGGGATGGCTGGAGAAGGGGCGGCTGTGGATCCGAAGCGGGGCGGTGGAGTCCGCCGTGGCCCTCTGGCGACAGTTCCTCGCCCGTTTCCCGACCCATCCCTTCGCCCCTCGTCTGCTCTATGAGGCCGCCCGCCTCCTGGAGCGGAACGGAGCGGAGGAAGCGGCGGAGGGGTTCTATCGTCTCCTCGCCGAGCGCTTCCCGGCGGATCCGCGCGCGCCGGAGGCCCGGCATCGGCAGGGGGTGCTGGCCTACGGCCGTGGGGATCTCGACGCGGCGGCCGCGGCATGGGAGGCGTTGCGAAGCCGGTATCCGGAGGCGCCGGAGGCCCTGGCCGCTCGCTTCTGGCTGGGGAAGGTGGCCCTGGCCCGCGGGGATCGCGCGCGGGCGGAGGCGGAGTGGCAGGCTGTCGTCGCCCAGGCCTCCGGGCGCTTCCTCGGGGAGCGGGCCCGCATGCTTCTGCAGGGCGAGGACCTCACCGACCTGCCCGAAACCCTGGAACTCCCGGATCCGGAGGCGGGCCGGGCGGAGGCCGAGGGATGGCTGCGGGCCCGCCTGGGGATCACCGGGACGCTTCCCCTCTCGCCGTCCGTGGGGCTGACGGATCCCCTCTGGCAGGCCGGCGCGGAGGCCTGGCGGGTGGGCTGGGTGGAGGAGGCGCGCGGGCTCTGGACCGCCTTGCGGCAGCGCGTGGAGGATCCCCTGGCGCTGTATGCCCTGGCCCTGGCCTTCCGGGAGCAGGGGGCAGACGCCCTGGCCGTCCAGGCAGCCGCCCGGCTGCTCGCCCGCCTCCGGGTGGATCCCCGGGAGGCGCCGCCCTTCCTGGCCCGGCTGGCCTATCCCGTGCCTTATCCGGATCGGGTTCTCGAGGAGGCGCAACGCCGCCATCTGCCGCCTCTCCTGCTGTATGCGGTGATGCGCCAGGAGAGCCTGTTCGATCCCTACGCGGTCTCCTCGGCCCGGGCCCGCGGGCTGATGCAGATCATCCCGCCCACGGCGCAGGCCATCGCCGAGGCGCTGGGCCAGCCGTATCGGGAGTCCTGGTTGCATCGTCCGGCGGTGAGCATCGCCTTCGGGGCCTATTATCTGGCCCAGCAACGGGATCGCTTTGGGGGGAACCTGTGGGTGGCCCTGGCCGCTTACAACGGGGGGCCGGGGAACGCAGCGCGCTGGTGGGCGACGGCGCGGGGGGATCCCGACCTGTTCTACGAGCGGATCACCCTGGAGGAGACCCGCCGGTATCTGGAGCGGGTCGTCGAACACCTCGCCGTATATCGGGCCCTCTACGCCGGGGGCGCCGAATGAGTTCAGCCCGGAGAGGCCGGGCGGGTCCATAGAACCCAACCCGGGAAGGCCTCTGTCGGCCTGCACGCCGAATGAATTCGGCCTCCAGGGGCCTCCGGTCGACGGTCGGCCTGCGCCGACCGAAAAAGCACGCTTCGCGTCGGCGAAGGCCGACGCCCGGCGCACAGCGCCTTGGAAGGCCGATTTCAATCGGCACGAAAGCCTCCGGCCACCAGTCGGCCTGCACGCCGAATGAATTCGGCCTCCAGGGGCCTTCGGCCAACGGTCGGCCTGCGCCGACCGAAAAAGCACGCTCCGCGTCGGCGAAGGCCGACGCCCGGCGCACAGCGCCTTCGAAGGCCGATTTCAATCGGCACGAAAGCCTCCGGCCACCAGTCGGCCTGCACGCCGAATGAATTCGGCCTCCAGGGGCCTCCGGCCGACGGTCGACCTGCGCCGACCAGAAAGACTCTCTTCCGCATTCGCGCGTTCGGGCCTCCCTTCGCGGACCGTCGACGCCTCCGGGAAAACGCGTGGCGGGCCTCCGGAGGGGCCCGCCACGCCATCGACGGGGGGATGCCGGGGGAGCGGTCACTCCTCCTCTTCCTCCTCGACCTTCTTCCCGCGTCCGATGACCTCGACCTCGGGAGCTTCCGCGGGCAGCGGGGCTTCTTCAATGGCCTCCGCCGCGGGCGCGGTCACCAGCGCAATCAGCTCGTCCGGATCGCTCACGATGGTGACCCCCGGCGGCGCCTGAAGATCCCGCACGTAGATCGCCGCATCCACCCGATCCAGGACGCTCAGGTCCACGGTGATGGCCTCAATGAGGTCCTTGGGGAGACATTCGATCTCCACGTGGGTCAGGCCGTGCACCAGGACGCCCTCGCCCCGCTCCACCGCCGGGGAGGCGCCCTTGAAGATCACCGGGACCTCCACCCGGATCTTCTCCGTCATCTCGATGGCCTGGAAATCGACGTGGAGGATCTCCCGGCGGATGGGCTCGCGCTGCACCTCGCGGATCAGCGCCAGGTGAGTCTCGCCGTCCACCTGGAGGGTGATCAGCCGGGCGCCGCCCCGGGCCTGGGAGAGAACCCGTTGCAGCTCCCGGCCCTCGACCTGGATGGGGAGGGGCGAGATGTGGCGCCCGTAAAGCACCGCCGGGATCCATCCCTGGCGGCGGAGGGCTTTCACGGCTTTCCCGATCACGCTTCGAGGTTTCGCGTTCAGCACCAGCTCGGCCATCGCCTCTCACCTCAAAAAGGATTGGAAAAACCTGCGGATCCTGGGGGCCGTCCTCATCCCCCAGACCTGGATTTCATCGCACGGACCCGGCGGCTCAGGGTCCAGCCCAGGAGCGTGCCCAGGAGGAGGCCGAGGAGCAGGCCGATCCATGAGGCCTGCGGGCCGGCGGGCGTTCCCTCCACGGAGCGGGCGAGGATCAACCCGGCCCGCCCGCCGTGCATCCGGAGGTTGCGGGCGAGCACCAGGCCGGCCCAGCTCTCGTGGAGCTCCGCCTCCCGGGAGGAGGCCAGCCCGACCGCGCTTTCCCGAAATTCCATGCGCACGCCCCGCGCTGTTCCGAAGGCCGCGCGCTGGGCGTGGACCTGGTTGGCCGCAAGGTGGGAGATGGCCGCCTCCTGGCACGTGGCCGTGTTAGCGATCAGGGATCCCACCTGGGCTCTGGAGAGCGCGATCGACTCCGCGCTCAGGGCTTCCGGCCTTCGAGGTTCGGCCTCCGACATCCTCGGACCTCAGGTTTAGATCCGATGGGACCTCCCGCGCCGCAGGGGAGCGCCCTCGGGCCGACAGGACAGGCCGCCGTCGGGGGGCGAGCGCACATCACCCCACCGCCCCCACCTCCTTGCCGAAGGGATTGTATCGGGCCCGGGCAGGGGCGTCAAGCCAGAGCCCCTATCTTGACAGATCCCAGCGACCTGATTATGATTAAGGCCAAATCCTGGGATGAGAATCCGCATGACGGTGGCTTTCATCCGCTTCCCACGCATCCGTCGTCTGGAGACCCTGCCGGGCATCGGGTCCGGTGCGGGGAGGCGGGTGATTGGCCCTTGATCGAATCCTCCCAAGGATCGCGCAAACCCCCCGGACTCGATGTCCGGGGGGTTTTTGTTTTCCCGAACGCTCTGGATCCGGAGGCGCAGGGATGTGGCGTGTGGGGATCTACGGGGTGACCGGCTACGCCGGGTTCGAGGTCTTCCGCCTGCTGCGGCGACACCCGGCGGTGGAGATCGTCTTCGCCGCCTCGGAGAGCGGCGCCGGCAACGTCCTCTCCCAGCTCTTCCCCACTACGGAGGACTTCCCGGTGGTGGGCTTCGCGGAAGCCCCCCTGGATCAGGTGGACGCGGTGTTCCTGGCGTTGCCCCACGGGGTCTCCGCTTCGGTGGCCCGCCAGGCCCACGCCGCCGGCGTGCGCGTCATCGACCTCTCCGCCGACTTCCGCCTGAAGGACCCCGCGACCTATGCCCGATGGTATCGGGAAGAGCATCCCGCTCCCGAGCTGCTGCCTGAGGCGGTCTACGGCCTAACGGAATGGAACCGGGCGGCCATCCGCGAGGCGACGCTGATCGCCAACCCCGGCTGCTACCCCACCGCCACCCTCCTGGCCCTGCTCCCCCTGGCCCAGGCCGGGGCCGTGGGGCCCGGCCCCATCGTGGTGGACGCGAAGTCCGGGGTCTCCGGGGCCGGCCGCAAGCCCTCCCTCACCACCCACTTCGTGGAGGTGGATGAGAACCTCAGCCCCTACAGCATCGGCCGGGCTCACCGCCATCTGCCGGAGATGGAACAGATGCTGCAGGCCGTTCACGGCGGCCTCGGCCCCCTGGTGTTCTCCCCCCAGCTGCTCCCGGTGGCCCGGGGCATCCTGGCCACGATCTACGTCCCCCTCGCCCCCGGCTGGACCGAGGCGATGGTCCACGAGCTGCTGACCGAGGTGTATGGGCGCGAGCCCTTCGTGAAGGTGTTGCCTCGCGGGACGCTGGCGACGCTCCGCCACAGCGTGGGGACGAACTTCTGCGTGCTCTCGGTGACCGGCGTGCCGGAGGCCGGCATGGTCATCGTGACGTCTTCCATCGACAACCTGATCAAGGGCGCCGCCGGACAGGCGGTCCAGAACTTCAACGTGATGTTCGGGATCGAGGAGACGGCGGGCCTTCTGTGAGCGCGCGGCGGTGAGGAGGGGAGAGACGATGCGGGTGATCAAGATCGGCGGCCACGAGCTGGACCAGCCCTCTTTCCTGGAGGGCCTGATCGCCGCCCTGCGCCGGATGCGACCGCTGCCCCTCCTGGTCCACGGCGGGGGGAAGGCGGTGAGCGCCTGGCAGCAACGGGTGGGGCTCACCCCGCGCTACATCGGCGGGCTGCGGGTGACCGACGACGAGACCCGGGAGCTGGCGGTGATGACCCTGGCGGGGCTGACCAACAAGTCCCTGGTGGCGGCCCTGACCCAGGCCGGCCTCCCCGCCCTGGGCCTGTGCGGGGCCGACCTGGCCCTGGTGCGGGTGGAGCCCCTGCCGGAGCTGGGATGGGTGGGGAAACCTTCGACGGTGGATGCGGAGCGCCTCCGGCATTGGCTGGCGGAGGGGCTGCTGCCGGTGATCGCCCCCATCGGCCTGGGGCCCGGCGGCCTCTACAACGTCAACGCCGACCAGATGGCGGCGGCCATCGCCGCGGCCCTCCCCGCCGAGGAGCTGGTCTTCCTGACCGACGTCCCGGGGGTGCAAGCGGAAGGGATGGTCCGGCCTTCCCTCCGCGCCCGGGAGGCGGAGGCGCTGATCGCCGCCGGCGTCATCCGCGACGGCATGATCCCCAAAGTGCGCTCGGCCCTGGAAGCCCTCGCCGCCGGCGTCCGACGGGTTCGCATCACAAACCTGAGCGGCCTGGAGGCCGGCGGCACCGAGATCCTCGCGGAGGCGTAGCGATGGACGCGGAGGCCCTGATCGCCCTGGCGGAACGGGTGCTGGCGCCCACCTACCGGCGCCCTCCCGTGCTCTTCACCCACGGCGAGGGGATGTATGTTTACGACGCGAACGGCCGGCGCTACCTGGACTTCGTGGCCGGCATCGCCGTCTGCGCCCTGGGCCACGCGGATCCCGGGGTGGCCCAGGTGATCGCCGAGCAAGCCCGGCGGCTGGTCCACCTGAGCAACCTCTACCACACCGAGCCCCACCTGCGCCTGGCGGAGGCCCTGGTCGCCCACAGCTTCGCCGACCGCGTCTTCTTCTGCAACTCCGGCGCTGAGGCCGCCGAGGCGGCCCTGAAGTTCGCCCGCAAGTTCGCCCGGCTCCGCTTCGGCCCCCACAAGACCGGCTTCGTCGCCTTCACCCACAGCTTCCACGGCCGCACGATGGGCGCCCTCTCCGTGACCGAGAAGCCCGCTTACCGCGAGCCCTTCGCCCCCTTAATCCCCGGGGTGACCTTCGTCCCCTTCAACGACGTGGAGGCGGCCCGGGCCTCCATCACGGAGGCGACCTGCGCGGTGATCGTGGAGCCGATCCAGGGAGAGGGCGGGGTGAACGTGGCCACCCCGGAGTTCCTCCGGGCTCTGCGGGCGCGCTGCGATGAGGTCGGCGCGCTGCTCATCTTCGACGAGGTGCAGTGCGGCCTGGGACGCACGGGGACTTTGTGGGCCTACGAGGCATATGGAGTGGAGCCGGATTTGCTGACGGTCGCCAAGCCCCTGGCCAACGGGCTGCCCATCGGGGCCGTCCTGATGCGGGAGGCGGTGGCCACGGCCCTCCAGCCCGGGGATCACGGCAGCACCTTCGCCGGCGGACCCCTGGTGACGGCGGTGGCCCTCCACGTGTTCCGACGGCTGTGCGATCCCGCCTTCCTGACCCACGTGCGGGAGGTGGGGGAATACCTGATGGCGCGCCTGCGGGCTCTGGCGCTCCCCGGCGTGAAGGAGATCCGAGGCCGGGGCCTGCTGGTGGGGATCGAGATCGAGGGGGACGCCCGGGCCGTGGTCGCCGCCGCCCTGGAGCGGGGCCTGCTGATCACCACCGCCGGCGACACGGTGGTGCGCCTGGTCCCCCCGCTGATCGTCGAGCGGGCCCACATCGACGAGGCCCTGGGGATCCTGGAGGAGGCCATGCGGGCGGCTCTCCCCTCCCGCCCTTCCTAACGCCTGAACCGGAGGCATTCGATGGTGCGGATCCGACCGGCCCGACCGGAGGACATCCCCGCCCTGTTCGCCCTGGTGGACGCTTACGCCCGGCGGGGATTGTTGCTGCCACGATCCGAGGAGGAGATCGCGGCCACCCTGTCGGATTGGATCGTGGCGGAGGCGGAGGGCCGGATGGTGGGATGCGGCTCCCTGGTCTGGATGAGCCCGACCCTGGTGGAGATCCGCTCCCTGGCCGTGGCCGAGGATTATCAGGGCAACGGCGCGGGGGGCGCCATCGTCCAGGCGTTGGTCCGGCGCGCCCGGGCGGCCGGGGCCCGGGTCGTGTTCGCCCTCACCCGGGCCGTCCCCTTCTTCGAGCGCCTGGGCTTCGCGGTGACGGAGCGGGAACGTTTCCCCGAGAAGGTCTGGCGGGACTGCGTGCGCTGCCCCCTGCGGGAGCGCTGCGACGAAGTGGCGGTGGTCTACGCCTTCCCGGAGGATGAGGCCGGAGCGGAAGGCCAACAGCGGAACCCTGGATCCCGGAACCCCACGTGAATTTCCGAGGAGGCTCCTATGGTTCGCAAGGTGGTGCTGGCGTATTCCGGCGGACTGGACACCTCCACCATCATCCCGTGGCTGCGGGAGACGTATGGGTGCGAGGTGATCGCCTTCTGCGCCGACATCGGCCAGGGGGAGGAGGAGTTGCGCGGGGTGGAGGAGCGGGCCTACGCCGGCGGGGCGTCCAAGGTGATCCTCCGCGACCTGCGCGAGGAGTTCCTGCGGGACTACGTGCTGCCCACGGTGCAGGCCGGCGCCGTCTATGAGGGCAAATACCTGCTGGGGACGGCGATGGCCCGCCCCCTGATCGCCAAACATCAGGTCCAGATCGCCCTGGAGGAGGGAGCGGACGCCGTGGCCCATGGAGCCACCGGCAAGGGCAACGACCAGGTCCGCTTCGAGCTGGCCTACCAGGCCCTGGCGCCCCATCTGCGGGTGATCGCCCCATGGCGGGAGTGGTCCATCACCTCCCGCCGCGAGGCCTATGAATACGCCCGCGCCCACGGGGTGCCCATCGAGTGGAGCACCAGCCGCTACAGCCGCGATCGGAACCTCTGGCACGTCTCCCACGAGGGCGGCCCCCTGGAGGACCCGGACTGGGAGCCCGAGGAGGACGTCTTCCTCTGGACCACGGATCCCACCCGCGCCCCGGAGACCCCTGAGACCATCACCCTGGCCTTCGAGCAGGGGGTCCCGGTGGCCCTCAACGGCCAGCCGATGGGCCTGGTGCCCCTGATGGAGGCCCTCAACGCCCTGGGGGCCAGGCACGGCATCGGACGGGTGGATCTGGTGGAGAACCGGCTGGTGGGGATGAAATCCCGCGGCGTTTACGAGACACCGGGTGGCACCATCCTGGTGGAGGCCCTGCGGGCCCTGGAGACCCTGTGCCTGGACCGCGAGACCATGCACTTCAAGCAGGCCCTGGCCCTGCGCTACGCGGAGCTGGTCTACTACGGCTGGTGGTTCAGCCCCCTGCGCGAGGCTATGGACGCCTTCGTGAAGGTCGTGATGCGGAACGTGACCGGGGAAGTCCGCCTCAAACTGTATAAGGGGAACGTGTGGGTGGTGGGCCGGCGCTCGCCCTACAGCCTCTACCGGGAGGACATCGTCTCCTTCGATACCGTGGGGGCCTACGACCACAAGGACGCCGCCGGCTTCATCCGGCTGTTCGGGCTCCCGCTCAAAGTGCACGGCCTGGTCCGCCGCGGGCTGCGTGGGGAGCCCCGCGCTCCCGAAGAGCGGGATTGAGGCCCCGCATGGGCCGGGAGGCTGGCCCCACCGGTTTTCGGATCGGCACAAAGCCCGATCTTCGAACCCCTCAGTGTGGGGTCCGCGCCCTGCGGACCCCACACCCGCGAAATCCGGGTCGAGAAAGGAGCGAGGATGCGCCTCTGGGGGACCGCGGAGAACCTGCCGCTGGATCCGGCCTTCGAGCGGCTCAACGCTTCGCTGCCGTTCGACCGTCGCCTGTATCCCCAGGACATCCGGGGCTCCATCGCCTGGGCCCGGGCCCTGGCCCGGGCCGGGATCCTGAGCCCCGAGGAGCAGCAAGCCATCGAGGAGGGCTTGCAACGGGTTCGGGAGGAGCTGGACGCCGGCCTCCTCCTCTTCCGGCCCACCGATGAGGACATCCACACGGCGGTCGAACGGCGGCTCACGGAGCTCATCGGCCCGGCCGCCGGCAAGCTCCACACCGGGCGCAGCCGGAACGACCAGGTGGCGACGGACCTCCGGCTTTTCCTGATGGACGAGTGGCCGGAGCTGGAGGGCGGGCTGCGCGCGCTGGAGGAATCCCTGGTGCGGCAGGCGGAGGCGCACCCGGATCTCCTGATGCCGGGCTACACGCATCTGCAGCGGGCCCAGCCCATCCGCTACGCCCAGTGGTGCCTGGCCCACGCCTGGGCTTTCGAACGGGACCGGGAGCGGCTGCAGGAGGCCTTCCCCCGCCTGGCTATCCTCCCCCTGGGCAGCGGCGCCCTCGCCGGCACGCCCTTCCCCATCGACCGGGAGGCCCTGGCCCGGGAGCTGGGCTTCCGTCAGGTCTCCCCCAACAGCCTGGACGCGGTCTCCGATCGGGACTTCGTCGCCGAATTCCTCTTCATCGCTGCTATGATCGGGGTTCATCTCAGCCGCCTGGCCGAGGACCTCGTCCTGTTCGCCAGCGCGGAGTTCGGGTTCATCGAGCTGGATCCCGCCTACACCACCGGCTCCAGCCTGATGCCCCAGAAGCGCAACCCCGACGCCCTGGAGCTGGCCCGGGCGAAGGCCGGCCGGCTCATCGGGCATCTCACCGGTTTCCTCACGGTGCTCAAGGGCCTGCCCTCCGGCTATAACAAGGACCTCCAGGAGGACAAGGAGCCGGTCTTCGATGCGGTGGACACGCTGCGGGCGGTGCTGGCCGTGATGCCCGGCCTGATCGCGACCATGCGGCCGCGGCCGGAACGCATGCGCGCGGCCCTGGAGGAGGCCATGCTGGCCACGGAGCTCGCCGACTACCTGGTGCGCAAAGGCGTGCCCTTCCGGGAAGCCCATCGGGCGGTGAGCGCGCTGGTGCAGGAGGCCCTTCGGGAGGGGGAGGCCCTGAGCGCCCTTCCCCTGGAGCGGATGCGCCAGCATCACCCGGCTTTCGAAGCGGACGTCTTCGCCGCCCTGGACCCCGAGGCCGCGGTGGAGCGACGGGCCGCCGTGGGGGGGACGGCCCGGGCGGCCGTGGAAGCCCAAATCCGGGCCCTCCGGGCCCGCCTGGCCCCAGCCGACTTCCGGTAGAAGAGGCTTACAGGTTATCCGCGCTCAAACGGCGCTCAAGGCAGGAGGTCTGGGCGTGTCGGTGGCTCCCACTCCGCTCGCAGGCTTTCCGGATAGGCCAGAGCATCCATCTGACGGGATTTCCACAATCCGAACGCGGGATGATCGCGAAGAGAGCGAGAAGGACGCGGCGGACGAGCGACGGCGCGCTGCTTCAAGAAGAAAATAAAATCCAGAACTTCTCGTTGTTGCTCTGGCGATAGGGTCTGCAACTCTCGCTCGATCAGCTCCAAAATATTCATGGATGCCTCCCGCTTTAAGAACTATAGCGCGCTTCCGGAGGTATCCCAATCGAGCGGGGTATCTGAGGGCGAGGGGTGATAAAGGACTTCTGAGACGGTCCATCCCAATCGAGCGGTGAAGATCTCCTCCCACTATAATTCCCTCTGAACACGGCCTGCACAGGAGGATGCCCATGCGCGTGGAAGTTCGGATCGGAGCCGTTCAGGACGTGAAGGCGGATGCGGTGGTGGTGAACCTGTTCGAGGGCGTGACGACGCCGGGCGGGGCCACGGCGGCCGTGGATCGCGCCCTGGAGGGTCGGATCTCGCGGGTGCTCTCCGCCGGGGACTTTCGGGGCCGTCTGGGAGAGACCCTGGTCCTCTACACCGACGGGCGCATCCCCGCGCCCCGGGTGATCCTGGTCGGGCTGGGCCCGGAGGCTTCTTTTAACGCCGAAAAAGTCCGCCACGCGGCCGCCGCCGCGGCCCAGCGCGCCCGGGACCTGCGGGTGCGGACCCTGGCGACGGTGGTCCACGGAGCGGGCCGGGGCGGGCTCTCCCCGGAGGAAGCCGCCCAGGCCACCGTGGAGGGGGTCCTGCTGGGCCTTTACACTTACCAGCGAAAGAAGGAGAACGCCGGAGGATCAGGGCCGGAGACCCTTCTGCTGGTGGAGTTCGACGCCACCAAGGAAGCGGCCATCGCCGCAGGCGCCCGCCGCGCCGAGACCCTCGCCCGCTTCGTGAACCGGGTGCGGGACTGGGTGAACGAGCCGGGCTCCGATATGACGCCTCGCCGGCTGGCCGAGGAGGTCCGCGGGCTGGCCGCCGAGGTCGGCGTGCGGGTCCAGGTTCTGGATGAGCACCAGATCACCGCCCTGGGGATGGGAGCCCTCACGGCGGTGGCCCGCGGCAGCGAGGAGCCTCCCCGCTTCATCATCCTGGAATACGCGCCGGAGGGCCGCCTGGAGCGGCCAGTGGTCCTGGTGGGGAAGGGGATCACCTTCGACAGCGGCGGGCTTAACCTCAAGAGCGAGGAAGGCATGCTCACGATGAAGGGGGATATGGCCGGCGCGGCCGCGGTGCTCGGGGCGACCCTGGCCGCCGCCGCGCTGGGGCTGCCGGTCCCGGTGGTGGCCCTCGCCCCCGCCTGCGAGAACATGCCCTCCGGCAAATCCTACAAGCCCGGGGATATCCTGCGGGCCCTCAACGGCAAAACCATCGAGATCGTGAACACCGATGCCGAGGGACGGCTGATCCTGGCGGATGCCCTCTCTTACGCCGCCCGCTACGCGCCCCGCGCGGTGATCGACGTGGCCACCCTGACTGGGGCAGCCATCATCGCCCTGGGCCAGGATGTGGCCGCCGCCCTGTTCTCGGACCACGAGGAGCTGGCCGCTGCGCTGCTGCGGGCCGCTGAGGCCACCGGCGAGCGGCTCTGGCGCATGCCCCTGTGGGAGGATTACCTGGAGCGGATCAAGAGCGACGTCGCCGACGTCAAGAACAGCGGGGGCTGCTACGGTGGGCTGGGGACCTCCGCCATGTTCCTCAAGCAGTTCGCCCCCGAGGGCGTCCCCTGGGCCCATCTGGACATCGCCCCGATGGATATGGCGGAGAAGGCCCGGGGTTACATACCCAAGGGAGGGACCGGATTCGGGGTGCGGCTGCTGGTGCGCTACCTGGAGGATCCTCGGCCATAGGGCCCGCCGAGGAGCAGCCCTTTCCTTGAGAAGAGAGAAAATCAAGGGCCGGAGGGGCTCCCGGGCGCCCTCCGGCCCTGGTTGCCCGAGCCCGCGCCTATCCGCGGGCGGCCCCTACCGGCTCCGGCACATAGACCGGGACGCACCAGCTCCGATACTTCGGCACCTTCCCCCGCACCACATCGAAGTAGAGATCATGGAGCCGCCGGGTGATCGGCCCGATCTCCCCGTTGCCCACCGGCCGCCGGTCCACCGAGACCACCGGGACGAGCTGGACGCCGGTGCCGCACAGGAACATCTCGTCGGCGTAATACAGCTCGGTGCGATCGATGTGGCGCTCCACCGTCGGGATCCCCAGCTCGTTGTGGGCCAGCTCGATGATGGTGCGCCGGGTGATCCCCTCCAGGATCTCATCGGTCACCGGCGGGGTGATCAGGACGCCGTTCCGGATGATGAAGAGGTTCTCGGCGCTCCCCTCGGCCACGTGGCCGTCCTCGGTCAGCACGATGGCCTCGTCGAAGCCGTTGAGCATGGCCTCGCTCTTGGCCAGGGCGGAGTTCACGTAGGCCCCGGTGATCTTGGAGCGGGCGGGGATGGCGTTGTCGTTGATCCGCCGCCAGGAGGAGACCATCACGTGGGCCGCCTCCCGCTCGATGTAGTGGCCGAAGGGGGTGGTCCAGATGGTCAGCTCCTCCTTGAGGTTGTGCAGACGGACCCCGATGACCTCGTCCGCCTTGTAGGCGATGGGGCGGATGTAGACGTCCTCCCGGTAGCCCTCTTTCTGAAGCAGCTCGACGGTGATGCGGGTGAGGTCGTCGGGGGTGTAGGGGAAGCTCATCAGGAGCATGCGGGCGGAGGCGAGGAGTCGCTCGTAGTGCTCACGGGGCCGGAAGATGAAGAGCTGCTGCTCTTCCTCGTTCCAGTAGGCCCGTATCCCTTCGAAGACGCCGGTGCCGTAGTTGAAGGCGTGGGTGCGCACGCTGATCACCGCCTCCTCGATGGGCACGATGCGACCTTTGAAGAACGCATAGCGGCCGCTCATGGCCTTCCCCCTCTGGAAAGGTGGTGAACATCCAGCGGGCCCGGAGGTCCGCACCGATGCGGAGCGCGGGCCGAGGCCCCGCTTTCATTATAGCGCGGCCGGGACCCCGCCGGCCCTGGCCGGAACCGGATGGGGCATCCGTTCGCCTGTGCGGTAGAATGATCCATGCGAGGGGAGCGGGATGCAGAAACCCGGAAGCCCCTGATGGGCGTTCCGAGCGGAAGCGTTCCCGCATTTTGCGAGAGAGGATGGGATGCGATGGACCTTCGACCCGGGGACTTCAGCTGGCTGCTGGAGCGACGACGGATGCGGCGGGCCCGCCGCCACCAGGGGGCCGCCCGATGGGTCCGCCTGGCGCTGGCGCTGGGGATCTTCGGCCTCACCGGGATGGGATTGTTCGGCGCGGCCGGCGCGGCCGGGGCCGCCGCCCTTTACGTCAGCCTGATCCGCCAGGCCGATCCCGCCCGCATCGAGGCCAGCGCCAGAGCCTTCGAGACCACCAAGATCTACGACCGCACCGGCCGCGTGCTCCTCTACGAGGTGATCGACCCCACCTGGGGCGACCGCACCTGGGTGCCCCTGGAGCGGATCCCCCTGGCCCTGCGCCAGGCCACCATCGCCATCGAGGATCGCTCCTTCTACGAGAACCCGGGGATCAACCCTCGCGGCCTGTTGCGGGCCTTCTGGATCAACCTGCGCACCGGCGGCGAGGTCGTCCAGGGCGGCTCCTCCATCACCCAGCAGCTGGTGAAGAACACCCTGATCGATCCCCAGGAGCGCTACCAGCGCTCCTACACCCGCAAGCTCAAGGAGATCCTGCTGGCCCTGGAGCTCTCCCGCCGCTACTCGAAGGATCAGATCCTGGAAATGTATCTGAACACGAACTTCTACGGGAACCTGGCTTACGGGGTGGAGGCCGCCTCCCAGATCTACTTCGGCAAGCACGTGTGGGAGCTGAACCTGGCGGAGTCCGCCATGCTGGCCGCCATCCCCCAGTTCCCCAGCCTGAACCCCATCGACGCCCCCCAGGAGGCCAAGCGCCGTCAGGAGATCGTGCTGGACGCGATGGTGCGGGAGGGCTACATCTCCCCCGAGGCGGCCGCGGCCGCCAAGGCGCAGCCCCTCCAGATCCGACGCCAGCCCGCCGCGCGTTTCGACATCAAAGCCCCCCACTTCTCCCTTTACGTCCGCCGCTGGCTGGAGGAGCGCTTCGGACCCGAACTGGTCCACCGTGGCGGGCTCCGGGTCTACACCACCCTGGACTGGGACCTCCAGCAATACGCCGAGCAGGCCGTCCGCCGCCACGTCGAGAAGCTGAAGGCGGAAAAGCGCAACGTGACCAACGGGGCCCTGGTGGCCATCCGGCCGAAGACCGGCGAGATCCTGGCCATGGTCGGCAGCGTGGATTACTGGGACGAATCCATCGACGGCCGTTTCAACGTGGCCGTGGACGGCCTGCGGCAGCCGGGCTCCGCCTTCAAGCCCTTCACCTACGCCACCCTGCTCAGCCAGGGCGTGCCGGCCTCCCACCTGTTCTGGGATGTCCCCAAGACCTTCGATCAGGGGCCGGGGATGCCGCCTTACGCCCCGGAGAACTACGACCGCAAGTTCCATGGCCCCCAGCGGATGCGGCTGGCCCTGGCCCGCAGCTACAACATCCCGGCCGTGGAGGCCCTGCAGATGGCCGGGATCGCCAACGTCATCCGCCTCGCCCACCGCATGGGACTCACCACCCTGGATAAAGGCCTGGATTACTACGGCCTGGCCCTCACCCTGGGCGGCGGCGAGGTGCGCCTGATCGACATGGTCTACGCCTTCAGCGTCTTCGCCAACAACGGCTTCATGGCCGGCGCCCCCGTCCCCGAAGACCGCCGCCGGCCCGGCTACCGGGAGCTGGACCCGGTCCCCGTGCTCCGGGTGGAGACCCCCGACGGGAAGGTCCTCTGGGAATACCGCCAGCCGGAGGTCCAGGCCATCCTGGACCCGCGGGTGGCCTACCTGATCACCAGCATCCTCTCGGACAAGGCCGCCCGCTGGGAAGCCTTCGGGCGCGGCAACGTCCTGGAGCTCTCCCGGCCCGCGGCGGTGAAGACGGGGACCACCAACGACTTCCGGGACAACTGGACCATCGGCTACACCCCGCAGCTGGCGGTGGGCGTGTGGGTGGGGAACACCGACAACAGCCCGATGCGGAACGTCTCCGGGATCGCTGGGGCGGCCCCCATCTGGCACGACGTGATGGAATACGCCCACCGGGACCTCCCGGTGGAGCCCTTCCAGCGGCCCCCCGGCCTGATCGAGAAGACCATCTGCGCCGTCTCCGGCAAGCGCCCCGGCCCCTACTGCCCGACGGTGAAGGAGCTGTTCATCCCGGGGACGGAACCTCAAGAGATCTGCGACCTGCACCAGGCCTTCCGCATCAACCGGGAGACCGGCAAGCTGGCCACCGCCAGCACGCCTCCGGACAAGGTGGAGGAGAAGGTCTTCCTGGTGGTCCCGCCGGAGGCCCTGGGCTGGGCCCGGGAGGCGGGCATCCCCCAGCCGCCCACGGAATACGACACCCAGTTCGCTCAGCCGGCCGGCGACGTCGCCATCCTCAACCCTGCCCCCTACGCCTACGTCCGCGGGATCGTCCCCATCCTCGGCAACGCCCGGGGGGATGTGGCCTTCTACCGGCTGGCCGTGGGGGCCGGCCTGAACCCCACCGCCTGGATCCCCATCGGCCCGGAGCACGGCAACGCCGTGGACAACGGGCTCCTGGAGAACTGGGACACCTCCGGCTTCGCCGACGGCCTCTACACCCTGCAGCTCACCGTGGTCCGCCACGACGGGAGCGTGCACACCGCCGTGGTCCCGGTGACCGTGGACCGCACCCCACCCACGGTGCGGGTGGTGTATCCGCGGGAGGGGGAGACGTATAAGCTTTCGGAGGAATGGATCAGCGTGGTCACCGAGGTCTCGGACAACTACGCCATGGACCGCGTGGAGTTCTACGCCGACGGGCAGCCCTTCGCCGTGCGCGATGCGCCGCCCTTCAACGCGAAGTGGTATTTCAACCGGGTGGAGCGGGAGCGCCTGCTGGGCTGCCACGAGTTCTGGGTGAAGGCCTACGACAAGGCCGGCAACGAGACCGAGAGCAACCACGTCCGCGCCTGCGTCACCCGCTGAGCGCCGGCCCGCAGGCCACCCACCTTGCCGATCCGCGAGCTCCCGGTTATACTTCAAGCACCAACATCGCTCCAACTTTATGGGACGGGAGGCTGCTGCCCGGGAGGGGGCGCGGGAGAGGGGTCTTCCAGGCGGGGCCCGGCGGGGGTTGGGGGAAGCCGCTGGGCTCCGCCTGCCGGAGCGCAGGGGGGTGCCATGATGGCGGAGCTCCCCATCGCCAGAACCAAGATCTACCCGCCGGTGCAGCGCGGGCCGCTGCTGGAGCGTCCTCGCTTGCTCAACTTCCTGCACGAGAACATCGATAAGACCCTCATCCTGCTCTCCGCACCGGCCGGTTACGGAAAGACCGCCCTCCTCATCCAGTTCTATCACGACACCGACCTCCCCGTCGCCTGGTATAGCCTGGATGAGACGGACCGGAACCTCCACCGCTTCGTGGAGCACCTGGTGGCGTCCCTCCGGGAGCGGTTCCCTGCCTTCGGCCGCCTCACCCTGGGGGTGTTGCGGGCCGGCGCCCCTCCGGAGACGGTGGCCACCGCCATGATCAACGATATGCTCGAGAACATCCCCGACTACTTCGCCCTGATCCTCGACGACTACCATATGGTGGCCGAGCACCCTGGCATCCAGATCCTGATGCGCCACCTGCTGGAGCGCGCCCCCGAGCACCTTCACATCCTGCTGGCCAGCCGCGGCCCCTACGGCCTCCCGATGACCCCCCTGGTCGCCCGCCAGCAGGCCACCGGCCTGGGCGCCCGCCACCTCGCCTTCACCCCTGAGGAGGTCCGCACCCTCTTCGCCCGCCACTACGCCATGGAGCTCTCCGAGGAGGAGGCCCGGGCCCTGGCCCAGGAGACCGAGGGGTGGATCACCGCCATCCTCCTCCTGGTGGAGCACCTGCGGGAGACCGGGGCCTACCGCCCCCTGCGGCCCGGCGAGCCCGGCGCCCTCTACCGGTATCTCGAGGAGGAGGTCCTGCGCCGCCAGCCCCCCGAGCTCCAGGACTTCCTCCTGGAGACCGCCATCCTCCCCCTCTTCAACGTCGCCGCCTGCAACGCCGTGCGCGCCCGGGACGACTCCGCCCGCTGGATCGAGGAGGCCGACCGCCGCCAGCTCTTCCTGATCCAGGTCGAGACCACCGCGGAGGGCCCCTGGTATCGCTATCACCATCTCTTCCGGGAGTTCCTCAACCTCCGCCTGCGCTCCTGGGACCCCGCCCGTTACCGGGTCCTCCATCAGCGGGCGGGCCGGTGGTTCGCCGACCGCGGCGACGCCGAGGCCGCCGTCGCTCACTTCTTAGAGGCCGGGGACCTGGAGGCCGCCGTCGAGGCCATGGAGGGGGCGGTGCGCGGCGTTTACGCCGCCGGGCGCCTGGAGACCCTGGGCCGGTGGTTCCGGGCCCTGCCCCCCGCCCGCCTCCGGCAGGCCCCGCGCCTGTTGCTCTACCAGGCGAAGGTCCTGGTGGACACCGGCCGTCCGGAGGCCGCCCTCCACCTCCTGGACCAGGCCGCGGCGGCCTGCGGGCCGGGGGACGACCAGGTCCGGGTGGAGATCGAGATCCAGCGGGCCTCCACCCTGAACCTGATGGGCCGGCATGCCGAGGCCCTCGCCGCCGCCGAGGCCGCCCTCGCCGCCTGCCGGCCGGAGTGGACCCACCCCCTGGCCGCCGCCCACCGGCTGCGGGGCTTCGCCCGCCTCGCCCTGGGCCGCCCCCGGGAGGCCGAGCAGGACCTCCGCCAGGCCATGGCCCTGTTCCGCTCCCTGGAGGCCCCTTATGACCTCGTGAACACCCTCATCGAGCTCGCCGAGGCCCTGCGGGCCCAGGACCGGCTGGTGGAGATGGACCTCTACCTCCAGGAGGCCCTGGCCCTGGCCCGGTCCCTGGAGAACCCCCGTCCCCTGATCCCTCTCCTGAACAACCTGGGCTACACGGCCTACGCCCGGTGCCAGTTCGAGGCCGCCCGGCGCTACTACGAGGAGGGCCTGGGGCTGGCCCGCCAGGTGGGGGATCGACGGGCAGAGGCCTTCCTCCTCATCGGCCTGGCGGACCTGGCCCGGGACGAGGAGCGGCTGGAGGAGGCCATGGCGGCCTACCGGGCGGCCCTGGAGATCGCCCGGGAGGTCCGCAACGCCTACCTCACCGCCTACGGCCTGGAGGGATTGGGGCGGGCCCTGCGGCTGAAGGGGCAGCCCCGCCAGGCCCTCGCCCCCCTGCGGGAGGCGGCGGAGATGGCGACCCGCCTGGGGGTGCAGACCCTGGCCGCGGTGGCCGCCCTCTCCCGGGGGATGGCCGAGGTGGAGGCCGGGCAGGCCCTGGACGGCCTCTCCCGCATGGCACCCGCCCTGGAGCGGCTGCAGGGGGCGGACCTGCCCACCCGGGTGTGGGGGCACTTCCTGATGGCCCGGGCCTACTTCCTGGCCCACCGCCAGCGGGACGCCCTCCAGCAGCTCGCCGAGGCGGCCCGGCTCAACGGGCCGGACCTCCTCGTCGCCCCCCTGCTCCCGGAGCTCCGGCGGGCCGACCGGCTCTTCCGCCTGGCCGGGCGGCGGGGGGTGGAGTGGCCCCGCATCTGGGACCCCCTGCGCCGGCTCGGGCGGTCCCGCCGGGCCTCCGTCCGGGCCGCCTCGCCCCCTATGGAGATCCGGGCCTTCGGCCCCGGGGAGGTGTGGATCGAGGGCCAGCGCGTGGCCTGGCCCGAGGGCCGCAAGGCCTGGGAGCTGTTCTTCTTCATGCTCTCGGTGGGCTCGGCGACCCGGGAGGAGATCGGGGCGGCCCTCTGGCCCGACGCCGACCCGGCCCGCCTCACCGGCCAGTTCCACTCGGCCAAGTGGCGCCTCAAGCGGATCCTGAAGCGGGAGGTCCTGGTCTTCCGGGAGGGCCGCTACGCCTTCGACCGCCGCCGGCCCCACTGGTATGACGTGGAGGTCTTCGAGGCCCACCTCCGGCAGGCCCGGGCCGCCCGGGGGACCCCCGAGGCCCTCTCCCACCTGCGGGCGGCCGTGGAGCTCTACCGGGGGGACTACCTGAGCGGCTGGAACGCCGAGTGGGCGGTGGAGCGCCGGGAGCGGCCGCGGGCCCAGTATCTGGAGGCCCTCCTCACCCTGGCGGAGGCGACCCTGACGGCGGGGGAGCCGGCGGCGGCCCTGGCCTGGTTCCAGCGGGCCCTGCAGGCCGACCCTTACCTGGAGGCCGCCTGCCTGGGGGCCCTCCGCTGTTACCTCGCCCTGGACCAGCCCGGCGCCGCCCTGGATCTCTACCGGCAGTATGCGGCCCGCCTGGAGCGGGAGCTGGGCCTGCGGCCCTCCCCGGAGGCCCAGGCCCTGTATGAGTCCATCCGCCGCGCCCGGAGCCCGACCGGCCGCCCGTGATCCGCCCTTCCCCCCGGAGGCGGTCCCCGGACGCGGCGAGGGGGATCGACCGGTGCGGGATCGAAGGGCCTGGCCCATCGCGCCGCCCTCTCCTCGCCCGCCGGCGCGGGCGCCCCCCGTTTGAACCCCGAACCCCCGACAGAATCCCTTAACCGCGCCCTTGATTCGTCAGAAATCCCTGCCCATCCCCGTGAGAGTTCCGTGAGAGGCCCTCGTTACGATGGAGCGAGAATCCTTTCGGGAGGAAGCGCCATGAAGGCCCGTGGGCTCGCGCTGGCGACCTGGCTGATGACCCATCCCCAGGCGTTCCGCCTGGCCCTGCTCGCGGTCTGGCTGGTCGGGGCCGTCTTCCAGCTGGCCAACCCGCCGATGGGCGGGGGCAATCCTACATAAGTTTAGTCTTCAGATTCCTCGATAAGGAGCGACGACCATGTCGGCGGCGGCGATCGACGAGCTGGTGGGCTGGGCCCTGATCGACGAGCGGATCCGCGAGGAGCTGCTGGGCCCCCGCCGGGCAGAGGTGCTGGCCCGCTACGACCTCACCGAGGAGGAGCGCCAGTGGCTGCTCCGGGTGCGGGCGAAGGATCTGACCGGCTTCGCCGCGGCGGCGGCCCGGTGGCTGGAGCATCGGGCGGCCCGGGACGAGACCCCCTTCCCCGATTACCTGTTCGCGTAGGTGGGCGATGAGACTCCTGATTGTGGAACAAAACCCGGATATGCGGCTGCTCTACCGCATCGGCCTGCGCAACGTGCCGTGGGAGATCCTGGAGGCGGGCACGATGGCGGACGCCCTGGAGCAGGTGACGGCGCGCCATCCAGACATCGTGCTGATCGGCGAGGAGCTGCCGGATGGCGATCCCTTCGAGCTCTGCGCCCGGATCAAGTCGAACCCGGAGACCCGGGACATCGTGGTGGCCATCGCGGTTTACTACATGGATGGCCTGATCCGGCGGCGGAGCCAGGAGGTGGAGGCCGATGCCTGCTGGCTGGGCCCGATCCCGCCCCGGGAGCTGCCCAAGCGGCTGGAGGAGCTCTATCACCAGGTCCGGCAGGCCGTCGCGGGCGGGAACAACGGGTCCTCGAATCGCCCGCCGCAAGGATAAACCCGGGGAACTTCGGCCGGGAGGGGCGGCCCGGAGGCTCGCCTCTCCCGGCCGCGGGGGAGCAGCATGGAAACGCCCCAAGGGGGCGCCTGACCGGACCCCGGGACGGAGGTGTCAGCGCTTCTGCGCGGGGAGGGCTCCCGCACTCCCCTCCAGCAGGAGGAGCCATCGCTTGAGGGAGAGCCCCCCGGTGTAGCCCCCCAGGCTCCCGTCTGAGGCGACCACCCGGTGGCAGGGGATGAGGATCGGGAGGGGGTTCGCCCCGAGGGCCTGGCCCACGGCCCGGGTCGCCCCCGGCCGCCCGATGCGCCGCGCCAGCTCCGCATACGAGATCGTCTGCCCATACGGGATGCGCAGCGTCTCCCGCCAGACCGCCTGCTGAAAGGCCGTGCCCTCCGGATCTATGGGGACGGTGAACGTTTTCCGCTTCCCCCGCAAATACTCCAGGATCTGGGCGATGGCCTGGGCGGCCAAGCCTTCGTCCCATCGGATCAGCTCGGGGTGGGCCGCCTGAAGGGCCGCCCACTCCGAAGCGGCGTCCTCCCCGAAGATCACCCGCCGCACGCCCCGCGCCCCCGCCACCACCCACAGCGTCCCCAGCGGCGTCCCCTCCACCATCGACCAGTGCATGGCGCCTCCGTCCATCGAAAGGCTCCCCGCTGCGCAGGCCACGCCGGAATCCTCTATGGATTTTCCTCCCGTTCCGACTTCTGCTAAAATGCCCCCGCTGCACCCTTTCTTCAGCCCAAGGTGAGGGAAGATCGATGCGTCGAACCGCTGGCTGGCTGCTCGCGGCATGGATCGGGCTCGCCCTGATGGGCTTCACAGTGGCCGGTCTGGCCGGCTCCGGACCCCGGGCCCTGGCCCAGGCGGCGGTCACCGCCACCCCGCGCCCCGATGGCTCGATCGTCCACACCGTGCAGGAGGGAGACACCCTCTTCGGCCTCGCCCTGCTCTACGGCACCACCGTAGACGAGATCCGGGCCCTGAACGGGCTGGACTCGGACCTGCTGATCGTCGGCCAGGAGCTCCTGATCCGGCCGCCGCAGGCTGCCCCGGCCGCTCCTTCGCCGACGCCCGCGCCGGTGGCCCACCAGCCGGGGGCGCTGTGCACCGGGGCCTTCGAGGATCGGAACGGGAACGACCAGAAGGAAGAGGGGGAGCCCTGGATCGCGGGGGTGCGCATCGCCCTGGTGAACGGGCGCGGCTTTCAGCAGACTCTGATCTCCCAGGCCGGCCAGCCGGCCTGCGCCCGGGATCTGGAGCCGGGTTACTATCTCCTCGCCCTGGACCATCCGGCCGGCTACCAGGCCTCCGGCTCCCCGCGACGGGAGGTCTGGTTGCCATGGAACGCAGAAGTGACCCTGCTCTTCGGGCTCCGCCCGGCTGCCGCGTCCCCGGCCCCCACCCCTTCGCCGGCCCCTGCCGCGGCGAGCGCCTCCGGCCTCGATCTCACCCGCCTGGGGGAGGCGCTGCTGCTCCCCGCCGGGTTCCTCGCGCTGCTGCTGGCCGGGGGCGCGATCGGCTACTGGGTCGGCCAGCGGCGCGCCCGGCCGCGGTGAGGCATCCGGGGAGAACGGACCCGCGCCGGTGCGCCGCAACCGGGAACGCGGTGGCGAGGAGGATGTCCCCCTGAAAGCAAACCGAAAGGATCCGGCGATGACGTGGACGGGAGTGATCCTGGCGGCGGGGTTCAGCACCCGCTTCCGCTCCGAGCGGCCGAAGGTGATCCATCCCCTGGCCGGCCGCCCGATGATCCGGCACAGCATCGAGGCCCTGCGGGCGGCCGGATCGCCCCATCCTCCCGTGGTGGTCATCGGACCGGCTGCGGACCTGGTCCGGGAGGCGGCCGGCCCGGGGGTGCGCTTCGTCCTGCAGCCGGTCCCCCGGGGCACCGGCGACGCCGTCCGGTGGGCCGAGCCGCTCCTGCGGGAGGAGGCCTCCGACCTCCTGATCACCTATGCGGATCTCCCGCTGGTGCGTCCCGAAACCTACCGGCGCCTGATGGAGGCTCACCGGGCGCAGGGAGCCACGCTCACCCTCCTCACCGCCCGACTCCCGGATCCCACCGGCTACGGCCGGGTGGTCCGGGATGAAGCCGGGCGGGTGGTGCGGGTGGTGGAGCAGGCCGAGGCGAGCCCGGAGGAGCAACACCTCTCGGAGATCAACGTGGGGGTCTACGCGGTGCGGGCGGCCTGGCTCTGGCCCGCCCTGGCCCGGCTGCAGCCCAGCCCGGTGAAGGGCGAGCTCTACCTCACGGATCTCGTCGCCCTGGCCACGGCGGACGGCGAGCCGGTGGAGGCGGTGCTCCTGGAGGATCCGGAGGAAGCCTTAGGGGTCAACACCCGGGTTCAGCTCGCTGAGGCCGAGCGGATCCTGCGCCGGCGGATCAACACCCGCTGGATGCTGGAGGGGGTCACCCTGATCGACCCCGAGCGTGTCTACATCGGGATGGACGCGGTCATCGGCCCGGACACGGTGATCTACCCCGACACCTACATCGAGGGGGAGACGCGGATCGGCCGCCGCTGTCGCATCGGGCCCAACACCATCCTGCGGGACGCGGTGATCGGGGATGATTGCGTGGTGGAGGCGTCGGTCGTGGAGGGCGCCGTGCTGGCGGATCGCGTCCACGTGGGGCCCTTCGCCCATCTCCGCCCGGGGACGCGGCTGGCGGAGGAGGTGCGGGTGGGGAACTTCGCCGAGATCAAGAACAGCGTCGTCGGCCCGCGGACCCGGATGCACCATTTCGGCTACCTGGGGGACGCCACGGTGGGCGCCGATGTGAACATCGGGGCGGGGACGGTGACCTGCAACTACGACGGGGTGCGCAAGCATCCCACCGTGATCGAGGACGGGGCCTTCATCGGCAGCGACACGATGCTGGTGGCCCCGGTGCGGGTGGGACGCGGAGCCAAAACCGGCGCCGGGTCTGTGGTGACCCGCGACGTCCCGCCGGAGGCGCTGGTCTACGGGGTGCCGGCGCGCCCTCGCCCGGCCTCGGGATCCGAGTGAGGGGAGTTCTCAGGCAGCCCCCGACGCCGCCCGGCGCGCCCGCAACCGGCTGAGACGCGCCACCGCCTCCCGCAGGGTCTCCTCCCGCTTGCAGAAGGCGAGGCGGACCTGGCTGCGCCCTCGCTCCGGGTGGGCGTAGAAGCTGGAGCCGGGGACCACGGCCACGCCGATCTCCCGGACCAGGTGCATGGCGAAGGCGGTGTCGTCCTCGAAGCCGAAGGCCCGGAAGTCCGTCATCACGTAATAAGCTCCTTGAGGCCGCCAGACCTCGAACCCCAGCTCCTCCAGGGCGTCCACCAGCAGCCGCCGCCGGCGGTCGTAATCCGCCCGCAGCGCCTCGTAATAGGCGGGCGGGAACCGCAGGGCCACCGCGCTCGCCTCCTGGAGGGGGGCCGGCGCGCCCACCGTGAGGAAGTCGTGGACCTTGCGGATCGCGCCGGTGAGGTCCTCCGGGGCGATGCACCAGCCGATGCGCCATCCGGTCACCGCGTAGGACTTCGACATCCCACTGATGGTGACCGTGCGCTCCCACATCCCGGGCAGGGTGGCGATGGGGATGTGGCGGTGGCCATCGTAGAGGATGTGCTCGTAGATCTCATCCGTGATGGCGTAGGCATCGTAGCGCTGGCACAGCTCGGCGATGAAGCGCAGCTCCTCCTCTGAGAACACGTGGCCGGTGGGGTTGTGCGGCGTGTTGAGGATGATGGCCCGGGTGCAGGGGGAGAAGGCCCGCCGCAACGCGTCCGGGTCGAAGGTCCAGTCGGGCGGATGCAGGGGGACGTAGACCGGCTTCGCCCCGCTGATCCAGGTGTCCGGCCCGTAGTTCTCGTAGAAGGGCTCGAAGATGATCACCTCGTCGCCCGGGTTGAGCAGGGCGAGCAGGGTGGCGATCATGCACTCCGTGGCCCCACAGCACACGGTGATATGCCGCTCCGGGTCCAGCTCCATGCCGTAAAAGCGGCGATACTTTTCGGCGATGGCGGCCCGCAGGCGGGGGCTCCCCCACGTGATGGCATACTGGTTGTGGTCCTCGAGGATGGCCCGGGCGGCCGCCTCCTTCAGAGCCTCCGGGGCCGGGAAATCCGGGAACCCCTGAGCCAGGTTGATGGCTCCGAACTGATGCGCCCACCGGGTCATCTCCCGGATGACGGATTCGGTGAAATGCGTTACGCGATCTGCGGTGCGAGCCTTCACCGTCCACCCTCCGGCCGAGTTTGAACCCACAGGTGGGAAATCCTTCACGCCCTCGCGGCCGGGCGCTTCACGACCGCCGGGCTCCGGGGCGCCGCAAGGGATGCCTTCAAACCTCCAGTGGATTATGGGAGCGATGAGCTTTTGTGTCAAAGCGGCTTCCCCGAAATGGCCTGCCGGTTGAACGAGGACGGGGACCCTCTGCCTTTGGCGGTAAAATGGTTCCGGCCTTTGTGAGGAATCCCGGACGGAGCCATGGGGGATGCGGCGTTTCTTCGGTGCCTTCATCCCGATCCGTGTGGCCCTGAGCGGCGCGGATCTGGTCATCCTGCTGCTGCTGGGGGCGCTTCTGGTGCTGGGGATGGCCCTGGCGGTTCAGGCCCCGGCCGCGATCTCCGGGCCAGCGGTGAAGCTGGCCCCGGAGCTCCTGCCGTATTACGCCCTGCGCTCCCTCCTGCGCATGGCAATGGCCTATATCCTCTCCCTCCTGTTCTCCCTGACGGTGGGCTACCTCGCGGCGACCCGGCGCTGGGCCAGCGCGGTCATCCTCCCCATCCTGGACGTCCTCCAGTCGGTGCCGATCCTCTCCTTCCTTCCTGTGGTCGCCCTCTCCCTGACGGCCATCCTCCCCGAGGGCGTGGCGGTGGAGCTGGCCTCCATCGTCCTCATCTTCACCAGCCAGGTCTGGAACATGACCTTCAGCTTCTACCAGTCGTTGATCACCATCCCGGGGGATCTCCGAGAGGCGGCTCGCATCTTCCGGCTGAACCCCTGGCTCCGCTTCCGACATCTGGAGCTGCCTCACGCCGCCATCCCTTTGATCTGGAACAGCATGATGAGCTGGGCCGGGGGCTGGTTCTTCCTGATGGCGGCGGAGACCTTCACGGTCGGCGCCCGGGACTTCCGGCTGCTCGGTCTGGGGACCTACCTGCAGATGGCGGCGGAACAGGGAGATCTGCAGGCCCTGGGGTGGGGGTTGCTCGCCCTGATCGCGGTGATCGTGGGGATGGATCAGCTGATCTGGCGCCCCCTGCTGGCCTGGGCGGACAAGTTCCGCGTGGAGATGGTGGAAAGCGACGAGGCGCCCTCCTCCTGGCTTTATGACCTGTGGCAGCGCGCCGCGCTGTCCGAGTGGTTCCTGCAACGGGTCTGGGAGCCCCTGGTGGAGCGCGTGGATGCGGCGCTGGGCCGCCTGAGCGAGCAGCTGGCCGTCCGGCCGGCGCTGAACCCCATCCCGCCCTGGCTGGTGGGGTTGCCCTTCGCAGCCCTGGCCCTCCTCGGCCTGGGCTATGGCGTCGTGCAGGCCTATCACCTGCTCAGCGCGCTGCCCGCCTCGGCCCTGCCCCTCCTCGGCCTGGCCACCCTGGCCTCCATGGCCCGCGTCCTGTCTGCCCAGATCATCGCCCTGGCCTGGACGGTGCCGGTGGGGGTGTGGATCGGCATGAACCGCTCGCTGGCGGCACGGCTGCAACCCATCGTCCAGGTCGTGGCCTCCATCCCGGCCACCGCCCTCTTCCCGGTGATCCTGCTCTTCGTGCTCCGGCTCCCGCTGGGGATCGAGATCGGCGCCGTGCTGCTGATGTTGATGGGCACGCAGTGGTATCTGCTGTTCAACGTCATCGCCGGGGCCTCCGCCATCCCCCGGGATCTGATCTTCACCACGGAGATCCTGGGGCTCCGGGGCCTGGAGCGCTGGCGGGTGCTGATCCTGCCGGCGATCTTCCCCTACCTGATCACCGGTCTGATCACCGCCAGCGGCGGGGCGTGGAACGCCACCATCGTGGCGGAGTATGTGGAGTTCGCCGGCCGGGCCCACGCCACCCTGGGCCTGGGGGCCCTCATCGCTCAGGCCACCGGCCAGGGGGATTACCCCATGCTGTTCGCCGCCACCCTCACGATGATCCTCACCGTCGTGGCCATCAACCGCCTGGTCTGGCGCCGCCTCTACGCCATGGCCGCCGAACGGTTCCGCATGGAATGAGCCGACAAATTCCGAAGAGAAGCGATCTCCGGAGCAGGGCCGCGGCCGGGGATGGAGTTGTCCTGCGATTTTAGACACACCCCAGCGCCGGTGAAGTCTCCTCTTTGAGCACAACCTGGGGTAACATAAATAAATGGCGTCCTTTCCGGACCCTGGCCGACAGGCCGATCTCAGCGAACCGGAGGCGTGAGCGCTGTGAACGTCCATCCATCCCAGGAGCCCGAGCCCTCGATCCCGGGGATCCCGGAATACGAGGAGGTCCCCCCGGGCCATAAGGCCGGCTTCGTGGCCATCATCGGCAAGCCCAACGTGGGCAAGTCCACCCTGCTCAACGCCTACCTGGGGACCAAGATCGCCATCGTTTCCCCGAAGCCCCAGACCACCCGCCATCGCATCCTGGGCGTGCTGACCCGGCCCGACGCCCAGGTGATCTTCATGGACACCCCGGGGATCCATCAGCCCTTCCACAAGCTGGGGGAGTATATGGTGGAGGTGGCCCGCCGGGCCATCCCGGACGCCGATGTGGTGATCTTCCTGGTGGACGCCTCCCAGTGGCCGGATGAGGAGGATCGCATGATCGCCGAGCTGCTGAAGGAGCAGGCGGCGGATAAGCCTGTGATCCTCGCCCTGAACAAGATCGATCTTCTGAAATCCGACCGGGAGGCCCACCTGGCCGCCTACCGGGCCCTGGCCCCTACCCCGCCGGACGCCGAACCCCCTTTCCCATGGGAGGAAGTCCAGATCTCCGCCATCCGAGGGGATAACCTGGATCAGCTGCTGGAACGGATCATCGCCCATCTCCCGGAGGGGCCTCGCTATTACGACCCGGAGATGCTGACGGACCAGCCGATGCAGATGATCGTGGCGGAGCTCATCCGGGAGAAAGCCCTGCTCCTGCTGCGGGAGGAAGTCCCCCACGGGATCGCGGTGGAGATCACCGATTGGGTGGATCGCAACCCGAACCTCACCTACATCGCCGCCACGATCTATGTGGAGAAAGAGAACCACAAGCCCATCGTCATCGGCGAGAACGGGCAGATGCTCAAGCGCATCGGGGCGGCGGCCCGTCAGGAGATCGAGGCCCTCCTGGGCCACGCCGTTTACCTCGAGCTCTGGGTGAAGGTCCGCAAGAACTGGCGGCGGGATCCGGAGCAGCTGCGCCGCCTGGGCTACGCCCTCCCCCGGGAGCGCAAAGGACGCCGTTGAGGAGCCCGGCGATGAAAGGGCCCGCAGGCCTGCTGGTGCTGGACAAACCCCAGGGCTGGACCTCCCACGACGTCGTGGAGCGGGTACGGCGGTTGACCCGCGTCCGGCGTGTGGGCCACGCCGGGACCCTGGATCCCCTGGCGACCGGGGTGCTGGTGGTGCTGATCGGGCCGGCCACCCGGCTGGCGGAGTTCCTGCTCCGGCACGACAAGCGTTACCGGGCCACCCTCCGCCTGGGGATCGCCACCGACACGGGAGACGCGGAAGGACGGGTCCTGTTCGAGCGGCCGGTGGCGATCTCGCGGGAGGCCTTCGAGGAGGTCCTGCAGGCTTTCATCGGGGAGATCGATCAGATCCCCCCCGCCTTCTCCGCCATCCGCATGGGCGGGGAGCGGCTGTATGAGAAGGCCCGCCGGGGCGAGCCGGTGTCTCCCCCGCCGCGCCGGGTGCGCATCGACGCCCTGCGGCTGGTGGAGTGGAACCCTCCATGGGCGGTCCTGGAGGTGGACTGCTCCGCGGGCACGTATATCCGCGCCCTGGCCCGGGACATCGGGGAGCGCCTGGGATGCGGAGCCCATCTGACGGCGCTGCGACGCCTGGCCAGCGGGCCCTTCACCCTGGCCGACGCGGTCCCCTGGGAGGCCTTCGAGGCCGCCGCCCGGGCGGGATCCTGGACGGCTTACCTGCGCCCGGTGGGGGAGGCATTGCCGGACTGGCCCCCGGTGACCCCGGGCGAGGCGCTCCTCGTCCGGCTGCGCCACGGCCAGGCCCTCCCGGCGGCCGCGCTCCCCCATCCCGGCCCCCGCCTCCGGGTCCACGGGCCGGACGGGGAGCTGATCGCCCTACTGGAGCGACGGGGGGACCGCTGGCAGCCCGTGCGGGTGTTTCCGGAGGATCCATGAGCAGGGAACCGGTGGGAAAGGAGCCGCGGATGCGTTTCGTCCAGGATCTAGAGGAGGTGGAGCCGTTCCCTTCCGTGGTGACGGTGGGCGCCTTCGACGGCGTGCACCTGGGCCATCAGGCCCTCATCGCCCAGGTCGTGGCCATGGCCCGGGCGACAGGCGGGCGCGCCGTGGTGGTCACTTTCTTCCCGCACCCCGCCGTGGTCCTGCGCGGGGAGACGCCGTTCTATCTCACGTCCCCCGAGGAGAAGCGGCGCTACATCGCCCGCCTGGGGGTGGACCTGCTGGTCCAGCTCCCCTTCACGCCGGAGACGGCCCGCATCCGGGCCGCGGCGTTCGTGGAGCAGCTGGTCCGCATCGGCATGCGGGCCCTCTGGGCCGGCCCGGATTTCGCCCTGGGCTATCGGCGGGAGGGGACCCTGCCCGTCCTGGAGGCGCTGGGCCGCCAGCACGGCTACACGGTTCACGTCGCCATGGAGTTCCATCTGGGCGGTCGCCCGGTGCGCAGCAGCCGGATCCGTGAGGCGCTGCGGCAGGGGGACGTGCGCGCCGCCGCGGAGTGCCTGGGGCGTCCCTTCGCGGTCAGCGGGGAGGTCATCGCCGGGGCCGGCCGGGGGCAGCGCCTGGGCGTCCCCACCGCCAACCTCGCCATCTGGCCGGAGCACGCCCTCCCGGCGGACGGGGTGTATGCGTGCTGGGCGGATCTGCCGGAAGGGATCCGCCGCATGGCGGTGGTCAACATCGGGGTCCGGCCCACCTTCGATCAGAGCCAGGAGCGCATCGTCGAGGCCCATCTGCTGGACTGGCACGGCGATCTCTACGGCCGGCGGGTGACGCTGCACTTTATCGAACGCCTGCGGGAGGAGCGCCGGTTCCCGTCGGTCGCGGACCTGGTCGCGCAGATCCATCGGGACGTCGAGCGGGCCCGCGCGTTGCTGGAGGCGATGGCGCCGCCCGTTCCCATCGAGGCGGAGTAGCGCGGCATGACCGCTTCCGGATCTCCCTGCGGAGGCAAGCGATGAACACGCTGAACCGCGTCCTGGTGGTGTTGATGATCCTGCTGGCCATCCCGCTCTGCAGCGTGGTCCTCATCACGCCGGTGGAGCTGGCCCGCCTGCTCCAGGCCGGCCTGGGGAATCTGGCGGAGAGTCTCAGCCAGATCCGCCCTGAGATCCGCTATGGGGTGGGGATCCTGCTGGCCCTGGTGGTGGACGCCCTGCTCCTCCTGTGGCTGGTGCTGGAGGTCCGGCCCCCGCGGCGGATCATCCGGGTCCCGGGGGTGAGCGGGGCGACGGTGGCCGTGGCCGTGGATTCCATCCGGGAGCGGCTGCGGTATCATCTGGATCAGCTGGCCGATGTGATCGAGGTGCGGCCCCGGGTGATCCCGCACCGGGACGGGCTGCAGGTCGAGCTGGACGTCCTCACCGCGCCCGAGGTGGACGTCCCCCGCAAGGCGGAGGAGATCCTGCAGATCGCGCGGGTGGTGGTGGAGGAGAAGATGGGCCTGCGCCTGCGGGGCCAGCCGGTGGTCCGCATCCGCCATGCTCCCTATCCACGGGGGGAGCGGCGCCCGCCGGCCTCGGCCTGATCGGCGGCGTGAGGGTCTTATGGATGGAAATCGGATGGAGTTCGGGAGGTCGGGAGCCGTGACCGAGCCGGAGCGGGAATGGTTCCCCCGGCCGCTGATCCAGCCCAACGGGGAGCTCTCCCTGGAGGCGCGGGTGGAGGCGTTGCTGTTTGTCGCGGAGGAGCCTCCTTCCGTCGCTCAGCTGGCCCGGGCTCTGGAGGCCACCCCGGAAGCGGTGGAGGAGGCGCTGCGGGGGCTGGCGGAGCGCCTGAAGGATCGGGGGCTCCGGCTGCAGCGGAAGGGGGATCGGGTGCAGCTGGTGACCGCGCCGGAGGCGGCGGAGGACGTGCGCCGCTTCCTGGGCCTGACCGCAGGCCCGCGGCTTTCCCCCGCCGCCCTGGAGACGCTGGCCATCATCGCTTACCGCCAGCCCATCACCCGCGCGGAGATCGAGGCCATCCGCGGGGTGAACTGCGATGGGGTGCTGCGCACCCTCCTCGCCCGCGGGCTGATCGAGGAGGTCGGGCGGTCGGAAGGGCCGGGCCGCCCCATCCTTTACGGGACCACCTTCCTCTTCCTCCAGCATTTCGGGCTGCGTTCCCTGGAGGACCTCCCGCCCCTGGATGGGGCGGAGGAGGGCGCCTCCGCTACGTGAAATCGATGCTGGAGGAGTCCCCCACGTTGAAGCGGCGGAACCGTCCGCCCACGTAGGCGTCGCGGCCGATGAGGGATCCTTCCAGGATGGCGTTCACGATGCGCGCCCCGCTGTCGACGATGGAGTCGCGGATGATGGCGTTCTCGATGAAGCAGCCGTCCGCGATGGTGGCGTAGGGGCCGATGACCGCGTGGCGGACGTGGGCGGTGGGGGAGATGAAGACGGGTGGGATGATCACCACCCCCTCGCGCTGGGCCTCCCGGGAGTTGTCGTGGCCGTGGGCGAGCAGGTAGCGGTTGGTCTCCAGCACCGCCTCCGGCGTCCCGCAATCCACCCAGACGTTCACCTCGCGCACCCGCAGCCGCTGGCCGTATTCCAGGAAGATGTTCAGGGCGTCCGTCAGGAAATACTCGCCCCGGGTGCGGATCCCTCGGGCCATCAGCTCCTCGCAGGCTTTCACCAGCAGGGGGCCGTTGCGGATGTAATACATCCCGATCACCGCCAGGCGGTTCTCCAGGCTGGCCGGCTTCTCCACGAAGCGGGTGACATAGCCCCGGGCGTCGAGCTCCACCACCCCGAAGCGTCGGGGATCCTCCACCTCCTTCACGAAGGCGATCCCATCCGCATCTTTCGGATCCAGGTCCCGAAGGTCCGCCTCGAAGAGGGTGTCGGCGAAGATGATCACGATGGGGCCGTCGATGTAGTCCCGGGCCAGCCAGAGGGCGTGGGCCTGGCCGAGGAGCTCCTTCTGCTCCACGTAGCGGGCGGGGAGGCGATAGGTGCTGTCCACATACTGCTGGATCTGCTCGCCCAGGTAGCCCACGATGAAGATGTATTCCTCCGGGTTGAGGGCGGCCAGCTTCTCCAGGATGTAGCCCAGGAAGGGCTTGCCGGCCACGTTGATGAGGGGCTTCGGCTTGCTGTAGGTGTGCGGCCGCAGCCGGGTCCCGAACCCGGCCACCGGGATCACCGCTTTCATCACCGGACCTCCAGCGGAAGGTAGGGGTTTTCATCTTAGCCGAAGCCCGCCGGAAGGGGAAGCCCATCCCTTACCCGGCTATCAGCTCCCGCAGGAGGGCGAGCTCGTCCCGGAGGCCCCGGGTGCAGAGGAAGTGGCGTCGCACATGCTCCCGCCCGCGCGCCCCCATCGCCTGCCCCTCCTCCGGATGGGAGAGGAGATAGAGGGCCTTCTCCGCGCACGCCGCAACGCTGTCCACCAGGAATCCCGTCTCCCCATCGCGGATCTGCAGAGGGATCCCGCCGGTCCGGCCTCCGATGACCGGTTTGCCCTTCCACAGGGCTTCGGTCACCGTCAGCCCGAACCCCTCCCGCAGAGATTTCTGGATCACCACCGCGGCTGCCCGCTGGAAGGCGTTCACCTCCCAAGCCCCCACCCCATGGAAGTTGTGCAGCACGTGGAGGTCCGGATCCTCCCCCGCGTGCCGGAGCGTGCGGTCGTAATACCACCAGCCCTCCGGGTCGTCGTGGGCCATGGAACCCACCAAGGCCAGCTGGACCTCCGGCCGCTCCCGTTTCACCAGGCGATAGGCATCGATCACCCCGATGGGATCCTTCCACGGATCAAAGCGGGAGACCTGGAGGAGGAGGGGCCGCTGGGGGTCCACCCCGAAGCGGGCGACGATGGCGCGAGCTTCATTCTCCTTCATCGGGGCGTTCTTTGGGGAGAGGGGATCGATGGTCGGCGGGATGAAGGCCACCCGGCGGACCGGGAAATCCGGCCCCACGTATTCGGCCATGGTGAAGATCGCCGCGTCGTAGATGGAGAGATAGGGGAGCAGGAAAGACCAGAAGGGCGGATGTGGGGTCCGGGTGTCGATGTGACAGCGCCAGATCCAGAGCCGGGCCCCCCGCCGCTCCCGGAACGCCGGGATGCCGGCCGGCTGGGGGTCGTGGATGAAGATCACGTCGTAAGCTCCTTCCAGCTGCGCGGCGTTGCGCCGGTTCCCCTCCCGCCAGATCTCCTGCATCTCGGGAGGGAAGGGGAGCTCCATCCCTTGCAGGCCGTTATGCATGGCCTTGGTGACCCGGAAGAAGGCCTCGTCGCCATGGATCACCCGCCATTCCGCCTCCAGGCCCAGATCACGCAACAAGGGGATGTGGGTGCTCAGGATCTCCGCCACGCCGCCGCCGAAGGCGGTGGCGTTCACATGCAGCACGCGCATGCCGCGCAGCGGCGCGGCCAGCTCCCGCAGCGCTTCGACCTCCTCCTCTCCCACCACCGGACGCAGCGCGTCCAGGGAGCGGGGCGTCACAGACACCGGCTCGTGCATCGCGGGCTCTCCTTGCAGGGGATAAGGCCTGGGAGGCGCCTGCGGGCCCTGCCCCGGGCTCATTTCAGCGTCCATCCGATCAGGCCGCGGATGTAGTAGCGCTGGAGCAGGGCGAAGACCAGGATGGGCACGCTCATGGTCAGGATGGAGGCGGCGGTGAGCACCCCCCAGTCGATGTGATATTGCCCTCGCAACAGCGGGATGCGCTGGGTGGCCACCAGCTTCTCCGGATCGTAGATCAGGATCAGGGCCATGAAGAAGTCGTTCCAGGCCCAGGTCAGTTGCAGGGCGGCCGCCGAGGCCAGGCCGGGGAGGCTCAGGGGCAACACGATTCGGGTGAAGATCTGGAACCGGCTGGCCCCGTCCAGGCTGGCCGCCTCTTCGATCTCCCGAGGCAGGGTGGAGAAATAGTTGCGCAGGAAAAGGGTCACCCAGGGCAGGGCCCACGCGGTGTGCACCAGGATCAATCCCGCGTAATGGTTGATCAGCCCCAGATCCCGCAGGAACCGGAACAGAGGAACAGCCACCATCTGCTGGGGGATGGCCATCAGCAACACGATGACCAAAAAGAGCGGATCCCGAAGCGGGAAGGGGAAGCGCAGCATGGCGTAAGCGGCCATGGCCCCGATGAAGAGAGGCAGGATCGTGGAAGGAATCACCACCAGCAGCGAGTTGCAGATCCCCTGGCTCATCGGCGCGGTGGGATGGTTCCAGGCTTTGACGAAGTTGTCCAGAGAGATGGTGAAGGAAGAGAACTGCCACCAGCCGTGGATCAGTTCGCTCTGGGGGCGCAGGGCGCTCATCAGGATCCCGAGGAAGGGGACGATCCAGGCCAGCCCGATCCCCCAGGCCAGGGCGTTGATCAACAGCTCCCGTCCCCATCGCCGCATGGCCGCTCACTCCGAGGACCTCAGGGTCCGCACGAACCAGAGGCCGACGATCAGGGTGAAGAGGCTGAGCATGGTCGCCACCGCCGCCGCCCGCGGGAACTCCAGGGCGCGGAAGGCGTAGAAATACATCTGGAGGGCAAGCACCATGGTGGCCCCGCCCGGCCCGCCCAGGGTTGCCGTGTAGACGATGTCGAAGATCTTCAGCTCCCAGAGGATGGTCATGGCCACGATGACCATGGTGACCGGTCGGAGGCTGGGGACCGTGATATACCAGAACTGTTGGAGGGGGCCGGCCCCGTCCACCGCGGCGGCCTCGTAGTAATCCCGGGGGATCGTGGCCAGGCCGGCGCTGTAGAGGATCATGCTGAAGCCGGCCCAGAGCCAGACCGATCCGAGGATGAGGGCGGGGAGCGCGGTCTCCGGATAGGCGGTCCAGCTCCGTCCCAGCGCCGTCAGCCCCACCGCCCGCATGATCGCCGTCACCACCCCCGCGTTCTCATCGAACAGGAAGCGGATGATCACCCCGCCCACGATCATCGGGGTGACCATTCCCAGGAAGATGACCGACTTCAGGAAGGTGGCCCCCCGGGCCCGCTCCAGCAGCACCGCCAGGATCAGGCCCAGCCCCACGGTAAGGGGGAGATGGAGCAGGATCCAGACGGCGTTGTGCACCAGGGAACCCCAGGGCGGCGGCCCGGGGGGGAAACCGGTGAGGTTCAGGGTGTCCGAATCGGAGAGAACCTCGATGAAGTTCCTCAGGCCGACGAAAGCGCCCCGCTTGTCCGTAAAGCTGAGGGCGACCGTCTGCATCGCGGGCAGGACGATCAGCAGGGAGATCAGGGCAAGGGCGGGGGCGGTGAACGCCAGGAACGCCCCCCAGCGCCGTATGCGCTCCCATCGAACGCGATGGAGCCTCATTCGCTCCCCCTCCCCTCTCGGGCGGCCCGCCGGATCCACAAGGGGAGGGCCCGCTCAGGCCCTCCCCTCGCCTGCTCTCACTTCGTGGGGAACTTGGCGTCCAGCTGCCGGAGCACGCTGTCCAGGGCCTGGGGGCGGACCCAGAGGAGCTTCATCTGATCCCAGAACAGACGCTGCCAGTCACCACCCACGGCGTCATCCAGGTCCGGCACCGTCGGCTGCTCCACTTTGGCCAGCGCCTCCGCCAGGGCGCGGTCCGCCGGCGGGTAGACGTCCGGGGAGATGTCCTTGCGGCTGGCCAGCTTGCCACCCTGTTTGGCCCGGACCTCCATCCCCTCCTTGCTGATCATGAAGGCGATCAGCTGCTTGGCCGCCTCCACGTTCTCGCTGTATTTGGGGATGAAGGCCCAGTCCGTCCCGCCCACCACGCCGCGGGCTCCGGGCAGGGTGAAGACCCCCAGATCGTTGGGATCCTTCACCATGCCGGTCAGCCAGTTCCCCATGAAGAACAGGCCGTATTCCTCATTCCACCAGAGGTCGATGGCCTGGGTCCACTCCACCGGATCGCTGAAGTATTTGCCGAGGAGGGGCACCAGCCGCTCGGCGAAAATGGATCGGACCTGGGGGTCGGTGAAGCGGACCTTGCCGGCGATGAGGTTCTGCTGGAGCTCCGGCCCGCCGAAGGTGATCAGGAAGTGCTCCACGATGTCCCCCACCGGCCAGCCCACGCCGTCGCCGGTGATGATCGCCTTCTTGATCCCAGGGATCGCCGAGATCTTGTCCAGGAGAGCCAGGAACTCCTCCCAGGTGGTCGGCGGCTGCAGGTTGTGCTTCTGGAAGAAGGACTTCTTATACCAGAAGCCCGGCTTCACCCACAGGACATATGGGACGGCGTAAACCCGGCCGTCCACGGTGGTGGGCTGGAGGACAAACTGGTTCGCCTCCTTCTGCCACAGGTCCGTGAGATCCACCGCGTGGTCCTTGTTCTCCCGGACCCACCACTCCCACATGAAGATCACATCGCCCGGGGCCTGCTTCGCCTCGAATTGGGGCGGCAGGACCTGGGAGAGGTCCTCCGCGCGGTAGATCCGATACTGGATCTTCACGCCCAGCTTCTCCTCCGCAGCCTTGAGGACCGGGAGGAACTGGTCCATCTCCGCCCCCGCCCACGGGCCGATGACCGTCAGGGTGGGGATCACCTTGGTGACCTCGACGGTTTTCTCCACCGTCCGCTCCACCACCCGGGTTTCCACGATGCGTTCGGGGGTGGGGGTGGCCGCCGGCACGCATGCGCTCAGCGCGAGCATCAGGACCACGAGGGCCAGACCGATGCGCTTCATGCTCCACCTCCTGCGCCACAGGATTGACGGATGATCAGCCCGGTGGCCAGCCGGATCTCCTGCGTGGGAGGCCTTCCCTCCTCGATCCACCGGAGGAGCAGGTGGCCTGCGTGGAGCCCCAGCTCCTCCGCCGGCAGGTGCACGGTGGTCAACGGGGGATCCACATAAGCGGAGAGGGGAACATCGTCGAAGCCCACGATGGCGATGTCCTGGGGGATGCGCAGGCCGCGGCGCCGGATGGCCTGCAGGGCTCCGAAGGCCACCACGTCGCTGGCCACGAAGACGGCTGTGGGGGGATGCGGGAGCCGGAGCAGCTGCTCCATAGCCGCCACGCCGCTGGCAGGGGTGAAGGCGCCGAAGGCGACCCATGTCTCCTCGTAGGGCAGACCGGCCTCCTCCAGGGCCTGGCGATAACCCAGCCAGCGCTCGTAACTCGCCGTGTAAGAGAGGGGGGCGTTGGTGATCAGCCCGATGCGCCGGTGGCCCAGGCGGATTAAATGGCGAACCGCCTCCGCCGCGGCCTGAACGTTGTCCACGTCCACGGAGGGGATCGGGGTGTCGCTCAGGCGGCCCAGGAGGACGACGGGGGTCTCCTGGCTCCAGCGCGCCAGCCACTCCCGATCCTCAAAGCGAGGCCCGGAGAGGATCAGCCCATCCACCCGGCGCTCCTGAAGCAACGCCACCGTCTCCTCCGGGGGGTGATCCGGGGAGAGGGGGAAGATCAACAGATGAAAGCCCGCCTTTCGCAGCACGCGGCTCAGGCCGCGGAGGACCTCGGGGAGGAAGGCATCGGCGAAGACCTGATCGGGGGTCTGCCGCAACACCAGGGCGATCACCTCCGCGCGCCCGCGCACCAGATGCCGGGCCGCCGCGTGCGGGCGATAGCCCAAGCGCGCCGCCGCCTCCCGCACCCGCCGCCGGGTCTCCTCCGGGATCCGAACGCCCACCACCCCGTTGAGCACCAGCGAGACCGTGGTGCGGGAGACCCCCGCCAGACGGGCCACATCCTCCGCCGTCGGAGCCCGCCGAGGCTTCCCCATCTTATCCCCTCTGCCGCGGGAATCCGATCACTGGTAACACGTGTTAGCATCCTCATGTTAATCCCTTCAACTCAACTTGTCAAGTGATATTTTTCACAATATGGTCGTTTTCGATGATAAAAGGTCCCCGGGGGATCCGGTGGGGGTTGCGAAGGGGAGGCCGGCGCGGGTAAACTGAGTCTCCGAATCGCTCCGGGAGGGGAGAGGATGCTGCGCGTCGAGGGCCTCCGGGTGGCGTATGGGGAGCGAGTGGTGATCCCGGGGTTGAGCTTCACGGTGGCGCCGGGGCAGGCCCTGGGGTTGATCGGCCCCAACGGGGCCGGCAAGACCACGGTGATCCGGGCCTTAAGCGGCGTGCTCCCGCTTCAGGGCGGGACGATCTTCTGGGAGACGGTGCCCCTCCACGCCCTGCCGCCGGAGCAACGCGCCCGCTGGGTGGCGGTGGTCCCCCAGGGGGCGACGTTGCCGGAGGCCTTCACCGGCGAGGAGGTCGTCGCCTTCGGGCGAACCCCCTATCATCCCTGGCGGGGCCCCCTCGCGGATCCGGATCATCTCCCGATCGCCCGGGCGATGATCCGCACCGACACACAGGCCTTCGCGGAGCGCCGGGTGGAGACCCTCTCGGGAGGGGAGCGGCAGCGCCTTCTGCTCGCCCGGGCCTTCGCCCAGACCCCCCGTATCCTGTTGCTGGACGAGGCCTTCGCTCACCTGGACCTGAAGTATCAGGTCCGCCTGCTGCGCATGATCCGCCGCCTGCTGCAGGAAGAAGGGATGGCGGGAGTGCTGGCGATCCACGATCTGCATCTGGCGGCGCGGTTCTGCGACCAGCTGCTTCTGCTCCGGGAGGGCCGGGCCCTCGCCGGGGGTCCGCCCGAGGCGGTGCTCCAGCCCGCGCTGCTGGAAGCCGCCTACGGGATCCCTATGCGGGTGGAACGTCATCCAGAGGCCGGCTGGCTGATCTGGCCGGCGCTATAAACGACGCCGCCACTTCGCCCACGTGGAGAGCAGATGCACCCAGGGAGGGCTGAGGCGGCGGGTGAGGCGCGCGTGCGACAGGGCCTGCCGGAAACCCTCCGCGTCCTCAAAGGGCGGCAGCGCCGTCCACGCCCGCCCGAGCTCCCAGGCGGTGTGGGCATCGCTCCCGGAGAACCCCGGCTTGCCGAAGCGGGCCGCCAGCGCCGCCGCGCAGGCGTTGTCGCCGGGGAAAAGGCACCGCGCGTTGAAGACCTCCACCGCATCGACCAGGGGAAGGATGGCCTCCGCCGTCCGCCGGCCCACCGCTGAGCCCCGGGCCCGATCGCATGGATGGGGGAGGGCCACCACCCCGCCCTGCTCCCGGATCCGCTCGATGGTCTCCAGCAGGGGGAGGCCCCTGGGGATCTCCCGTTCGATGAAGTAAGCCAGCACCTCGCCTTCCCGGGTCCGGATCTCCTCCCCAATGATGATCCGCTCCGGCGCCTTCTCCTTCAGCCGCAACGCCCCCTCGATGGTGTTGTGATCCGTCACCGCCACCCGATCCAGCCCGCGGCGCCGGCAGATCTCCAGGAACTCCTCCAGCTCCAGCAGGCTGTCCGGGGAGTAACGGGTGTGGGCGTGCAGCTCAACGCGCCACACGGGAGTCCTCCCGGCATCGGGCCTCGATGAGCGCCACCACCTTCCGGAACACCTCCTCGATGTCCAGGGCGGTGGTGTCCAGGACGACCGCGTCGGGGGCCGGACGGAGGGGCGCCACCTCCCGCCCCTGATCCAGCGCGTCCCGCTGCCGCATGGCTTCCAGGACCTCCTCGAAGGAAACCGCCTGCCCCCGTTCCCGGAGCTCCTGATATCGCCGTCGCGCCCGGGTCTCCAGATCCGCGTCCAGGTAGATCTTCAGGTCCGCCTCCGGGAGAACGACGGTGCCGATGTCCCGGCCGACCATCACCACCCGCCCCCGCAACCCCAGCTGGCGTTGCCGCCGGCTCAAGGCCTGGCGGACGCCGGCATGGGCGGAGACCTGGGAGACGGCGGCGTCCACCTCCGGCCGCCGCAACTCCCACGTGACATCCTCGCCCTCCACGATCACGGTGTAAGGACGGCCATCCGCCACGGTGGGGGGCTGGATGTCCAGCTCCAGGGTCTCCGCCAGACGGGCCAGGGCCTCCGCGTCCTCCGGGGAGATCCCCCGGCGCAGGGCAGCCCAGGTGACCGCCCGATACATCACCCCGGTGTCGATGTAGGTGTAGCCGAGATGGGCCGCCAGCCGCTGGGCCAGGGTGCTCTTCCCCGAAGCGGCCGGCCCATCAATGGCGATCCGCAACGGCGTCCCCATCGCCGAACGTTCCCCGCTTTCCCGGATTTCCCCTCCCATCGACGACGGAGGTCACCGCGGGCCTGCGGCCCACCGTCCGCCTCCGCCGAAGCGCACGAGGTGACCTTCCTCCAGGATTCTACTCGAACGCACCTCTTGCCCGGAATCCGGGAGCGCTATCGAGGGCGCCGTCCCCAGCGGTCCAGGGCCAGGGCCCCCAGGATCCCCAGCAACAGAAGGGCCTCGATCAGCCGCCACGGCGAGGGCCAGAAGGGCGGCGCGGAGGGAGAAGGCGCGGGCGCCGGGGGAATCGGCGTCGGGGACGCCACGGGGGTTTCGGAGGGAACAGCCAGGCCGAACAGCGGCGCGGGAGTGGCCTCCTCCGCTTTCGGGGCACGCAGCGCCGGGGCCTCCGCGGGAGCCACGGGGGCCAGGGCCGTGGGGAGCGGAGCGGTGGCCTGCCCCAGCGTCCGCGCGAGATCCAGGCCCAGCACGAGGAGGAACACCGCCGCCATGGCCCACGCGGCCCGGCGGAGCCACCCGACCGGACGGGGAGCCGGGGCGATGTCTTCCGGCCGCAGCGCGAGAGGACGGGGCGCCGGGACCCGCGGCATGGCCCGGAGGGCCTGCACCGTCCATCGCAGGGTCTCCCATGACCGGGCGCACGCGGCGCATGCGGCCAGGTGGCGCTCCACCCGCGCCCGCGCCTCGGGATCCAGGCGGCCGTCCAGATAGAGCGAGAGCCGCTCCCGGACCCACTGATGTTCATCGAACCGGAATCGAACGGGCATCGAGGTTTTCCCCTTATTTATGGACGAGCCCGGCCGGGCAAAAGTTCCCGGTGGGCGAGCAGGAAATCCCGCACCCGCATCCGGGCCCGGCTCAGGCGCGATTTGACGGTCCCCAGGGGCACCCTCAGGATCTCTGCGATCTCCTCGTAGGAGTAGCCTTCGACGTCGGAGAGCACCAGGACGATGCGTTGATCCTCCGGGAGGGTCTGGATCGCCCGGTGGAGGAGCTCCGCCAGCTCCCGACGCTCCGCGTAGAACTCCGGCCCCTCCACCGGGGGCAGGGTCATCTCCGTCTCCGGGGTCTGGTCCGCTACGAACAGCGCCTCCAGGGAAGCCTGAGGCCGGCGGCGCCGGCGGCGCAGCTCATCGTAGCAGGCGTGGGTGACGATGCGCGTCAGCCAGGCGAGGAAGGATCCCCCGCGGAACCCCTGGATCCCCCGGAAGGCCGAGATCAAGGCCTCCTGCACCGCGTCCCAGGCGGAATCGTGATCGCCCATGATCCGGAAGGCCACGTTGTAAAGACGGTCCTGATAGGCCCGGATGAGGGCGTTGAAGGCCTCCAGGTCGCCGGACCGGGCGGCCTCGATCAGCCGGCCTTCTTCGGAAGGAGGGAGGGAGGCGCTCATCGTGCCTGCGTTCGCCTAATCCGTGAACCGGTATTTGATAAGGGTCCACAGGGCCTTCAGGCCGTCGCGCAGGGGGCGGATCTTCTTGCCCTCTTTGAACTCCCGCCCGTAGTAGGAGATGGGGACCTCGAAGATGCGGTAGCCTCGCTTGAGGACCTTGGCGGTGATCTCCGGCTCGAACTCGAACCCCCGGGCCCGCAGGGGGATGTTCCGGATCACGTCGGCGCGGAACACCTTGTAGCCGGTCTCCATATCGCTCAGGATGGCGTCGTAGAGCAGGTTGGTCACCATGGTGAGGAACTTGTTGCCGATCATGTGCCAGAAGAGCATGGCCTTGCGCGGGCCCAGGAAGCGGGAGCCGTAGACCACCGCCGCCCGTCCCTCCTGAATCGGGCGGATCAGCTGGGGGTAGTCTCGCGGATCATACTCCAGATCGGCGTCCTGGATCAGGAGGATGTCCCCGGTGGCGTGGGCGATGCCGGTCCGCACCGCCGCCCCTTTCCCCATGTTCCGCTCGTGGAAGATCACCCGGATGTCCCCGTTGCGGGCTTCCTCCTGGAGGATCTCCCGCGTCCCGTCGGTGGAGCCATCGTCCACCACGATGATCTCGTCCGCCAGGCCCACCGCCCGCACCTGTCTCAGGATCTCCCGGATGGTGGCCCGCTCGTTGTAAACGGGTATGATCACCGAAAGGCGCACCGCCCTTCCCCCTGTTCTGGATTCTTCGCCTCATTTATACCATAGATGCGATCCAGGATGAGCCGGAGAGAAGGGAGGTCTCCTTGCGGCTGGCGCTGATCACCGGCGAATATCCGCCGCTCCCCGGCGGCGTGGGGGACTACACCCGCGAGCTGGCCCGGGCCCTGCAGGCCCGGGGGCACACGGTGGCGGTGTGGACGGACCGGCGGGGCATGGGGGAGGCCGGCTCCCCGGTGCCGGTCCATCGGGTGGTGCGCCGGTGGGACCTCACCGCCTGGTGGGCGCTGGGGCGCTCCCTGCGGACCTGGCGGCCGGAGGGGGTGCTGCTGCAGTATCAGGCCGCCGCCTACGGGCTGGGCGGGGCGATGAACCTGTGGCCGGCCCTCGCCCGACGCTGGATCGGCGACGCGCCCCTCGTGGTCACCTTTCACGACCTCCGGGTCCCCTATCTCTTCCCGAAGGCCGGCCCGCTCCGGGAGTGGAGCATGCGCTTCCTGGCCCGCGCCGCCGACGGGGTGATCGTCACCAACCACGAGGACGAGCTCCGGCTGCGCGCCCAGGGCCTCCGGGCCCTCTGGCGGATCCCCATCGGCAGCAACATCCAGCCTCCTCCCGACCTCCCGGATCCCCCGGAGGCCCGGCGGCGGCTGGGGCTTCCCGTTGACCGGCCGCTGGTGGGCTTCTTCGGCTTTCTCCATCCATCGAAAGGTTTCGATGTGTTGCTGGAGGCCATCGCCAGGCTCCGCCAGGAGGGGATGGCGATCGGCCTGGTCCACATCGGGGCCTCTGTGGCGCCCAGCGATCCCAGCCAGCGGGGTTACGCGGCGGCCTGTCGCCGGCGGATCCGGGAGCTGGGGCTGGAGGATGCGGTGTGGGAGACCGGCTACCGTCCGCCCGAGGAGATCTCCCTGGCCTTCGCCGCGGTGGAGGTCTGCGCCCTGCCCTATCGGGACGGGGTCTCCTTCCGCCGCGGCACCCTGATGGCCGCCCTGGCCCACGGGCGGGCGGTGGTGAGCACCTTCCCCCGGGTCCCGATCCCCGAGCTGCGGGAGGGGGAGAACATCCTCCTAATTCCCCCGGAGGATCCGGCGGCCCTGGCGCGGGCCCTGGGCCGGGTGCTGGCGGAGCCGGAGACGCGCGCCCGTTTGGAGGAGGGGGCGCGACGGCTGGCCGAAATCTTCGCCTGGGAGCGCATCGCCGCGCAGGTGGAGGAAGTCTTCCGGGCGCTGCGCGCTCGTTGAGGAGGAGGAGCCGATGCATCGGAGCCGATGGCTGGCATGGCCCGGAGCCGCGTTGCTCCTGCTCGCGCTGGCCTTCGGGCTGCGGGTCTACCGTCTGGACGGCCCGAGCCTGTGGTATGACGAGGCCTTCAGCATCGCCCTGGCCCGCTCCGGGGTCTGGCAGCCCCTGGAAGCACATCCTCCCCTCTTCTATCTCATCCTCCGGCTCTGGATGGCTCTCGCGGGCTCCTCCGAGTTCAGCGCCCGCTTCCTTTCGGTGGGCGTGGGGGTGTTGACCGTGGCCCTCTTCGGGGCGGCGGCGGCCCGCCTCGGGCGATCCCCATGGGCAGGGCTCCTCGGGCTGGCCCTGGCGGCCACCCTCCCCTTCTGGATCTGGGAGTCCCGCGAGGTCCGCATGTATTCGGCCCTGGGGATGTGGACGGCCCTGGCGCTGTGGATGGAACTCCGGGGCCGGCTGGGGGGGACCGCCCTCGCGGTCCTGGCCGGGGTCTACACCCATTACGCGATGCTCTGGATGGTGCCCGGGTGGCTGTTCCTCCTCGGGGCGCGCGGGCGGGCTCGCTGGCCGTGGGCGCTGATCATCGCCCTGGGGGCGGCTCCAGGGGCCCTCCACGCCCTGTGGGTGGGTCAAACCCAGGGGGCCTTCTGGCCGGGACGGCTGGATCTGATCCGGGCCCTGGGGACCCTCGGGCAGGCCCAGGCGTTGCAGGCCCGGATGGCAGGCCTTCTTCCACCACCGGGCTCCCCGTGGCTTCCGGGCCTGATCGCCGGAGCCCTCCTCCTCGTCGCCGGCCTTCTGATGGGGATCCGCTCGCGGGCGATGCGGGTTCGATGGGTCTGGCTCAGCCTCCTCCCCCTCGCCATCGGGCTGGGCCTGCTCTACCGCAATCCCAAGTTCCACCCGCATTATTTCATCGGCGTGACGGTGGCCTTCTATCTGGCGGTGGCCCTGGGCTGGGCGGAAGGGGCCCGGCGCGCCCGCTGGGCCCTCCTGCCCGGATGGCTGGCCTGGGGCCTCTTCGTCGGGCCGGCGCTCCTCTGGGCGCTGGGCCACGCGGAGCAGACCAAGGACGACTGGCGAGGGGCGGTGCGAACGGTGGAGGCCCGGCGAGGGCCGGGGGAGGCGGTGGTGCTGGTGAGCGGGTTCGCCCTCCCGGCCTATCAGGTCTACGCCCGGTCCACCACCCCGGTCCCGCTCCCCGCGGATCCCGTGGTCGATGTGCGCCACGTGCTGGACTATGAGACGGTCGCCCCGACGCTGAACGCCGTCCTCTCCGGGACCTCGGGAGCGTGGCTGGTGCAGTGGGGGGATGAGATCAACGACCCTGCCCAGGTCGCGGCGGCAGCCCTGGACTGGGTGGGGGATGAGGTGGAGACGTGGACCTTCAGCGGGGGGATCCGGGTGCGACGGTTCCTCTGGGGAAGCTTTCGGCCGCTGCCTGCGGAGCCGGAGGCCCTCTTCGGTCACGCGGGCCAGCCCATCGGGTCGAACCTGCGCTGGCTGGGTTACGGCCTTCCGGGAGGGGAGCTCCCCATCGATCGCCCCCTTCCGGTGATCGTGGGATGGCGAACGACCGGGCCCCTCCCGTCCGGGTTGCGGGCTTCTCTCCGGCTGGAGCGGGAGGACGGCACGGTGTGGGGGCAGTGGGACGGGGCGCTGGGGGGCGAGACGTGGGACACGGCCCGGTGGCCGTATCCGCGCACCATCCTGGCCCGCTATGAGGTGATGGCCCAGGTGGGGACGCCCCCCGGGCGGTATCGGCCGCGCCTGGTGGTCTACCGGGGCGGGGAGGTCTGGCTGGACGCCCGGCTGAACCCGGTGGTCCGAGCGGCCCCGTCGCGTCCCTATGAGGATCCCCGGTGGGCGGAGCCGCCGCGGGCCCGATGGCCGGGCCTGGCCCTGACCCACGTGGATCTCGAAGGAGAGCCCCGCGCGTGCCGGACGCTCACCATCGCCCTCTGGTGGCGGGTGGAGGGGCCGCCTCCGGCGGCCTGGGTGCGGGTTCGCCTCGGGGAGGCCGAGGGGGTCTGGCCGTGGAACCCGGCGCAACCCGAGGCGATCTGGCAACCGGGGGAGCGATGGCGGGTCCGGTATCCGGTGCCGGTGCCCTGCGCCCCGGGGCGTTATCCCCTGGAGGTCGCCGTCGGGGAGGAGAGCGGGCAGACGGTGGAGATGGTGGAAGTGAGGCCCTGAACGGGCGCGCGAGGATGTTCCCTTCCCATCGGTCGTCCGGCGTGGCCGTTCAGCCAGGCCGCTTCTACCCGCCGATCTGGCTCATCACGCGCGCGGTGGGGATGACGCCTTCGGGGAGGCCGTGGCCCCAGGGCTTGCGCCAGATGGCGGCCCGGATCAGGGCCTTCAGCTCCTCATCATCGGCGCCGCTGCGAAGCGGCGTCCGCAGGTCCACCTCATCATCCCGCAAGAGACACAGGCGGAGCCGTCCCTCCGCCGTCAGGCGGACCCGGTTGCACTGGGCGCAGAAAGGCTCGCTGACCGGGCTGATGAACCCCACCGTCCCCACCGCCCCCCGGATGCGATACACCCGGGCCTCGCCGTCCAGACGGCCGTCGCCGACCGGCTCCAGCGGCCCGAATTCGCCCTCCAGGACGCGGATCATCTCGGCGGTGGAAACCACCGCCTGCTGAGCGAAGGGGGCGACGTCGGCGAAGGGCATCACCTCGATGAAGCGGACCTGCCAGGGGCGGCTCAGGGTGAGGGCGGCCAGGTCGATGACGTCTGAATCGTTATAGCCCCGGACCACCACGGCGTTCAGCTTGATGGGGGTGAGCCCGGCGGCCTCGGCGGCCAGGATGCCTTCCCACACATCCTCCAGCCGGCCCCACCGGGTGATGCGGCGGAACTTCTCGGGGTCCAGGGTGTCCAGGCTGACGTTGACCCGTTTCAGGCCGGCGCGGGCCAGGGGCTCGGCCAGGGCCTTGAGGCGCAGGCCGTTGGTGGTCATGGAGATCTCCCGGATCCCGGGGAGGGCAGCCATCCGGGCGACCAGCTCCACCAGATGGGGACGGACGGTGGGCTCCCCGCCGGTGAGGCGGATCTTGTCGAAGCCCAGCTCGGCGAAGAGGCGGGCCAGACGGATCAGCTCGTCATCGGTGAGGAGCTCCTCCCGGGGGAGGAAGACCATCTGCTCCGGCATGCAATAGACGCAGCGGAGGTTGCAGCGGTCGGTCAGGGAGATCCGGAGATATCGGATGTGACGGCCGAATTGATCCAGAACCATACTCCCCCCTTCGGAGGGATCCTCCGCCTGCCCCCGGGCCCTCTCGCTCCTATTCTACCCCGGTGGAGGCGGATCTGTCCATACAGGGAAAGGCCGTCTGCGAACGCGGGCATGCGGGGCCTCCGGACCGGATTCATGGACGGTCCCTTCCGGGGCGGGGCGGGCCCTCACCCGGCCGGGCGCCGCAGGGCCGGAGCGGGTTGGGGAGCCAGGGCGCGATCCCGGGGGGCGAAGGCCAGATACTGATGGAGGGTCCCCAGCCCATACAGCGCGGCGGTGCCGAGGAGCATCGCGGTCAGGCCGTAGCGGGCCTGCAGGAGCCCGGAGAGGGCGGCCCCGATCATCCAGCCGGCCTCCCAGGTCAGGTTCAGGATGCTGCTCACCGTCGCCCGCTCGGCCGGAGGGGTCTGCTCCATGCAAAACTCGGTGAAGAGCGGAGAAGCCATGTTCATCAGCGCCCCGCGCAGGATCATGGCCAGGGCGGCCAGCGGGGCCTGATCCGCAAGGGCCATCCCGATCAGGAAGACCACCGACAGCCCCTGGGTGAGGGCCACGGTCGGGATGCGCCCGATCCCACGAGCCAGGGCCGGGGCCAGCAACGTGGCCAGCCCGGTAAGGGCGGAGGCCAGGGCGAAGAGCGCGCCCAGGATCTCATCCGGCAGCCCGTAACGCTCGTGGAAATAGACGTTCAGGAAGGGGATGCTGAGGGCCGCCCCGATCCCCATCAGGAGGTTCGGGACCGCCATGTGGAAAACCGGCGCCCGCAGGGGTCGCCCCTGGCCGTGCATCGGCCTGGCGGTCATCGGAGCGCGAGGAGCCTCCCGGATGGCGAGCAGCGGCCCCAGGGAGGCGAAGTCGATGAGGGCGGTGAACAGGATGGGACCGGCGTAGGGCGTCGGCCCCACCGACCCGAGCACCCGGAAAAGATCCGGCAACGCGCCCCCTGCCAGCTCGCCTGCGAAGCCGGCCCAGAACAGGACCGCCGAGGAGAGGGCGAAAAGGGCCGCCCGTTCCGCCTCAGAGGCGTTCTCCGCCAGGAACGGCGCGTGGGCGATCACGAACAGGTTGTATCCCACCCCGATCAAGCCCACGCCCAGCCCGAGGGGCAAGGGGCCCGTCCCCAGGCCCACCCCGATGGTGCCCAGGCCCATCAGGAGGACGCCCAGGAGCATCGCCGGCCGACGGCCGATCCGATCGATCCACCGGCCCGCCGGCAGGCCGATCCCCAAAGCCAGGGCGGAGGGCAGGGCGTTCAGCAGACCCAGGAGCTCCCGGGATCCGCCCCCCTCCAGCACATGCAGGTTGAACCAGAGACCATAGATGGCGCTGCTGAACCCATGCAGGGCCAGGGCGATCAGGAAGAGACGAACGTTCCGGTCGAAATGTCGAAGCCCGCGCATCTCCGCTTCCCTCCGGAGGCCCGACCCCCTGGGGGTCGGGCAGGGATGAGGCCGAGAGGACATCCGAGACGCTCACGCCTCCAGCGGTTCGCGGCGCGCAGGACCCAACGGCTCACCCGGAAACGACCAGCCCGCGAAACGAGGAAAAGCCCTGCCGGAGCTTCCCCGAGGCGCTCCAGAGGAGATCCATCCCCATCCTACCACACGCGCCTCAGAATTCCGTAAGAGCCCAGTGGATCCACGAGGCCAATATTCCCGAATTGTTTTGCGTATATATTGCACTATATCGAAATTTTCGCTGAAAAATTCGTGAGAAATACGCCGAATATGAGGGCTTTCGCGCGATATTACAAAGTTCAAACAGAGAAATGGGAGCGGCGGGGGGGCGGGGGTGTTGTCCGGTGGGGGGAGGGGATCTGTCGTGGAGGCGGGGATCAGGTTATAATGGAGAAGCTCCGGTCGGGAGCGGGAACCTTTCGAGGGAGGAAAGCGGTGGCCACGGCGTTGAACATCGCGCAGATCCTGCTGGCGATCGCCCTGATCGCCATCATCCTGCTGCAGGCCGGCTCCTCGCAGCTGGGAGGGGTGTTCGGCCTGGGGGATGTGGGAGTGCCCCGGAAACGGCGGGGCCTGGAGCGCACCGTCTTCAACCTCACGATCTTCCTGGCCGTCCTCTTCCTGGTCCTGGCGGTGGTGAACGTGATCGTGACCGGCACCCCCACCGGCTGAAGGAAGGCGATGGCCACCCGTCCACGTGATCCCACCCTGGCGCGCGGGCTCTACTTCCCCCTGATCCTCCTGACCCTCACCGCCCTCGGCCTGGGGACGATGATGCTCTCCCTCATCCTGCGGGCGGGCGTGGAGACGGTCCCGGCCCGCGGGGGACATTACACGGAGGCGATCGTGGGTCCGATCACCACCCTGAATCCCCTCCAGGTCCAGCCCGGGGATCCCGAGGGAGAGCTCGCGCGCCTGATCTTCAACGGCCTGGTTCGGCTGGACGAGCGGGGGCTTCCGGTGGGCGACCTGGCCCAGCGCTGGGAGGTCTCCGAGGACGGCCTGCGCTACACGTTCTACCTGCGCCCGAACGTCCGCTGGCACGACGGGGCTCCTTTCACGGTGGAGGACGTGCTCTTCACGGTGCGCCTGCTCCAGTCCGAGGAGCTGCCCGGTCCGCCGGAACGGGCCCATCTCTGGCGATCCATCGAGGTCGTCCCGGTCAACAGCCTGACGGTGCAGTTCCGATTGCCGGAGCCCCTGGCGCTTTTCCCGGATCTTATGACCTTCGGGATCCTGCCGGCCCATCGCCTCCGCGACGTCCCGCCGGCCCAGCTGAACACCCATCCCTTCCACCTGAACCCCATCGGCACCGGGCCGTATCGGGTGGAGGCCGTCCGCGTCGAGGAGGGGCGGATCCAGCAGATCGTCCTCTCCGCCAACCCGCAGTATTTCCGGGGTCCGCCGCTGCTCGAGCGCCTCGAGTTCCGGATCTTCCCGGACACCCGCACGGCCCTTCAGGCTTACCGGGCGGGGGAGGTGCAGGGCATCGCCCGGATCTTCCCCACGGATTTGGATCAGGTCCGCGCCCTGCCCTCGCTGAACCTGTTCTCCGCCGTGCTCTCCGGTTACGAGGCTATCCTGCTGAACCACGCTTCTCCCCTCTTCCGGGAGGCCGAGGTGCGGCAGGCCCTCTGGCTGGCCCTGGATCGCCAGCGGCTGATCGATCGGTTCCTGGCCGGCCAGGGCGTGGTGGCGGACAGCCCCATCCCGCCGGGGAACTGGGCGCGCCATCCCGCGCTCCCGCCGGTCCCTTATGATCCGGCGAAGGCCCGAGCCCTTCTGGAAGCACGGGGATGGGTGATCCCGGAGGGCGGGACGATCCGACAGAAGGGGGATCAGGTGCTCCGGTTCCGCCTCGCCGCGAGCGCGGATGGCTTCCATGAGGTGCTGGCCCAGGAGATCGCTCGACAATGGGAGGAGATCGGGGTGAAGGTGGACGTCGATCCCATCCCCGGGGATCTGGTGGGACAGGTGCTGGCCCCTCGCCAGTTCGACGCGGCCCTGGTGGAGATCATGGTCCCCGGGGATCCGGACCCTTACCCGCTCTGGCACGAGACGCAGGTGGAAACCGGGCAGAACTACGGGGGGTTCCGGGATCGGGACATCAGCGAGGTGATCGAGGAGGCCCGCCGGGTCTTTGACATCGCCCGCCGGCGGGAGCTTTACTGGCGCTTTCAGGAGCTCTTCCAGAAGAAGGCGCCGGCCATCCTGCTCTACTATCCGGTTTACACGTTCGCGGTGGACGAGCGGATCTCCGGGATCCAGGTGGGGGCGTTATTGAACACCTCGGCGGACCGCCTGGATGGGATCACCGGATGGTATACCCTGGTGCGGCGACGGATCATCGTGCGATAGCCTCTCCGGGAGGGGAAGGATGGGGCCTCTGGAAGTGGTGAACCGTTATTCGTTCCTGGTTCTCGGAGGAGCGGCCCTGCTCGGGCTGGCCGTCGTGCTGGGGCTGCGACGCGCGGGCGGGATCGGCTGGGGGATCTGGCTCCTGCTCCTGATCGCCCTAATCGCCTTCGGGCTGTCCCGACGGGCGCAGCCGTCCGCGCCCTTCTCCTCGGAGGAGGAGATCGCAGCCGCCTGGCGGAGCGGACGGCCGGTCCTGGTCTACTGGTTCTCGAACTACTGACTGGGGTGCCTCTCCATCCAGCCTGCCGTGCGCAGGCTCGAGCGGGAGTGGCGGGGTGGAAAGGTGCTCTACGTGGAGGCGCTGAGCCCGGCCGGGCGGGCCTTCGGCCAGCGGTGGGGGTTGCGGCTCACCCCCTCCCTCGCTCTGTTCGATGCCCAGGGCCGTCTGGTTCACGTCTGGACGGGCGCGACGACGATCCCGGGGGTGGAGGAGCTGGAGCGGCGGCTGCAGGAGCCCGGCGTCCCGGAGTGAGGGGATCCTCCCCTCCTCCCCTTACCCTTCCGGCCGGAGGCCGGGCCATCCCCGCCGGCCCATCCACCGGGAGAGCTCCGTGGCGACCAGCCAGGCGCTGGCCTCGAAGAAGGCGTAGGTGCGGCGGACGGAATCCGCAGGGGCCGACTCCAGATCGGCGTTCTCCGCCACCCAGACCACGTGCTCCATCTCCTCGATGCGGTCCAGGACCTCCCCGGGCGTGCCCGGCACCGGGATGTCCGCGTAGGTGGGCCGGCGCTGGTGAGGGAAGGTCACCGCGTAATCGGGGAGCCGGGGCAGGATCCCCATGGCGATGTAAGCGTGGTGGAAGAAGAAGACCTGATCTCCGGGCCGGGCCAGCTGGAAGGCCGGCATGAACCGGAACCCGGCGGCCTCCCAGGCGGACCAGTCCATCATCACCCGCTCCACCAGGGCGCGCAGCTCGGCGAAGGAAGGGACCGCGGAGGTCCGTAGGCTCAGGATGAACCCCTCCCGCACTTCGGAGAGGTGGTCCAGGGCGTGGTGCAGGGTGGCCTGGGCGTTTTCAGGGAGCGGCTCCCCCTGGATCCGTCGGGCGAGGGCCGCTTTGGTCTGTTCGGCCAGCCGCCCCAGCGTCTGGAGCGCCTGGAGACCTGCGCGCACATCCCACAGGCGCATCCGCCATCACCTCCTGAGCTCGACGCGCCGATCAACGGTGCCTGGCATGATGATCTTACTCCCCCAGGAGGGCGCGCGCCAGCCGCTCCGGTCCCTCCGGATCGTCCGGCTCGAGCCATCGGAGCATCCCCCGCTGGATCCCGGCCTCCTTTGTCTCACGATCCGGAGGCTCCGCATTGGTGAAGGGATCGAAGCGGAAGAGCTCCGCAAAGCCGAGCTCCTCAGCGGACCGGGCGATCCGCCGCCGCCGGGTCCGATTCAGGCCGTTCTGCCCCTCGATCATCCAGGCGATCTCCGGCTTCATCCTTGTGCCTCCTTCGGGCAGGCCGCCGGCTCGCGCCGACGGATCTGGATGGTCCCCCGGCCCCGGCAGCGTCCCCTGGGGCGGCTATCCCGGTCACACCTCTGACGGGAGAGGGGCTTGCGCGTTTGGGCGATCCTGACCTAAAATAGAGGCAGCCCGGCCATGTGCGTGCGGCTGTGTGCAGCGGCTGGCGCCAACACCGGAAAGGAAGGGGGCCGGACTCTGGACCGGGGACGCGTTAGACGGCCTGCGCGCGGGGCACGTCAAGGCGGCAACCGGCAGGAGGCCCCCACCTGAGCGAGCGGGTGCATCAGCCCGGCGGCCCACGGCATGGCGGGGTTTTTGTTTGGGCAACGAGCCTCCCGTCCCCGGGAATCCGGGGGCGGTTTACTCCTCTTTCTGAGGGGCGTGGCGCTCCAGCCAGGCGGACAGGGCCCAGCGCCGCTCGGTGATCTCATCCAGCTGGCGGGCCAGGGTCAGGGCCCGGACGCGCAGGCCCTGGGCTTCTGCGCTCCCGCCCAGCGCGTCCACCGTTAGGGACCACCAGCCCAGGATGGCTCGGGCCAGCAACCGCATCGCCTCATAGGAGGGCTGAGGCTGGGTTTCCTCCAAGTGGCTTAAGGCCGCCTCCGCTGTGGCCTGAACGAAGGGGCCTTCCGGCCCGGCCGCTCGCGCCTGCGCCCAGGCGTTGAAGACATCCAGCCAGCTCAGCAGCCCTTGAGAGGATCGGATCTCTTTCAGCGCCTCCAGGAGCTCCATGGTTCCTCCATCGATGCGGAGGGCTCCCCGAAGGGCTCACCGCCCGGCGCGCAGGCTCCGGAGAGAGGAGAGCGGCACCGCCCGAGGGGATACGCCGTTCCGCCGGGATCTCACGCTTTCTTCGAGGGCTGCGCCTCGGATCCAGCCTCTTCTTCCTCGTCCTCCCAGCTGATGATCCACACGCACAGGCCGGCCAGGATGATGGTGGCCACCACGAGGGCCAGCATCTGGGAGGGGGTGAGCCCCACATCCCGGGCCGACCAGAGCAGGATGGCCACCATCCCGATGGCCAGGGCGATCCATGCGGTCAGGCGTGGATGTCGCTCCGCGAACCCTCGGATCGTCGCCCACATCGGATCCTACCTCCTCTGTCGGGATTCTCCTGGGGATATGCAACCCCTCAGATGGGGCGGGTCACCCGTTCGGCGCGGATCTGCTTGATGAGGGCCACGCGCCCGAAGGCGTCGAATTCGTGCGCCGCCTCGCGCCACGGCTCCGACAGGCTCTCCTCCGGCCAGCGGGTATACCCCAGCCCGATGTAAAAGGCAAGGGCCTCGGAGGACATCTCGGGGGAGACATAGAGGACGCAGGCCTCGCATTCCAGACGGCGGGCTTCCTCCTCGACGGCCTCCACCAGCTGGCGCCCCACCGTGGGCCGCAGGTCGAGGGGATGGACCAGGAAGTCCAGGATACGGGCCACCAGGTTCTCCACCCGCCAGCTGATCAGCCCGACCAGCTCGCGCGCCGGGCTGAAGGCCAGCAACATCCCCCGCTCCGCCATCCGGTCGAACACCTCGTCCCGGGAGGGCGCCAAGCGCCCCCGGGTGGCCCGGCGGACCAGCTCGCAGATCTCGTCCACATCCGCCGGCCGAGCCCGACGGATCGTGACCTTCATCGTCCCTCTCCTCCGGCGCAGAATCCTGCCTTCAGGAGGCCTCCTCCGGAGCGGATAACCGCTCCTGCACCCATCGCCGCCATGCGGCCTCCACCTGCCGGCGCGTGGCCTCCAGGTCCCCGCTGTTGTCGATGACCACGTCGGCCTGACGGACCTTTTCTTCTTGAGGGGGCTGGGCCCGGATCCGCATCCGGGCTTCCTCCTCGGTGAGCCCCCGATCCTCCATAAGCCGGCGGACCTGCTCGGGCTCCGGGCAGGTGACCACCCACAGGCTGTCGCAGGCCCGGGCGAACCCGGACTCGATCAACTTGATGGCCTCGATGACGATGGCTGGGGCGTCCGGGCAGGCGAGGACGCGCTGCTGGATCTCCGCGAGCACCGCCGGGTGGACGATGGCCTCCAGATCCCGCAGCGCCGCCGGATCGCGGAAGACGATCTCCCCCAGACGCCGGCGATCGATCTCTCCATCCGCCCTTAGGATCCCCGGCCCGAACCGGCGCAGGATGGCCTCGTAGGCGGGGGTGCCCTTGCGGATTACCTCGTGGGCGATGGCGTCGGCGTCGATGACATACGCCCCCATCTCCGCCAGCATGCGGGCCACCGTGCTCTTCCCGCAGGCGATGTTCCCCGTGAGGCCGATCCAGAGCGGACGCTTCCCCATACCCCCTATGATAAGCGAGCCTCCTGCTGTATGGAAGGCTCCCCGGCCCTCTTTGAACCGGAGCCGGGAGCCGGTATGGGTTAAACTTAGTAAGGATGGCAAGGCGCAGCCCAAGGAGGGGAAACCCCAATGTGGAAAGCCTACTACACCCCGACGTCTACGGAGGAAGCCCTGGGCCTGCTGGCCGAGCACGGGAGCCGGGCGCGGATCATCGCCGGAGGCACGGACCTGATCCTGGAGCTGGAGCGCCGGCAACGCCCGGGCGTGGAGGTCCTTATCGACATCACCCGCATCCCCGGCCTGGACACCATCGCTATCGGAGCGGATGGCCGCATCCATCTGGGCCCGCTGGTCACCCATAGTCAGGTCCTGGCCTCGGCCCTTTGTCGGGAGCGGGCTTTTCCCCTGGCCCGAGCCTGCTGGGAGGTGGGCTCTCCTCAGATCCGGAACCGAGGGACAGTGGCCGGCAACCTGATCACCGCCTCGCCGGCCAACGACACCATCGTGCCCCTCTGGGCCATGGACGCCACGGTGACCCTCCGGAGCGTCCGGGGCCAGCGCACCCTCTCGTTCGACGAGTTCTACCTGGGCGTCCGGAAGACGGCGATGGCCCCCGATGAGATGCTGGTGGACATCACCTTTGAGCCGTTGCAGCCGAACGAACGGGGGACGTTCCTTAAGCTGGGATTGCGGCGCGCCCAGGCGATCTCGGTGGTCAGCGTGGCGGCGGTAGTGGCCTTCGAAGGGGAGCGGGTGGCCCGCGCCCGCATCGCCCTGGGAGCGGTGGCGCCCACCATCGTCCGGGCTCGGGAGGCGGAGGCCTTCCTGCAGGGCCAGCGCCTGACGGAGGAAGTGATCGCCCGGGCCGGGGAGCTGGCTCAGGCCGCTGCCCGCCCCATCGATGACATCCGGGGACCGGCCTGGTATCGCGCGGAGATGGTGCGGGTGCTCACCATGCGGGCCCTGCGCCAGCTGCGGGACGGAACCGAGCGTCGGGGTTTCCCGGAACGCCCGGTGCGGCTCCAGCGGCCGCGCGAGGGGCGTTCCCCCTTCTGGACCCAGGTGCCCCCCGGGCTGGCCACGTGGGATGGACGGGTGCGCCATCGGGAGGACGGGCCCGAGCCGATCCTCACCACCGTCAACGGCCGCACGGTGGCGGTCCACGGGGCGGCCGATAAGACCCTCCTGCGGATGCTCCGGGAGGATCTGCATCTGATGGGCACCAAGGAGGGCTGCGCGGAGGGCGAGTGTGGCGCGTGCACGGTGATCCTGGATGGCATGGCGGTGATGTCGTGTCTGGTGCCGGCGCCTCGGGCTCACGGGGCGGAGATCATCACCGTAGAGGGCGTGGCCACGGAGGGGTCGCTCCACCCGCTGCAGTCCGCCTTCATCCGCCAGGGGGCTGTGCAATGCGGCTACTGCACCCCAGGCTTTATCATGTCCGGGGTCGTCCTGCTCGAGGAGGTCCCGCAGCCGACCCTGGAGGAGATCCAGCAAGCCTTCGCCGGCAACCTCTGCCGGTGCACCGGCTATTACAGCATCATCCGGGCGGTGGAGGAGGCGGCCCGCGAGCGGGTTCGGCATGCCGGATGATCCGTCGAAGGAATTCGACCGAGAGGGGCCTTCGGCCGATGGTCGGTCTTGGGCGCGGAATGAATTCGGCCTCCAAAGGCCTTCGGCCAACGGTCGGCCTGCGCCGACCAAAGGATTGTCTCCTGCGTCGGCGGAGGCCGACGCCCGGCGCGCAGCGCCTGAGAAGGCCGATTTCAATCGGCACGAACAGGCGGCCTGCGCGGCCTGAACGCGATCCTCAGGCCGATGCGCAACACGGAATGCGATCACCGGAGGTGTTCATCCATGGCCATCGGGATCTCGATCCCACGAATCGATGCGGAGGGCAAGGTAACCGGCCGGACCCCCTATCCGGGGGATCTGGACCTGCCGGGGCAGCTCTACCTGAAGGTGAAGTGGGCCGGCCGCGCGCCGGCGCGGATCCGGCGGATCGACACCCGCCGGGCCGAGGCGCTGCCGGGGGTGGTGGCGGTGTTCACGGCGAAGGACGTGCCGGTGAACGAATACGGCCTGATCTACTTCGATCAGCCGGTGATCTGCGGACCCGACAGCAAGCCCGGTGCCGATGTGGTCCGCTACGAGGGGGATGTGGTGGCCCTGGTGGCGGCGGAGAGCGAGAAGATCGCGGCGCAGGCGGTGGAGCTCATTGGGGTGGAATATGAGGACCTGCCGGGGGTTTATGACCCCGAGGAAGCGCTGCGCCCCGGCGCCCCACAGGTCCATCCCGATTACCCGGGCAACCTCCTTTGCCATTACCGCATCCGCCAGGGCGATGTGGAGGCAGCCTTTCGGGAGGCGGCGGTGATCGTGGAGGGCACCTACCGCACGCCCTTCCAGGAACACGCCTACCTCCAGCCGGAGGCCGGCGTGGCCTATATCGACGAGGAAGGACGGATCACAGTGGTGACAGCCGGGCAGTGGGCCCATGAGGACCGCCATCAGATCGCCCACGCCCTGGGGCTGCCGGAGGATCGGGTGCGGGTGATCTACGCGGCCATCGGCGGGGCCTTCGGCGGCCGGGAGGACATGTCGGTGCAGATCCTCCTGGCTCTGGCGGCATGGAAGCTGGGCCGCCCGGTGAAGATCATCTGGAGCCGGGAGGAGTCCATCATCGGCCACCACAAGCGCCATCCGGTGGTGGCGCGGGTGCGCTGGGCGGCGGATCGCGAGGGACGTCTGCTGGCGGTGGAGGCGGACGTCATCGCCGATGTGGGGGCTTACGCCTACACCTCCACCAAGGTCCTGGGCAACATCACGATGTCCATCTGCGGGCCCTACGTGGTCCCCAACGTCCGGGCGGACATCCGGGGCGCGCTGACCCACAACCCCCCGACGGGAGCGATGCGGGGCTTCGGGGCGCCCCAGGCCCTCTTCATCGCGGAGATGCAGATGAACAAGCTGGCCGAGGCCCTGGGGATGGATCCGGTGGAGATCCGCCTGCGCAACGTCTGGCGAGAGGGCTCCCGCATGCCCACGGGCGGGATCGTGCCGGAGGGGGTGAGCATCGCCGAGGTCATCGAGGCCTGCGCCCGGGCGGCCGGCTGGCAACGGACGGAGAGGGGCTGGGTCCGGCCGGCGGCGCCTCCTTCGTCGGATCCGGCGAAGCGCTACGGCTGGGGGTTCGCCTGCGGCTTCAAGAACATCGCTTACAGCTTCGGCTTCCCGGAGCACTGCTGGGCCCGGGTGGAGCTGCACGGGGACGCCCACATCGAGAAGGCCATCGTCTATCACGCTGGCGCCGACGTCGGCCAGGGGGCGCACACCGTCATGGTCCAGATGGCTGCCGAGGCCCTGGGGTTGCCGCCGGAGAAAGTCGAGCTGCGCGCCTCCGATACCGCTTTCACGGAAAGCTCCGGCAGCTCCTCCGCCTCCCGCATGACCTTCATGGCCGGCAACGCCATCCGGGGGGCGGCGGAGCGGGCCCTGGCCGCCTGGCGCAACGAGGAGCGCCCGGCCATCGGGGAGTTCATCTACCGGCCGGTGCGCACCTTCCCCTTCGACCCTGAGACCGGCTTCTCCGAGCGCCCCAACGTGACCTACGGCTACGTCGCCGAGGCGGTCCTGGCGGAGGTGGACGTCGAGACCGGGCAGGTGCGGCCGGTGAAGGTGATCTGCGCCGATGATGTGGGGCGAGCGATCCACCCCATCAACCTTCGAGGCCAGATCGAGGGCGGAGTAGTCCAGGCCATCGGTTACGCCATCACGGAGAACTTCATCGTGCAGCAGGGGCGCATCCTCACCCGCCACCTCAGCACGTATCTGATCCCCGGGATCTCCGACATCCCGGAGGAGACCGAGAGCCTGATCCTGGAGCATCCCGATCCGCTGGGGCCGTGGGGCGTGCGGGGGATGGCCGAGATGCCCTTCCTGCCTCTGGCCCCCGCCCTGGTGGCCGCCGTTCATGACGCCACCGGCGTCTGGTTCGATTCCCTCCCCTTGACCCCGGATCGGGTCTACGCCGGCCTGCACCCGGACCGGGTCCCGGGCGGGCGGATCGCTCGTGAAGCGTGAGGAGGCAAGGTCCCGGGCGCAACGTGAGCAGCGGGGATGAGCCTGGAGATCGCGGTGCTGGCCGCCGGCGCCGCCTACGCCGGCGGCGTTTTCCTGTATGAGGAGCCGGAGGGCCTGAACGGCCGCCTCCGGCCCGGGCATCTGGTGCTGGTCCCTTTCGGTCGGGGCGAGCGGCCGGAGCCCGGTGTAGTGTGGCGCCGCCTTGCGGGGAAGCCCTCGGAAGGGCGCGGGCCGGATGAGGAGGAGCGAGGCGCCCGCCCCCGCCGGCGGGTGATCCGTTTGCTCGACGAGGAGCCAGTCCTGGATCCCATGCGCCTGGAGTGGGCGGCATGGCTCAGCCGGACCTACCTGGCCCCGCTGAGCGAATGCCTGCGCCTGATGATCCCCTCCGGCCTGATCCCCCGCCGGGAGCCCGTCTACGAGCGGTGCGCCCCGGAGGGCGCCCGCGGGGGGCTGGAGCGCGCGGTGGCCGTCTCCTTCGCCGAGCAGGTCCTGCTGGCCGCCCTGGCGGAAGGCCCCCTCGCCCACAGCGAGGTCCACGCCGTCCTCCGGGATTTCCCCCTGGCCGAGCGACAGCGGGCGCTGCGCCGGCTGCTGGAGCGAGGCTGGATCCGGCGGAGCTGGCGGATCCGAGAGGGCCGCCCCCCCACCCTTCGTATGATCCGGTTGAAGGAGGAGGGGATCCTGCAAGCGCTGCGGGAAGGAGGGATCCGGCTGGGGCGGCGGGAGGAGATCGCCGCGCGGCGCCGACGCCTGCTGGAGCGGCTGCAGGAGGCGGGCCGTCCGCTCCCGGCGGACTGGCTGCAAGCGGAAACCGGCTGCACGCCCGCGGACCTGCGCCAGCTGACCCGCTGGGGGATCATCGAGCCGGTGGAGCGGCCGATCTGGGAGGCCGCGGATCCCTATCCGGTGCCGGAGGAGCCGCCGCCCCTCACCCCGGATCAGGCCCTGGCCTGGCGGGCCATCGAGCGGGCGTTGAAGGCCGGCCGCTTCCACGCCTTCCTGCTCCACGGGATCACCGGCAGCGGCAAGACCGAGCTCTACCTCCAGGCCGTGGCGGAAACCCTCCGGCGGGGGAAGGGCGCCCTCATTCTGGTGCCGGAGCTGGCCCTCACGCCCCAAACCGCCCGTCGCTTCGAGGCGCGGTTTCCCGGTCAGGTGGCGGTATGGACCGGCGGGATGAGCCCGGCCCAGGAGCGGGCCATATGGGAGCGGATCCGACGCCGTCAGGCCCGCGTGGTGGTCGGGACCCGTTCCGCCCTCTTCGTGCCGGTGCCGGATTTGGGGCTGATCGTCATCGACGAAGCCCACGATCCGAGCTACAAGCAGGACCTGCGGCCCGAGATCCCTTACCGGATCCCGGCCTATCATGCAGTAGACGCGGCGATGGCCCTGGCCCGCGCCCTGGAGGCGGTGGTGATCCTGGGCACAGCCACCCCCAGCATCGAGCTGCGATATCAGGCCGAGCACGGTCTCCTGGAGGAGCTGCGTCTCCCCCGCCGCTTCCTGGGCTATCGCCCGCGCCTGGCCGCCCAGGCCCGCCATTTCGGGGCCTCTCTGGAAGGCTTCGTTGAGACGGAGGCGGAGGCCCTGACCAGCGGCCTGCCGCCCGTTGAAGTGGTGGACATGCGCCAGGAACTGAAAGCGGGCAACGCCGGGATCTTCAGCCGGGCCCTGGAGCGGGCGCTGGATCAGGTGTTGCGCCGGGGGCAGCAGGCCATCCTGTTCCTGAACCGCCGGGGGGCTGCGCCCTTCGTGTTCTGCCGGGATTGCGGGCACCTGATGCGGTGTTCCCGATGCGACCTCCCGCTGGCCGAACACCTCCATCCGACCCGATGGGTGTGCCACCACTGCGGGGCTGTGGAGCCGCCCGTGGCGCGCTGCCCGCGTTGCGGCTCCCGGCGGTTGAAGGGCATGGGGATCGGCACCCAGGCGGTGGAGGAAGCGGTGCGGCGGCGCTGGCCAGCCGCCCGCATCCTCCGCTGGGATCTGGACACAGCCCCCACTCGCGCTGCGCACGCCCTGATCTGGCAGCGCTTCGCCGACGGCGAGGCGGACGTCCTGATCGGCACCCAGGTCCTCACCAAAGGGCTGGATCTCCCCCTGGTGACCCTGGTCGGGGTGATCCTCGCCGATGTGGGGTTGGGGCTGCCCGATTTCCGGGCTGCGGAGCGGACCTTCCAGCTGCTGATCCAGGTGGCGGGCCGGGCGGGGCGGGGGCTCTTCGGCGGGCGGGTGATCTTCCAGACGTATCGGCCCGATCACCCGGCCATCGCCGCGGCCGCCCGCTACGATCTCGATGGCTTCTATCGGGGCGAGGTGGCTTTCCGAAAAGCTCACGGGTATCCGCCCTTCGCCCGTCTGGTCCGGCTGCTTTACTGGCACGCGGAGGCCGAGCGGGCCCGCGAGGCCGCCGAGCGGCTGGGGGAGGCGCTGCGGCATCATCTGATGACCAAAGGGGCGCCGCCATCGGCCATGATCGGCCCGGCTCCGTGCTACTTCAGCCGCCTGCGAGGCCTTTACCGCTGGCATATCCTCCTGCGCGGGCCGGACCCGGTGGCCTGGCTGCGGGATTTCCCGTTGCCGCCGGAGTGGCGGGTCGATGTGGATTCCCTGGAGGTCCTGTAAGGCATCTGCGATCCCGCGGAGGGGCTCGGATGGAACGCGGATGGTGGTCGGTCCTCGGAACCGTTTCGTATGAGGTGGCGTGGGCGCTGCAGCGGGCCCTGGCGGAGGCCCGGGCCGCCCGGGCGATCCCGGACACCCTGCTCTTGCTGGAGCATCCCCACGTGTTCACCCTGGGGCGCTCCGCCCGGCCCGAGCACGTCCTGTGGGACGAGGCCGAGCGCGCCCGTCGGGGCGTCGCCCTGGTCGTCACCGATCGAGGAGGGGACGTCACCTACCACGGCCCCGGCCAGGTGGTGGGCTACCTGATCCTGGACCTCCACGCCCGGGGCCTGGACAAAGTGGCCTTCGTCCGGCGGATTGAGCAGATGCTGATCGAGACCCTGGCCCGCTTCGGGATCGCCGCCGGGACCCTCCCGGGGGCGCCCGGGGTGTGGGTGCAGCCGGATGCCATGAGCCGGTGCGCTTGGTGTCCGCCCGCCCTGCGACGGGCTCCGGCCAAGATCGCCGCCATCGGGGCCCGGGTGGACGCCCGGGGCATCACCACTCATGGCTTCGCCCTGAACGTGTGCCCGGACCTCACGTATTTCACGGGGATCATCCCCTGCGGGATCGCGGATAAAGGGGTGGTCTCCATGGCCATGTTCTTGGGAGAGCCGGAAGATGAAGCGGCCCGATCCCGGCTGATGGCTTCGGTCCAGGAGGAGCTCGCCCGGCGGTTCGGAGAGGTCTTCGCCCTCGAACCGGAGCGCGTAGACCCGGCCCGGCTCTGGTCCCTCGCCGATCTATCCGCAGAACCACCTCGCAACGCGAAATTCATTTCGGCATCCATGTCGTAGGAGCGGCTTCCGCCGCGACCTTTGCGTCATCGAAGACGAAGGTTCAGGGTTGCAGGGACGGCCTTCACCAGGACCCTTTGCGGCCTCGAAGACAGGTTCGGGGCTAAAGCCCCTCCTACAAAAATCGTCTTTTGGTAGGAGCGGCTTTAGCCGCGACCTTGGCGTCGTCGAGAATCAGAGGTTGGGAGTTATCGAAGCGGCTTTCCACTGCGACCCTTGCGTCATCGAAGGCGGAAGGTTCGGGGCGAAAGATCCTCCTACAAAAACCGTCTTTCGTAGGAACGGCTTCCGCCGCGACCCTTGCGCCATTGAAGACGGAGGGCTCGGGGCGAAAGCCATTTTCGACCGTCATCCCGTCCGGTGCCGAGGCCTCGCCCGTTCTCGGCGGGGCTTTCCAGTCTTTCCGCTCCTGGGGCCGAAAGCAATCACCTGCTTAGAAAATCTGGAAGGCCCTGTGTTCTCGGGCGTCCGGATTGATTTTGAAAGCAGATCCCCTCGCGCCATCCGGTAATCCGGGAAGCGCGGAGCACGGGAAGGTTGAGGTGAGGCCAAATGACAACGCCCGAAGAGGAAGAGCTGGACGCTTACTCGCGGACGGTGATCCGGGTGGTGGAGCAGGTGGGCCCGGCGGTGGTGAGCATCCGGCCGGCGGGATCGCCCCGGCGCCCTCTGGCCATCGAGCTCATGGGCTCCGGCTTCTTCATCACCCCGGACGGCTACCTCCTGACCAACAGCCACGTGATCCGCCCCATCCGCCATCCGGAGATCACCCTCATCGACGGCCGCACGTTCCCGGCGCGGGTGATCGGGGAGGACCCCGTCACGGATCTGGCCGTGTTGCGGGTGGAGCACGAGGGGACGTTCCCGGCGGCCCGGCTGGGGGATTCCTCGCGCCTGCGGCTGGGGCAGCTGGTGGTCGCCATCGGCAACCCCCTGGGCTTTCAGTTCACGGTGTCCGCCGGGATCATCAGCGGCCTGGGCCGGGCGCTCTAGGGTCCCGGCGGGCGGATCATCGAGGACATCATCCAGACCGACGCGGCCCTCAACCCCGGCAACTCCGGCGGCCCGCTGGTGGACAGCCGGGGCCAGGTCATCGGCGTCTGCGTGGCCACCCTTCTCGGAGCGGAGAACATCGCCTTCGCCATCCCCAGCCATACCGCGGAATGGGTGGCGGCGCTGCTCATCAAAGAGGGACGGATCCGCCGCGCTTACCTGGGACTGGTGGTCCAGGTCCGCCCGATCCCCTGGCCTCCGGAGGCCGCGGGGCTGGAGATCGTGGAGGTGGATCGAAGGGGTCCCGCGGCCCGGGCCGGCCTCCAGGAAGGCGACATCCTGGTCCGGGTGGGGGACCAGCCGGTGAGGAGCCTGGGGGAGCTCCATCGCTTCCTGGCCCACTGGCCTCCCGGGCAGCCCCTCGCGGTTCACGTGCTGCGCCACAACCAGCTCCGTGTGTTCACGGTGATCCCCCAGGAAGCCCCTCCCCCGAGGCCGGAGTGATCCCAGGGTGTGTCCCGATTTTGTCGGGCCTGGCCGCCTTGTAGGACAACTGCAAGCAGTTGTCCTACGATTTTGGGACACACCCGGATCCCAGCCTGCCCGACGACGGCGCATATAGGCGCATATAATTGAGAGCAAGAGCGAGTCCCGACCGGTCATGTCGGCGTGCGTCCATCCCGGGCCTCTGTTGGGGAACGTTTTGCCATAGCGAGCGGCGCAGGCCGAAATCGCCCCCGACCGCGATGTCGTCTCCCTGCAAAGCAGGGCGCAACGACGCTATGCCCACCCGCTGCTGCGCCGCATCCGTAACCGTTCGGGGGCCCGGATGAGGCCCATGGTCGAGTGGGAGTTGCGGACGGGTCCATCATTCCGGTTGAACGAATCCGGCGAAGCCATGCGCGCCGAACGGTTCCGGACCGCCGTCGTGCGCCCGTGGGGGGTGTTGCACCCGGATGAATGCGCGGCGATGCCCAACCACGCGCACGGGATCGTTCGGATCGGGGGGGATAGGGGCGTTTTGCAGGGGCGCCTTGTAGGGGCACCACGTCGCTGCGCCCCTGCGCCCTCCATCGACGATCGGCCGGGAGGCGGCTATGCTGCTGGAATCCCTCTTCTCTGTCATCGCCGAAGCCGTCTTCGGGTATCTCCTCCAGGAAAGCGGCTTGGCGGAACGGGCGCGCGCCGTCCTGGGGCTGGACCCGCAGCGCCGCGCCTTCCAGACCGCGCTGGCGCGGGCTTACACCGCCTTTGCCCGCCATTACCCCGAATGGACGGCTTCCCTCTTTGACGAGGCCTTCCTGAAAAGCGAGGCGGTGGTCCCCCTGCTGGCCGGCCTGCTCACCCGCCGCGGCCGACCGGATCCGGCCCAACTGGCCCGCCGGTTCGCCATCCATCTGGGTCATTCCGACCCCGACCGCTGGGAGCGGCTGGGCGAGGCCACCCGCGCCGCCGCCGATTTCCTGAACTGGCTGGAGGCCGAACTGGCCAACCAGCCCGCCCTGCAGCCTCTCTACGACAGCCGCGCCCTGGAACGCATCGCCGAAAACACCGAGGCCATCCGCTGGGCGCTGGAGGAAAGGTGGCTGAAGGCCCTGGCCGAGGCGCAGCGTTATGTCCAGATTGCCGGTTCCGTCTCCCACAGCGCCATCGTCACCGGCGACTACAACATCGTCACCCAGATCTTCCTGAGCGGCGACTATGCCTCCCTGAGCGACCTCTATCTCCCGCCGGAGCCGGTCTTTCGCCGCGTGCGATTGGAGGAGTTCAGCGGCCGGGAGTGGCTGGAAGCCGACCTGGACCGCTTCCTGAGCGAGCGTGATTGCGGCGTCTGGATGCTGGTGGGGGAGGCCGGCGTGGGCAAGACCACCTTCCTGGCCCACCTGGTGCGCGAGCGGCGTTATCTCCACTTCTTTGCCGAGCAGGCCCCCGGCGAGGCCGGCGTGACGCGGGCGTTGCAGAGCCTGGCCGCCCAACTGGTGAGCCGCTATCGCCTGGAGCCCTATGCCTCCCGTGAGCGCCTCTCCCCCACGCTGGCTGCCGCTCCCGACTTCCTGGAACGCCTGCTCGACCAGGCCGCCGAACGCCTGACGGCCGGGGAGAAACTGGTCATTGTTGTGGATGCCCTGGATGAGGCCGGCCTGGGTTCCAACGGCAACGTCCTGGGCTTGCCCAAAAGCCTGCCTCCCGGTGTCTTCCTCGTCCTTTCCCAGCAACCGGTGTCCGTTCCTTTGCATACCTACCCCTATCCACGGACAGTCTCTCTTTCCCCCGGTGACCCGCACAACATGGCGGACGTGGCGACCTACCTGAGCGGCGTGGCCCGCCGTCCGGCCGTGGCTGGGCAGTTGAGGGCGCGCGGTTACAGCGAAGACCGCTTCGTCCAGGTGCTTCAGGAGAAGAGCGCCGGCAACTGGATGTATCTTTCCTTCATCGTGCGGGAAATCCAGGAGGGGCAACGCTCGCCGCTGGACTTAGAGGGCCTGCCCCTGGGGCTGGTGGGCTATTACGCCGAGTATTGGGGCCGCTGGCGCCGCCAGCCTGAATGGGACCGCCTTTACGCTCCCCTCCTGGCGGCCCTGGCCGCTGCCCGTGAGGCTGCTTCGCTGGAGCAACTCCGCCGCTGGGCCGGGCTGGACGTGGAGGAGTATCGCCTGAAGCGACTGCTGCAGGAGGAATGGGCCGCTTTTCTCTTTGCCAGCGAGGGTCGCTACCGTCTTTACCACGCCAGCCTGCAGGACTTTTTCCGCGGTGTCATTGCCGAATCCCTCACCCCGGCCGACCGTCCCCTGGTGGAGGAGATGGCCGAACGCACCCGCCAGGTCCATCGCCGCATCGCCGAAATCTACCAACAGGGAGCCACCGGGGATTGGATGCGCCTGGCTGTGCTGGACGGGGGCTACGGCCTGCGCCACCTGGCTGCCCACCTGGCTGCCGCCGGGGACTGGGACGCCCTCTATGCCCTGCTGACCGATTTTGACTTCCTGGAGGCCCGCTGCCGGGCGACCTCCGTCTTTGACCTGGAGGCCGACTACCGCCTGGCCCTGGCGGCCTGGCCGCCGCAGGACGCCGAACGGCGGGGGGTGCTGGCCGCCTTTGAGGAACGCCTGCGCCTGGAGGAATATCCCATCGCTCGGGCTCCCGAATGGCTCTTCCCGGCCCTTTATAACCACCTGCGCTGGCTGGACGCCCCGGACGGCCCCCTGCACCGCCTGTGCGAGGCGGCCGCCGCCCGCCGCACGGGCTACCTGCGCTCCCGCCTGGACCCGCGGCCCGAACCGCCCCTCTGGCTGCGCTCCCTGGAAGGCCATACGGGTTGGGTGAACGCGGTGGCGGTCAGCCCCGACGGACGCTTCATCGTCAGCGGCTCCGAGGACCGCACCATCCGAGCCTGGGAACCGGAAAGCAAGGAGTCGCGCGTGCTCTTCTGGAATGATGCTGCGATCTTCAGCCTGGCCCTTTCCCGCGATGGCCGCCTGCTGGCCTGCGGCGATGCCGCCGGGCGGGTGTGGATGTTCGATTGGGTGCGGTAACCCGTTTTCACCGGTCGGCCTGCCGTCCCGGGGATGTCGAGACCGCCCATTGGGAGGGCGCCCCGGGAGAGCTCCACTGCTTCCCGGCCCACCGGCCTCCCGGGCGGCCCCTTGCGGCTCAGGCGCTGCGCCCCAACCCGCCCCGCCTGTTCGCCCGGATCCCTCAGGAGGCCCCATCGCCGGCGCCCGGGCATCCCGGCCTTTTGAACGCCCGCGCGTATAATGGGAGCCGGGATGGGCCCGGGGCGGACGGCCCTCCGATGCGGCACCCCACATCCCCCTCGAGGTGAAGATGGCGGAGAACCTGTTCGCCGGAAGGTATCGCATCCTGGGCACGCTGGGCCGCGGCGGGTTCGCGGTGGTCTACCGCGCCTTCGACACCGTCCTCCAGCGCCCGGTGGCCGTGAAAGTGCTCCGCGACGATCGCCTCCGGGATCCGGAGCTGCGCCGTCAGCTGGAGGCGGAAGCCCGCCTCCTGGCCAACCTCTCCCATCCCAACCTGGTGACCGTCTATGACTTCGGATGGGAGAACGAGCAGCCCTACTTCGTGATGGAATACGTGGACGGATGGGACCTCAAGACCCTCATCCGGCACGGGGCGCCCCTGGCCCTCGACCGCGCCCTGGAGCTGTTCCTGCAGATCTGCGCCGCCGTGGGCTACGCCCACCGCAACCAGATCGTCCACGGCGACCTCAAGCCCCAAAACATCCTGGTCTCCCGCTCCGGGGAGGTGAAAGTGGCGGACTTCGGGATCGCCGCGGTCCTGTGGTCCCGGGATCCCGATCGCACCACCTGGGCGACCCCGCAGTATCTTTCGCCGGAGCAGGCGGCCGGCAGCCCCCCCACGCCGGCCTCCGACGTGTATAGCCTGGGGCTCATCCTCTATGAGATGCTCACCGGCCGCCTCCCCTTCGAGGCCGGCACGCCGGCGGAGCTGATCCAGGCCCATCTGACGCAGCGGCCGCCTTCCCCCCGGCGCTTCAACCCCTCCCTGCCGGAGGACGTGGCCGCGATTATCCTGACGTGCCTGGAGAAGGAGCCCGCCCGTCGCTACCGCAACGCCGACCAGCTGGCCCAGGTGCTCCTCCGCCGTCATCCGGCCGCCGCGCCGGCCCCTCCGCCGGAGCCGGCCCGGGAGGCGACCACCCGGCCGATCTCCCCGGCGCCCGCCTTGCCGGAGGAGCGGGACTGGGTGCTCTGGCTCCTCGGCGTGCTGGCGGCCCTGGCCCTGCTGGGCCTGATCCCCCTCTGGATCATGGTCTATCGGGCCTACCTGGGCGGCCCCTCCGGCCTTCCCACGCCCACCCCGCCCCCCACCATCGTCCCCACGGTCCAGGTCCCCGACCTGCGGGGGCTGGCCGTGGCGGAGGCCCAGGCCCGCGCCGCCGGGCTCGGCCTGGGGTTCACCGTCGTCCGGGAGGTGGAGGATCCCCAGCAGCCCGCCGGCGCGGTGATCGAGCAGGACCCTCCGCCGGGGGCCGTCCTTCACCCCGGGGAGCCCATCCGGGTCACCGTCAACCGGGGCGGCCCGGTCTTCCCGGTGGTCAACGTGATCGGCTACACGCTGGACGACAACATCCTGAACGGCCTGCGCTCTTACGGATGGGACGTGCGGGTGGAGCGGGTGTGGAGCCCGGAGCCGCCCGGGCGGATCCTGGAGCAGACGCCGCCGCCGGGGGCCTTGCTGGGGGTGGGCCAGCCCCTCACCCTCACCGTCAGCGCCGGGACGCGGGTGGAGATCAGGGCCAACTTCGCCAACTGGGTGATGTTAGACGCCGCGGACCTGCCGCAGCGGACGTTCCGGCCCGGAGAGGTGGTGGCGGCGACGCTGGAGTGGCGCTCCCTGCAGCGGGTGGATCAGCCCCTGGTGATCTTCGTCCACCTCATCGGCCCGAACGGCCAGATCGTCGCCCAGCGGGACGCCCAGCCCAACCCGCCGATCCCCGCCTGGCGGCCCGGGCAGATCGTCCGCGACCCCCTGGCCCTGCCCATCCCGGGGAACGCCCCGCCCGGGACCTATCAGCTGCGCACCGGGCTTTACCCGGAGGGCAACCCGGCGGCCCGCGTCATCGTCCTCAGCCCGGGCTACTCCAGCGCGGTGAACAACAGCCTCCTGATCAGCGAGCTGATCGTCCGCCCGTGAGGGGCCTTCACGGCTCCCCGGTGCCGACCTTGAAGACCGCCCGCCAGGGCTGGTAGCGGGTGAACACCCGGTCCTCATAGAGGATCTGGCCGTTCCGCTCCACCCGGCGCTTCACTAGCACGTCGGCCCCGTCCACCGCCCAATCCACCTGAACGACGCGGCCCTTCGGCAGGGTGGGATCCTCCTCGTAGATGTCCGGCCCGTGGGGGACGATGTTCGAGACGAAGGGGCCCTCTATGATCACCCGGCGGCCGTCGTCCGCCCCGTAGATCGTGAAGGTGAGGGTCCCCGCCTCGGGGTCCACCTTCGCCGTGATCAGGATGGGGGTCTCCCGATCGTTGCGGAACTTGAAATCGACATAGGGGCTGAAGATGGCCGCGTCCAGCCCGGGCCCGAAGGTCCGCTCATACCAGCCGACCCGATAGGCGTGAGGCCAACGCTCCACGATGGGGAAGCCCCCGAAGAAGGCGGCGCGGAACAGAGTGGTGGAAACCTGACAGAGCCCCCCGCCCACGCCTCGGATCGTCCGCCCGTTGTAGATGATCAGGGCTTCCTCGAAGCCGGCATCCACGCTCACATCCCCCAGGTGGGCGTTGAAGGAGAACACCTCCCCCGGGGGGACGATGACGCCGTGCATCCGGGCGGCGCCCAGGGTGATGTTCCGCACCCGGGACGGCGGAGAGCCCTTGAAGTTCGTCACAGCCTGCGCGATCCGCCCGGTGATCCCCAGATCCTCCGCGGTCACGGTCTCCGGATAGCGCGGGGGGATCAGGGTGAGGGCGATGGGGACCTCCCGGGTGGGCCCGCGGAGGCTCTCCCGGATGCGGGCGATCGTGGTCGGGAGGTCCACCCGATAGCCCCAGCGGGAGGGCGCGATGGGGATCAGGCGGCGCGAGCCTTCATCGAAAACGAAGCGGGCGTCCACGGGATCCGCCTGCAGGGTCTGCACGATGGGCGAGAGCCACTCCTGCAGGCGCTCCTCCTCCAGCCGGGCTTCCAGATGGGGCGTAGGCGCCTCCACCCGCTCCAGGGCGATCATGCGGCCCAGCGCGGCGGGGGAGAGCTCCCACGGGCCGGTGGCGCTCAGGGGCAGCGTGACCGTTAACGTGTCCGTCGCGACGAAGAGATGGATCGGCCCCTCCAGCCATTGCGCCAGCTGCGTCCGCGCCGGCTCGACCTCCGTCAGGGAGGGAAGCACGGTCTCCACCGGGAGGGCAAGCGTCACGGGTTGCAAGGCCGAGAGGGCCTCCAGCAGGCGCGCCCGCGTGGCGCTGCGGTCCAGCCGGATCCCCGCCCGGGCGGGGATCACCCGGACCTCCCCCTCCCGGATCTCCAGGGCAGCGTCCTGCGGGGGGCGATCGATGGCGGCGGCCAGGGCCTCGATCTGCGCCTCCAGGCGTTCGAGCTCCACCACCACCCGCGGGGCCACCCCATATCCGGCCCACCAGATCCACAGGCGATCCCAGACGTTGAGCCATCCGCGGCCGCGGCCGGCCCGCATCGCCTCTTCCAGGGTGCCCGGGATGTCCACAGAGGCGCCCAGGTCCGTCAGCGAGAGGGTCCGCTGGAGCCCGGGGCCCTGGAGGGTCAGGAAAGGACGCTGGGGGTCCGGCAGGGTGGCCTGCCAGCGCGCCTGCGCCTCCGCTTCGGTGAGCCCGCCCACCGGCACGGCGCCGATGAACACCCCGGGCCAGATCCGCCCGGCGTAGATCCACTCCAGAGCCCCCGCCGTCACCAGCCCCAGCCCGAGGATCAGCAGGAGGACGGCGGCCGGGAAGATCGGGAAGGCGCGTGGGGTCCGAACGGAGGCCGCCTGCTCGGCCATCTCAGATCCTCCCCAGCCGGCGGGCCGCCCAGGTCAGGGCCACGATGCTCTTGGCGTCCCGCAGGCGTCCATCCTCGATGGCCTCCCACAGATCCGCCCAGCGTATGGGGACCACCCGGAGCGCTTCATCGAACTCCGGATGAGCGGGACCCGGCGTCAGATCGCGGGCGAGGAAGAGAACGATCTCCTCGGTGCTGTAGCCGGGCGTGGGCCAGATGGTCCCCAGCCGCTCCCAGCGGGCGGCCTGATAGCCGGTCTCCTCCGCCAGCTCCCGACGGGCGCACGTCAGCGGATCTTCCCCCGGCTCCAGGGTGCCGGCGGGGATCTCCAGCGAGACCTGACCCACGGCGTAACGGAACTGGCGGACCAGGACCACGCGCTCGTCGTCCAGGACCGGCACAATGGCGACGGCGCCGCGATGCTCCACCACCTCCCGCAGCGTCGTTCCCCCGGAGGGCAGGCGGACCTGGTCCACCCGCAGGTTGAGGATCCGGCCCTCGTAGATCCTCCGACTCTCCAGGGGGACCTCGGCAGCGATCGGATCCATGCGTTCCGGAGACGTCCCCATGGTTTATGGGCTGGGGATGATCAGCCGCTGGCCGGGGTAGATCGCGTTGGGGTTGGTGATCCCGTTCCGGGCGGCGATCACCGTCCACAGCATGTTGAACTTCAGCCCGATGCGGAACAGGTTATCCCCGGGCTGGACGATGTAAACCCGCTCGCCCCCGGTGGGCGTCCCGGCGGCCGGCGCGGAGACCGGGATCACCAGCCGCTGCCCGGGCACGATGAAATCCGGGTTGATCAGGTTGTTCGCCCGGGCGATGGCCTCCACCGTGGTCCCGTAGCGGAGGGCGATGCGGAACAACGTCTCCCCCGGCTGGACCACGTGGGTCACCTGGGCGGGCGGCGCGGCGGTGGGGGCCGGAGCGACCGGCGTGGGAGGAGGAAGCGGGGAGAAGAAGGGCGTGGGCGTAGGGGCGCCTTCGGGCGTCATCGGGATGACCGGCGGGAGCGGGGTGACCGGCAGGAGCGTCGGCGTAGGCGGGATCTCCGGCGTGGGGGGCATCGGGGGCGCGGCCGTCTCGGTCGGCGTCGGCGCGCCGAAGAACAGCTCCGGAGGGGTGGCCGTGGGCACGGGGCCGGAGCGGGAGCGCGTGGGGCGGCACGCGGTCAGGGCCACCAGCGCCGCCAGGCCCAGCCAGGGCAAAGCACGAGGCATGCGCTTTCCAACCATGGGCGCCTCCTGCAGCTTCGCACTTCAGGATTTGCGGATCCGCCCCTCTCGCGGTGGACGGAATCCTCCGCGCGTGCGGATGGATCCGGGAGAGAACTTGTTAAGAAGACTAACACGAGCAGGACGGGCGGGCAAGGGGGACGCCTCCTGCCCGGCGAGTCGGACAACTGCGAGCAGCTGTCCTGCGATCTTGGGACACACCCCCGGCGATCGTTATCAAAGACGAGCGCTCCCTTACAGGGAGATCGAGGGGTTGTGTTCGAATCGAATGCATGGGCGGGGCGACGGCGAAACCGCTGCCCTGCCGTCCCGTGGCCGAAAGCGATCATCCGACCGGAGCGCCTGCGCAAGCCCTGTCCGGGTTGGAATGGAGGCGCAGGTTGCATGGAGGATGGTTTCCCGTTACCATAAAAGGCGCTCACCCTGCACAAAGGGAGGACCCATGGCGCGGGAGCCGGTGAAGCTGGCCATCATCGGGGGCAGCGGCCTCTATGAGATGGAAGCCCTGCGGGACGTGGAGGAGGTGCGGATCTCGACGCCCTTCGGGGATCCCAGCGACGCCATCATCGTCGGGACGCTGGAGGGGCGGCGGGTGGCTTTCCTCCCCCGCCATGGGCGCGGCCATCGGATCTCCCCCAGCGAGATCAACAGCCGCGCCAACATCTATGCCCTGAAAACCCTCGGGGTGGAGCGGATCGTCGCCGTCAGCGCCTGCGGGAGCCTGCGCGAGGAGTTCGCCCCCGGCCACGTCGTGGTGCCCGATCAGCTCATTGACGCCACCAAGGGCAAGCGCGCCTACTCCTTCTTCGGCAACGGCCTGGTGGTCCACATCTCGATGGCCGACCCCTTCTGCCCCCACCTGAGCGAATACGTCTATCAGGCCGTGAAGGCGGTGGGGGGCACCGTGCATAAGGGCGGGACGTTCATCACCATCGAGGGGCCGAGGTTCTCCACGAAGGCGGAGAGCCGGGTGTGGCGCCAGTGGGGGGCGGACATCATCGGCATGACCGCGGTGCCGGAGGCCCAGCTGGCCCGGGAGGCAGAGATCTGCTACGCGGCCATGGCCCACGTGACCGATTACGACGTGTGGCGGGAGGCCGAGGAGCCGGTGACCGCGGAGATGGTGATCCGGCGTCTGGCGGCCAACGTGGCCCTGGCCAAGGAGGCCATCCGGGTCCTGGCCCGGACGCTCCCGGAGGAGCGGCCGTGTGCCTGCGGCAGCGCCCTCCAGCACGCCTTCGCCACCGACCTCTCCCTCGTCCCCGAATCCCTCAAGCGGGATCTCGCCCCCATCCTGGGGAAGTATCTCCCCCCATCCGCCTGATCCAACCGGAACGCGCGGGCCCGGCTCCCGAAAGAGCCGGGCCCTTCGTTTGCTTTAGCGGTGCACCCACACGTAGGTGCCGGGGTTGTCCGGCGTGGCCCGCACCAGGGGCCGATCCCCGTAAGGCTCCGCCCACTCGTAGAGCCAGCGGGCGTCCCGCGGGGAGAGGTTCACACACCCGCGGCTGTGCGGGAACCCGAAGCGGTCATGCCAGTAGGTGCCGTGGAGGGCATATCCCTGATAGAAGAACATGGTCCAGGGGACGTCCTCCAGATAGTAGTAGCCGAAGATGTCCCCGTCCATTCGGGTCGCCCGCACCTTAACCTGGATCCGGTAGAGGCCGGTGACGGTGGGGGTCCGCGGCCGCCCGGAGGAGATCAAGGTGGCGAACACCAGGCGATCCCCTTCATAGGCCGCCAGGGTCTGCTCGTAAAGATTCACCTCGATCCACTTGGCGCCGGGCGGGATCCCCTCCGGCCGTTGGGTGGGGAACACCAGGCCGACGGCCTGGGCCTTCACCCACTGATCCGGGCCGACCCGATACCAGACCTGATCGCCGATCTCGCGGGTTTCCTCCACGGTGATGCGCGTGTAGCGCGCGAACAGCGGGGCCTGCGGATCAGGGGCCCGGCCGGGCGCTGTGGAAGGCCGCGTCGCCTGCACGATCCAGCCGAAGGGGCGCGAGGGCGGCTCGCTGAACACCACGCCCTGGAATGCGGACGGCGCCCCGAAGGCCAGGTAGGCGGCGTCGATGTATTCGTCTGGATTGATCCGATAGAACACCTTCCCGCCCGCCTCGACCCGCCCGTGCACGCTCACCCACACGTAGCCGGCCGGAAAGACGCGGCGCGGCGCGCCTCCGTTGAGGGCTTCCTCCGGGGAGCGATAGGTCGGGGCGGGCGTCTTCACATAGGCGTAGGTGTAAGGCACCAGCGGCTCGGCCTGCTTCACCCCACCCCCTCCGGGACGGCCTCCTTCCGAAGCGGGGCGGCCCGATATCGAGGCCGCCGTCCGCGGGAGACGAGGTCGGGGGCAGAACTGCGGATCCCAATCCGGCGGCACGCAGTCCGCAACGGTTGGAAGCATCACACCCATGAACAGCAAAATAAGGCCCCACATGGTTCCCCCCGGCGGGTCGGTTCAGGGCTTCCGGGCGCTACCCTCGGATGGCCCTCTCTAGTCTAGATTATAAACATATCGAGGTGCCGGAAAGTTCCTGGACGCTATCCGGACGGAAAGGATGCGGATCTCCTCCGAGAACCGGATGCCGGGGCCGATGGTCGGAGGAACGGGCGTCCGGCATCCCGGAAGACCGGCGCGAAGGCGCCTCGATCCCGGAAAGATCGAGGGGGAACACCCATGGCCCGGGCAGCCGGAGCAGCTCGTCCTGTCCCCCGGGGTCCACGCCGATCCATTCCAGGATGCGCAGGGCACCGGGAGCCGGCGCAGCTGCGCCGGGCCTTGGGAATGGAGGTAATGAAGAAGGGGCGCAGCGGCGCTGCCCCCTCTACCTCAATAACCCAACTCCATCCGAGGAGGTGGCCAGGCCGCGACGTCAGCCTTCAAAGAGACGGGCCAGCTCGTCCCGAGGGAAGGGTTGGAGCGGGATCCGCCGGCCCCCTCGCTCGATCCATCGCCCTTCCTCCGGCGGCCGCAGCTCGCCGATCAGGGCGGCCGGGCGCCCGGCAGCGATCAGCGCCTCCCGGATGGCCGGGGCGTCCTCCGGAGGGGCGGCGATCAGCAAGGAGCCTGAGGCCAGCAACCCCCACGGATCCAGCCCGTAATGGGCGCACAGCGCCTGGGTCTCCGGATACACCGGCACGGCCTCGCCCTCCACCCGAAGGCCCAGGCCCGCGGCCTCCGCCAGCTCCCACAGCCCGGTGGCCAGCCCCCCCTCGGTGGGATCGTGCATGGCGTGCACCCGCCCGGCGCGCTGGGCGATCCGGGCGTCCTCCACCACGCTGATCCCGGGGGTGTAAAGGAAATCGGCGCACCGCCGCAGGAATTCCTCCCCGAAGACCGGCAACAGCTCGGCGCGTTTCTCCCGGGCGATCACCGCCGTCCCCTCGATGGCGATGGGCTTGCTCAGGATCAACCGATCGCCCGCCCGCGCCCCCCGCGGCGTGATCAGGCGCTCCGCCTCCACCTCCCCCAGCATGAAACCGGCGAGGATCGGCCGGTCCAGCCCATAGGTCACCTCGCTGTGGCCCCCGATCAGGGTGATCCCCAGGGCCTCGCATGCGGCGCGCAGCTGCCCGAAGATCTCCTCCACCAGCGCCCGGTCCGTGCGCCCCTCCGGCAGGAGGAGGATGGCCAGCATCCAGCGGGGGGCGGCGCCGGTGGTGGCGATGTCGTTGGCGTTGATCTGGACGGCATACCAGCCGATGGCCTCAGTGGCGAAGGTGATGGGGTCCGCCTTGACCACCAGGCATCGGTCCCCCATCTCGACCACGGCGGCATCCAGCCCCACCCCAGGCCCCAGACGCACCCGTGGGTCCGAGATGGGGTAATCCAGCAGGCGCCGCATCCACTCCAGCGGGAGCTTGCCGACGGGCAAGATCTCCGTCATCTTCCCCTCACCTCTCGGGATAGATGTGTGCCGAATGAATTCGGCCTCCAGAGGCCTTCGGCCAACGGTCGGCCTTCGCCGACCAAAAAGGCATCCTTTGCGTCGGCGAAGGCCGACGCCCGGCGCGCAGCGCCTTGGAAGGCCGATTTCAATCGGCGCGAAGGCCTCCGGCCCGCGGTCGGAATGCGCCGACCGTTTCAGGCGCCGAAGGCCTCATACCGTCGGATCCCCAGCCGCCAGAGCAACGTCACCAGGGAGACCGCTACCGCCAGCCAGAGGATCTGGGCCAGGAACCCCTGCGCGATGCGGTCCGGAGGGAGACGGCCCAGGAGCATCTCCAGGGGGAAGGAGAGCATCAGCGGGAAGGGCGTCCAGCGGAGGGCGTTCCGGATCCCCTCGGGCATCAGGGCCAGGGGGATCACATAACCGGATCCCAGCGCTTTGATGAAGAACCAGACCTCATGGAAGGCCACCGCCTGGGAGGTCCAGAAGGCGGTGAGGCCGATGGCATACTGGAAGAAGAACTCCAGCAACAGGGCGAGGAACGTCGCCAGGAGGACCCGGACGACGTTCACAGGGGCGAGATCCAGTTGAGGGCCCGGATACAGATAGAGGGCCAGGGCGATGGGCGGGCCGACCAGGAGGGCCTGCAGGGGGCGGGAGGCCAGGGTGCGCGCGAGATCGTAATGCAGCGGATGGAGGGGACGGAGCAGCCGCGCGCTCAACCCCCCGGTCCGGATGTCCCGGTTGAGCTCCCACACGATCCAGACGCCCGTCATGCGGCGCAGGAAGATCGCCGCCAGATAATACCCCACAAAGGTCCCCGCGTCGAAGGAGCCGACGGGGCCCTCCCGCGCCATGGAGAGCCAGACAGCGAGCATCACCAGCGGCACCGCCCCCGAGAGGATCCAGATCAGGATCTGGATCCGGTATTCCAGGGTGCGGGCCCAGTAAATGCGCAACAGCGTGGGATAGGCCCGCAGCGTGGCGGCCGCAGCGGCCCATCCTTCCGAGAGCGTGGTGGGGCGCGGGGAGCCGTTCATTCCCCTTCCTCTTGCGATCCCGATTCATCGATCTCCAACGCGGAGGCCTCCGCGAACACCCGCCGGATGACCTCCTCGACCGGCGGCTCCTCGATGGCCAGGTCGGTGATCGGGAGGGCGGTCAGCATGGCCGCGGCGATCTCCGCCGTGCGGGCCCGCGGCACCCGCAGCTCCGCCCGGTGGGAGTTCAGGCTCAGCACCTCCCCATATGGGGAGAGGGCGCTGACGGGAAGGGGTTGGGCCATGGTCACCCGCACGACGCGGTAGGGGGCCACCCGCTCCGCCAGCTCCTCCAGGTCCCCATCGTAGAGCAGACGCCCCCGGTGGATCACCAGCACCCGCCGGCAGAGGGCGGCCACGTCGGCCATGTAATGGCTGGTCAGCAGCACCGTCGCCCCCGTGCGGCGGTTGTATTCCCGGATGAACTCCCGGATCCGGGCCTGCATGGTTACATCGAGGCCGATGGTGGGCTCGTCCAGGAACAGCACCTGCGGCCGGTGGAGGAGGGCGGCGGCCAGCTCGCACTTCATGCGCTCCCCCAGGCTGAGCTTGCGCACCTGCTTGGTGAGCAGTCCTTCCAGATCCAGCATCTCGACCAGCTCATCCAGCGTGCGTCGGAACTCCGCCTCCGGGATCCCGTAGACCGCCTGGTTCAGCAGGAAGGTTTCGATGGCCGGCAGATCCCATAGCAGTTGCTGCTTCTGGCCCATCACCAGCGTGATCCGGCGCAGGAAGGCCCGCTCCCGACGCTGGGGGATGAACCCCAGCACCCGGACCTCGCCGGCGGTGGGGTGCAACAGGCCCGCCAGGACCTTCAGGGTGGTGGTCTTGCCGGCGCCGTTCGGCCCCAGGAAGCCCACGATCTCTCCGGGATCGATGGTGAACGAGATGTCCTCCACCGCCCGGACCACCCGATACTGCCGACGGAAGAAAGAGCGCACGGAGCCCATCAGACCGGGGGCCTTGTGATGGACGGTGTAGTATTTGTGAAGGTGGCGGACCTCAGTGGCATGCATGGGATCGATCCAGGCGTCGCGTCACGGGTTCTGGCCGGGATCCTCCGGCGGGGGGGACGCGGCCGGGGCGCGCGCTTTGTCTTCCTCCAGGAAGAGGAGCAACAGCACCATCCCGACCACGATGGCGCTGTCGGCCAGGTTGAAGACCGGCCAGAACTTGAAGTCCAGGAAGTCGGTGACGAAGCCGAAGCGCAGCCGGTCGAGCAGGTTCCCGAAGGCCCCGCCCAGCTGCAGGCCCAGGGCGATCTGAACCGGCCAGCGGGCGGTGGCAAGCTGTCGGGTGTAGAGCAACAGGAAGGCGATGACCACCACCGCCACGGCGACCAGGACGGAGCCCCACTCCCGGAACAGGCCGAAGGCGATCCCCGTGTTGGTCACGTGGGTGAACGTGAAATAGCGGGCCAGGGCCGGGATGGGCGCCCACGATTCATACAGGGCCAGGTTCTCCCGGACCCAGGCTTTGCTTCCCTGATCGGCGGCGAAGGTCAGGATCGCCACCGCCCATAACAACCTGCGTCGCCCCATCCGCAATCCTCCTCCACGCGCTGCATGGTTCCACGCAAGCCCCGAACGTCCGCCTCATGGATCGAAGCCGCCCTCGCCGGGCGCGGGCAGGGCCCCAATCCGGGGAAGCGTCCACGGATCTCAATGCGGATGCATGGATCCGATCTCCGAAGACCTTCGCACGCTCCCGCCCGCTCGTTCGCGCCACTGTTCACGGACGGCCCCCGTCGCGCATCCCTCCCGCGTCCGGCTCACCGCTCCCGACGGGCCTGGCATTCCAGACAGAAGGCGGCGAAGGGGAGAGCCTTCAGCCGGGCGACCTCAATCGGCCGGCCGCACTCCTGGCAGATCCCATACGTGCCCTCCTCCATCCGTCGCAGGGCGGCTTCCACCTCGCGCAGGCGGGCCTCCAGGTGGCGGCGCAGGGTCACCCGGGTCGCCTGATCCATCACATCGGTGGCGTCATCGGCCATGTGATCATGGTAGCCGATGCCCTCCGGCGCCCGGGCATCCAGGCGCGCCAGCTCCTCCCGCAAGCGGCTCCGCTCCTCCTCCAGCGCTTGACGCAGGGACTCAAAAGGGATCGTCATCGGCCGCCCCTTTCTGCTCCACGCAAGCCTGAGGATCAGACTTCTATGACGCTTCGAAGGAGTTCGCATCTTAGGAAATTGTAAAACAAAACGGTGGATATGGATGCGGGGGGCGGACCGCCGGATCGCCCCCCGTTGGATCCGCGCACGGCCCTGCGAACCCGATGGGCCCGTGGGGAGGCGGTTCGGCTTCCCCCAGGAAGACGGCCGTGGCTTCTCCCTCCGGAGCGAAGGCGTCGATGTCAAAAAGATTTAACGATCCTTTTAAGAAACCGGGAAGGTCCCTTCACCCCGCTTTGGGGGGACGCCGGTAAGATGAGGGTGGAATCTCGGAGAAGGAGGCTGCATATGGAGACAGCGGTGCAGATCGATGAGCGGCTCCGGCAGCTCCGGGAGGAGCTCACCCGGATGGTGCGCAACGGGGAGGATGAGGAGGGGCTCCGCTTGCGACGCATGCTGGCGGAGCTGGAGCGTCTGGAGGCGCTGCGTCGGGAGCTGCGGGCGTGGCGCCAGGCGGCGTGATCGGTTCCGATCGCCGATGACCCGGGAGGGAAAGATGCGCCCCTCGGTGGCGGAGGAGTTCGCGGAGGGCCTGCCGGCGTGGGGCCGGCTGCAGCACCGGCCGGAGGGCCTGCAGCCCGGCTACGCCGATCTGGCCGATTTGCTGTTCGCCCTTGACTCCGGCTGGGAGATCGATCCGCCGGTTTATGCCTATGCGGAGGCCGGCTGGCGTCCTTACTACCACATCCTTCTCAAGCGCGAGGGGCGCTACGTGCTGCTGAGCCTGCCGGACACGGAAGCCCTCCGCGCGTTCTTGAGGGAGCAGGGGATCCGCGTGGAGGTGCGCGCCGCCGCTTCTCCGGCGCGCCGGGGGAAGCGGGGCTCGAAGTAGCTCTCCTCTCGCCGGGCCGGGTCGTCGCGCCGCGCATGCGGAGAAGCGATGGCCTGACGCGGGGAGAAGAGGCGCCCGAGCTCCCTCCCCGATCCACTCCACCAAACTGATGGGAGGTGTGCGATGAAATGGCGTTCCGTTCTCAGCAAGGCTGCGGCGCTGCTGGTGATCGCGGCGGCGGCGTGCCAGCCGGCGGCGACAGCGACTCCCCCGTCCCCTTCTTCAGCTCAGACGCCCGCACGCCTGAGCGGCGAGATCAAGGTCGACGGGTCCTCCACCGTCTACCCGATCACGGAGGCGGTCGGTGAGGAGTTCCAGAAGCTCCACCCCGACGTGAAGGTGGTGGTGGGGATCTCCGGCACCGGCGGGGGCTTCAAGAAGTTCTGCAACGGCGAGACGGACATCTCAAACGCCTCGCGCCCCATCTTGCAGAAGGAGATCGATGCCTGCGCCCAGAACGGCATCGAATACATCGAGCTCCCCGTGGCCTATGACGCCCTCTCGGTGGTGGTCAACCCCCGGAACGACTGGGTCGCCTGCATGACCGTGGCGGAATTGAAGAAGATCTGGGAGCCGGACGCCCAGGGGAAGATCACCCGCTGGAACCAGGTGCGGCCGGAGTGGCCGGACGCCCCCCTCAATCTCTACGGCGCGGGCACGGACAGCGGGACCTTCGATTATTTCACCGAGGCCATCGTGGGCAAGGCCAAGGCCAGCCGGGGCGACTACACCGCCAGCGAGGACGACAACGTCCTGGTTCAGGGGGTGGCCAACGATCAATACGCCCTGGGGTATTTCGGCCTCGCCTACTACTTCGAGAACCAGGACAAACTGAAGGCGGTCGCCATTGACAACGGGAAGGGCTGCGTGCCCCCCTCGGAGGAGACGGTGCGGAACGGAACCTATCAGCCCCTCTCCCGTCCCCTCTTCATCTACGTGAGCCGCAAGGCCGCGGATCGCCCGGAGGTGGAGGCCTTCGTTCGGTTCTACCTCGAAAAGGGCCCCGCCCTGGTCAAGCAGGTCGGATACGTCCCGTTGCCGGATGCGGTTTACCAGCTGGCCCTCAAGCGCTTCGAGGCTCGCAAGGTGGGGACCCTGTTTAAGGGCGAGCCCCCGGTGGGACTGTCGATCGAGGACCTGTTGAAAGCGGAGCAGTGAAGCTCTCCGGGCGTCCGGGAACAGCCCGGATTGCCTATACTTGATAGGGGACAATGGGGGCGGCGTCCCCAAAGGCGCCGCCCCTGGCACGATCCTCCGCTCGTGGAGCCAAGATCGATGGGATTGACCGCTCGCTCGGCAGTGGAGATCTCTAAGGCCCGTCTCCAGAGGGGCATGGCGGCCCGCTGGCGGGAATGGGGGGAGCTGGCCGTCCAGGCCCTTCTGTTCTTCGCGGCCATGGTCTCCGTCTTCACCACCATCGGCATCGTCGCGGTCCTCCTGGTGGAGGCCCTCCCCTTCTTCCAGCAGGTCTCTCTGAAGGAGTTCCTGCTGGATCCCCAGTGGACGCCGCTGTTCGCCCAGAAACATTTCGGGATCATGCCGCTGGTGGCGGGAACGTTCCTCACCTCGGCGGTGGCGCTGGCCCTGGCCATGCCGGTGGGGATGCTGAGCGCCGTCTATCTCAGCGAATATGCCTCGCCGCGAGTCCGGGCCGTCTTAAAGCCCGCCCTGGAGCTTCTGGCCGGCGTCCCCACCGTGGTCTACGGGTATTTCGCGTTGCTCACCGTTACGCCCCTTCTGAAGCGGATCATCCCGGATCTGGAGACCTTCAACGCCCTCAGCGCCGGCCTGACCATGGGCGTGATGATCATCCCCCTGATCTCCTCCCTGAGCGAGGACGCCCTGTATGCGGTCCCTTCTTCGCTGCGGGAGGCGGCTTACGCCCTGGGCGCCACGCGCCTGGAGGTGGCGGTGCGCGTGGTGATCCCGGCGGCCCTCTCCGGGATCGCGGCCTCGTTCATCCTGGCGGCTTCCCGCGCCGTCGGGGAGACGATGATCGTGGCCATCGCCGCCGGGCAGCGGCCGACGCTGACCCTGGACCCCCGGCGGGCGATCGAGACGATGACCGCCTACATCGTCCAGGTCAGCCTGGGGGACACCCCCCACGGCACCCTGGAGTTCCGCACGATCTTCGCGGTGGGCCTGGTGCTCTTCCTGATCACCCTGGTCCTGAACCTGATTGCCATGAGGATCATTGAACGCTATCGGGAGGTTTATCGGTAGGCCGGGAGGTGCGCGCATGGGACATCGGCAACGGCGGGAGCTGTTAGGGAAGCTGTTCGAGGGGATCGCGCTGGCGGCCACGGTCTTCGGCTTGCTGGTCCTGGCCTTCCTGCTGCTCGACGTGGCCCGCCGGGGGCTGGGGGTGCTCTCCTGGTCCTTCCTCACCTCCTATCCCTCCCGGTTCCCGGAGCAGGCGGGGATCCGCTCGGCGCTGCTGGGGACCATCTGGGTCATGGCGCTGACGGCGCTCTTCGCGGTGCCCCTGGGGGTGGCTGCCGCCATCTACCTGGAGGAATACGCGCCCCGCAACCGGCTGACCCGGCTCATCGAGCTGAACATCAACAACCTGGCCGGCGTGCCTTCGATCATTTACGGCCTGCTGGGGCTGGAGCTGTTCGTCCGGGCGCTGCGGCTGGAGCGCAGCATCCTGGCCGGCGCCCTCACCCTCAGCCTGCTCGTCCTGCCCATCCTGATCACCGCCTCCCGGGAGGCGCTGCGGGCGGTTCCGATGAGCCTGCGGGAGGCCGCCTTCGCCCTGGGGGCCACCCGCTGGCAGGTGATCCGTCATCAGGTGCTGCCGGTGGCCTTCCCCGGCATCCTCACCGGGATGATCCTGGCCCTCTCCCGGGCCATCGGGGAGACCGCCCCGCTGATCACCATCGGGGCCCTGACCTTCGTCGCCTTCGATCCTCGAGGTCCTCTCGACAAGTTCACGGTGCTTCCCATCCAGATCTTCAACTGGGTCTCTCGACCCCAGGCGGGCTTCCACGCCCGCGCGGCGGGGGCCATCCTGGTGTTGCTGGCGGTTTTGCTGTCTATGAACGGGCTGGCCATCTATCTCCGCTATCGCCTGCAGCGGCGCTATCAGTGGTGAGGGGGAACGCATGGAGGAGATCGTCCTGGAGACGCAGAACCTCACCGTCTACTACGACGGCCGTCCGGCCATCGAGGGGATCTCCATGAAGATCCCCCGCCGGCGGATCACGGCGATCATCGGACCCTCCGGGTGCGGCAAAAGCACCCTGCTGCGTTGCTTCAACCGGATGAACGACCTCATCCCCTCCGCCCGCGTGACCGGCCGGGTCCTGTTTGAGGGCCTCGACCTCTACGGCCCGGATGTGGATGTGGTGGAGGTGCGGCGGCGCATCGGGATGGTCTTCCAGAAGCCGAACCCCTTCCCCAAGAGCATTTATGAGAACGTGGCCTTCGGCCCGCGCATCCAGGGGATCCGGGACCGACGCAAGCTGGACGAGATCGTGGAGCGCTGTCTGCGAGCGGCGGCACTGTGGGATGAGGTCAAGGACAAGCTGCACCAGAACGCCCTGACCCTCTCCGGCGGCCAGCAGCAGCGCCTGTGCATCGCCCGGGCCCTGGCCACCGAACCCGAGGTGCTGCTGATGGACGAGCCGGCCTCCGCCCTGGACCCCATCGCCACCATGAAGATCGAGGACCTGATGCGGGAGCTGGCCCGGGAATACACCATCGTGATCGTCACCCACAACATGCAGCAGGCCGCCCGGGTGAGCGATTACACCGCCTTCATGCTGGCCGGGGAGGATCGGGTGGGGCGGCTCATCGAGTTCGGGCCCACCCAGCAGATCTTCACCCGCCCGCGGGATCGACGCACGGAGGACTACATCACCGGACGGTTCGGATGAGGAGGGTCGATGAACACGCGGAAGCCGCGCGTGCTGGTGCTGTGCACCGGGAACGCTGCCCGCAGCCAGATGGCGGAGGGGCTGATCCGCGCCGCCCTGGGGGACCGGGTGGAGGTCTTCTCCGCCGGGACCCATCCGGCCGGCTACGTGCACCCGATGGCCATCCGGGTGATGCGGGAGATCGGGATCGACATCTCCGGCCAGCGCAGCAAATCGCTGTCCGAGTTCATCGGACAGCCCTTCGATCTGGTCCTCACGGTCTGCGACGATGCGGCCGAGGAGTGCCCGGTCTGGCCTGGCCAGGGCGAGCGGATGCATATCGGTTACCCCGACCCCGGCCGGCGGGCCTGGGACGAGGAAGGGATGCTGGAGGAGTTCCGCGAGGTCCGGGATCGGATGCGGGAGGAGCTGATCCCGGCCCTGCGGCGCTGGCTGGAGCGACGGGAGACGGAGCAGAGGATGCTTGACCGGGCGCCGGCCGGGGATTACCATACGGGCGCCAGGTCCGGAAAGGAGGGGCTGATGCAGGCGCGCGTGATGCTGGAGCGCGATCTGAGCGCCATCCGTCAGGATGTGCTGCGGCTGGGGGGGATGGTGGAGCAGGCCATCGATCGCTGCATCGAGGCCCTGAAGCGGCTGGACGTGGAGATGGCCCGGGAGATCATCGCCTTCGATGAGGAGATCAACCGGATGCGCTATCAGATCGAAGAGGCATGCCTGGAGACCATCGCCACCCAGCAGCCGATGGCCAGCGACCTGCGGGCCATCATCGCCGCCATGTTCTGCGCCACCAACCTGGAGCGCATGGGCGACCACGCCAAGAGCATCGCCAAGCTCACCATCGAGATGGCCGACGAACCCCTGCTCAAGCCGCTCATCGACATCCCCCGCATGGCCCAGATCGCCAAGGAGATGTTGCGGCAGGTCCTGGAAGCCTATGTGGAGCAGGATCCGGAGAAGGCCCGCGCGGCCGTGGCCCGGGACGACGAGGTGGACGCGCTGGACGAGCAGGTCTACCGGGAGCTGATCACGTATATGATGCAGGACCCGCGGACGATCTTCCGGGCCACCCGCCTGCTCTGGATCTCCCACAACCTGGAGCGCATCGCAGACCGGGTGACCAACATCGCGGAGCGGGTGATCTTCATGGTCACCGGGGAGCTGCAGGAGCTGAACTGAGCCCGGGCGAGGCGAGGGGGACAGACAGGCGTTCTCCCTTAAAGGCGAACGGGGAGCGTTTATCTTCCGAAGGCGTTCTCTCGGGAACTCATTACGCGCATGGCCTTCCGCCGGCCTCAGGAGACCTGGAGAGCGGTTGCCGGAGAGCGCGAGCGGGGTGGGATCCGCCCCCGGCGTTTTCCCTTTTTGTTGTATCAGCGGCTGGCTCGCATGTATCGAGGCCCTGCGTGGTGGATCGCGCTCCTGGCCCTCGGGCTGTATTATCTCCCCCTGATCGCCGAGGTCAATTATCCCTGGCCTCCGGAACAGGACGCCCTGCTGCTGATCCTGGCGGGAGCCGCCCTGGGGGTCTGGCTGGTCCCGGAGATCGGCAGCCGGCTCTCCGGGGTGGAGCCCCGCCCGGAGGCCCTGATCTTCCGGGCCCCCTTCTTCGCGCTCCGGGTCTCCTACCGCCGGATCCGCGCCACCCGCCCCACCCGTTTCTCGGAGATCTTCCCACGCCTCCCCTTTCGCCACCGACGGTGGGTGGAGCCCTTTTACGATCACACGGTGCTGGTGATCGAGACCGCCGGCTACCCCATCCCCGCCCGTTGGATCCGCTGGCTGCTGGGCCCTTATCTCTGCCTGCCTGAGGGCACCGGCTTCGTCTGCCTGGTCTCCGATTGGATGGCCCTGAGCCGGATGATCGATCACTACCGGGAGCAGCATCGCTAAAATGGAGGGTGGAGGATCCACCTCTCTCTTCGAGGAGCGCAAAGGGATGTCGGTCGAAAAGGAAGAGCACGCCCTTCGCCGGGATGCCTTGCAGATCCTGCACGCGGCCCTGGGCGCGGTGGACCCGAGCGCTGCGGTCCGCCGGCACGTCCGCCGGGAGGGGAACCAGCTCCTCATCGAGGGGGAGCGCTTCGACCTGGAGCGCTACCGTCACGTGTTCGTGCTGGCCCTGGGCAAGGCCGCCTACCCGATGGCCTATGCCCTGCAGGTGCTGCTGGGCCGCCGCCTCGATCGGGGAGTCCTGGTGACCAAATACGGGCACCTGGCCGCCGCCCTCGACGAGCGCTGGACGGTGATCGAAGCCGGGCATCCGGTCCCGGACGAGAACAGCGTGCGGGGCGCCCAGGCTCTGGCTGCCCTGGCAGAACAAGCCGGGCCAGAGGATCTGATCCTCTGCGCCCTCAGCGGGGGAGGCTCCGCCCTGGCCACGTGGCCGGTGGAGGGCCTCAGCCTGAGCGATCTCCAGGCGGTGACGGACCTGCTGTTGCGGGCGGGGGCCACCATCCACGAGCTGAACGCCGTGCGCAAGCATCTGGATCGGATCAAGGGGGGAGGGCTGGCCCGGTTCGCCTACCCGGCCACCGTGGTGACCCTGGTGCTCTCCGACGTCGTGGGCGATGATCTCTCGGTGATCGCCTCGGGTCCTATGGCCGCCGATCCGTCGACCTTCCAGGATGCCTGGCGGGTGCTGAACCGCTACGGCCTGCTCGAGCGCGTCCCCCTGCCGGTGCGCCTTCACCTGGAGGCCGGTCTCCACGGGCGGATCCCTGAAACCCCGAAGCCCGGCGATGAGATCTTCCAGCGGGTCTTCCATCACATCATCGCCAGCAACCGCCTGGCCGCCCGCGCCGCTCTGGAGGAAGCGGCCCGCCTGGGCTATCATCCGCTTCTGCTCTCCACGTTCGTGGAGGGGGAGGCCCGCGAGGTCGCCCGGGTGATCGCCGCCATCGCCAAGGAGATCGCCACCACGGACCAACCAGTCCCCCGCCCGGCCTGTGTCGTCTGGGGCGGCGAGACCACGGTCGCCGTGCGCGGGAGCGGTCGGGGCGGACGGAACCAGGAGCTGGTGCTGGCAGCAGCCATCGCCCTGCAGGGCTGGCCGGACCTGGTGGTGGCCTCCATAGGGACCGATGGGATCGATGGACCGACGGACGCGGCCGGCGCCCTGGCGGACGGCGAGAGCGTGCACCGGGCTTACCTCCTGGGCCTGGACGCGATGGCCCATCTGCATGCCAACGATGCCTACGCCTTCTTCGAGGCTCTGGGGGATCTGATCCGCACCGGGCCGACGGGGACCAACGTGAATGACATCGGGGTGTTGCTGGTGGGCCCGAAGTGAGCCGGGGCGCTGTTCCTCCTTATCGGATCAAAACGTGGGAGATCCGCCATGCGCCGTGCTCCTCCTCCCTGGATCTGCATCGTCGGGCGATCGGGCGCAGGGAAGACGACGGTCCTCGAGGGATTGGTGCGGATCTTCCGGGGATGGGGGCTCCGGGTGGGGACGATCAAGCATGATCCCCACGGGGGGATGGAGTGGGATCAGGTCGGGAAGGACACGTGGCGGCACCGGGAGGCCGGAGCGGACCTGGTCATCGGCGTGACGCCGCGCTGGCTCTGGATCTCCCGGCGCCTCGAGCGCCCCCTCACCCTGCGTGACCTCGTTCAGGAGCTCCAGGGGGTGGATGTGATCCTCGTGGAAGGCTTCCACACGGAAGCCGCTCCCAAGGTGGAGGTGATGCGCTCGGAGACAGGGCTGGAGCCGGTGACCCAGCCGGGGGAGCGCTGGGCGATCGTCTCGGATGTGCCCCTTGAGCTGGGGGCCCCCTGCTTCCGGTTTGGGGAGCTGGAGGAGCTGGCGCGGTTCCTGGCCCGGCGTCTGGGGTTGCCGGGAGCAACTCCCCGTTGAGGATCCGCCGTCCCCCCTACAGCCGCGAAGACGGCGATCCGAGGCGCGTTCGGGTCCCTCGTCTCTCCATCGACGGACAGGAGCGCTTTTTGCCTCCTCCGCAGATGCAGCCCACATTATAATCAAGAGCAGCAACCGCTCCAGCCCCTTTGGCTCGGAGAGCCCTGGCACAGGAGGCTTCCTCGATGAACGTGACCATCGCCCAGTCAGCGTTCGAGCGTGCCCTGTCGGTGGCGGGCCGGGCGGTTCCCTCCCGGGCCACTTTGCCAACCCTCACTCACGTGCTGTTGCAGGCCGAGCCCGGGCGGTTGAAAGTCGCCGGCACGGATCTCAATCTGGCTATCATTACATGGGAAGAGGCGCTCGTCTCCGAGCCCGGCGGCATCACGGTCCCGGCGAAGCCCCTCACGGAGTTCATCGGAGCTCTTCCGGATGAGCCGATCCATCTCCAGGTGGACCGGGAGACATGGACCCTCCAAATCGTGTGCGGAGCCTATGAGACGGCGATGAAGGGGCTGGATCCGGAGGAGTATCCGATCCTCCCGGAGCTGGAGGGAGACGGCTTCGCCCTGGACCCGGAGGATTTCCGACTGGCGATCGATCAGGTGACCTTCGCCGCGGCGACGGACGAGACCCGACCGATCCTGACCGGGGTTCTGATCCGCCGGGAGGAAGGGCGACCGGTCGGGCAGCCCGCGGGGGTGGCGACCTTCCTCACCATGGCGGCTGCCGATGGCTACCGGCTCTCCGTCAAGACCCTCCCGGCCCTGCGGGCGCCTGAGGGCGCCTTCTCGGTGATCGTCCCGGCCAGCGCCCTCGAGGAAGTAGGCCGGCTGCTGAAGGGAGAGACCGAGCCGGTGTCCATGATGGCGCTGCGGGGGCGCAATCAGGTGGGCTTCCGGCTCCGCCGGGCGGCGGTGCTCTCCCAGCTCATCGAAGGCCAGTTCCCGGACTTCCAGGCCATCATCCCGAAGCGCTGGGAGACCCGGATGGAGGCCCCCCGGGATGCGTTGCTGAAAGCGTGCAAGGCCCTCAGCGTGTTCGCCCGGGAGACCTCGAACGCGGTCCGGCTGGTCCTCACGCCGGGGGAGGAGGGACGCCCGGGGCAGGTCCTGTTGCAATCCCGCTCCCCTGAGAAAGGGGAGACCAAGGTGGCCATCGACGCTTTGGTGGAGGGCAACCGGCTGGAGATCGCCTTCAACGTCCGCTTCCTGATGGATGTGCTGGAGGCCATCGAGGACGACCGGGTGGCCTTCGAGATGACCACCCCGCAATCGCCGGTGAAGGTGCTCCCGGTCAGCGATCCTTCCTTCGTTCACGTGGTGATGCCGATGTTCCTGTGAGAAAAGCCTGCGGTAAGGAGGGTGAAGCGATGTATCACAAGCTGATCATCGCCGGGCATCTGGGGACGGACCCCGAGATGCGCTACACGCCGGAGGGAACGCCCGTGACCTCGTTCCGGATGGCCAGCAACATCCGCTATCGGGACGCCAGCGGGGAGCAGCGGGAGGAGACGATCTGGTTCCGGGTGTCGGTCTTCGGGCGGCAGGCGGAGATCGCCAATCAATACCTGCAGAAGGGACGCCCGGTGCTGGTGGAGGGCCGCCTGCGGCCGGACCCACAGACCGGGAACCCGCGGATCTTCCGGCGCTCCGACGGGACGGCAGGGGCGGTCTACGAGGTGCGGGCGGACCGCATCGTGTTCATCGGGCCGCGGCCGGCGGAAGCGCCGCCGGCGGTGGAGGCTGAGGAGCCGGTCCTGGAGGAGCCCGGCTCGATTGAAGAGGAGGAGATCCCGTTCTAAAAGCGGGAAGGACGCAGGCCGGGCGGGGTTGACCGCAGCAGCCGCCCTTATTTCGGGGCGCCCGGGAGCGACGAAACCCAAGCCGCACAACCGGGATCCGAGGAGGGGCGACCGGCCGGTCGCCCCGATGGCGGCCGAGCGACCTGTCCGGCCTGCGAACCCGCACGATAGAACAGGCGCCACACGAATCATCCGCGGAGTACCCTCCCAATGGAGCGCGTCGATGCGCCTCAAGGAACTGGAAGGGATCGCCCGCGAGATCCACGCGGTCCTGGAGGCGAAGAACGCAGCCCGGGACGCGGCTCTCATGCGTTGCCGGGAGCTGACCCGCCTGTGCGCGCTGTGCATCCGGGCCGTCCATCGAGAGGAATACGCGGAGGGCCAGCGCCTGCTTCGTGAGGCCCAGCAGGCCGCCTTTGTCCTGCAGACGGATCTCGCCCCCTTCCCGGACCTCCTGTATGCCGGATATACGCAGGACGCGCTGAAGGAGTGGGTCGAGGCCTCAGTAGTCTACGCCATCGTCACCGGACAACCCCTCCCGGGGCCGCGGGAGCTGAACGTCCCTGAAGCGGCTTATCTGAACGGCCTGGCGGAGGCGGCTACGGAGCTCCGCCGTCGTATCCTGGATTTGATCCGGACGGATCGCTTCGAGGAGGCGGAACGCCTGCTTCAGGCGATGGATGAGATCTATGAGGTGCTGATCACGATGGATTACCCGGATGCCCTTACGGGAAATCTGCGCCGGGCCACAGATGTAGTGCGGGGAACGCTGGAGCGAACCCGTGGGGAGCTCACCCTGAGCCTGCGGGAACACCTCCTCCAGATGGCGCTGCAACGGATCGATCTGCGCTTCAGCGAGTGATCCGCCTTCCCCTTTTCTTGAAGGGCTCCCGGACATGTGAAAACATGGAAGTGAGGCGCTGGGACAGAATCCGGGCCCTGGGACCATCCCGGCCGTCTGGGCAGGTGAACGATGGCCTTGACGGTAAAGGATTTTGAAGATCTGCTGCGCATCCTGGATCGCTACCCCCACTGGCGGGAGGAGTTGCGCCGGCGCATCCTCCTGGAGGAACTGGAACAGCTGCCTCGGGCGCACCGGCGGCTCTCCGTCCGCATGGGTCGGATCGAGAAGGCCCTGGCGGCGCTGGCCGAGACGGTCCGGAAGATGGCGCAGGACCAGCGGCGCCACGCCACCGCTCTGACGAAGTTGCGCAAGGAGGTTGCGGAGGCACGCGCCGAGGCCGATCGTCGGTTTGCCGAGCTGGCGGAGGCCCAGCGGCGGACGGAAGAAAGCCTGGCCGCCCATCGGGCGGAGACAGAACGCCGGTTCGCCGAGCTGGCGGAGGCCCAGCGACGGCATTATGAGGAGTTCGCCGTTCACCGCCAGGAGTTCCTGGAGCACCGGGCGGAGACGGAGCGTCGTTTCGCGGAGCTGGCGGAGGCCCAGCGGCGGACGGAAGAAAGCCTGGCCGCCCATCGCGCGGAGACAGAACGCCGGTTCGCCGAGCTGGCGGAGGCCCAGCGGCGGACGGAAGAAAGCCTGGCCGCCCATCGCGCGGAGACAGAACGCCGGTTCGCGGAGCTGGCAGAGGCCCTGCGGCGCCTGGTGGAGCGCGTGGATCGGATCGAACAGGATGTCGGGACGCTTAAAGACCATGACCTGCGCCGGCGCTATGCGGAGCTCGCGCCCTCTTACTTCGGCGGCCCGAACTTCCGCAAAGTCCACGTGCTCACCCCCTCTGAGCTGGTCAACCGGCTGTTGGCCGCGCTGGACGAGGGGAAAATCGAACGGGAGGACTTCGAGGAAGCCCGTCGTATCGATCTGGTGGTTCGTGGCGAATGGGAGGGCCGCACGCTCCACTTGGCCCTGGAGACTTCCTGGACGATCGATCGCAGGGATGTGGAGCGGGCGGTGCGGCGTGCGCGGATCCTTCAGGCCCTCCTGGGGGAGACCTGGCCCGCAGTAGCCGGCAGCCGTCTGACCGAAGGGGCCCGCGAGCTCCTCCAGCAGATCCGCGAGGAAGGCCAGGCCATCGTGGTCGCCCAGGACGGCGGCATCGAGTGGCCCTCTTGAACGGAAGCCCCCGGCTTAGCGGACTTCGATCCGCAGGGGAGGCGCCGGGATGACCTCCCCTTCCTCCAGCTCAGCCGTCGCTTGAAAGACGTGGGCTCCGGGGATGAGGAGCCACCAAGCCCGATAGGGCGGGCTCGTCCACTCCATCCACGGCTGCCCGTCGATCTCCACTCGCACGGATCGGGGGACCCTCCCTCCGGTCCAGTGGAGCTCCACCAGGAGGCGCTGAGCCTCCGGAGGCAAGGAGGGAGCCCGTCGATAGATCGCCCCCGCAGGCGGGGAGACCCAGCGCAAGCCGCCTGCCCCCTTCGCTTCTCCCTGCTCCGCCCGAGGAGGTAGCGGAAACCCGTTTTCCTGAGCCCATTTCCAGGCCCGTGGCGGCCACATGATCATCACCCGCTCCTCCACCGCCTCGGGAGGCGTGTCCGGGCCCGCCAGGCCCCCGGTCCGACGATCGATCCGCCACCGGCGATACAGATCATCGGCCTCCTTCGGCTCGGTGCCCTCGATGAACCATTCCTCCCGGGTCTGGGGACAATCCGGTGTCGGAAGCTTGCCGGAAAGGGCGCAAACGGTCATCCGGTGCACCCCCTCCGGGACGGGGAAATCCCGAGCCGGCCGGCCGCGATGGAGGAGCTCCATCACGGCGTGCCAGATGGGAGCGGCACCTGTCACCCCCGAAACCTCCCGCAAGGGCGTCCGATCCACGTTCCCGATCCAGACACCCACCACCCAGTCTGGGGTGTAGCCGATGGTCCAGTTGTCCCGCCAGTCGCTGCTGGTTCCCGTCTTCACGGCGGCCGGCCGGTCCAGCCGCAGGGGGCTCCAGGCCCCGAACCCCAGCGTCCGCGCATCCGGGTCTTTCAGGATATCCGTGATCAGGAAAGCAACTCGTGGATCCAGGACCTGGGGGCCTGGGCTCGGCTCCGCGCGAGCGCGCAACCGCCCATGGCGATCCCGGATCTCGCGGATCAGGATGGGCGTCACCCGGCGTCCGCCGCTGGCCAGCGCGGCATACGCCGCCGTAAGATCCAGCAATCGCACCTCCCCGCCTCCCAGGGTCAGGGAGAGCCCATAGCGGGTGGGAGGGCCGGGGAGCTGAACCCCCAGACGATCCAGAAGATCCAGGAGGCGGGGAACCCCGACCTGTTCCAGCACGGCGACGGCGGGCACGTTCAGGGAGGAGGCCAGGGCGACCCGGGCGGAGACCGGCCCATGGTAGCGCCGGTCGTAATTGATCGGCTGGTAGCCTTCGCCCTCGGCGGTGATGAAGGTCTGCGGCAGATCCCAGAGAAGAGAAGCAGGGGTAAGCAGAGGGCCGCTGCGCGGATCAAAGGCCAGGGCGTAAGTGAAGGGCTTGAGGGCGGAGCCGGGCTGACGGGGGATTCGGACGCCATCCACCGCCCCGCTGATCGTCGCATCGAAATAGTCCGGGCTGCCCACCCAGGCCAGGACCTCCCCGGTCTGCGGGTCCAGAACCACAACGGCCCCGTTGCGGGCCCCCGCGCCCGGGCGATCCGGACGGGGGCGGTTGATCTCCGCGAGATGATGGCGCAGGATCCCGGTGATGGCCTCGTTCCACGCCAGATCCAGGGTGGTGGTGACGACCAGGCCCTCTTGGAACATGGCCTCTTCGCCGAACTGCGCCACCAGCGCTTCGCGGATCGCCATCACGAAATGAGGGGCGTGGATGGGGAAAGGGACGCTGGCGAAGCGCAAACGCTCCGCGGCGGCGATGGCCGCCTCCTCCGGGGAGAGGAAGCCATGCCGAACCATCAGGCGGAGCACCTGCTGCCGGCGCTCCTCTGCGGCCTCCGGCCGGGTGAGGGGATCATACCGGCTGGGCGCTTGCGGCAGGCCGGCCAGCAATGCGCACTCCGCGGTGTCCAGCTCCCCCGCGTGCTTGCCGAAGTAAGTTCGGGCTGCAGCCTCCAGGCCGTAGGCGAAGTGTCCGTAGAAAACCGTGTTCAGGTAAATCTCAAGCAGTTCATCCTTTCCGTAGCGTCGGCTGAGCTCCAGGGCCAGCAGGGCTTCCCGGACTTTCCGCCGCAGGGTGCGTGCGGTTCGCTCGTCCGGTTCCAGGAGCAGCGCGCGGGCGATCTGCTGGGGAATGGTGCTGGCCCCGCTCGGGGAGCCCTCCCCCCGCAGGTTCATCCAAAGGGCGCGCAGGATGGCGATGGGATCCACCCCGGGGTGCTCATAGAAACGGGCGTCCTCCGTCGCCAGCGTGGCCTGCACACAGGCCCGGGGGATGCGGGAGAGGGGAACCCAGGTGTGGCGTCCCTGATGGGGTGGGGCGATCTCATACAGGAGCCGGCCGTGGCGATCGAGGATCCGCACCCCGGGCGCAGGGGCGCGCCCGAGGAGCCCTTCGGGATCCGGGAGCGGGCCGATCCAGAGCCGCAACAGCCCCCCGATCCCGGCGAACCCGAGAACCAGGAAAAGGAGGGCCCTCCTGCGCCGCCTGCGCTCCTGATGTGCGCCCATGGCGCAACCTCTCCCGGGGCACCCTTTTTCAAAACTCCACCAGCGAGAAGGGAACGGGGACGAAGATCAGCAGGAACAGGATCCAGGTGAGCCAGCCGATGGCCTGGCGCATCGGGTTCAGGGGTGTGATGTCGTTCAGCGGCGGCGGATGGCGCAGGCCGGTCAGCATCGGCATGAAGGCCCAGAGGAACCATCCCGGCCAGCGCAGGCCCAGCAGCAAAAGGGCGAACACGCCGATCTCCGAGATCCGCCACGCGGCGCGGCCCAGCATCGCATACATGATGTGTCCGCCGTCCAGCTGGCCCAGGGGCAACAGGTTGAAGGCCGTCACCAGCAGCCCAATCCACCCCGCCCACGCCAGGACGTTCAGCTGCACATCGTAGCCATCGCTCGGAAGAGATCGTCCGAAGATCAACACCTTCAGCCCCCAGTAAAGGAGGGAGTTGCCCTCCAGGGCCACCACACCCCGCAGGGGGACCACCGGAGAGGTGTAGAGGCCGTAGATCAGGATCGGGAGGGCGACGGCCAGCCCGGCCAGAGGGCCGGCCACCCCGATGTCGAAGAGGGCCTTGCGGTTGCGGATGGGCGAGCGGATCTGGATGAACGCCCCGAAGGTCCCCAGGGTCCCGATCCACGGAGGGACAGGGATGAAATACGGCAGGGTGACTTCGCTGCGGTGTAGCCGCGCGGCGACGTAATGCCCCATCTCGTGGATCCCCAGGATCAGCAGGAGCGCCCCGGCGAAAGTGACCCCCTGGGAGAGGTTGAGGCCACCCTCGCTCCCGTAGAGCGCCCCGGCCCAGATGGTGGTCGCCACCGTGGCCAGGAAGAGAAGCAGGTTGATCCAGGGACGAGCCCGAGAGGGCCGGAACACCCCCGCCTGGGCGATGATCTGATCGGTGCTCCCATGACGACGCAGGATCGGGGTATAACCCAGGGCCTCGAAGCGATCGCGCAGGACCTCAAAAGCCGCCTCGGCGTCGGTCTGCAGATAACCCTCGAAAGCGATCACCTGATCCGGGGGATACAGCACCCGGGTCTCCGTGATCACGAAAAGCCCCCGCAACGCCGCCGCCAGCCGGTCCAGCGTGGAGGGGGTCCATTCCGTCTCATACCATACGGTTTCCATCGGATCCGTGCCTGATCGAGCGTGAGGATGGGGGATCGGGTTCTCCCTGGCATCTCGAAGGGCGGAGGGAACCCGCCCCGTTTGAACCGTCCCGCGGAGCCTTTGGCCGGCTCCCGGGGCGCTCCGCAACGTCTACCCCTTCTCTTCAGTCTAAGACACGGGTGCCGGGCGCGCAACGAGAGGCGGTGTGGCCGCCTGCTCCCCATGGCCGATTTTGCGGTAGGATTAGGACGGGAAGGATGGAACGTTGAGGACCCGCCGGCTGTGGCGAAAAAGAGATTAGAGGATTGTAACCCCAGGCCCTCATTCATGGGCGCTCGGGAAACGAAGGAGGGAGATCCGCCATGACCCTGAGACGATGGACCGGTCCGGGATGGGAGAGGGTTGTTCGCTCCCTCCGTTACTGGCTGCTTCCCGGGATGGGGGTCAAGCGGTGGCTGGTCCTGCTGCTGGTGGGGATCACGGAGCTGGCGCTGGCCTTGGCCTATGTGCTGGTCACCATCTACCGGGAGCAGCCCCTTCCGCCGGTCTTCTATTACATCACCCTGCAGTTCATCCCCCGGCTGGGCCGGGCGGCGCTCTTCGGGCTGCTGGGCTTCGTCACCACCGGTTTCGCCCTGCTCCGGTTGAACCGCACGCTGCTTTCCCCTTTCCTCCAGCCGGGGCGGGATGTGGCGGAGATCCTCCATCGTCACCGGCAGCGGGAGCGGGGCCCGCGCATTGTGGTCATCGGCGGAGGGACGGGTCAATCCACTCTGCTCCGCGGTTTAAAGGGGGTGAGCGCGCGGCTGACCGCGGTGGTCACCGTGGCGGACGATGGGGGCAGTTCCGGCCGGCTGCGTCGGGAGATGGGCCTGTTGCCGCCTGGGGACTTCCGGAACTGCCTGGCTGCCCTGGCGGAGGCCGAGCCGCTGATGACCGCCCTCTTCCAATACCGGTTCGGACGAGGGACCGGCCTCAACGGCCACGCCTTCGGGAACCTTTTCATCGCCGCCATGGCGGAGATCACCGGCAGCTTCGAACGGGCGGTCGCCGAATCCAGCCGCGTCCTGGCTGTCCGCGGACAGGTGTTGCCGTGCACCGTGGAGCACGTCATCCTGGCCGCGGAGATCCGGGATGCGGAAGGCCGCATCCATCGCGTGGATGGGGAGTCGGCGATCCCCGAGGTCCGGGGCCGCATCGAACGGGTGTGGCTGATCCCGGAGCACGCCCGGGCGTATCCGGAGACCATCCGGGCCATCCTGGAGGCGGACCTCATCGTCTTGGGGCCGGGGAGCCTCTACACCAGCGTGCTGCCCAACTTGCTGGTGGAGGGCATCGTCCCGGCCATCCGGGCCAGCCGGGCCCTTAAGGTCTACGTGTGCAATGTGGCCACTCAAATCGGGGAGACGGACGGCTATACTGTGGCGGATCACGTCCGGGCCATTGAGCGGCATGTGGGGGTGGGGCTTTTTGATCTGGTCTTGGTGAACAGCCGGGTGGACGTGCCATGGGAGGAGATCCCCGAGGAGGTGGGCGAGCTGGTGCGCTGGGATGGGCAGCCGATCCCGCCCTACACGGTGGTGGCGATGGATGTGATCGATGAGCGGATGCCCTGGCGCCATGATCCGGAGAAGCTGGCCCGGGCGCTGATGACCCTTTTCGAGCGCAGCCGCCGTTGAGGCCCGACCTGAAGGTTCTTCCCTCACAAGTCGAGGAGGTTCTGCGGTGGAGCGGCACGTCCGATCCGGGATGCGCTGGATCCTCGGGCTGGTGTTCCTGATCGGGAGCGCCTGTCTCCTGAGGCCCTCCCGTCCCGGCCCCCTGATTTATGAAGGGCCTTACCGGGTCGACCTGGCTGTGGGCGAGCGGTTGCCCGGGACGGATGTCCGTTACCTGGGGGTGGGGGCGCAGGGAGCGCGCGTGCGCATCGAGGGCCAGGAGGCGATCCGTCTGGCGGGGGATTCCCTGGAAGCGGAGGCCCAGCCGCATCCTGCGCTGGCGGTGCGCTACAACCTCCGGATCTACTCCTATGATGAACGCGCCCTCCATGCCATCGGCACCGTCCATGTTGAGATCCGGGAGGCGCAGCCGCGGATGGGACCGCTGCCGGAGAAGGCGGCGGTGCGCTTCACCGCCCCGGTCACTTATCGCGTGCCCCGGGACGGCGTGATCCCCGGGACCTCGATCGTTTATCGGGGGAAGGAGGATGGGCGGGCGCGCCTGGAAGGCCTTCCCGGTTACCCCTACCGGAACATCGGGGATTCGATCCTCTGGACCGGGCAGGTGCATCCCATGGCCCACCTGAACGCCACCCTCCGGGTCCTGCTGATCGAGGATTCCTGGCTGACGGTGGGCGGGACGGTCGAAGTGTGGCTCTCGGGGCTTTAAGAGGGATCGGCATCTCGGGAGAAGGGGGGCTTCCATGGTCCAGGCCTATGTGTTCATCCAGGCGGCGATGGGCAAGCCCAGCGCGGTGGCGGAGGCCCTGCGCGGGCTTCCCGAGGTGAAATCCGCGGTGGTGGTCACCGGACCTTACGACGTGATCGCCCTGATCGAGGCGCCCGACCTGCAGGCCTTAGGCCGGGTGATCACCGAGAAGATCCAGACCATCGAGGGGGTGGAGCGCACGCTGACCTCGCTGGTCACGGGGATCTGAGGGAGGGTCGCGTCGCGGCCGCTACGCGCCGCCCCGCTCGAACAGGCGGTCGATGGCTTCCGTCAGCTCCGCCAGGTTCTGGACCTGGTGGACCGCCGCGCAGAGCGGGGCGTAGAGGAGCATGTCGCTGTCGCCGGTGCCCCAGAGCGCTCGGGGCTCTGGATTGAACCAGAGGATGCGTTTCGCTCGACGACGGATGACCTCGAAGCAATCCAGGCGGGGATCGTTGTAATTGTTCCGCCCGTCTCCCACGATGATCACCGTGGTCTTCCGGTCCAGGGCGTCCAGGTGGCTGCGGCAGAAGGTGGCCAGGCTGGTCCCCAGGTCCGTGTTGTAATACCCCGGCGGGTTCTCCCGGAGCACCCGGCGCACGGCCTCCTCCGGCCGCTCCTCGGCGAAAATGGGCGTGATCTCACGCAGGTCATCGATAAACACAAAGCTGCGCGTGCGGCTGATCTGATCCTGAAGCAGATAGATCAAATGAAGGAAGAACTCGGAACAGTGCCGCACGGAGGTGCTGAGGTCGCATAGAACCACCAGTCGGGGCTTGAGGTGGCGCCGGCGGAAGCGCAGGTCGAAGGGGACGCCGGCGTGGCGCAGGTTAGCCCGCAGCGTGGCCTTGGCGTCCAGCCGGCGGCCATCCCCTCGCTTCATACGCAGGGCGGCCCGGGTGCGCAGGCGGGCGGCCAGGCGGGCGACCATCTGGCGCATGCGGTGGAGATCGGTGGGGGTCAGGGCGTGGAACGGGCGCTCCAGGAGCTCCGCCTCGCTGGGCTCCAGGGGGCGCTCGGCCAGGCGTTCCAGGGCAGACATCCCCGCCGCCTGCTGGATCTGGCGGACCAGGGCGGCCCGGTTGGCCCGCATCCGTTCCTCCAGCTGCCGGAGCGTGTTCGCATCCATCCCGGCTTCCGCCAGCATCCGCAGGAGGGCCCGCAGCATTTCCTCCAGCCGTTCGTCCAGCCCCGCCCCTCGCTGCATCCAGCGGGCGAGGGCCTGGCGGTCCGCCCACTCCCGGATGTGACGGCTTCCGGCGTAGCGGGCCAGGGCCTGGAGCTCCTCCGGCGTGAAGGGCTGACCTTCCAGCAGCCGGCGCAGCAGCTCCGCCATCTGGGGCCCGAACAAACGGGCCAGGGCCTGCAGCGCCTGTTGCAGCAGCCGCTGATCCCGGGGGGAGAGACCGCCCGTCGCGGGCATCATGGGGGGCTCGCCCAGCCCGAAGAACAGGGGGAACAGCTCCTCGAAAATGGGGAGGGACCGGGCATCCTTCACCAGGGCGGTTCTCAGGGCGGCTTTAAAGATCTCCCGATCCATCACCCCGACCTGCTCGACCGCGCGGAGGGCATCCGCCGATTCCGCCACGGACACCCGCACCCCGGTCGCCCGGAGGGCCCGGATGAACTGCACAATCCGCTCATCCATCGTGGGCTCCTTGTGAATCCCCGCTCCTGTTGGCTTCATTCTGACGCGACCGGGCGAGGGCGTCAAAAAGATAGCGGGACTATATGACCCATGAAGCGGGCAGATCCAGCAGGAAGGCATTGCCCAGCCGGATCCGGGTGAGGCCCGCCGCGCGAGCGGCCTCGAGGGCCTCCCGAGCGTGCGCGGAGGAGGTGCAGGGAAGGTCGGCCATCCAGAAGTGGGGGGCAAAGGCAAGCAGGGTGTAAGGGATGTCCGGGTTGATCGAGGCGATGAAACGGGCGATGCGGAACACCTCCTCGGCATCCACGTAGCCGGGGATCAGCAGGGTGCTGGCCACCACTAGGGGCGGGTGGGGTCGCCGGGGGATCATCGCCGCCGCTTGTCGGAAGTTCTCCAGCGTGCGCTGATTGATGGCCCCCGTCAGGGCGATGTGCAGGTTCTCGTCGAAGGCTTTCAGGTCAAACTTGATGCAGCCTCCTGTCTCCAGCGAGAGGCGGACGGCCTGCTCCAGCAGCCGGGGGTTCATCATGCCGTTGGTCTCCCAGCACACCCGCACGCCTTTTCGGGCGAGCAGCTGGGCCGCGGCCAGGGCATGCGGCATTTGAGAGGAAGGATCGCCGCCGAAGAAACACACGCAGAAGGTGCGTTCGTTGGCGGCAGCCGCCAGCTCAGCGGCGGAGATCCGAGCGCGCTCCGAAGCGCGGAGCTCGCGATAATGCCAGTTCTGACAGAACAGGCAATTGAAGGTGCACGAGCCGTAGAACACCGCCAGGTTATGATGTCCGCGCGCGTGATGTCCCTCGCATACCCAGTCCGCCACGCAGTTGGTGGGCAAGGGATCCCGATACCAGTGCAGGAGGCCTCGCTCCGGGGTTCCTGCTTCGTGGATCAGCTGTCCGTTCCGGGCGATCCGCAGGCCGCAGTAGCCCCGTTCGCCTTCTCCCAGGCGGCACTCCCATGCGCACAACCCACACCGGATCCCTCCGGGGGTCTGGGGGGCGCTCTCCGGCAGACCGAAAGCCCGCCGGACCTGACGGTGGGTGGCCTGGGCCAGCGGGACGGCTTCCTGAGGCCGCTCCCGGATGCAGCGCACGCAGACGCCGATGGCTCGGGCCACCGGCGGGGTGGACCGGCCGCACAGCCGGCACGCGGCGGATCCTTCCGCTGCGGGTGGCAATCCGGGAGAGCGTTTCCACACCATCCCTCCCCCCTCACGGTTTCACCGCTCCGCCAGCCGTTGAAGCATCTTGCCCCGCTCTTCCTTCGCCTCCCGGAGAGCGCGCTCAAGATCCTCCATTCTCATCTCTCATCATGATGCCGCGGGCCCGGAGGGCAGGCTCCGGGCGAGGGTCTCGGCGGTGAAGCGGGCCAGATCCCGGAAGAGGGGCTCGGCGCGGGCCTCCTGTTCCTCCGGGGAAAGCTGGAGATGAGCCTCCACCCGGCTGACCATCTCCTCCAGGGCGTGGGGGTCAGACCACCGGGCGAGCCACGCGAAGAGCGCGCGGTGGGCGCCTTTCCGCGCCATCGCCTCCAGCCCGTCCAGGATCTGCCGGTGGGGCGTCCCCTCCCAGATGGGCAGGATCATGGCCTCCCGCAGCCAGCGCTCCACCGGATACTCCCCCAGCACCCCCATCCCGCCGTGGACCTCCATCGCCCACTTCGCCGTCTGCACCGCCTGCTCCGCTGTCCAGTATTTGGCCAGATGGGTGAGCAGCCGGAAGAGGTGATAGCGCTCCGAGTAGGGAGGGTGTTCCGGCCAGACTTCCTCCAGCAGACGGACCGTCGTCCAGGCCAGGGCGAAGGCGGCCTGGAGCTCGCGGATGCGTTCGGCGAACTGGCGGCGCATCAGCGGGTGGTGGAGAACGGGGCGGCCGAAGGCGACGCGGCGCTCGGCGAAGGCCAGCGCCTCGGCGATGGCCCGTTGCATCAGGGCGACGCTGCCGACGCTGTTGGCGACCCGGGAGACATTGAGGACCTCCAGGATCTCGTAGATGCCGGTCTCCGGGCGCCCCAGCAGGTAAGCCTCGCTCTCCTGCAGCTCCACCTCGCCCGTGGGCACCGAGCGGGTGCCGATTTTATCCTTCAGACGCCGAATGAGATAGTTCAGGCCGCCGTTCTCCCGGTAGCGGGGGAGCAGGAAGAGGGCGAGGCCGCGGACGGTGCGGGGGGCGCTCTCAGGCCGGGCGGCGACCACGGCCAGCTCCGCCCCGGCGTTGCTGGCGAAATACTTCTCTCCCGTCAGCCGCCAGTGTCCGCCTTCAGGCCGGGCGACGGTCTCCACGGTTGCCCCCAGATCCGAGCCGCCGCCGGCCTCGGTCATCCAGGTGGCGCCCTGCCAGACCTCGCCGTCCCGCCGGAGCAGAGGTGGGAGGAAGCGCGCCTGAAGCGCGGGATCGCCGTATTTGCGCAGGGCCAGGGCGGTGGCCAGAGAGACGGTGTAGGGGCAGTAAAGGCCTGCGTCATAGAAGGCTGTTACATATCCGATGAGGAACGTCGCGGCGAGCCCTTCCCCTTCGAAGGCCCGCCAGACCGCGCCGGCCCGGTAGCCCTGCAGGAGCATCCGCCGGTAATCCGGCGGGTAGAGGATCTCATCGATGCGGTGGCCGAAGCGGTCGTAAGCGCGCAGCCACGGCGTGCCCATGCGATCGATCATCGCGGAGATGGCCTTCCCCTCCGCCTCCCACCAAGCCTCCAGCTCCTCGAGCTCAGCCCGGATGGGAAGCGGAACCCCCATTGCCTGAAGGAACCGCGTGGGCGAAGGCAGGGCTTCCATGAGCTCGATCTCAGCCATGCCGATCCCCCTGTGGAAGATCCACCTCCATGATAAGCCCTCGCGAAGGGACGCGCCGGAGGATGTCCCTTTGGCCTCCGGGATCCGAAAAGATCCGTCGTATGATGAAATTGGGGAATGATGGATGACCTCGAAGGGAGGATGACGCGTGCTTCGATGGCTGAAGGCCGGGCTGGGGGGAGCTGTTCTGTTTCTGGGCCTGCTTCTCGCGATGCGCCGGGCGGAGGGGGAGGCCACGATGCTCCCGCCGCCCCTGTGGGGTCCCAACACGGTGGCCAACACCGATCGGAGCGGCTTCGCCCAGCAGGAACCCAGCCTGGCCATCCACCCCCGCGACCTCCGAAATCTGGTGGTGGCAGCCAAGGACTTCCGCCGCACCCAGGACATCACCCGTGAGGTCTGGATCTACGTTTCCTTTGACGGAGGACGCTCCTGGCCGATCCAGATCCCCTTCCCCGGCCTGCCCCCCACCATCACCCACCAGAGCGATCCGGTCGCCCTGGCTACAGAAGAAGGGCGTTTCTACGTGCTGGCCCTGGGCGCCGGGACGCCCGCTTACCGCCATCACGGGTTGTTCCTGACCTGGTCCGATGACGGGGGGCGCACCTGGCGGGACGCTGTGACGATCATCTCGGATCCATCGACGATCCTCGATGATAAGCCCTGGTTGGCCCGCGACGTCCATCCCACCAGCCCCTACTACGGGCGCCTGTATGTGGCCTGGCGGCCCATGCACGCCGACGTGCTGTGGGTGGTCCGCTCCGAAGACGGCGGCCTTTCATGGTCCCGCCCGGTGACCGCGGCCGAGGGGGAGGGGGTGCAGGGGGCCATGCCGGTGGTGGGGGCCGATGGGGCCGTTCATCTTTTCTACGTGGAGCCGATGTCGCCCACCACGCCCGGATGGATCCGGGTGGTCACGTCCTTTGATGGAGGGGCTTCCTTCTCCGCTCCGCGGAATGTCGCTCCGGTCCTTCAGCCCCCCAGCCCTGTCCGCGCTTACGATCGGTGGCGGCTTTACACGCTGCCCAGCGCCGCGGCGGACCCCCGGGATCCGGCCCGGCTGTATGTGGCCTGGACGGAGGGATCCCCTCAGGAGGCCATGGGCACGGAGGTGGCCTTCGCCCGCAGCGAGGACGGCGGTCGCACCTGGACGCTGAGCCGGCCTTTCGCCGCCCCAGGAGACGCCGCCCATCCCATCGTGCGGACGGACGCGCGGGGATGGGTGCATCTGTTCTGGCTGGACCGCCGCGGGGATCCCCGGAACCGGCTTTTCGATGCCTTCTATGCTTACTCTCCGGACGGCGGGCGGACCTGGAGCCTGCCCTTCCGGGTGAGCACGCGCTCCTTCGATCTGAATCAGGCTGTGCCGCCCATCAGCCCGGCGCCCGGGGATTACTGGGGTCTGGATGTCCGGGGGGATCGCATCTGCGCGGCGTGGAGCGATACCCGGTTTGGCGATGAAGAGATTATGGTGACATGCGGGATCCTCCCCCTTGCCTCCTCCATCCTGCTTCCCGGGATCCCCCTGGAGTAGCGGCGGCCGGCGGAAGTTTGAGCCCCCGGCCGGGATGATGTTAGACTGAGGCGACGGATCTCAGCTCGACGGACGCGGGAGATGGCGCGTCGCGCCACCGCCCTGGCCCACCCGAACATCGCCTTCGTGAAATACTGGGGGAACCGGGATGAGCGCCTCCGGCTCCCGGCCAATCCCTCGTTCTCTATGAACCTGGGAGGGTTGCGCACGATCACCACGGTGACGTTCCAGGAAGAAGAAGGGCCGGATCTCCTGTTCGTGAACGGCGTGCCGGTGGAGGGGCCGGCTCGGGAACGGGTCTCGGCGTTCCTGGATCACGTGCGAGGGATGGCCGGGTTCCGGGGCCGCGCCGTGGTGGAGTCCATCACGGACATCCCGCCCGGCGTGGGGCTGGCCTCCTCGGCGGCGGCCTTCGCCGCCCTGGCCGCTGCGGCGTCCGCCGCCCTGGATCTGCGGCTCTCCGAGCGAGACCTGTCCACCCTCGCCCGCCTGGGCTCCGGTTCGGCGTGCCGTTCGGTGCCCCCAGGATTCGTGGAGTGGGTGGCCGGCGAGCGCCATGAGGATTCCTATGCTTATAGCGTGGCCCCACCGGAGCACTGGGACCTGTGGGACGTGATCGCTGTGGTCAGCGAGCAGCACAAGGCGGTGGGGTCCAGCGAGGGGCACCGCCGGGCGGCCACCAGCCCCCTTCATGGACCGCGGGTGGCGACCGCGCCGGAGCGGGTGGCCCGCTGTCGGGAGGCCGTGCTGCGGCGGGACTTCGAGGCCCTGGCGGAGATCGTGGAGACGGACGCCATCTGGATGCACGCGGTGATGATGACCTCCCGACCGCCCCTGTTCTACTGGGAGCCGGCCACTCTGATCGTGTTGCAGGCAGCCTGTCGCTGGCGGGAGGAGGGGCTGCCGGTGGCCTTCACCCTGGACGCCGGACCGAACGTCCATCTGCTCTGCCCCGCGGAGGCCGTGGAGGAGGTGGCCCGGCGGGCCCAGAGGGTGCCCGGGGTGCTTCGGGTGCTGCGCAGCGGCCCCGGCGGCGGGGCCCGAATCCTGCCGCCCGAGGGAGGCCCATGCAAAGGAGGTCCCTATGGATGTTCGCGTGGAGCGGCGTCTGTTTACGGTGGAGGAGTATCACCGGATGGCGGAGGCGGGGATCCTCTCCGAGGATGACCGGGTGGAACTCATCGAGGGGGAGATCGTCGAGATGAGCCCCATCGGAAGCCGGCACGCGGCGGCAGTGAAGCGCCTCCTGAACCTGTTCCTGCCGGCTCAGGCGGCCGGCCGGGCGATCCTGAGCGTCCAGGACCCCATCCGTCTGGGGCGGCGTTCGGAGCCGCAGCCGGATGTGGCGTTGCTGCGGCCGCGGGAGGATTTCTACGCTTCGGAGCATCCGGGGCCGGAGGATGTGCTGCTGATCGTGGAGGTGGCGGAGCATTCGGCCGGGTATGATCGGGGGGTGAAGGTGCCGCTGTATGCGCGGTATGGGGTGGTGGAGGTGTGGGTGGTGGACCTTTTGCGGGGCGTGGTGGAGGTGTATCGGGGGCCGGAGGGAGAGGGATATCGAGAGGTGCAGGTGGTGGGGCGGGGGGAGGTCATCACGCCGCTCCAGCTGCCGGACCTGCGCGTCCCCGTGGACCAGATCCTCGGCGAGACCTCCTGAGGGAAGGGGGGAACGATGGGGGTGGAGTTGCTGAAGCGTCTGTTCACGGTGGAGGAGTATCACCGGATGGCGGAGGCGGGGATCCTCTCCGAGGATGACCAGGTGGAACTCATCGAGGGGGAGATCGTCGAGATGAGCCCCATCGGAAGCCGGCACGCTGGGTGCGTCAACCGGATCAGCCACTGGTTCTCCCAACGAGTTGGTGGGCGCGCCATCGTCAGCGTTCAGAACCCCATTCGTTTGGGGCGGCGTTCGGAGCCGCAGCCGGATGTGGCGTTGCTGCGGCCGCGGGAGGACTTCTACGCTTCGGAGCATCCGGGGCCGGAGGATGTGCTGCTGATCGTGGAGGTGGCGGAGCATTCGGCCGGGTATGATCGGGGGGTGAAGGTGCCGCTGTATGCGCGGTATGGGGTGGTTGAGGTGTGGGTGGTGGATCTTGGGCGGGGCGTGGTGGAGGTGTATCGGGGGCCGGAGGGAGAGGGATATCGAGAGGTGCGGGTGGTGGGGCGGGGGGAGGTCATCACGCCGCTCCAGCTGCCGGACCTGCACGTCCCCGCGGACCAGATCCTCGGCGAGACCTGACGGAAGGTCGTATCCGGCGGGGAACTTCGATTGGGGGGAGCGATGACGGAGCCGGTGATCACGATGCCGTGGGGTGTTTTGGGGTTCTTGCTGGCGCTGGGCCCGCTGATCTTCGTCCACGAGCTGGGGCATCTCCTGACGGCGAAGCTGGCCGGGGTGGCGGTGGAGGAGTTCGGGTTCGGCTTCCCACCCCGGCTGCTGATCCTGGGCCGGTGGCGGGAGACCCTGCTCACCCTCAACGCGATCCCCTTCGGCGGCTTCGTGCGGCTGCGGGGCGAGGAGGATCCGGGGATCCCGGAGGGCTTCGCCGCCCGGCCGTGGCCCTGGCGCCTGCTGATCCTCGCCGCCGGGCCCCTGATGAACATGGCCCTGGCCTGGGGGGTGCTCATCCTGATCTTCCTGCTCGGCGTGCCCTCCTCCCAGGTCCGGGTGGAGGGCGTGGCCGCCGATTCCCCGGCCGCCCAGGCCGGGCTCCAGGCCGGGGATGTCATCCTGGCGCTGGATGGCGTGCCGGTGGAGCGCACCGAGGATGTGCGGCGGCTGGCGCAGGAGCGGAAGGGACGCACGGTGACCTTGCGGATCCAGCGGGCGCAGGGCGTGCAGGAAGTATCCGTATACGTGCGGCCGGATCCGCCGCCGGGCCAGGGCGCGATGGGGGTGATCATCGCCTCGGTCCCGGATTACAGCCGGATGCAGCGGTTCGGGCTCGGGGAGGCGATGGCCCGCGGGACGGTGATGTTCGGGGCGTTGACGGCGCAGCTGTTCAGCCTGCCGGCCCGCATCCTCCTGGGCCTGGTCCCGGCCCAGGTCCTCCAGCCCGCCGGCCCTGTCCGCATCGGGGCAGAGGCGGGGGAGGCGCTGCGGACCAGCGTGGAGGTGGGCTCCGCCTATGTGTTCCTCACCTTCATCGCCCTGATCAGCCTGGCCATCGCCTTCACCAACCTCCTGCCCATCCCGGCCCTGGACGGCGGGCGGATCCTGTTCGTGCTCATCGAGGCCGTTCGAGGGCGGCGTCTGGATCCGCGCCGGGAGCAGGTGGTGCATCTCATCGGCTTCGCCTTCCTGCTGGCGCTGCTGATCTTCCTCTCCATCCGGGAGATCGGAGAGCTTTCGCGGGGGGCCGGCCCGTAAAGGAGGGGCGCCGCGCCGCTGCTCCCTCCTCCCGGAGGGAACTCTCATTCCTCATAAGAGCGGCGGTGAGGCCCGCCGCACGGGCGCGCGTCGATGCTCCGGATGACCCTGCTTCAGGAGGAGCCCGGTGGATCGGCCGGTGGTGGCCACGACGTTCTACGTGCGGTATGCGGAGACCGATCAGATGGGCCTGGTGCATCACAGCGCTTATCTGATCTGGTTCGAGGAGGGAAGAAGCCAGTATATGCGGGCCTGCGGGGCGGACTACGCGGAGATCGAGCGCAGCGGGGCGCTGTTCGCGGTGGCCGAGGCCCACGCCCGTTACGAAGCCCCGGCCCGCTACGGGGATCGGGTCACCGTCCGGACATGGGTGGAGGAGATCCGCAGCCGCTCGATCACCTTCGGCTACGCGGTCTACAACGCCGACACCGGCCAGCGCCTGGCCACCGGCTGGACGAAACATCTGTGCCTGGATCGGTCCGGCCGGGTGATGACGATCCCGGAGATCTGGCGAGCCGTCCTAACGCGCGGTCCGCAAGCAGGCTCCTTCGGGGACCAGAGCGTGCGGGTGGAGCGGACCGGGTGAGCGGGCCATGGCGTGAGGGCGGCGTGGCGCTGAGCTTCCGGACACCATTCCTGCGGAGGATGCGCCATGGAGTATCGCACCCTGGGACGGACCGGGCTCAAGGTCTCCGCGCTCTGCCTGGGCACCATGACCTTCGGATGGACGGCCGATGAGGCGACGGCCCACCGGATCCTCTCGGCCGCGGTCGACGCTGGGATCAATTTCATCGACACAGCGGACATCTATCCCTACTGGGCGCCGGGGGCGTGGGCCGGGCGCACGGAGGAGATCATCGGACGCTGGCTGAAGGGGCAACGCCGGGAAGCCCTGGTGATCGCCACCAAGGTGCGCGGCCCCATGGGCCCGGGCCCCAACGACCAGGGGCTCTCCCGCAAGCACATCTTCGACGCCGTGGAGGGAAGCCTCCGGCGCCTGGGGACGGACTACATCGACCTCTATCAGGTTCACTGGCCGGATGAGGAGACGCCGCTGGAGGAGACGCTGCGGGCCCTGGACGACCTGGTGCGGCAGGGCAAGGTGCGCTACATCGGGGCCTCGAATTTCCCGGCCTGGCTGCTCTGCAAGGCGTTGTGGATCAGCGACAAGCACGGGTGGGCTCGCTTCGACAGCCTGCAGCCCCATTACAACCTGCTGCACCGGGCGGAGTTCGAGCGAGAGCTGATGCCGCTCTGTCGGGATCAGGGCCTGGGAGTCATCCCCTACAGCCCGCTGGCCGGGGGCTTCCTCACCGGGAAATACCGGCGGGATGCCCCGCCGCCCTCCGGGAGCCGGGGCGCGGTCAGCGAGTGGCTCCGCCGCTACCTTCAGGATCCCCGGGCTTGGCAGGTCCTGGAGGAAGTGGAGCGCATCGCCCGGGAGCTGGGGAAGACCCCTGCTCAGGTGGCCCTGGCCTGGCTGCTGCGCAACCCGACCGTCACCAGCCCCATCATCGGGGCCAGCACGGTGGAGCAGCTCCAGGAGCTTCTAAGCGCGGTGGGCTGGTCCCTGCCCGAGGAGATCGCCCAGCGCCTGGACATGCTCACCGCATGGGATAGGGATTGAGCCGGCGGGATCGGGAACGGCAGAAGACGGTGATGCGAGTGGTGCTGCTCTCCAAAGCCCTGGTGGTGGGCGCCTACCAGCGCAAGGCGGAAGAGATCGCTCGCCACGAGGGGATTGAGCTCATCGTCCTGGTCCCGCCTGCTTGGCGGGATGAGCGGGGGGTGCTTCCTCTGGAGCGGGCGCACACCCGGGGCTATACGTTGCTGGTGGAGCCCATCGCTTTCAACGGGCATTTCCATCTTCACTTTTACCCGCATCTGGGCCGGCGCCTCCGCGCCCTGCGGCCGGACCTTTTGCACATCGAAGAGGAGCCCTACAACTTGGCCACTTATCACGCGGTCCGTCTGGCGAAGGGTCTGGGGATCCGCGTTGGCGTCTTCTCCTGGCAGAACCTCTTGCGCCGGTATCCGCCGCCCTTTCGATGGTGGGAGCGCGCGGTGCTGCGGGCGGCGGACTTCCTGATCGCCGGCAGCGAGACGGCCGCGCGGGTCTGGCGGGCCAAGGGCTACGCCGGCTTGATGGCGGTGATCCCTCAGTTCGGGGTGGATCCCGAGTCCTTCCGGCCGGCTTCCCCGCGCCCCCCGCGGCCGTTTACCATCGGATACGTCGGACGCTGGGTGCCGGAGAAAGGGATCGACCTTCTGTTGCAGGCAGTGGCCGGGCTGGAGGGGGACTGGCGGCTGCGGATCATCGGCAGCGGGCCGGCGGGCCCCTCCCTGCGGCAGCTCGCGGCGCACCTGGGGATCGCGGACCGCGTCGCCTTCGAGCCGCCCTCCCCCTCGACCCGGATGCCGGAGGTCTACGCAGGTCTGGACGTCCTGGTGCTGCCCTCTCGAACCCGGCCGAACTGGACGGAGCAGTTCGGCCGGGTGCTGATCGAGGCGATGGCCTGCGGCGTCCCGGTCATCGGCTCTTCCGCGGGGGAGATCCCATGGGTGATCGGGGACGCCGGCTTGGTATTCCCGGAGGGCGATCCGGAGGCGTTGCGGGCGGCGCTGCGTCGGGTGATGAGGGATCCCGATTTGCGGGCGGCGCTCCGCGAGCGGGGAAGGACCCGGGTCCTGGAGCGGTTCACCCACGCGGGGATCGCCCGGGCCACCGTCGCCCTCTATCACCGGGTGATGGGAGGGAACGCGGGATCGCTTCCGGAGCCGTCATGCGACGCGTCGCGCTGAACGCGCAGTTGCTGGCCGGCGAGGCCTCCTACCGCAGCGCCGGGATCCATCGTTATCTCTATGAGGTCCTGCGGCGCCTGCCGGAGGCTGCCCCGGAGATCGCCTTCACCGCCTTCATCGGGCCTCGGGCCATCCCCCCGGAGGTCCCCAGGATCCGGTGGGTTCGCACGTCATGGCCTACCCATCAGCCTTTCGTCCGGATCCTGTGGGAGCAGCTGGTTTTGCCGCTGCGCCTGGCTCGGGGGAGTTGGGAGCTGTTGCACGCGATGGCCTTCGTGGCGCCGCTGGCGGCCCGCCTGCCTGTGGTGGTCACCGTCTACGACCTCAGCTTCCTCCTTTACCCGGAGGCCTTCCGGGCAGCGAACCGGCTGTATCTGCGGACGTTCACCCGATGGACCTGCCGGCGGGCGGCAGGGATCCTGGCGATCTCCCAGGCGGCCCGGGAGGATCTGATCCGCCGCTGGAGCCTTCCGCCGGAGCGGATCGCGGTGGCCTACCCGGGGGTGGATCCCCGGTTCCGGCCCTTGCCGGCGGAGGAGGTGGCCGCCTTCCGGGCGCGCCGGGGCCTGCCGGAGCGGTTCATCCTGTATGTGGGCACCCTGGAGCCGCGCAAGAACCTCGGGGTGCTGCTGGAGGCCGTCGCCCGCCTCTTCCCGCCGGTCCCGCTGATCCTGGTCGGGGGCAAAGGCTGGAAGCCCGCCTTTCTCCCCCGGTTGCGGGAGCTGGAGCGGGAGGGGCGGGCACGGTGGGTGGGGTTCATCCCCGATGAGGAGCTTCCTTTCTGGTATAACGCAGCCACGGTCTTCGCCTATCCCTCCCGCTATGAGGGGTTCGGGATGCCTCCGCTGGAGGCGATGGCCTGCGGGACCCCGGTGATCGCGGCGCGGGCCGCTTCGCTTCCCGAAGTGGTGGGCGAGGCGGGCTTGCTGGTGGACCCGATGGATGAGGAGGCCTGGACCGAGGGGCTTTCCACCTTATTACGGGATGAGGCGCTCCGGGAGGCCCTGCGGGCCCGGGGCCTGGCCCGCGCCGCCCGCTTCACCTGGGAGGCCACCGCCGCCGCCACCGTGCGGCTGTATCGAAGGCTCCTAAACGGGGCGGAGGGCCCTGGCTCTGGCTCGCTGCTCAGGCCGAGGGATAGGGAATAGAGTTATAATCGAAGGGGTTATGAACGGCCGAAGGGCTGGGGCTACATGGGAGGTGATCCATGCCGGTGCAGGTTAGCGTCCGCGCCATCAAGACCCGTTTGCATGAGCTCCTTCATCGCGTTCAGGAGGGAGAAGAAATCATCATCACGCGAGCCGGCAAACCGATCGCACGGCTGGTTCCGATCGAGGAGGAAAAGCCGGGCCGGCGTATGCCAGGCAGCGCAAAGGGAAAGATCTGGATCCGTGAGGACTTCGATGCGCCCCTACCCGAATCAATCATCACGGAGTTCGATCAATGAGGCTGCTGCTTGACACGCATGTCTTTCTCTGGTGGATCACAGATGACCCGCGTCTCTCTGATAGGGCCCGCGAACATATAAGTGATCGCAGGAATCGCCTCTATCTCAGCGCGGCAAGTGGTTGGGAGATCGCCATTAAGTCCCAGCTGGGAAGATTGAAATTGCCAGATTAGCCCATGGATTTTGTTCTAGAACAAATGAAATTGAATGAAATTGAAGAACTTCCTGTCCGCTTTCATCATGCCCTTTATGTCTTTTTCTCCCAGCATATCACCGAGATCCCTTCGATCGTTTATTGATTGCGCAAGCCAAATTGGAGCATCTCGTCATTCTTACTGCTGATCTCAATATTACTCGATACGATGTGAGAACTCTCTGGTAGGTTAGAAGATAATGCGCCTTACAATATACAGGGAATTCGGACGTCGGGCGATCACGGATTCGGAGCGCGATGGGAGATCGAAAGGTTCCGCGGGGATGGAAGTGGCTTCGGATCGGCCTGGATCTGATGGTGATCCAGGCTGCCTTCGTCCTGGCGTATTTCATGCGTTACCGGTGGGAGTGGTTCCGGGAGATCACCTTCGACGCGCCGTTCTCCGCCTATATCCCCTTCCAGATCGCCTGGACGGTCCTGCTGCTGGTGACCTTCCGCCTGGACCGGGTGTATCCGCCTCAGATGGGGGCGCCCTGGCTGGAGGAGATGTATCGCGTCCTCAACGCAGTGGCCAAGAGCACCCTGGTGCTCATGGCCGTGGTCTTTTTCTCTCAGTCTCTCTTCTACTCCCGGTTGATGTTTCTGGAGGCCGCCCTCCTGGTGGTGTGGATGCTGGGAGCCCTACGGCTCCTGGAGAGCCGGGTCGAGCGGATGCTGCGCCGGCGGGGCCTCGGGGTGGTGCGCGCCCTGATCGTCGGGGCTGGGGATCTGGGGAGAGCGGTGATGCGGGCCGCCCTGGCCCGCCCGGAGTTGGGCTACCGGATCATCGGGTTTGTGGACGATGACCCGGAGAAGGCCCGCACGGACATCGGCCCCTTCCGTGCCCGGGGCACCCTGGAGGACCTGCCGCGGGTCCTGCGGGAGGAGGCGGTCGATGAGGTGATCATCACCCTCCCCCTGGCCTTCTACGATCGGATCCAGGAGGTGGTGCAACACTGCGAAGCCCATCGCGTCCCTGTGCGCATCGTCCCCGATCCCTTCCAGCTCACCCTGAGCCGCCTGGACGTGCGGGACCTGGATGGGATCCCCCTGATCGGGATCCGGGAGGCGCGTTTTTCGCCCTGGCAGTTCCGCATCAAGCGAGCGATGGATCTGATCCTGGCCACGGTCCTGCTGATCCTCGCGGCTCCCCTGATGGCCCTGATCGCCCTGGCCATCCGGCTGGATTCGCCCGGGCCGGTGATCTTCCGGCAGGTGCGGGTGGGGAAGGACGGTCGTCTGTTCACGATGTATAAGTTCCGCACCATGCGGGTGGGGGCGGAGCAGGAGCAGGAGCGCCTGCGGGCGTTGAACGAGGCCAGCGGCCCCCTCTTCAAGATCCGCAACGATCCGCGGGTGACGCGGGTGGGGCGGATCCTGCGCCGGCTGAGCCTGGACGAGCTGCCCCAGCTGGTCAATGTGCTCAAGGGGGAGATGAGCCTGGTGGGACCGCGCCCGCCGGTCCCTTCGGAGGTAGAGGCTTACAAGCCCTGGCAGCGCCAGCGCCTGTCCGCCATCCCGGGGATGACGGGGCTGTGGCAGATCTCCGGCCGCAGCGACCTCACCTTCGACGAGATGTGCCTCCTGGACATCTACTACATCGAGAACTGGTCCCCGTTGCTGGACCTGGAGATCATTCTGCGCACCATCCCCCGGGTGATCATGGGGGAGGGGGCGTATTAACGATCCCGGGAAGCGTTTTCATGTTTCATGATTCCGCCATAAACCCAATTACTCCAGGTTCTCCATGAATTCCTCCGGCGTTACCCTGGTCTGTCAAAGGATGCCTCGAAGGGTTCCAATCGCGAGCTCTCGATGCAACGGAACCACACAACCGATATCTCCCTCCGGTGTGTTCTTTTTAAGGATCACATGGGAGCCTTTCTGTCTTACTTTCACAAATCCTAATCTTTCTAAAGCACGAATGGCCTCTTCTCCAGACACACGTCGTAATTTAGACATTGATAGCGACCTCAAATGTAGTCAGAAGAGGATGAGGAACATCGGGGATGGGAAACTCTTCGAGATAAAGCTCTGTTGCTTCTTTCAGATTTTCAAGGGCTTCCTCGATGGTGTAACCTTGACTAACTGTTCCCACTTCTGGACATTCTGCAACATAGATATCCTCTTCTTTGCGAATAATAGCGGCAAGAACGCGGACTTGCATGGCTGCCTTCCTGCCTTATCTGGAAGTTTCAAAAGCCCTCCAGCCGGCTGAGATCGGCGATCCCGTCGGCCAGGTCGGCGATGGCCTGGAGCAGGGCCAGGCGGTTGCGGCGGAGGGCCTCCGCTTCGTGCATCACCAGGACCTCTTCGAAGAACCGATCGATGGGGGAGGCCAGACGCTCCAGGGCGGCGACCAGGGATTCCACGGGGCTCTCCGGGCCCACCTGCTCCCGGGCGGCGCGCACGGCCTCCCACAGCGCCTGTTCGACATCGCTCTCAAAGCGAGCGGGATCCACCGCCGGGGCCGGCTCGCTCCCTTCGGACCGGGCTTTGCGCAGAATGCGCACGCACCGGCTGTAAGCGGCCAGCAGGCGTGACCAGTCGGGCCGCTCCACCGTCCGCTGGAGTGAGGCAACGCTCTCCGCTGCCCACGCTGGATCGTCGCCCCGGGCCGCGAGGATCGCCTCGATGACATCGTAGCGATAGCCGGCCTCCTGGAGGGCGGCCCGCTGCCGGCCGATGAGGAAGGCTCGCACCTCCTCCAGGATCTCGGGAGTCACCGGCACCGGCTGGACGGTTGCCGCGGCGGCCAGACCCTGGGAGAGGGAGAACCGCAGGCCGTGGGCGGTGAGGATCTGGATCAGGCCGGCGGCCGCCCGGCGCAGGCCGTAGGGATCCGCGGAGCCGGAGGGCGCCAGCCCCACCGCGAACAACCCCACCAGGGAGTCCAGCCGGTCGGCGAGGCCCAGGGCGATCCCCGGCCGGGTCTGGGGAAGAGCGTCGCCGGCGAAGCGGGGGAGGTAGTGCTCGAAGATGGCGGTCGCCACTCCCTCCGGCTCGCCGCACCGGCGGGCGTATTCCCGCCCCATCACCCCCTGCAGCTCGGTGAACTCGATAACCATTTGGGTGGCCAGGTCCGCCTTGCACAGATGCGCCGCCCGGGCGAGGAGCCCCATCTCCTCGGCGTCCAGCCCGAGCATCTCGCCGATGCGGGGAGCCAGGGCTTCCAGGCGGCGGGTCTTATCCAGCATCGAACCCAGCCGCTCCTCGAAGGTCAGGGTGGCCAGGCGGGGGAGGAAGGCCTCCAGAGGCTGGCGGGTGTCGTGGTCGAAGAAATAGGCCGCGTCGGCGAAGCGGGCCCGCAACACCGCCTCGTTCCCCTGGCGCACCTGCTCCAGCCCGCGCCGTCCGCCGTTGCGCACCGCCAGGAAGTAGGGGAGGAGCTGCCCATCGGGCCCGAGCACCGGGAAGTAACGCTGGTGCTTGCGCATCACCGTGATCAGGACCTCGGCGGGCAGGCGGAGGGCTTCAGGGTCGAACTGGCCCCGCAACACCGTTGGCGTCTCCACCAGGTTGGCCACCTCGGCCAGAAGCTCCGGGTCCTCCGGGACCGTCCCGCCCACCTCCGCGGCCAGCCGTTCCAGCTCCTTGCGGATCCGCGCCTGCCGCTCCGCCACCGGGAGCACGATACGGGCTCGACGCATGGTGGGGAAGTAGTCGGCGGCCTGGGCCAGGCGGAGGACCGGCGAGCCCCGAGGAAGGGGCCCGCGGGTCTCGCGGCCGCTGCGGACGCCGGCGAACTCGAAGGGGATCACCTCGCGCCCGTAGAGGGCCACCAGCCAGCGGATGGGCCGGGAGAAGGCCACCCCGCTGCGGTTCCAGCGCATGCTCATCTCGAACTTCAGGCTGGCGATGAGCCGGGGGAGCAGCTCCGTCAGGACAGCGGGGGTCGGCTGCCCCTCGGCCCGCCGGATCACACCCGCGTAGCGGCCCTCCGGGAGCTCCCGCACGGTCAGGGCCTCCACCGGGACGCCCTGGGCCCGGGCGAAGCCGAGGGCGGCGGGGGTGGGATGGCCCTCGGCGTCGAAGGCCACGTGGGCCGGCGGGCCCTTCACCCAGGTCTCGATCGCGCGGGTGCGGGGTTGCAGGCGGCGGACGTAGAGGACCAGCCGGCGCGGCGTTCCATGGACCTCCATCGACGCATACTCCAGCCGGGCCTCCGCGAACATGGCGGGGGCGTTCTCGGCCAGCTGGGCCAGGGCCGCCTCCAGATCCCGCGCGGGCAGCTCCTCTGTGCCGATCTCCAGCAGGAGATCCTCCGCCTCCTCGACCGTGGGGAGGGGCGGCATGGGCTCGGGAGGTGGCGGGGCGGGCGCCTTCCGGAGGAAGGGATAGCCCAGGCGCTCTCGCTGTTGCAGGTAGAGGGTGGCCACCTGGCGGGCCAGCTCCCGCATGCGGGCGAAGTAGCGGGCGCGCTCGGTGACCCCGATGGCCCCCCGGGCGTCCAGCAGGTTGAAGGTGTGGGAGCAACGCAGCACGTAGTCATGGGCCGGGATCACCAGGCCGCGGGCGATGCAGGCGCGGGCCTCCGCCTCGTAGTGCTGAAACAGCTCCCGAAGCCGCTCAATATCCGCCAGCTCGAAGTTGTAGACGCAGTGTTCGACCTCCGACGTCTTGAGGATCTCCCCGTAGGTGTGGGTGCCGTCCCAGTCCAGATCCCAGACCGAGGGAACCCCCTGGAGGTAGAGGGCGATGCGCTCCAGCCCATAGGTGATCTCCACCGCCACCGGGTCCAGGGGGAGGCCGCCGGCCTGCTGGAAGTAAGTGAACTGGGTGATCTCCATCCCGTCCAGCCAGACCTCCCAGCCCAGCCCCCAGGCGCCCAGGGCGGGGGACTCCCAGTTGTCCTCCACGAACCGGACATCGTGGCGGCGGAAGTCGATGCCCAGGGCCCGCAGGCTCTCCAGATAGAGCTCCTGAGGGTTGCCGGGGTCCGGCTTGAGGATCACCTGGAACTGGTGATGGAGCTGCATCCGGTTGGGGTTCTCGGCGTAGCGGCCGTCGGCGGGCCGATAGGAGGGCTCCACGTAGGCCACCCGCCAGGGCTCAGGGCCCAGCACCCGCAACACAGTGGCCGGGTTCATCGTCCCAGCCCCCACCTTCTCGCTGTAGGGCTGCCAGATCAGGCAGCCCTGCTCCGCCCAGAACTCCTGCAGTCGGAGGATGATCTCCTGGAACGAGAGCGGACGTCGAGGCGCCATCCTGCCTCCTCTCCCGGGAATAAAAGGCGATGGGCGCGCGGGGGCGCCCACCGCCTCATTATCGCATAGCGCCGGCGGCGAGGGGAGGGGGCTACGCCGTCCCGAACTCCCGCCGCAGCTGCTCCGCGGCCTGGCGGATGGACCGGAGCTTGCGGAAGGCCACCTCCGGGGTGGCCACCGGGCGCTCGGCGAAGGTCCCGAAGCCGCAGTCCGGGTTCAGGAAGATCTGCGAGGGTTCGAAGTAGTTCAGGGCCTCCTTCACCCGGGCGACGATGAACTCAGGGGGCTCGATCTCGGCGGTGCGCGGGTTGACCACCCCCAGGCCCAGCTCCCGCTTCTGCCGGCACTCCCGGAAGACCTCCAGGTCGCCGGCCCGCGGGGTGGCGAACTCCAGCACCCACTGCTGCACCCGCATGGCCTCCAGGGTGCCCAGCAGCGGCCGATAATCCCCGGTGAGCAGCGCCTCCTCCCGCGTGGTCCAGTTCCCCCGGCAGATGTGGACGCCGATGCGCACCCCTTCCACGCCCAGCACCACCCGGTTGATCAGCTGGGCGGCCCACGCCAGCTCCAGCTGGGGGTCCTCCCCCGCGGCCGAGAGGGAAGCGCACATGAAAGTGCGGCTGTGGACCGGCGGCTGGAACACCACCTCGGTCAACACCGGCTCGTCCAGCTGGATGAAAGCCGCTCCCGCGTCCCGCAAGCGCAGGATCTCCTCCCGCAGGATGGTCACCACGTCCTGGGCCAGATCCTCCCGGGTGGGGTAGACGCGGTCGGAGAGGCCCTGCACCCACATGGTGCGAGTGAGCAGGTAGGGGCCCGGGAGGGGGATCTTGATCGGCCGGTCGGTGTGCCGACGCAGGAACTCCAGCTCGTCCAGAGCCAGGGGCATCTTCAGGCGGATCTTGTCCACCGCCACCGGGGTCTTGATCGCGTAGGCCGGGACGTCCAGCTGGCGGAGGATCTGCTCGAAGTAGGATTTGTCCTCCGCGTAGTCATACATCTCGGCCACGCTCATCATGCGGACCCCTTCCAGCTTCTCGACGACGAAGGAGTAGAAGTTGTCGCGGCGCTGTTCGCCGTCGCTGACGATCTCCACGCCCGCCTCCTCCTGGGCCCGCAGGGCCTCCAGGACGGCGCGGTCGGCGATCTCCTGAAATTCCGAATACGAGAGCTGGCCGGCGTGGCGCTTGCGCAAGGCCTCCAGCAGCCATGGCGGCCGCGGCCAGCTGCCCACCACCGTCACCGGAAAGAGCGGCAATCCGTTGCGCGCCATCGTTCCCTCCTGAACCATGGATATGGATCGAGGTGCGGAAACCCCGGCTGTCTCCCTCAGCAGGGCATCCCGCCGCGGGACCCTGAAGCGCTCTCCTCCGCTTCGGGGGAATACCGGAACCACCAGCCCGAGACGGTGGCGATCTCCGTGCGCAGGGCCACCGGGCGGGTGAAGGTGTTGCCGACGGGGGAGGTGGCCACCGTTTCCTCCCACAGGGCCTGTAGCGTCTCCTCATCGGCGTCCGCGTCCACGTAAGCCTTGGCGATGACCTCTCCGTAGCCGGGGTGGCCCTCCCCTTCGAAGCCCAGGAAGCGGAGCAGGTTCTCGATGCGTCCCTCCAGGGCCACCTCCAGGTTCCGGACGGCGATGCCGCGGCGGGTGGCGTGGAAGACGAAGCCCAGGCCCAGGCAGGCCCCCAGCGCTCCCAGAGCATACTCCAGGGCGCTCAGGCCCGCCTCTCGCCCCGAGCGATCCACCGACTCATCCACCGTGAAGGATTGGTTGCGGATGTAGACCCGGCCCCGCAGGCCCTCCTCCCACCGGAAGCGGGCCCAGCGCCGGGGCTGGACCGCCTCCGGGCGAGCCCGGACTTCTTCCAGCATCTGTTGCAGAGCCTCCAGATCGACGCCGTTTAGCGAAGCGCTCATCCCGGGTGCCTCCTCTTGAATCGGATCGTCCGCCTCAAGCGGCCGTCGCCCGACGGAGCTCGGGCCGCAGGGTCACCGGGCGGGCCAGCGTGTTGCCCACCGGCGAGGTGACCACCGTCTCCTCCCAGATCGCCCGGAGGGTCTCTTCGTCGGCGTCGGCGTCCACATAGGCTTTGACGATGATCTCGCGGTAGCCCGGGTGCCCTTCCTGGCTCAGCCCCAGGAAGGTGAGGATGTTATCGATCTCCCCCTCCAGGGCGATCTCCAGGTTGCGGAGAGGGATCCCACGTTTGGTGGCGTTGAGGACGAAGCCGACGGTGAGGCAAGCCCCAAGGGCCCCCAGCACATATTCCACCGCGTTGGGGGCCTCGTCCTGGCCCACCAAATCGGCGGGTTCGTCCACCACAAAGGAGTGGTTCCGGATGTAGGCCCGTCCCTTGAACCCTCCCAACCAGCGCACCCGCGCCGTCCAGCGGTTCAGGGAGCGGGCGGCCTCCGGATTCGCCTGCACCTGCGCGCTCAGCTGCTGCAGCTGCTCCACATCCAGGCCGTTCAGCACCAGTCCCATGGGAAACCTCCTCAAAAGGGTGTGAATGGGCGTTCCCGGAGAACGGATCCAATGCGTGGATGGGGAGAAGCGGGAGCAGGAAGGGGAAAAGCCGGCCGGTCCGGGGATCTGCGGGATCAACCCCCTCCTGACCCCCGCGGCGGACACCTGCAGTTCGAAGGGAGAACCCGAAGCGGATCGATCCCCGACATGCCCGGTCCCTCCGAGATCGGCGCGCTCCGGCCGGCGATGTGTTTTCATGATACACGCAGGAGCCCTCTATCTGTCAACTCGGGCCCAGCCGGCATCGCTTCTCTCCATCCGCCGATCGACCGGCTTAAGCCTTGCATTCGGGGCTGCACGATCCCGCGTGGGCCTGTATCTCCATCTGCGAGCGCCGCCCCACGGACAGGAAGGCCCACGGGTTTCCTCATCCCTGATCTCTATCCGCTATAATCCACTTAGGCGAATGGGAACCGCGGAAGGAGCCCGGTCTTCTTGAACCGGAGGTGGGGATGGGGATCCGGCTGGATCTGCTGCATCGGGTGACGGATGAGGAGCTGTGGGAGCTTTCGGAGCGCAACCCGGGCTATCAATTCGAGCGCACCGCGGACGGGAGGCTGATCGTGACCCCCACCGGCGGCGAGAGCGGACGACGCAGCGGAGAAATCTTTGGGCAGCTTCGGGAGTGGAACCGTCGGACCCGTTTGGGGGTGGCTTTTGATTCCTCCACGGGCTTTCGGCTTCCGGACGGGTCCTTGCTTTCTCCGGACGCCTCGTGGGTGCGGCGGGAGCGGTGGGAGGCCCTCAGTCGGGAGGAGCGGGAGGGGTTTGTCCCCCTTTGCCCCGATGCCGTGTTCGAGGTGCGATCGGCTTCCCAGAGCCTGGGGGAGCTGCGGGAGAAGATGGAGGCTTATCGGGCCAACGGCGCCCGCCTGGGTGTGCTGATCGACCCCTACCGGCGCGCGGTGGAGATCTACCGTCCCGGCGCCCCGGTGGAGCGATACGAAGGGGTTGAGCGGGTGTCCCTGGATCCCGAGCTCCCCGGCTTCACCCTGGAGCTGGAGCCGATCTTCGAGTGAGCCGGGCTTCTTCGTTTGGGCCCGAAGGCGAAGCCGGGCTCCGGTCTCCCCGACGATCTCCTACCCGAGGTGGAGAAGTCGACTGAGGAGGGCACGGGGCACCAGCCTGCCCCGGAGTCGGAGCCATCGCGCCCTCCACCCCCGGCTTCGAGGAAGATCAGCCAGGGTGCGCACCCGCAGGGCCCGGCGGACCGCTCCGGGGGTCCAGCCCGGGGGGAGGGGCGCGTGCACCGTCACCGTCCGCCCGGGGGGCAGATCGAAGAAGTTGTCGCTGAAGACGATGTCGGCTCCCGGGAGCATGAGCGTGACGAAGCGGGCCAGGGCGCGGGCGCGCAGGGTGATCCTCATGGTTTCTCCTTGAGCCTCCACTTCCACCATCAGGCCGGGATCCGGCAGGCGCAGATCCTTCTCAGGGGCGAAGAGGGCCACACGCAGATCCTGCCGCGTTCCTTCCTCCCACCGCTCCGCCACGAAGGCTAGCGCCCGCCGATGGCGGCGCCGCCACGCCCCGACCTCCACCACGCGGATGAGGGTCCCTTGCAGCGGGGGCGCTTCCGCAACTTCTTCCCCTCGCTCGAGCACCTGCCCCTCGAAGGTCTCCAGGGACCAGCGGATGGTCCCCCGCCAGGGATGAGGGGTGTCGTTTAAGAGAAAGATCTCCACATGGTCCTCCTGCGCGTCCAGGGAGAGGGCGATAGGGGCAAAGAAGCGGCGGGCCGCGTAATGGAGGGCTTTCCATCGGCCGTAGACATCCAGGCTCGACCAGGAGATGGCGGGCCAGGTGTCGTTGAGCTGCCAGTAGAGGGCCCCGCCGCACCGGTTGCGGTGGCGCCGCCAGTATTCCACGGCCTGCCGCACGGCCTCCGCCTGGGCGATCTGGGTGAGCCAGGCCAGATCCTCCAGGTCCTCCGGGATCGGGAACCGCTCCGTGAGGTAATACAGGAGCCGCTGCATCCCGCCTGGGTCCCGCTGGCGGCGGCGGAGGGCAGGCGCGCGGAGGGTGGGATGCGGGGACAGTCCAAAGGCGGCGAGGGTTCCCGAGGTCGGCAGCGACTGCAGGCCGAACTCGCTCACGAACCGGGGGATGCGGGCCCGATAGGCGGCGGTGGGGGCCAGGCCGTGCCAGACCCGCCAGAGGTGGGCGTCGCCCCGTCGGTCGCCGTTGACTTCCCGGCGGAAAGCTCCGGAGGAGGGGGAGCCGGGCCAGTAAGGCCGGTCGGGGTCCTCGGCCCGGACCCATTCGGGGAGCGTGTGGTAGAAGAAGCGCTCGTGGGCGGCAGCCAGGCAGGCCAGCTCCGCTCCCCGCCTCCAACCCTGCCAGCGCCACAACGGCCACAGCATCTCGATCTCGTTGTTGCCGCACCAGAGGGCGAGGGAAGGGTGATGCCGCAGGCGGCGGACGTTCTCGCTCACCTCCGCCCGCACCTCCTCTAAAAATTCCGGCTCGTCGAGGGGATAGAGCATGCAGGCGAAGGGGAAATCCTGCCAGACCAGGATCCCACAGCGATCGCACAGGGCATAGAAGCGGTCATCCCCGTAGCCCCCGCCGCCCCAAACCCGCAGCACGTTCATCCCCGCAGCGGCCGCGCTCCGAACCAGCCGATCCAGATCCTCCTCCGGCACGAAAGGGCTTCGGGCGTCGAGCGGGACGACGTTCGCGCCTTTGGCGAAGAGGGGGACGCCGTTGACGACGAAGACGAAGGATTCGCCCCACGCATCTTTCTCTCGCTGAAGCGCCAGCGTCCGCAGCCCCAAGACCTCCCGCCTCCGGTCCAGAAGGCGATCCCCGGATCGCAGCTCCGTCTCTACGACGTAGAGAGGCTGCTCCCCCAGCCCGTTGGGCCACCAGCGATGGGGGCGCAAGACGGGCAGCTCCGCCGTGAAGGCCTCCTCCACGGGAAGCTCCCATCGGGTGACGTTGCCTTCCGGATCCATCAGGGTGATCCGCATGGAGAGGGGAAGATCCCGCCAGCGTTCCACCCGTGCTTGAAGCGCCAGGGTCACCCGCTCCCCGTGATGGTGCTGGCGGATGTGCAGATCGGCGATGCGGGCGATCGAGAACCCCTCCAGGGCCACGGGGCGCCAGATCCCCATCGGGGGGAGCTCCGGCCCCCAATCCCAGCCGAAGTGGCTGGGTGCCTTGCGCAGGTGGGCGACCCCGGGGTGTCCGAGGCCGGGGAGGGGGCGGCGGCGGTGCTGCGCCCGGACGAAGGCGAGGGGCGAGCGCAGGCGGATGAGGAGGACATTGACGCCGGGACGGAGCAGGGGCTTCACCGCCCAGCGATACGAGCGGAACATGTTGCGGGCCTCGCCCAGGCGTTCCCCGTTGAGGAAGACCTCCGCCACGGTGTCCAGCCCTCCACACACCAGCTCCACCCGCTCCGCGGCGGCGAGGGCAAAGTCAGACTGGAAGGCGCAGCGGTATTCCCAATCCTTCTCCGCAACCCAGGCGGCGTGGCGCAGACCATCTCCGAGGAAAGGGTCCGGGATCCGGCCGAGGGCGAGCAGATCCAGGTGGACGCTGCCGGGCACCCGCGCCGGCAGCCATTCCGTCCCGTCCGCGGATCGGAACCACCAGGGCCCGGAGAGGATCTGACGGTGCATCGCTTCCCGTTGCCTTCCGAATCATCGAGGGTGAGGGGAGGGGAAGGAGGATTCCGATCCCAGGCGCTCCCGGAAGATGGCGGAAGGGCCCCCGGATCTTCCGGCCCCTCCAGCTCCTGCAGGATGCGCTCCCGCTGCGCGTTCCTTCCTCTGCCACCGGAAGGACGGAGCGGGGGGCAAGGATGCGTCTCGATGTCCATCATACCTCCGAAGCCCGGGAGGGGCGAACGCGAAGGGTTTCCTCCCAGGCGGCGGTCAACGACCGGATGTCCGCGAAGACCAGGTCAGGCTGGATCGAGCTTTCGGCCAGCCTCTCCGGAGTGGTCGCTCCGGAGAGCACCAGGATGGTGAGGAGGCCGGCGCGCTTCCCGCCCAGGATGTCGGTGGGCAGCTGGTCGCCGATCACCGCGGTGGTCTCCGGGGCGGCTCCCATTCGCTCCATGGCGATCTGGAACATCAGGGGCTCCGGCTTCCCCACCACCACGGGGGCGACCCCTGTGGCCCGCTCCAGGAAAGCGAGGGTGGCCCCGTTGCCCGGATAAAGTCCATCCTCCCCCGGCCACACCGGGTCCGGGTTGGTCCCAATGAAGCGGGCGCCGTTCCAGATGGCCCGGGCGGCTCGAGCCAGCTTCTCATACGTGAGCCCCCAGTCCAGGCCGACCACCACGAAATCGGCGTGTTCTTCGTCGACCACCTGAAAGCCGGCCTCGGCCAGGGCGGTGCGGAGGGCCTGTTCGCCGATCACCAGCACCCGGGCGCCCGGGGAGGCGATCCGCCGGAGGTAGAGGGCGGTGGCGTCGCAGGAAGGGAGCACCTCCTCGGGGCGCACCGCCACGCCGAAGCGGGCCAGCTGCGCGACGTAATCGTCCCGGGAGCGGCTGGCGTTGTTCGTGGCCAAAATGAAGCGGATCTCGCGGCGGCGCAGGAAATCGAAGAAGTCCGTGAGGCCCTCCATCGGCCGTTTCCCGCGCCACAGCACGCCGTCCATGTCGATGATCAGATGACGGATGTGTTGCAGGCGCTCCATATCGGAATCGCTCCGGGGCAGGGTGGATCGGGACGTTTAAGTTTACAGGTTACGGATCGTCTCTCGATAGGCTTCCGGGGTGTCGATGTCCATCACCCAGGAAGAATCGGGCACCGGGACCACGGCCACGGCCTCCGGAAAGGCGCGCACGAGGGCTCGTCCCCCCTGCTCGCCTTGTAGTGTCATCAGGGCCGGGAACAGGGGGCGGGCGAACAGGGCCGGCGGACGGGGTTCTCCCTCCAGCATGCCGACCACCATCGGCCGTCCGGTGGCGCGATGGATCTCTATGAGCCGGTTCAGCCAGCGCGGGCGCACCAGCGGTTGATCCACCTGGAGGAGGACGAAAGCCTCGACGCTGGGGGGCAGCGCCTGCAGGCCGGCCCGGATCGAGCCGCTCATCCCTTCCTGCCAGTTCGGGTTCTCGACGATCTGGACGGGCAGCCCCTGTAAGGCTTGCCGCACGGCCTCGGCCTGCGCCCCCACCACGACGATCAGGGGATCCAGCCCGGCCCGCCGGGCGAGGGTGGTCACGTGACGGACCAGCGGGCGGCCGTGCCAGTCCGCCAGGGCTTTGGGGCCGCCGAACCGCCGCCCCTCCCCGGCGGCCAGCACGATCCCAGCCACCCGGGGAGCTGCCGGTCCGACGAGGGCGACCGGGTCGCCCCCTATGAGGGCCACCACACGCTCGAAAGCAGTCTGTGGGAGCGCCGCGCACACCCTCTCGAAGGCTTCCGGATCGAAGGTGCGCCCCCGGGTGAGGATCAGGAGGCGGCGGGCCCCGGAGGGGATCCCTTTTTGCCCACCCTGCGGATGGGAGACCAGAGCCGCCAGCCATTCCGGTGTGACCGGGTCCTCCGGGTGCCCGCCGAGGTGGGCGAGGGCGAGGGCGCTGCGATGAGTGGCCGCGTCGATGGGGCGGCCGATGGCCTCCAGGCTGGCCACCACCGCCACGGCGTCGACCTCGGCGGGCAGGGCCGGCTCATGGTCCGTCGGCCACTTCAGCGCCATCCGGCGCGCGCCGTCCGCTTCGATCAGCCAGGAGGCCTCCGGCATCCGGAGGATCAACCGGTCGAGGTGCTCGGGCGGCGGCCCCTGGATCTTCCAGGGATGGGCCGGGTAGGGACCGTTCGGAGGCTCCGCGAGGGCCTCGACCCGCCGGGCTCCGAGAACCCAGCGGGGGAGCCGCCGGAAGAGGGCTCGGAGCAGCTCCGGAGAGGGTGCCTCGCTCAGCAGCAGGCCGATCCCTTCCGGGAGCACCGGCTCCACGATATGCGTGGTGGTCGTCCACACCGCTGGGGCGTCCGGTCCTCCCAGCTCGTGCAGGAGGCGCCAGGCCGTTGTGGTTTTGCCACCGGCTCCGACGAAGGCGATCACTGCGCCGGGCGCCAGCCCCAGCGCCTCGTGGAGGGCAGCCGGCGCGGCCCGGACGGTCAGGGCCTCCCTCATGCATCTCCCTCCAGAAGGGGGAAGCGGCGGCGGAGGAACTCCCAGGCGACCCGGTCGATGGCATCGCCGGGCTGCCAGCGCTCCTCCAGGTTCTCGATGCCGAACAGCGTCTCCAGGGCGCGGCGGGTGGCCTCGTCATAAACCCCGGTGATCTCGCCGGTGTAAAGGCCGACGTGGCGCAGCAGGCGCTGGATCTCCCGGGCCAGCGCGGCGTCGATGGGGATCCGGTCTTCCGGCCGGGGGGTCCCGAAGTAGAGGTGATGGAGCTCCACCAGGTCCTTCAGCTTCGCCACCGGGTCCGGGTCGTCGTCCACCCGGAGGTCCATATAGCGGTCGTTGAAGCCGCCGTAGCCGCCGCCCTCGCGGACCACCAGGATGGCGGCGGACTGGCGGCCGCGGCGGTCGCCGCCGGCGCGGTCGCCGGCGAGCAGGGCGGCGACCAGGCGATCCGCCAGCTCTCCGGTCGCTTTCACGAAGGTCTCGGCCATGGCCTCCAGGGTGCGCGCGTCCACCAGGAGGTTGCCCTGGCAACAGAACCCTTCGCCGATCCGGTGGCCGGCCCAGGGGAGGCATTCGGCGCCGGTGAAGGCGGCAGCCCGGCCAGCCCGGTCCACCAGGCCGACCTGACGCTTCTCGCGCTCGGGGTCGGCGGCGAGGAGGTGGGCCAGGGTTTCTTCGGCGGAGAGCCCCTCGGCCATCCGATCCAGGCCTTCGGGGCCGAAGCGGGTGTTGGCGTAGGACTGGGTGGCGACTGCTCCGGCGCCGGCCCGGGCCCAGGGCACCACGGCGCCGGCGGCCAGGAACTTGGAGGCCACGGCCACGCCCCACTCCTGGCGGGCCGGGTCGAAGGCCACGATGGAGAAGGTGGCGCACGGGAACATCTTTGCCTCCCCGGCGTCTGAAGTCGTTATGGAAAAAGATGCCCTCCGGTCGGCGCAGGCCGATCGCGGGGGGCTTTCACCCCGAACCTCGGATCTTCGACGGCGCAAGAGTCGCGGCGGAAGCCGCTCCTGCCGACATCGATCTGGATGGCGCAAGGGTTGTGGCGAAAGCCGTTTCTACTCGGTCACCACCGGGATGATCATCGGACGGCGGCGGGTGTGGCGGTAGAGATAGTCGGCGAGGGCGTTCTGGATCCGCTGGGCGAGGGCCTGGCGGGACTTCCCCTCCCCGTTCGCCGAGCGCACGGTCTCGAGGATCAGCTCCTCGGCTCCTGCGAGCAGCTCCTCCGCCTCCCGGGCGAAGGTAAACCCGCGGGTGATCAGCTCCGGCCGCCCGATGATCCGCCCGGTGCGGGGATCCCGCCGCACGATGGCGACCACGAACCCTTCGCGGGAGAGGACCTCGCGCTCCCGCAGCACCTCCGGGCCGATATCGCCGATGAGGGCCCCGTCCACGAAGACGTAACCACCGGGCACCCGCTCGGCGATCCGCCCCTGGCCGTCCCGGAACTCGATGACCCAGCCGTTCTCCACGGTGAAGATGCGCTCGGCCGGGATCCCCAGCTCCATGGCCAGGCGGGCGTGGGCCTTCAGATGCCGGATCTCGCCGTGGATGGGGATGAAATACTGAGGCCGGACCAGGTTGATCATCAGCTTCAGCTCTTCCTGGCTGGCGTGGCCGGAGACGTGCACGGGGGCGATCGGATCATAGAGCACATCGGCTCCCCGCTGGAAGAGCCGGTTGATGGTTCGATGCACCATCTCTTCGTTGCCCGGGATCGGGTGGGCGGAGAGGATGACCGTGTCGCCCGGCACGATCTTGAGCTGGGGATGCTGGCCGGCGGCCATGCGGGCCAGCACCGAGGAGGGCTCCCCCTGGGCCCCGGTGGTGAGGATCACCACCTGAGACGGCGGATACCGATCCACCTCGTCGAGGCGGATGAGCACCCCGGGAGGGATCTCCAGATAGCCCAGCTTCTGGGCGATCTTCACGTTCTCCAGCATGCTGGTCCCGGCGAAGGCGACCTTGCGCCCGTGGCGGACCGCGGCCTGGATCACCTGCTGGAAGCGGGAGATCAGGGAGGCGAAGGTGGCCACGATGATGCGGCCCTTCGCCTGGCGGAACGCGGCGTCGAAGGCCGGGTCGATCACCCGCTCCGAAGGCGTCCAGCCGGGGCGGTCGGCGTTGGTGCTGTCGGAGAGCAGAGCCAGCACCCCCCGCTTGCTGAACTCCGCCAGGGTGGCGAAATCCGTCGGCTTGCCGTCCACCGGCGTCTGGTCGAACTTGAAATCCCCGGTGTGGACGATCAGGCCCGCCGGGGTGGTGATCCCCAGCCCCACGCCGTCCGGGATGCTGTGGCAGACCCGGAACAGCTCCACGGTGAAGGGCCCGATGGTCAGCCGGTCCCCGGCCTGCACCGTGTGCAGGGTGACCCCCTCTGTGACCTTCGCCTGCTTGAGCTTGACCTCGATCAGCCCCCGGGTCAGGGGCGTGGCGTAGACCGGCGCCGGGATCTCCCGGATCAGGAACGGGAGGGCCCCAATGTGGTCCTCATGGCCATGGGTGACCACGATGGCCCGCACCCATGCCTTCTTGTCCCGTAAATACTGCCAGTCGGGGATGATGAAATCCACCCCCAGCATGTCGTTCTCCGGGAACATGATCCCGGCATCGATGATCAGAATGTTGCGGCCATATTCGATCGCCATCATGTTCTTGCCGATCTCCCCCAACCCTCCCAGGGGCACAATCCGTAACACCTGAGCCATTGTGCAATTCGCCTCCTGCGTAGAACAGTTCAGATTTCGCTCTCCTTGCAATGTTACACCGCCTGCTTATCCCATGCAGCGGGCATCTCAACGCCCGCGTAGATCCTTCCTGAAACGAAAAGGCCGCCAGCGCCCCCTCGGGCATCCGGCGGCCCCATCCCGAATCGCCTGTGAGCAGGTCTTTCGCTTCCTTCATCATTATTGTAGGAGATCTTTTGCGATCCGTCAACTCCGCTCGCCTCTGGGGTGTGTCCCAAAATCGTAGGACAACTGCTCGCAGTTGTCCTACGAGGCGGCCAGGCCCAACAAAAGCGGTCCTTCCTCTTGGCGGGGGACAGTGTTTTGCGTTATAAACAAGGCTCGGTTTCTCAACCATACCAATGGCCGTTGAGGTGTCCTCGGCCTGGGCGGCGAAGGGGGAGGCGCAGGATCACCGGATGTCTGCCCGGAAGAAGCGAAACCCCTGGCATCGGAGGGACGGATGATCCCGAATCGCACGCGGGCCCGATTGCGCGACGGAGCGGCGACCGTCGGCGCCTGGCTGGGCCTGGGCAGCCCCTACGCGGCGGCCCTGATGGCCCGCCTGGGCTTCGACTGGCTGGTGGTGGACACGGAGCACAGCCCCTTCAGCTACGACGCCATGGCCCAAAGCGTGATGGCCATCCTCCCCACCGGCACCACCCCTCTGGTCCGGGTGCCGTGGAACGACCCCACATGGATCAAGCTGGCCCTGGACACCGGAGCGCTGGGGATCGTGGTGCCGATGGTGATGAACGGCGAGGAAGCCCGGCGGGCCGCGGAGGCCGCCCGCTTCCCACCCCGGGGGATCCGCTCGGTCGGGGCCTGGCTGGGGCCCCGCCTGCACGGTGCGGACTACCTGCAGGCCATCGACGACGAGGTCCTGGTGGTGGTCCAGATCGAACACATCCGGGCAGTGGAGCGGGCCGACGAGATCTGCGGAGCGGAGGGGGTGGACGTGGTGTTCATCGGCCCCAATGATCTGGCCTCCTCGATGGGTCTACGAGGGACAGACTTCCGGGAGAACCCGGCCTGGGAGGAAGCCGTCCAGACGGTTCTGCGGGCTGCCCAGCGGGCCGGCCGGCCGGCGGGGATGATGTGCATGTCTATTGAGGAAGCCGTGCACCGACGGGCCCAGGGCTTCCGGTTCCTCGCCGTGGCCTCCGACGCCCGCTACATCGAACAGATGGCCGGGGAGATCCTGCGACGGTGGAACAGCTCCCTTCCATAAGACGATCTGCGAATGATTTGTGTGGAACCTCAAAGAAAGAGGCCCGGCCGCGCGGCCGGGCCTCTGCGCTCTGGGGAGGGAGGACTCGAACCTCCACCCTCGGCTCCAAAGGCCGGTGTCCTGCCCCTTAGACGACTCCCCACCGCTTTCTCATTATAGCGCGGCGTCGTCCTCGGGGCCAGCGCCAGCTCCCCGGGTGTGTCCCAAAATCGTAGGACAACTGCTCGCAGTTGTCCTACAAAGCGGCCAGGCCCGACCAAATTGGGACACACCCAGCCCCCCTTCACGGCTGGTGCGGGTTGAGGGTCCGTATGAAGGCGATGATGTCCGCCAGATCCTGATCCGTCAGGGCCGGGTTGCCCCCCTTCGGCGGCATATCCACCCCTGTTGTGTTCGCCGGATCCGTCGCCGGCCGCCCCTTCTTGATAAACTCCAAAAGCTGAACGTCCGTCTGCTGCCGCACGAAGGCGCTGGTCGTCAGATCCTGTCCCAGCCCCGGCAGCCCCTTGGCGTCCGCCCCGTGGCACGAGGCGCAGGTGCCCAAAAACAGCTCCTTCCCTTTCTCCGCATCCCCCTTCAGGGCCACCGCCGCCGGCGCCGCCTCCCCGCCGCCCGATGGGCGCGAGGCGGGCGCTCCACCCCCGCACGCGCTGCCCGCCATCAGGATCCCGAGAAGCACCAGCATCCCGAGCCGCCGTCGATCCATTGCCATGGCCTCCTCATCAGGGATTCATTTCCTTCACCGTCACGGTGACCGGTTTCTCTCCGCTCTTCTCAAAGCGAAGCGTTAGCGTGAAGGTGTCCCCGACCTTCAGATCGCGCCGGAGCCCGATGAGCATGACGTGGAGGCCGCGAGGGCGGAACTCCACCTGACCCCGGGCCGGGATCTCCACCCGGGGGACCGGAACCATCTTCGCTATATCTCCTTCCATCCGGGTCTCGTGGAGCTCCACCGTCTCCGCCACGTCCGTGGCCGCTCCGATCAGGGCATCCGGCTGATCCCCCTCGTTGCGGACCACGAAATACACCGCGCTGGTGGCCGCCCCGCCGTGACCCCCATGGCCCTCCCCCATGGACATCCCCCCGCTCATCGCCGGGCGAGCCCACGGATCCACAATCCGAATCTGGGGGCCAGAGGCCCCCGGCGCCCCACACGCGACCAGCGCCAGCAGGAGACCGCCTGCGAAGGCTACGCGCAAGATCCGGATCCAGGACATCGTGACACCTCCGTGCAGAGAGTCGTTAAAATGAGCTCCTCAGCGCCACGCCCATCGGAAGCGGCGCCGAGGAGGCCGGCCGCTCCCGCACCAGCCGGCGGATCTTCTCCATGGCCTCTGGCAGCTCGGTTCGGCTCCCGGGCAGCAGCGCCCGCACCCGCCCCTGACGGTCCACCAGGAAGATGCGATCGGTGTGGTTGATGAAGTAAGTCGCCGCCCCGGCGGAGGCGCCGGGCGTGGCGGCCGGTGTGCCGTTGATCCCATACACCCGCTCCGTGTAGATCCCCAGCGCCTCGGTCAGATGACGGATGGTAGAAGGATCGCCGGTGAGGAAGGCCCAGTTCGTGAAATCCACCTTGCGGGCCCGGGCGTAACGCCGCAGGACCTCCGGGGTGTCCCGCTCGGGATCGATGGTGATGGTGACGAAAAAGACCTGATCCGAGAGGCCCTCCGCGGCCACCTGCTCCTGGAGCTCCCGCATCCGGGCGGTGATCAGCGGGCAGACGTCCGGGCAGTGGGTGTAGATCATCCCCAGGACCACCACCTTGCTTCGGGTATGTCCCAGCCAGAACGTGCGACCCTCCTGATCTGTGAACGGCCAGTCGGGGACGGTCATATACACCGGCAGGGACTCGGCCCGGGCGTCCAGGGCGATCTTCACCGCCCCTGCCGCGGCCACCAAAAGCAGACCGATCCCCACCCCCAGCCAGAACCCGCGCGGCATCCCTTTGCCTCCTGAAATTCCGGATCTCCCGTCCTAATTTTCTTCGACCACATACCGGCCGGGGGCCACCTCCTGGACGGCGGGCTGATCGAAGGGCGGGATGTCCGTCACGCGGGTGGGCACGCGGATCCCCAGGCCGAAAGCGCTGACGACGATGGCGATGAAGAACGCGGTCATCAACAAGCCGGCGCCGAAAACCGCCACGCGCTCGAAGGGATCGTGGATCATCCCTCAACTCCGCGGATGAGGATGGAGCCGGGAACGCTCAGAAGGCGGTCATCCCCCGGGGGAGGAGGACCGTCAGTTAAAGGCCGAACCACATGGCCGCGAACAGCAGGATCATGCCGGTGAAGAGGAGCAGACCCGCTTTCGGCTGGAAGGTCTCCCGCATCGTGCACCTCCCTTACGGGGTGGAGATAGGCAACCGGAGCGCCGGCACCGCTGGAGCGCTGGCCCCGTTGCGGGCCTGGGCCGCCCGGATCTGACGCCCTCGCTCCGCCACCTGAGCGAAAGTGGTGGAGCCCAGAAGGCGCTCCAGATACGCCTGCGCCTGGGCCCAGATCGGATGGATGGCGCAAAAGCTGTAGCGCGGGCAGAGATGAGGCTCCCGGGAGCAGCGGTTGAGGCGAATGGGGCCTTCCATGGCCTCGAGGACCTCCAGCAGCGTGATGGACTCGGCCGGGCGCGCCAGGCGGACCCCTCCTCGACGCCCCCGGCTGGCCTCCACAAACCCCGCCGCGCACAGATCCCGGATGATCTTCTGCAAAAAGGCGTAAGGGATGGCCTGCCGCCGCGCGATGTCCCGGGCCCGGGCCCGCATTCCCGGCGGCAGCATCGCCAGATCCAGGATCACCCGCATCGCGTAATCCGCCCGCCGACTGATCTCCATCCCCTCCCCCGATTTTGTGGAGTTTTCAGACCGGCATGATCCATTCTCTCAAACCGACCCCATCCGGGTAGTGCCCTCCCTCACGTTCTCTCTATGACATCCGGCAGGTCCCTTTCCGGGCCTTCGGGTTCAGCGCCCATAACCTGGGACCTCCTCGTCCGTTATTCATGGGCGGAAGCGCGGATAGGGCTTCCCAAATCCGTAAGGCCAGGGAGGTGTGCGATGCGTCGGCAATGGATCGGGCTGATCGCGCTGACGGTGCTGGCCGTGCTGTTGGCCCCCGTGGGGGTGGCCTGGGCCCAGGAACCCACCCCCACGTTGACCCCCGCCCCCACCCGGCCGGCGACGGTCCGCGGGACCCTTACGGCCATTCGGGCGAACGGATTCACCCTTCAGACGGAGCGCTGGGGCGATCTGGAGGTTCGGATCACCGAAGGGACCCGCTTTCGCGTCCCCGGCTTCGTGCGCGCGGACCTGAGCGACGTGCGGGTGGGGGATTCCGCCACCGTACACGGCCGCTGGATCGAGGAAGGCCGCGCCCTGGAGGCGCACTGGGTGATCGTCCGCGGGCCCACCCAGGTCCGCCACGGGACCATCCAGGGCATCGATGTCTCGGCCCGGCGGACGGAGGTGAAGACCCGGGCAGGGGAGGTGATCCCGGTGGAGTGGACGGAGCGCACCCGCCTGCATGTGACCGGCGTGCTCTCGCCCACCTGGTCGGACCTGGGGGCGGGGTATCCGGTCACCGTGATCGGGCATTTCGTCCAGGGCACGTTCCTGGCCGGACGGGTGGTCTCCCATCGCCCGCGCCATCTCTTCCAGGGCACCCTCCAGGGGATCGAAGGGACCACCCTGATCATCCAGACCCGAAGCGGCGAGACGGTCTCTGTGAGGACCGATGAGCACACCCGCATCCGGACCCCCGGCCGTCCCCATGCCGCCTTAGGGGACTTGCAGGTGGGGGATGCCATCACCGTGTGGGCGGTGGGCCAGCCCGATGGGAGCTGGCTGGCCCGGCTGGTGGTCGCCCGCTCGCCACGGGCCCCGAAGCCCGCTCAGGGTCCCGAAAAAGGCCCCGGCAAGGGCCCTGCCCCCACCCGACGGCCGTGACCCTCAGGCATAAGAAGCAGGCTCTCGTGGCGGGGGTGTGGCGCCGCCACACCCCCGCGATCTCCGCAATCCAGAGGGGAAGGAGGGTAAGGTGAGCCGAGCGTTCCCCTTATGGATTCTCCTGTTCTCCATCGGGATTCTGTTCTCCGCTTGCGCCCGGGGCATCCCAGGAGAGCGGCTCCCGGAAGGAAGCCGGCCGACCGCCCCGCCACCCGGCCGGACGGGAGGTCAGGGGACGGTGGCGCGCCCTCCGGCCTCGCCGCCGCGCCCGTCCCTCATCGAGGAGCCCTCCGGGGAGGCGATGACGCTGGAGGGCCGGATCACCGCGGTCATCCCGGGAGGCTATCAGGTGGACGGTCATCGGGTGCATGTGAGCCCGGAAGCGGACGTGGAGGGCCCGCTGCCGGTCGGGGTCTACGTGACGGTGGTCGGGATCGCTCGCCCGGATGGCTCGATCGAGGCAGAGGTCCTGGAGGTCCTGCGCCGCCCGGGCGCGGAGCGGGAGTGGGAGGGAACGCTGGAGCAGGTGCATGCGGATGGCTATCAGATCGATGGACGCCGCGCCTTCGTCCTCCCCACCACGGAGGTGATCGGAGAGCCAAAGCCCGGTTCCTCGGTTTATCTCTCCGGGTTCGAGCAGCCCGATGGCTCCCTGGTGGCGGACACCGTGATCGTGATCGAGACAGAGCCGTGAATCCCCACATCGGTTCTCCGCCGCGGCGGGGGCTGGGCCGGACTCAGCCCCCGCCGATCTTTTGGACCCCGCGCGCGCTCGACGCCCATTGGGCTGTTTGACGGGCCCCTGTGCGCGTGGCAACATACGGATAAGGAAATGGAGGACGATCCCGCCGGATGTGAAGATGTGCGGAGAGGAAGAGATGCGGTTGTTGCTGGTGGAGGATGATGCTTCCCTGCGGGAGACCCTGAGCGAGTCGCTGCGGCGGGAGGGCTTCGAGGTGATCGCCACCGGGGATGGCGGGGAGGCCCTGGAGCTGGCTCGCACGACCCAACCGGATCTGATCATCCTGGACCTGATGCTTCCCACCCTGGATGGCCTCTCCGTCTGTCGGATCCTGCGAAAGGAAACCGATGTGCCCATCCTCATGCTCACCGCCCGCAGCGGGCCGGTGGACCGCGTCGTCGGTCTGGAGATGGGCGCGGACGATTACGTGGTGAAGCCCTTTCATATGGGAGAGCTGCTCGCCCGCATCCGGGCCCTCCTGCGGCGCGCCCGAGGACGCCCGGCCACCACCCTGACCGCTGGGGACCTCACTCTGGATCTGCTGGCCCGCAAGGCCTTCCGGGGCGGCCGGGAGCTTCGTCTCACCATGAAGGAGTTCGATCTCCTGGCCACCCTGATCCAGCACCGGGGCCGCGTCCTGAGCCGGGCCTTCCTCCTGGAGCGGGTGTGGGGCCTGGAGCACCCGGTGGACACCCGGACAGTAGACACGCACATCCGCTGGCTTCGGGAGAAGATCGAGGAGGACCCTGCGCATCCGCGGCGGATCGTCACCGTGCGGGGGATCGGATATCGATTCGAGGGATAGGGATGCTAGAGCTCTCTCTGGCGCTCCTCGCGCTGCTCGCCCTGGGGGGCCTGGGCTTCGTCTACCGGCGGTGGCAGCGAGCGGAGGCCGCCCTCCGGGAGACCCGCTGGCGGCTTCGAGAGGAAACAGCGGAGGCGCTCCGCTTCCGCGCTGATCTGGAGACCCTGGCTCAGGGCGGGACGGAGGCCTTGCTCCTGCTGGATCAGGAGCGGCGCATCCGCTGGGCCAACCGTCCCGCGATGGAGCGCCTCGGCGCCCGGCCGGGCCGCACCCTCCTGGAGGCCACCCGGTCCCCCGAGCTGGACGCGCTGATCCCGCCCCCGGCTCCTCCCGAAGGGGAGGGGATGAGCATCCGGGAGCTGCGCTGGCAGGGACGCTGGTGGCAGGCCACCGTCTGGGAGGGACCGAACGGTTACGGCCTGGCCTTGCTGGACATCACGCGGGAGCGCGAGGCGGAGCGGGCGCGGCGGGAGCTCACCGCCAACGTGGCCCATGACCTCCGGACCCCGCTCACCACCATCCGCCTGCTGCTGGACGAGCTCCGGCCCCCGGATCCCCTCCCCCCGGCCTGGCAACGCCTGATCGGAGAGGTCGACCGGCTGATCGGGCTGGTGCACACCCTCCTGGATCTGGCCCGGCTGGAAGCGGGGGAATGGCCGATGGCCTACGAGGCGCTGGAGGTGAGCGCCTGGGTCCGGGGCGAGGTGGAGCGCTTCGCTCCGCTCTACCAGGCCCGTGGGCTGAAGGTGACGCTGGAGATCCCCGAAGGGCTCCGGGTGTGGGCGGATCCTGAGTGGGCGGGCCGGGCGCTGGGGAACCTGCTGGACAATGCCATCCGGTTCACCCCGCCGGGGGGTGAGATCCGGGTGCGGGCCTGGCCGGAGGGGGAGTGGGTCGCCATCGAGGTGGCCGACACCGGGCCGGGCATCCCGCCGGAGGAGCTGCCCCGCATCTTCGAGCGCTTCTACCGGGGGGATCGGCATCGGGGGGGTGGCGGGAGCGGCCTGGGGCTGGCCATCGCGCGCCATGCCGTGGAGGCCCACGGCGGCCGCATTCAGGCCTTCAGCGAACCCGGCCGGGGCGCGCGGTTCGTGTTCAAGCTGCCCGCGGTCGGGGAGCCTTGAGAACGATGGGGAGGCGCGAATGTCCTCATCCACGCTGCAGATGCGGATCCTGACCCTGGGACCCCTGGCCACGAACTGTTATATCGTCTTCTGCTCAGAGACCCGGGAGGCGCTGATTGTGGACCCCGGATGGGATGCCCGGCAGATCCTAACGGTGGTGCGAGCGCTGGATCTGCGGGTGCGGTATGTGGTCAACACCCATGCCCATTGGGATCATATCGGGGCGAACGCCGCAGTGGTGGAGGCCACCGGGGCGCCCCTGGCCCTGCATCCGGCGGACCGCCCCCTGCTTGAGGCGAAAGGCGGAGCGGACTGGTGGTCGATCCCCCTTCCGCCCAGCCCGCCGCCGGATCTTGAGCTCCGGGATGGCGAGGTCCTGCCAGTGGGGAAGTTGCGCTTTCAGGTGCTGTGGACGCCGGGCCACACCCCTGGACACATCTCCTTGTATGAGGCGCAGGCCGGGGTGGTCCTGGATGGGGACGTGCTGTTCGCCCGGGGCATCGGCCGCACGGATCTGCCCGGTGGGGATTACGAGACGCTCATGCGGAGCATCCGGGAGAAGCTGCTCACCCTTCCCGATGAGACGCGGGTGTATCCGGGGCACGGGCCGCCGACCACGATCGGCGAGGAGCGAGCGGCGAATCCGTTCCTGGAGTTTCCGGAGTAGATGAAGAGGCGTCCTCCTGGGCGGCCCACTCCAGCCGCCAGAGGCGCGGGAGGAAGGTTCCGACGAAGGTGGTTCCGAACAGGGTCCCTGTGAGGAGGCGAAGCAGGGGCGTGCTCTCGCGGGGGGTGAAGGGGCCGATCATCGCCAGGATGTAGGAGAGCAGCTGGGAGCCGCCGTCCAGGGCGATGGGGAGCAGGCCCACTGTGAGGAAGGCCCAGAGAGGGAGGGGGCGTCCGGGGCGCCGGCGGAGGAGCATCGCGGTGGCGGTCAGGGCCATGGAGCCGTAGATGGCCAGATCCCGCTGGCAGAGGGCCGTCTTCCAGCCGACGGAGGGATCTCCGATGAAGGCGCGGGGCCACGGATCGCCGGGCAGGCGCTCGGATCCCACCCGAGCCCGGAGCTCCTCCAGCGTGTAGGCGGGCTGCTCCCCGAAGAGGAAGAAGGACCGCTGGGGAAGCTGATGGCAGGTGAAGGAATACAGCGCATAGAGGGCGGTAGCCAGGGTGTGGAGGCCGGTCCGGACCGGGGGGCTGACCCGGAGGACGTGCGGGATTCCCTCCAGCAGGGGGGCGAGGAGGCCGCCGCCCACATACAGCCAGAGCCCGAAGGTCAACAAGAGGATGCTCCGGGGGATCGGCGCCCTGCGCATCTTGACACCCATGGAGAGCTCCCCGTAGAATGAAATCAGCGCGCCGGGGTGGCGGAACAGGAAGACGCGCCTGACTCAAAATCAGGTGGCCGCAAGGCCGTGCGGGTTCGACTCCCGCCCCCGGCACTCGAAACCTATGGTGGCCGAACCGCTCGCGGACGTCAAGCCCTTTTCAACTCCTCGATCCAAAGGGGCGCGGGATGGACGCCAGACTGGTCAGGCAGCTGATCGCCCAGGGAGAGGGTCCCACCATCGAGTTCAAGCGGGAGGTTGATCTCTCCAGCCGGGAGGGGCAGGCCGAGTTCTGCAAGGACCTCATGTCCCTCGCGAACATCATGAGATCGATGGGGAAGACCAGCTATCTCCTCATCGGCGTGGATGACAGCGGAGAGATCGTGGGGATGAAGGCTCCCCTGACCCACCAGCAGCTGAAGAACGCCGCTGACCTCTATTGCCAGCCCCCTGTCGTCTTCCGATACTGGCAAGGCTTGGTCGATGGCAAGCTGGTCGGGGTGGTGGTCATCCCGCAGAGCTACCGGAAGCCTCACAAATTCAAGCGCGAGTTCTCTTCCGAGAAGAAGAAGGTCGCCGAGAACACGGTGTTCACGAGGCATCTGTCCCATGTGGTTGTGGCCAGTCCGGAGGAGATCGTCGCGCTGGATCAGGAAGCGGCTCTGCTGCGGCGCCGCAGGGCTCGCCTGCTCGCCACGGCCGCGATTTTGGCCATTGCCCTCCTGATCCCGCTGCTGATCGTAAGCGGCGTGGCCTATGCCCGGCCCATCCAGGAGTTCGCCACCCTGATCTTCCCCCAGGGCTTGCCGCTGCTTCCGTCTGGATATGATCCGAGCTTGGCGCCGCTGCACGTCAAGCAGGTCGACCGGATGCTGCGGGATATGGGCTCAGGCCCTCAGCCCTTTAAGGCGATCTACCAGTCCAGGGTTGTCGCCTCCTTTAGCTCGAACGAATACGTCTCGAACATCACTCTGGAATACCGTGATCCGAAGAACTGGAAGGCGACGGTGAAGGCCAATTATGGGCCGGTCGCGTATCAAGGGGGAGGGGAGCTGATCTACGCAGTGAGAGATGGCGTCTATTATGAGCTCGATCCGTTGAGCAAGAGATACGCTCCCAGCGACTACATCCGGTATCGGAATCCATTTAAGGCAATCGACGAGGTGAACGGCATCCGAGCGCCATTCTACCACTTTGAGACCGTTCTGCATAGCATCACTGTTGACATGGGAAGGCAATACAAGCCCTGGAGGAAGATGGTTCGCATCTCCGGCAGGCTGGCGCGGGTTTACGAAAGGCAGGCCAGCGTGGACGCCTTCCATTTCGGAAGCAAGTTGCATGGATCTTCCGTCGAGAAGGTCTACGTTGATCTCGAGCGAAACATCGTGCTCAGGTATGAGGCGGTGGCGAATCTGAAAGGAAAAGTGAAAGAAAAAGAGGAAAGCGCGCAGTATGAGATCGGCTTCGAGGTGATCTCCTACGGGAATCCGGTGGAGATCGATTGGTCCTTCATAAAGGATTAGGACTGAAGCCGGAGGCCTGGCCGCTTTGTAGGACAACTGCGAGCAGTTGTCCCACGATTTTGGGACACACCCGAAATCCGGGGCCGGGAAGAGACCTCAGGGCTTCCTCCTCCGAACGATCCCGCGGAACCCCTCATTACGGGGTGGAACCCAACCGGGTCGATCGGGAAGGCCGGGTGGTCGCCCCCCAACGGCCCCGGCGTCCAGCCTTCCGGCTGCCGGATCCCGAGGAAGCCGGGGTGACCTGCGATCGCCCCTGCCCGCCGGCATGCACCTCCGGAGTCCGTGGACCATCAATCGATCCTCCGGCGCCCGGATCCGTCCCGCGTTCGGAAAAGCCGGAAAGCCCAACAGAGGAGACCGAAGGATTTGCGTGATATAATCAAGTGTGGGAATTAAAGGGCAGGAGGCTGCATGTGAATTCGGTGCGACTGCGCAACGGGCTGATCTGGCTCCTCATCGCCATCACCCTTATCGTCTTCCTGGCCATGGGCCGGGGAGGGGGAAGCCGCGGGGAATCCGTCTCCCTCACCGACATCGCCGCCCGTCTGGAGGCCGGCGAGGTCAAGAAGGTGGCGGTCAGCGGCGACTACATCCAGGTCGAGCTGCGGAACGGCAAAATCCTGACCGCGGTCAAGGAAAGCGGCTCCACCTTCCTCGATCAGATGAAAGCCCTGGGGGTGCCCGAGGATAAGCTCCGGAGCATCCAGTATGTGCCCGAGCGCCCCAACGAGTGGGGCAGCATCCTCATCGCTTTCCTGACCTATGGGCTGCCCGCCCTGGTCGTGGTCGGCTTCCTGTATTTCATCCTGCGACAGGCCCAGGCGCCGGGCAACCAGGCCTTCAACTTCAGCAAGAGCCGGGCCCGCATGTTCACCGGGGAGCGCCCCACGGTGACCTTCGATGACGTGGCCGGGGTCGATGAGGCCAAGCAGGAGCTCCAGGAAGTGGTGGAGTTCCTCAAGGAGCCGGAGAAGTTCATCGCCTTGGGCGCCCGCATCCCCAAGGGGGTCCTCCTGGTCGGCCCGCCGGGCACCGGCAAGACGCTGCTGGCCAAGGCCGTCTCCGGGGAGGCCGGCGTGCCCTTCTTCTCCATCTCGGGATCCGAGTTCGTGGAGATGTTCGTGGGCGTGGGGGCCGCCCGGGTGCGGGATCTTTTCGAGCAGGCCAAGCGGCACAGCCCCTGTATTGTGTTCATCGATGAGATCGACGCCGTGGGCCGCTACCGGGGCGCCGGGATCGGCGGCAGCCACGACGAGCGCGAGCAGACGCTGAACCAGATCCTGGTGGAGATGGACGGCTTCGACACCGACACCAATGTGATCGTCATGGCCGCCAGCGTCACCGGCGACACCCCCATCCTGATCAAGGAACGGGACGGACGCGTCCGTCTCCTGCCCATCGCGGAGGTGGTGGACCGCTACTACGCCCCGGGCGAGGAAGGGGTCGAGAAGCCCGCCGACTTCATGGCCCTCGGGCTGGTGCCCCGCCATGATCCCCGGGGGAACCACGCCCTCCTCTTCGGTCACAGCGCCTTCGTCCCGGTTCGCGGGGTGTTCCGGCACCGGGTGAATGAGATCTACGAGATCGAATTCGCCGGCGGGACCATTCGGGCCACGGGCAACCACTCGGTGTTCGTCCGCACCCGGCAAGGCCTGGTCACCAAGGCGGTGGCGGAGCTGCAGCCCGGCGATGTCCTGGTCGCCTTGCCCTACAAGGTCAACCGCACCTCCCGCGCCCGCGCGGTTCGCGCGCACCGCTTCCCCCAGGCCTTTTCGATGGAACTGCCCCTCTACGAGGAGCCTGAGGAGATCCGGGCGGCCTACGAATGGGCGGTCGCCGCCCCGCTCCCACAGGCCGCCGTCGCCGCCGCCCTCGGGGTCTCCCAGACCACGATCTCCAAGTGGCGCCGGGGGCTCCATCTCCCGCGCTCCTTGAGCCGCGTTACCTCCCGGCACGCGCTGCCGGAGAAGGTGCCGGTGACGCCGGAGCTATGCCGGCTCCTGGGATATTTCGCCGCCGACGGATACAGCCGCAAGGAAGTGGTCTTCTCCCTGGGCGCTGACGAACATGAGGAAATCGAGGACATCCGCCGGCTGATGCGGGAGATCTTCGGCCTGGAGCCGGACCGTATCCGGGAAGAGCCGGGGCGGGCCATCCACCTGGTGTATCCCAGCAAGCCGCTGGCCGATTTCTTCGCCCGCCATGTCGGCCGGACGGCCTGGAACAAGCATGTGCCGGCCTTCCTGTTCGAAGCTCCCTTTGAGTATTTCGTGGAGTTCCTGCGAGGCTATGCCCGGGGGGATGGCTACATCGACGCCCGGGGCAAGCTGGAGATCACTTCGGTGAATCGTCAGCTGATCCTGGAGCTCCACTGGCTCTGCCGGATGCACGGCCTGAACAGCTACGTCTCCACCTTCCGCGTCAGGGCCGGGCGCCGTATCGCCGGAGGCAAGCCGCTCCCCGCCACCCGAGCATATCGCCTGGGCCTGGGCCGCTGGGATAACCCCCTGCTGCCCGGCTGGCAGCGGGAGAACAGCCGCGCCCACCTGCCGGTGGTCCGCTCGGCGCGCCGGATCCCTTACGATGGCTATGTCTATGATCTCTGTGGCTGTCAATATGAGGCTTTCTTCGGCGGAGAGACGCCCATCCTGCTGCATAACACGAACCGCCCGGATATCCTCGATCCCGCCCTCCTGCGCCCCGGGCGCTTCGACCGCCGGGTGATCCTGGACCGGCCCGACGTGAAGGGGCGGGAGGCCATCTTCCGGGTGCACCTGCGGGGCAAGCCGCTGGACGACGACGTGGATGTCTCGGTGCTGGCCCGGGCCACGCCGGGCTTCGTCGGCGCGGACATCGCCAACGTGGTCAATGAGGCCGCCATCCTGGCCGCCCGCAAGAACAAGAAGAAGATCTCCATGAAGGATTTCGAGGAGGCCATCGAGAAGGTCATCGCCGGCCCTGAGCGCAAGAGCCGCATCATCACCGAGCGGGAGAAGCGCATCATCGCCTACCACGAGGCCGGCCACGCCGTGGTCGCTTATTACCTGCCCAACGGCGACCCGATCCACAAGGTCACCATCATCCCGCGGGGGATGGCCGGCGGCTACACCCTCGCCCTCCCCCAGGAGGACCGCACGCTCTGGACGCGGTCCAAGTTCCTGGACGACATGGCCATGGCCCTGGGCGGACGGGCGGCGGAGGAGATCGTCTTCGGAGACATCACCACCGGGGCGGCGGAGGACCTGGAGCGGGTCACGGAGCTGGCCCGGGCCATGGTCACCCGCTACGGGATGAGCGAGAAGCTGGGGCCGATGGTCTTCGGGAAGAAGGAGGAACTGATCTTCCTGGGCAAGGAGATCGCGGAGCAACGCGACTACAGCGACGCGGTGGCCCAGGAGATCGACGCTGAGGTCCGCCGCTTGGTGATGGAGGCCTACGAGCGGGCCAAGCGGATCCTCACCGAGCACCGGGACAAGCTGGAGGCGGTGGCCCAGAAGCTGATCGAGATGGAGACCCTGGACGCGGAGACCTTCCGGGCCATTATGGAGGGACGGCTGCCGCCGGAGCCCAAGGCTCCCGAAGCCCCCGGCCCCAGCCCGCAGCCGGCCGCTCCCCAACCCAGCGCCCCCACCCCGGGCACGGGGCCTGCCCCGGTCCCCGTTCCGGCGTGACGAAACGACCGGCAAAACCCGCGGAGGCGGGCGGATCCGCGCCCGCCTCTTTGTTTATGGCCGCACCTCGATCTCCCCCAGCGGCACGGCATCCATCCGATAGCGAGCCCCCGAGGGATCCACCGCCATCCAACGTCCCTCCTCCGAATACCAGCCCACGAAGATCGCATATCGGCCGGCTGGGAGATCCTCCGGGATCCGTAGTGTGTGGATGTCCTCCACATATTCCCCCGGCTCCCAGGTCACGATGGGGCGCTGGCCTCCTTGCGGCGGTCCATCCCCCGTCGCCCGCGGCGGCTGATCCGGCCGCCGGCTCAGGTGGACAAACACCACCCCCGGACGCTCGGGCCGGCGTCGCACATGCCAGGCCAGACGGACCCCCACGATCCCACCGGGGGCAACCCTTTCAGGTTGGATCTCGTAGCGATCCAGACAGACCGTCTCCGCAAAACAGGCTCCCCCCTCTCGAGCCAGCGGGATGGGTTTGCGACGGACCGGCCATGACGAGAGGCTCACCGGGAGGACCGGATAGCCTCGACGGTAAAACGGCCAGAAGGTGTCCCAGGGAAGCTCCCGGCCTGCCTCGTCATAGAGAGCCAGCCGGATCTGCCCATAGCCCCGCAGATCCGGGGGCAAAGGGACCCAGATCCGCTGGGCCACCACCTGGCCGGCCCGCCAGCGATCCGCGGGGAAGGTCGAAGGCCCCAGCTGCCCCCGGAACAGCAGCCGGCGCTCCCCTCCCTGCTGCCAGAACAACGCCATCGTCCGCGCTTCGGGCGGGGAGGCCTCCGCCCGCCAGCGCAACCAAAGCGGGATCCCCAAGCCGGGGAAGTAAGGCGGGCCCGCCTCCGGCTGGGCCGAAAGCAGCTGCAAACCTCCCGCGGAGCGAGCGATGGGAGAGAGGGAAGAGAGCTCCGTGTAGCCCTCCAGGGAGAAGAAGGGCGACTCCCAGACCGGACCCCCATCCGCCGGGATGCGCCGGTCGAGGTCGAAGGCCTCCACCCGCAGTCGATAACGGCCGGGAGGAAGACCGGGCGGCAGCCGCAGGCGGACCTGCTGGCAAACCGGTTCCCCCTCTGGCCAGCCCTCGGGCGGATACGAAGGCCAGATCGGCTGGACCTCCCGCGCCCAGACGGTGCCGGCTTCATCGACCAGCTGGATCCCCAACCACAGGTTCAACGAAGAGGCGCTCCCCTTCTCCCAGAAAAACCGCGCCCGCAGGAAGGGACTTGAAGGCTCCACCTCAAAGCCACGGAGCCGGAAATACGCTCCGAACCCCACGCCTGTCGGAAAGGTCCGGGGCGAGGGCGCGCAACCCGGGGAGGAGAAATCGTAAACCAGCACGCGGACCCAGACGTTGCGGCTGGGGAAGACCTCCTGGCTCAGATAGCGGCCCCGGCGGCCCAGCCAGTGGAAGAGAACCTGCTCCGGTCGGGCGAGATCCTCCGAGGAGAGACCTACGATCAGCCAAATCCGCTCGATGGGTCGGGGCCAGCCCTCCAGCCGGCGGACCAGCGCTTCCTGCTCCTCCCCGTCCCGGCCGGTCAGCAACAGCGGCGCGGCGCTCCGATTGTAATACCCCGCCAGGGGCGTCAGCTGAAGATCCTGCAGAATGATCAGATCCTCCAGGGCCGCCCGCTCGCCGACCCAGGCCAGCGCCCCTCGCCAGTCATCTTTAAGAGGATATGGATCCGCGAAGTATCGATAGTCGCCGAACAGCATGCCTATCAGAAGGAAGATGCCCGGAAGGAACATCCCCCAGGGGGAACGCCGCGCCAGGGCTGCCAGGCCCACCGAGGCCAGAAGATACGCCGACGGAACGCTCACAAAGAGATATCGGATGTTTTGATAGAGAGGTTTCAGGTAGGAAAGAGCATACAATCCGAGTGGAGGACCCAAGAGGACACCCAGGAGCAGAACGCTGGCTCCCGGCATACGTTGACTTAACGTCCAAATACCCACGCCGATCATTCCCACCCACAGCCACTGAAGGGGCCAGCTCCGGGGATCCCCATACGGGAAGAGCCCAAAGGCTGAAGCTCGTAGCAAATCGGTCAGGATCACATTCAGCGGGACGAAGAAATAATCCCGATATACCCAATCCAGACCGCTGGTCAGCCGCTGATACAAAACAGGAACGGCAAGCCCCAGTGGCAGTAGGGGAATCAGGAGCCCAAGCGCTACCCGTCGCAGATCCCGCCGGGGCTGGGCCAGGGCCCAGAGCCCGAGGGCCGGGACCAGGAGGAACGCGGTGTAATGGGTCAGGATCATCGCGAGCAGCGTCATGAGGGCCGCGATCTGCCGGC
>Ga0080007_1070237_pt1 | contig 141879 bp, 119 predicted proteins | sample OctOCTMetagenome_FD_69210 | JGI IMG/M metagenome (GOLD analysis project Ga0080007, IMG submission 69210) | Hot spring and microbial mat streamer communities from Octopus Spring Streamers, Yellowstone National Park, USA - OCT_B (SPADES... | ecosystem: Environmental > Aquatic > Thermal springs >...
GGGAGGGGGGTGGGGAGAGGGGTTGCGGTGGGCGGGAGGGCGGGGGAGGGGGCGATGGTGGGGGCGGGGGTTTGGGTTGCGGGGGCCGGGGAAGGCCGGGCGCAGGCGGCGGCGGCCAGGAGGGCCAGGGCGAGGGGCCATCGGGCCGGGTGAAAGCGGGAGGGGCGCGGCATGATCCACCTCCGTGAAAGGGAATGAGGCGGCTTGGGCTTTGGCGGGTGGAATTATACGCCTGGATTCCGGCGAAGGCAAGGGGCGGCCGCCGGGAGTGGGGTCGGGGTGGTCCCGGCGGCCGCCTTCAGAGGTCACCCCCTCATCCGGCGCGGCGCGCGGCATGGGTTCGCGCTCTGGATTTCTGTGTGAGATGAGCCTAAGATAGAGATCATGCCGTTGAGGGCGAAGACGAAGAAACCCCCGACCCTCCCCCGGAGGAGGGCGCGGCGGATCCTCCCTCAACGAGCTTTTCTCCGGGAGCACCGATGGCGCGTCGGGATCGACCGGGCATCGCCGTGTTCATCGATTTCGAGAACATTGTAACCGCGGCGGAGAGCCGTTACTACACCCTGGACCTCCAGCGCCTGTTCGCGGAGCTCGGCCGGCGCGGGCGCCTGGTCCTGAAGCGGGCTTACGGAGACTGGTCGCGCTTCACCAAATACCGGGAGGAGCTGCTCCGGCACGGGGTGGATCTGGTCCAGATCTATTCCTACGGCCACAAGATCGCCCGCAACCGCGCCGACGTCCGCATGGCCATCGATGCCATGGAGGTGCTCTTCACCCGACCGGAGATCCAGATCTTCGCCATCATCTCGGGGGACAGCGATTTCTCCAGCCTGATCACCCGGCTCCGGGAGCACGGCAAGTTCGTCATCGGCGTGGGCGTCCAGGGGGCCACCAGCGACCTGATCCCGGCCCTCTGCGATGAGTTCGTTTACTACGACACCTTGATTGCCTCGGAGGGAGGAGCGGCTCCCACCCCAGCGCCTCCTTCGACCCCGGAGGGTGAAGCGCCGGCCCCCGCCCCGGAGGCCATGGGAGCGGCGGAGCGCTACCGTCGTTACCTGGAGGACTGGGGCTTCGCGTTGCTGGAGGCCACCGTTCGGCGCATGGGGCTCACCCGCCTCTTTGAGGCCCTGCGGACGGGAGCCTCCGACCTCACCCTCACCCGCTGGCTGGAGCAGGCGAACTGGGAGGGCCTGGATCTGGAGGAGAACGGCCGCCAGGAGCTGAGCTGGTTGCTGCTGTTGAGCCCCGCCCTCTCCTTCGGCGCCCTCCCGCCTTCCTCTGTCACGCCCATCCAGGGGTTGCGGGTGACGAGCCTCAAGCGGTTCATCGAGGCGGCGGAGAGCGGGATGATCCGGTTCCTGGGCATGGCCAACTGGCCCCTGGAGCCGGAGGCCCTGGCCCTCCTGCTCGGCCTCCCCATCGGCGAGGTGGAATCCATCCTGCGGGGAATGGTGCGGGAGGGAGTCCTGGCGTCCGAGAACGGCGTCCTGCGCTGGGCGCGTCCGGAGGATCCGCTGCGGGAGGACGTCTTCGAGCCGCTGCGGGCGGAGCTGGCCGGGGTCCGTTATCCCTCCGGGATCACCCCCTCCCTGGGGGAGGCCCGGGCGCTGTTCGAGGAGGGGATGAGCTATCGTCGCGATCGAAACTTCCCCATGGCCCTGGACCGCTTCCGGCTGGCGCTGCGGATGACCCTGGACCTGTGGGAGGCGCGTGCGCCGGGGGTCGGGCCCTATGAGATCCGCTGGCGCGCGGCCAGCTACTGCTCGGTGCGGGCCGGTGAGCTCTTCAACAACCGCCGCGACTACGCCGGCTCCCTCCCTTACTACCACGCCTTCATCGCCCTGATGATCCCCGGCGATCCGGTCTGGGAGAAGCTCCGCGGGCTGGTGGACTTCATGCTTCATTACGCGCTGTCCGCCTTCTCCGAGAATCAGATCCCGGTCGCCGCCGGGCCGTTCGTCCGGCGCGTGCTGGAGCTCTTCCACGATCCCGATCCCACGCGGGGGGAGCGGGTCCGGGCGTGGGTGGAGACAGTCGCCTCCCTGAACCCGACGATGATCGCCTGGCTGCTGGATCAACTGGCCGGAGTGGAGGCCCCGGAGGAACAGAAATCGCCCCTGGAGGCTTTCCTCCGGGCTCGCATGCAGGAAGCCCGGCCTGCCCGCTGATGGAAAGCCCTCCGGCCTTCCCCGGCGCGCCGCGGATTCAGACGGCCGCCTCGCCGGGCTCCGGAACTCTATGGGAGGATCCCGGACGATGACCATGCGATGGCTGGGAAGAGCGCTGGCGCTCATCGGCTTCTTGATGGTGCTTCAGAGCCTGGCATGGATGTCCCGCGTCCCCCCGATGGGGGCGAGCCCTTCCCGTTTGGCGAACGGCGAGGAGGCCGCGACGGCGATCCCATCGCCCGCTTTGCCCGCGGCGCCGTCGCCGACGCCAGCCCCTTCTCCGATGCCGACCGCGACGCCTACGCCGGTGCCGCCCACCCCGACGCCTACGCCGGGGCTCCCCGCGCGCTGGGCGCTCACCCCCACGCCCCCTCCGGCGCCTGTCGGGGTCCCGGAGGGCGCGCCCCCTCCCCGTCCGCTCCTCTCTTTCCCTCCGGGCCGCGTCAACCTTCTGTTGCTGGGAAGCGATCGGCGGCCGGGGGAACGGGTCGGTCGCACGGATACCATCATCCTGGTTTCCATTGATCCGGAGGGCCCCTCCGCCCGCCTGCTCAGCATCCCTCGCGATCTGTGGGTGTATATCCCGGGCTGGCAGTCCCACAAGATCAACACGGCTTACCCCCACGGGGAGCTCTCCGGGTATCCCGGCGGCGGCTACGGTCTTCTCCGCGACACCCTGCGCTACAATCTGGGGATCGTCACCCACGGATACGCGCTGGTGGACTTCCAGGGGATGCGGGCGATCATCGACGCCCTGGGCGGGGTGGATGTCCTGGTCCGCTGCCCCCTTTACGACGTCTTCCCGGATCCCGATGATCCGACCATCACGGGGACGCTGAATCTGCCTGCTCCCGGCTATTATCATCTGGACGGCAAGCAGGCCCTGTGGTATATGCGATCCCGTTATTCCACCGGCGATGCGGATCGCGCCCGCCGCCAGCAGCAGGTGCTGGAAGGGATGCTGGATCGTCTGAAGGAGGGCGGATGGCTGTCCCGGGCGCCCGCCCTCTGGTCCGGCCTGCGTCGGACCGTGCAGACGGATCTGGGGTTAGATGAGGTGCTCTGGCTGGCCTCCCTGGGGCTTCGCATGGACCGTTCGCGCATCGCGCGCGGCTCCCTGCATCCGGTGGTGGCTTCGGCGAGGATCACGACCACTTCGGAGAACGAGCTGTTCATTTATCTGCCCACAGAGCAAACGTATGCTTATCTGGAGCGGTTCCTGCTCGGGCCGCTTCCATCCCAGGCCTCTCCGCTCACCCGGGTGGAGCTGATCAACGCCAGCGGGAACGCGCTTTACGCCGGGATGGCCGTGGAGATCCTGCGGGAGGCCGGGTTCGGCGTGGTCCGCACGGCGGAGGTGGAACCGGACGGGCGGCCGAGCCGGGTGCTGGCGCTCCATCCGGGGAGCTCGGCCGGGGCGGCCCAATCCCTCCTGCGCGCGCTTCATCTGCCGGCGTCCCGGCTGGAGTCCGCCCCCGAGCCCGGGGCGGAGGTCGCCTATCGCATCTGGCTGGGCGCGGATTTCAACCCATGTGGGCGCTGAAGCTTCCCTGCCTCAGAGGTCGACGATGCGTCTGAAGGCGATCGAACTGCACGGGTTCAAGAGCTTCGCCACGCCCACCCGCCTGGAGTTCCCGGGGCGGGTGACGGTCATCGTGGGTCCGAACGGCAGCGGCAAGAGCAACATCGCGGAGGCCATCCGCTGGGCCCTGGGCGAACAGAGCCTCTCCACCCTCCGGGTCCGCCGGGGGGAGGATCTGATCTTCGCCGGCAGCGACCAGCGGCCCCGCGCCGGCATGGCGGAGGTGACGCTGATCTTCGACAACGCGGAGGGCGACCTGCCGGTGGACTTCGCCGAGGTCGCCCTGACCCGGCGGGTCTACCGCGATGGGGAAGGGGAGTATCTCCTCAACGGCAACCGGGTCCGTCTGCGGGACATCCAGGATCTGCTGGGCGCCACGCCCCTGGCCCGGCGGACGTATACCGTCATCGGTCAGGGGCTGGTGGATGAGGTGCTCCGGATGCGGCCGGAGGAGCGTCGAGCGCTGTTCGAGGAGGCGGCCGGCATCGCCCTCTACCGGATGAAACGGGAGGAGGCCCTTCGGCGCCTGGAGGCCACCCAGCAGAACCTGACCCGGGTCCGGGATCTGCTCGCGGAGATGACGCCGCGGCTGAACAGCCTTCGCCGTCAGGCGGAGCGGGCGCGCCAGTATGAGGAGACGCTCTCCCGTCTGAAGGCGCTCTGGCGCCGATGGGCCGCGCGCCGGATGGCCGCGTTGCGTCGGAGCCTGGAGGAGGCGCAGGCGGCCGTCGCCGAGGCCGAGGCCGCCCGGCTCCGTCACCAGGAACAGCAGGCGGCCGCCGAGGCGGAGGCGGCGCGGCTTCGCGAGGAGATCCGGCGTCGGCGGGCCGCCCTGCAGGAGGAAGAGGCCGCCTGGGGGAAGCTTCAGGAGGCCCTCGCCGACCTGCGCCGGCGCCAGCAGGCCCTCGAGGAGGCGCTCCGGGCCGTCCGGGAGCGGGAGAGGGCCCGCCGGGAGCGCTGGGAGGCGTTGCAGGAGCGTCAGGCGGCCCTGGAGGCCCGGCAACACGCGCTGGAGGAGGCCCGGGAGGCGCTGTTGCGCCGCGCCCAGGCGCTGCAGGCGCAACGTCAGGAGTGGGAAGCGCGCCATGAGCCGCAGCGCGCCCGGGGCGAGGCCCTCCGTCGTCAGCTGGAGGCGATTCAGGAGGCGGAGCGGCAGCGCGAGGCGGAGGCCGATCGCCTCGCCCGTCGGCGCCTCTCCCTCGAGGCGTTCTTACGCGAACTGGAAGAGCAGGCACGCGAGGAGGCCAGCCGTCGGCAGGAACGGGAAGCCCGACAGGCCGCGTTGCAGGAGGAGCGGGAGCGGCTCCGTCGGGAGGCCCAGGCCATACAGGAGGCGCGCGAGACCCTGGACCGTCAGGTCGCCCAGGCCCGTCGGTCCCTGGAGGAGGCGGAAGCGGAGGTCGCCCGCGCCCGGGAGGCCTTCGCCCGAGCGGAGGCCGAGCAGGCTTACCTGGAATCCTATGCGGAGGCCCTGGCCCGACGCCGGGAGGCTCAGGAGGGATGGTCGGAGGACCTGCGGGCGATCCTCTCCGCCGGCCTCCCCGGGGTCCTCGGGGTCCTGGCGGATTTCCTGGAGGTCGATCCCGGCTGGGAGGTCGCCGTGGCGGCCATCCTGGGGCCGCTGCTCCAGGCGCTGATCGTGCGCGAGGCCCGCGTCCTGGAGGCGCTGCGCGCCCAGGTTCGCCACGGCCTTCCGGTGATCCTTCTGGACGCCCTGCGCTTCGAGCGGCCCCGCCCGGCCCGACATCGGTTCCTGCTTCCCGGAAGCCCGCCCGTGCCCGCCGGCCTGCTTCCGGCCGCCCGCGTCGTGCGCGCCCGTGAGCCCCGTCTGCAGGCCTGGCTCGAGCATCGTCTGCAAGGGATCTGGCTGGCGAAGACATGGGAGCAGGCCCGGGCCCTGCGGTCGCGTCTGCCCCGATCCGCCCACATCCTCACCCCTGAGGGCGAGCGCATGAGCGGGGAAGGGATCGTGTGGATCGGCCGGCACACGGCGCCGGAGTCGGCAGGGTGGATCGAAGAATCGCAATGGCGCGCGCTGCGGGGGCAGCTGGAGGAAGCCCGACGGGCCCGGCGGCGCGCGGAGGAGGCGCTGGAACAGGCGATGGGCCGATGGCATCGCGCTCGGGAGGCCCTGGCGGCCCTCGAGGAGGAGCGCCGCGCCCTCGAAGCCCGATGGGAGGCCCTTCAGCGCGCCCTCCGGGAGGTCGAGGGGCAGCTGGAGGCGGAGGCGCGATCCCTCCAGGCCATGGCCCGGGAAGCGGCGGCCTGGGAGGCCCGGCGGGCTGAGCTGGCAGCCGAACAGGCGGACCTGACCCGACGGGAACAGGCCCTTGCCGAGGAGCGACGGGCGCTGGCCGAAGCCCGAGCCTCCCTGGAGAGGGAGCTGGCGGCCCTGGGCCTGGAGGGGATGGAGCAGGAGCTGGCCCGCCTGCGAGCGGAGGAACGGTTGCTGGAGGAGGAGCGCCGTCAGGTGGAAGAGCAGATCGCCCGCCTGATCGCCGAGCGACAGGCTCTCGAAGTCGAGCGGATGACCCTGGAGGATCCGGAGAGCGCGCCCTCATGGCAGGCCCTGGAGGCCGAGCAGGCCCAGCTTCAGGAAGCCCTCCGGGATCTGGAGGCACAGCGTCAAGCGCGGGAAGCCCGGCGGGCTGAGGAGATGACGCGCCTTCTATCCCTGGAATCGGCCTTCGAGGCCGTATGGGAGCAGGTGGAAACCCTCCGCCGCATCGGGCAGGAGCGGGAGGAAGCGGTGCACGCCGCGCGGCTGGAGCGGGTGCGCCGGGAGGGGGAGTTGCGGGCCTTTCAGCAGACGTTGCAGGAGGAGTGGCGCCACCTGGAGGGAGCTGCCGGGTCGGAGGAGGTCGGGGAGCTGAACCTGGAAGCGCTGGAGGAGATCCAGACGGAGGAGCCGCTGGAGGCCCTGGAGGCGGAAGTGGAGGCGTTGCGGCGGGCGTTGCGGCGGCTGGGGCCGGTGAACCCCGAGGCGGCCGCCGAATACGCCGCGCTCCAGGAGCGCCACGCCTTCCTGACCGCCCAGGTGGCGGATCTGGAAGCGGCGTCCGCCTCCCTGCGGCAGACCGTGGAGGCCCTGGATCAGCAGATGCAGCAGGCTTTTATGGAGACGTTCCGGGCGGTGGGCCGCGCCTTCCGGGAGACCTTCACCGCGCTGTTCGGCGGGGGCAACGCCCGCCTGGCCCTCACCCCGGCCGAGCGCTGGGATCAAGCGGGGGTGGAGATCTACGTCCGCGTGCCCGGGAAACGAACCCAGAGCCTCATGATGCTCTCAGGAGGGGAGAAAGCGCTGACGGCCACCGCCCTCATCTTCGCCCTGCTGAGCGTCCGCCCTTCCCCCTTTGTGATCCTGGACGAGGCGGATGCCGCGCTGGATGAGGCCAACATCGGCCGCTTCCGGGAGATGATCCGCCGGCTGTCCGAGCGCACCCAGTTCATCCTCATCACCCACAACCGGGGCACCGTCGAGGTCGCGGACGTCCTGTATGGGGTCACCATGCGCCCCGACGGCACCTCCCAGGTCCTGAGCCTGCGCCTGGAGGAAGCGGAACGGATGATGGCAACGCCGGCGAAGCCATGAGCCACCCTTCGGTAGGAGCGGCTTCCGCCGCGATCCTGGCCTCATCGAAGACGGGGTTCGGGGCGAAAGCCCCTCCTGCAAAAAATCGATTTCTGTAGGAGCGGCTTCAGCCGCGATCCTGCTGTCTCGAAAACAGGGGGTCAGGTTGTAGGAACCGTCTTCGCCGCGGCCGCTCACGAGATCCAAAACGAAGGTTCGGGGCGAAAGCCCCTCCTACAAAAAGCCCATATCTGTAGGAGCGGCTTTCGCCGCGACCTGGCGAGGCCACATACGTAGGGCAACTGCTCGCAGTTGCCCTACATTCAGGAAAAACTGGAAAGCCCTAGCCCTGCTCTGCGCCGGATGGGATGGCAGTCGAAATGAATTTCGAGCTACAATGGGAAATCGTGGTTATAGAAGTGGCTTCCGACGTGACCCGCTGGTTCCCATGCGGCCAGCTCCTCCTCCGGCAGAGGCTCAAAAAAGCACTCCTCCAGGCGGCCGGGCACAAACCCCAGAGGGCGGCGCTCAGGCTCCTCGTAAGGCACCAGGCGGGCCACCGGGGTGCAGCCTCGAACGATCAGGATGGTCTCTCCACGGCGCACTTCCTCCAGCAGGCGGGAGAGATGGGCCCTGGCCTCTCGGACCGTCACCACGCGCATGTTCGAAACCCCCAGTCCGCTTTGTCATCATTTTAAACCCTCCACGAGCTCCAGACCAGGAATGTCCGAAGGGCGTGGGAAGCCAGCTTTTCCCGCTCTCCGAACGAAGCCATCCCTTTCGGTGCGAGAGGGAGGGAGTGGCCGAGCGCGGGGGAGCCTTCCGCATGCCGTCGGGTCCTCTCCGGGTATAATCGAATTGTCAGGCGGCGACCCGGAGCCTGTTTGCCCGGATGTCTCTCTCTGACCGGTGAGGGTTGCGCGACCTATGAGCTCGGGTCCGAACCGATGCACGCGAGGCGCTCGCCGGTGGGAGAGCCGGGAGGTTGGCATCTTCCGTTCTTTTAGCCGGCGCAGGCCGGTCGTCGGCCGAAGGCCCTCGAAGGTCGAATTCATTCGACGCATCGGGCCGACCGCTGGCTGGAGGCCTTCCCGCCGATTGAAATCGGCCTTCTCAGGCGCTTGCGCGCCGGGCGTCGGCCTTTGCCGACGCAAATGGGATCTCCCGGTCGGCGCAGGCCGACCGTGGGCCGGAGGCCCCTTGAGGTCGAATTCATTCGACGCATCCAGGCCGACCCTCGGCCGAAGGCCGTTCGAGGTCGAATTCATTCGACGCGCAGGCGCGCGACCCGGAAGGGAAGGGGGAACCGGATGCAGGAGATCACGCTTTCCCAGTATAGCGCGGAGATCGAACGCCTGCTCCAGGACGAAGCCTACGATGAGGCCATCGCCCACTGCATGCACATCCTGAAGCGCTACCCGAAATACCAGCGGGCCTACCGGCTGCTGGGCCAGGCTTACCTGGAGAAGGGCCAGGATGATGCGGCGATGGACCTCTTCGCCCGGGCCCTGAGCGCGGATCCGGAGGATTTCCTCCCCCGCATCGGCCTCAGCGTGATCTACGAGCGCCGCGGGCAAATCGCCGAGGCGGCCTGGCAGATGGAACGGGCCTATGAGCTGCTCCCTTACAACGAGTTCGTCCGGGAGGAGCTGGCCAAACTCTACGCCCGCCGGGACGGAGCCCCGCCGGAGTTCCTGCCCCTCACCCGGGGCGCCCTCGCCCGCCTCTACGCCCGGGGCCATCTCTACGCCGCCGCCATCGCGGAGCTGGAGAGCCTGCTCCAGGAGGCGCCCCAGCGCGCCGACCTCCGCGTCCTTTACCTGGAGGTGCTGTGGCGGGATGGGCGGCGCCTCGAGGCCGCGCGGGTCGCGCAGAGCCTGCTCCAGGAGCTCCCCTATTGCCTGAAGGCGAACCTCATCCTGGGTGAGTTCTGGATGGCCAGCGGCCGCGAGGCGGAGGCCCGCGAGCTGTTCCGCCGCGCCGCCGCCGTGGACCCCGAGCTCACCCTGGTCCCGGATCTCCTCGGGCCGACGGCCTCGATCCAGCCGGCGGAGGTGCGGATCGAACGCCTGATCTATGTGCCTCCCACCCCGGCCTACGCCCGACCGCCCGTGGAGGAGGGCGAGGTCCCCGAATGGCTCCAGGCCCTGGGCCTCCCGTTGGGGGAGGAAGTCCCGACCGCACCCGCTGCCGAGGAAGCCCCAGCCGCGCCGGAAGCCCTGGAAGCCGCCCCACCGGAGATCCCCCAAGCCCCATCCCCCGAGCCGGTGGCGGAGACCCTGGAATGGTTGCGATCGGTAGAGGTGACTCCGGCGGAGCTGGAGGAAGAACCTTCGGGGGCTCCGGAGGAAGTCCCGCCTCCGGAGCTGGAGTTGCCGGAATGGATACCGGAGGAGTTCTCCCTTCCCTCCGAAGCGCCTTCATGGATGGAAGGACCCGGGGAGGGGGAGGCTGGACCTTCATGGATGGAGGGTCTCTTCCCGCCGGAGATGCCCGCTCCGGTCTCTGAGGCCCCGAGCGAAGAGGCGCCGCCCGAGATCCCGTGGGAGGCTCCCGGGGAGCTCCCGCCGGCCCTGGAGGAACCGGGAGAGGTCCCGATGGAGAGGCCGGGCGAGGAGGCTGCGCCGGAGGTCGCCGGCCTGCCGCCGCTGCCGGAGTCACTGAGCCCGGAGGAGGCCCTGGCCTGGCTGGCCCGGATCGCCGAAGGCAAGGAGGAGATGCTGCGAGCCCAGGCGCAACAGGAGGCGGAAGCCCGCCTGGCGGAGATCCTGGGCCGTCGGCCGCCGGAAGCTCCCACGCCCCCGCTTCCGACGCCGGAGGAGATCCCCGAGGCTCCCACCGGTGAGGAGACGCTGGAAGCGGCTCCGGAGGCGGCGTCGGCCGAAGAGGCCGCGCTCCCGGATTGGCTGCTGGCCCTCAAGCCGCCGGAGGAGGAGATCGCCCCGGCCCTCGAGGAGGAGGAACGCCGGTTCCGGGAGCTCCTGGAGGAGGCGGCCGCCCAGCCCCTGGAGATCCCGCCGGAGTGGCAGGCGGAGATGGGGATCTTCCCGGAGGCCCTTCCGGAAGCCCCATCCGCGGAGGCGGCCCCGCTCGAAGCGATGCCTCCGGAGGAGATCGAGACGCCACCGCTGGAAGGCGTCCTCCCCTTCCCGACGCCGGAGATCGCCCCCGAAGCCGTCGGCGAGGCGCTGCCGGAAGATCTGCAAGCCGAGGCAGTGTGGGAAGAGAGGGGACCAGCCCCGGAGGCCGTCGAGACAGCGCCCATCTGGGATCTCCTGGCTGTGGATGAGGGCCTCCCGCCGGCCGGGAAGATCCCGGAGCCCGCCCCCGCTGTGGATCCCCGCTGGCTGGAGCGCCTGCACGCGGTGCCGGTCGCCGAGACCATGGCCGGCGCGCTGCTGGGGGTCCTGGCGGATTACGAGGCCCGCCTGAAGGCCCAGCCTCGGGATCACGAGACCCGCCTGGCGATGGCCCGGTTGCTCTTCAACCTGGGCGACACCGCCCGGGCCATCCGGGAGTATCAGCGCCTGATGCGGGTGGCGGCGATGCGGGAGCGCGTGATCGCCGATCTGGAGCAGGCGGTGCAGCTGCGCCCCGACGAATCCCGCCTGTGGCAGGCCTTGGGGGATGCCTATCAGGAGGCCGGGAAGCTGCAGAAGGCCCTGGAGGCCTATCGGCGGGCCCTGGCCCATCTGGGTTCGTAGGCAGCGGGTTGAGCCCTGGGGCCCCGGCTCGCTTCCCCATCTATCCCGGACTCGGAGGCCCATCGATGCGCATCGGGATCCTGAGCGACACCCACGATCATATCGAGAACACGCGTCGGGCTCTGGAGATCCTCCGCCGGGAGGGGGTGGAGCGCCTCTTCCATTGCGGGGACGTGACCTCGCCGGAGGTGGTGGCCCTTTTCGAGGGCTGGGATGTGCTCTTCGTCCGCGGCAATCTGGACCGCCTGGAGGCGCTGGAGCCGGCGGTGGTGGCCCTGGGGCGCCAACCCTTCCTGGGGGATGAGCTGACCACCACTCTGGCGGGCCGTCGCATCGCCCTCCTCCACGGCGACGACACGGCCCGTCTCCAGCAGCGCATCGCCTCCGGGGAGTTCGACTACGTGTTCCACGGCCACACCCATCGGCGCCGGGACGAGCGGGTGGGGCGGACCCGCGTGATCAACCCGGGGGCCCTGGGCGGCGTCCGCCACGAGAGCCGCTCGTTCTGCATCCTGGACCTGCAGACCGACGAACTCCGCTTCATCGAGGTTGGGGAATGAGGGAGGAGCTCTTCCCGCCGGACACTCCGTTCCGTATGGCAGTGCCCATCGAGGTCCGCTTCCGTGATCTGGACGCGATGGGGCATGTGAACAACGCGGTGTATTTCACATATTTCGAGCATGCGCGCTTGCATTACCTCCGCCGGCTGGCTGAGGCGCCTCCCCCGCTGGAGCCCCTGGGGATGATCGTGGCCGAGGCGACCTGTCGGTATCGGGCGCCCATCACCCTGGGGATGCCGCTCCGGGTCTGGATCCGGGTGGGGGAGATCCGTCAGCGCAGCTTTGTCTTCCTCTACCGGATCGAACGCTGCGACACCGGTCAGGTGATGGCCCTCGGCCGCTCGGTGCAGGTGGCTTACGACTACGCCCGCGGCGTCTCCGTCCCGATCCCGGAGCCGTGGCGGGAGCGCTTCCGCGCCTTCGAGGAAGGGCAGCTGGAGCTGGCCCTCTCTTCTCCCTCACGATCCGACGGGGGCAAGGATGATCATCGTGGATGCCCATGAAGACCTGGCCTGGAACGCCCGTTCCTTCGGCCGGGATTACACCCGCTCGGCCTATGAGACGCGGCAGCGGGAGGAGGGGACGGAGATCCCCCGTCTGAACGGACGGTGCATGCTGGGCCTGCCGGAATGGCTGGCCGGGCGGGTGGCGGTGATCTTCGCCACCGTCTTCGTGATGCCGGCGCGCCACGCCCGCTCGGCGATGGAGCGAACCTACCGCACCCCCGATGAGGCCTACGCGGAGGGGATGGCCCAGCTGGATTACTATGAGCGCCTGACCGAGACCCAGCCTCGCTTCCGGTGGATCCGCTCCCGTCGGGACCTGGAGGCCGTGCTGGAAACGTGGCGGGAACCCCTCCCGGAGCCTGACCCGCGGTGCATCGGGATCGTCTGCCTGATGGAGGGGGCGGACCCCATCCGGCGCCCGGAGGAGGTGGAGGTCTGGTATGAGCGGGGGGTGCGGATCATCGGGCCGGCCTGGAGCGCCACGCGCTACGCCGGCGGCACCGGGGAGCCAGGCCCTCTGACCGATGAGGGACGCCGGCTGCTGAAGGTGATGCAGGACTTCCCCCTGATCCTGGACCTCAGCCACATGGCCGAGCGGAGCTTCTTCGAGGCCCTGGAGCGCTACGAGCGGCCGGTCATCGCCAGCCACTCCAACCCTCAAGCCCTGGTGCCCGGGGACCGCCAGCTCTCCGACGCGATGATCCGCGCCCTGGCCGAACGGGACGGGGTGATCGGAGTGGTTCTCAGCAATCGCATGCTCAAGAAGGGCTGGACCCGGGGGGATCCCAAGGAGGCGGTCACGGTTTGGGATGTGGTGCGGGCCATCGACTACATCTGCCAGCGGGTGGGAGACGCCCGTCACGTCGGGATCGGGAGCGATTTCGATGGCGGCTTCGGGGCGGATGAGACCCCGGCGGAGTTCGACACGGTGGCGGATCTCCCGAAGATCGCCGATGCCCTGCGACAGGCCGGCTTCGCCGAGGCCGATGTGGAAGCGGTGATGGGCGGGAACTGGTTGCGCATCCTGCGCCACGGGCTGGAGTGAGAGGAGCGCGCGGAGATGTGGTCGACAGGGGAGGGGTCGGAGGAGCGGCCGGTCCTGGTGATCGGGGCCGCAGGCCTGGACCTCAAGGGATACGCCGCGGGGGCCCTCCGCCTCGGGGCGACCAACCCGGGCCAGGTGCGGCGGAGCGTCGGCGGGGTGGCCCGTAACATCGCGGAGAACCTGGCCCGGCTGGGCCATCCGGTCTTCCTGATCTCCGCCGTGGCCGACGACGAGGCCGGCCGCTGGGTGCTGGAGCGCACCCGGAGCGCAGGGGTCAACGTCGAGCATGTGGCGGTGATCCCTCAGGGCCGAACCGGCACTTACCTGGCGGTGCTGGACGAGCAGGGCAACCTGGTCGTCGCGGTGGACGACATGAGCATCCTGGAGGCCATCACCCCTCGCTATCTTCAAGCCCGCCGCGCCCTCTTCGAACAGGCGGCCATGGTGGTCCTGGATGCCAACCTCTCGCCGGCCGCCCTGCGCATGGCCGTCCGCCTCGCCCGACGGTTCGGCGTCCCGGTGGCGGCCGACCCCACCTCCCCCACCCTGGCCATGCGCCTCCGATCCATCCTTCCGGAGTTGCATCTGGTGACGCCCAACACCGCGGAGGCGGAGGCCCTCACCGGCCTGCCGGTCTCGAACGTGGACGAAGCTCTTTTCGCCGCGCGCTATCTCACCGCCCTGGGGGTGCGGGTGGCCATCATCACCATGGCGGAGCTCGGCCTGGTCTACGCCGCCGGGGACCTCAGCGGGCATATCCCCGCCATCCGCACCGAGATCGTGGACTTCACCGGGGCCGGGGATGCGCTGACGGCGGCGGTGATCTTCGCCCTGCTCCACGGGATCCCGATTGAGGAGGCGGTGCGCCTGGGGGTGGCCGCCGCCGCCCTGACCCTCCGCTCCCGGGAGACGGTCTCCCCGGAGCTCAGCCTGGAGCGGCTCTACGAGCAGCTGGTGATCTGAGATCCCTGGGGGCGATGGCGTTTTCCATCCTCAATTCAGGAGATGCGAACGATGGGCGAGGTCTGGCCGTCCCGCTGGATGGAAACCTTCCTCCGGCTTCAGGAGGAGCTGGTGGCGCTGTTGCGGGAGCTGGTCCTCCGCGAGTCGCCCACCACCGAGAAGGCGGCGGTGGACCGGCTGGGGGAGTTCGTGGCCGAACGCCTGCGGGAGCTGGGGGCTCAGGTGGAGCGGATCCCCCAGGAGGCCGTCGGGGATCACTGGGTTGCCACCTGGGGCGATCCGGAAGCCTCCACTCAAATCCTGACCCTCTGTCACCTGGACACGGTGTGGCCATTGGGGACCCTGGAGCGCATGCCCTTGCGGGAGGAGGACGGGCGCCTCTATGGGCCCGGCGTCTTCGACATGAAGGGCGGGATCGCTGTCCTCCTCGGCGCCCTTCAGGGCCTGCGGACGCTCGGCCTCCATCCCCCTCACCGCGTCCGGATGCTGTTCACCAGCGATGAGGAGACCGGCAGCGAGACCTCCCGCCTGCTGATCGAGGAGGAGGCCCGGCGCAGCCATCTGGTCCTGTGCCTGGAGCCCGCCCTCCCCGACGGCAGCCTGAAGACGTTCCGCAAAGGGGTGGGGGATTTCATCGTGATCGCGCACGGGCGCTCCGCCCACGCCGGCGCCGATCCCCAGCGCGGGATCAACGCCATCGAGGAGCTGGCGTATCAGATCATGCGCCTGCGCGCCCTGGCCGATCCCCGCCGCGGCACCACCGTGACGGTGGGGGTGATCCGGGGCGGCACCCGACCCAACGTGGTGCCGGAATACGCGGAGATGGTGGTGGACGTGCGGGTGGCGACCCGGGCGGAGATGGACCGGATAGAGAAGGCCTTCCGGAGCCTGCGGCCGGTCCTGGACGGCGCCCGTGTGGAGGTGCGGGGAGGGTTTAACCGACCCCCGATGGAGCGGGACGCCCGGATGGTCGCCACCTTCCGGCGGGCCTGCGCCATCGCCGCGGAGCTGGGGCTGACCCTCACGGAGGGGGGGACCGGCGGGGGGAGCGACGCGAACTTCACCGCCGCCCTGGGCGTCCCCACCCTGGATGGCCTGGGGGCGGTGGGCAACGGCGCCCATGCCCTGGATGAGCACGTGTGGATCGCCTCCCTCCCGCAACGGGCCGCCCTGGTCGCCGCTTTGCTGGCCCGGTGGACGGTGTTATAAACTAAACGAGGGAGTGCGGCGCAAAGGCCGAGGGGGAGGGAGGTGGGCATGGAAGAGCTGGCCCGCGCGGCGGAGATGATCCGCCGGTCGCGTTATCTGGTGGCCCTGACCGGGGCCGGGATCAGCACCCCCTCGGGGATCCCGGATTTCCGGAGCGAAGGCTCCGGGCTGTGGACGATCTACGATCCGATGGAGGTGGCCTCTATCTGGGCCTTCTCCCGCCGTCCCGAAGCGTTTTTTGAGTGGGTGCGTCCCCTGGCCCGCATGATCCGGGAGGCCCGGCCCAACCCTGCTCATTATGCCCTGGCCCGCCTGGAGGCCGCCGGCATCCTCAAAGCCCTGATCACTCAGAACATTGATGAGCTTCACCAGAAGGCAGGCTCCCGTCGGGTCATCGAGGTGCACGGGCATCTGCGGGAGGCCACCTGCATCCGGTGCTACCGCAAGGTCCCCGCCGCCCCTTACCTGGACGCTTTTCTGGAGAACGGGACGATCCCGCGCTGCGAGGTGTGTGGGGGAGTGCTCAAGCCGAACGTCATCCTGTTCGGGGAGCAGCTGCCGGCCCAGGCTTTCCTCGCCGCCCAGCAGGAGGCCCGCCGGGCGGATGTCTTCCTGGTGGCCGGCTCCTCCCTGGAGGTGGCCCCGGCGGGGGATCTCCCCATCCTGGCCAAGGAGCACGGGGCCCGCCTGATCCTGATCAATCTCTCCCCTACCTCCGCCGACCGTTATGCGGATCTGCAGATCCGCGGGGATGTGGCGGAGATCCTCCCCCTCCTGGCGGACGCCGTGCTGGGACCCGCGCGGGAGGAGGGCTTTGCTGCGGAATGAACGTTCAGGAGGACCGGGATGGCGTTGAGGGGAAACCTGCGGGACTTCCACACCACCCAGTTGCTGAACCTCATCCACCTGGCCCGGAAGACCGGGACCCTGACGGTGGAAAGCCGCAACGGCACGGCCCAGCTGTGCTTTAAGGACGGCAAGCTGATCTACGCGGCTTTAGACCGTCAGGACGGCCGCCTGGCCGATGTGCTGATCCGGGCCGGGAAGCTCCGCCCGGAACAGCTGCAAGCGTTGGACCTCTCCCGGGTTCAGGATGACAAGGTCCTGGGGTTGAAGTTGATCGAGGCCGGCTACGTGACCCAGCAGGACATCCTCGCCAGCCTGCGGGCGCAGATGCTGGATGTGGTCTATCGGCTGTTCGCCTGGAACGAAGGCGCCTTCCGCTTCGAGCCCCACCTCCAGCCGGTCCAGAACCGCATCCCGGTCCCCGTGGACCTGGAGAACATCATCATGGAGGGGGTCCGCCGCCTCCGGGAGGTGGAGCGCCTGAAGGAGGAGCTGCCGGATCTGGACATCCCCGTCCGGCTGACCAGCCGCCCCGAAGCCATCCGCAAGGTGCAGCTGAGCCCCGAGGAATGGCGGGTGATCAGCCAGGTCAACGGGCGGAACACCATCGAGCAGATCATGCGCCGTCTGAACATGGACGAGATCCAGATCCGTCGCATCATCTACGGGCTCCTCCAGGCCGGCCTGATCGAGCTCGGCGCCCCGCCTCCGGCCGCGCCGCCGCCCGGAGTCCCGACCCCCAGGCCCGGCAGCGGCGTCTCCCGCTCCGTCGTGGAGAAGCTGATCAATTACTTCCGCAGGATGTGAGGTCCTATCCCCCAGGAGGGCAGACGATCCATGCAGGCGGTGAAGATCGTGGTGACCGGGCCTTTCGCCTCGGGCAAGACCCAGTTCATCCGCACCATCAGCGAGATCGAAGTGGTCTCCACCGAGCGGCGGATCTCCACGCCGGCGGAGCGGGCCGTCAAGGACCAGACCACGGTGGCCATGGATTTCGGTCGGATCACCATCGATAAGGACCTCGTGCTGTATCTGTTCGGCACGCCGGGCCAGCGACGCTTCGATTTCATGTGGGAGATCCTGGCCGAGGGGATGCTGGGCTTCATCGTCATGGTCGATAGCACCAGACCGGAAACCTTCCGCGAGGCCCGCAACATCCTGGACACCTTCCGCCGCTACGCCCAGACCCCCTTCGTGGTCGCCGCCAACAAGCAGGACCTTGAGGACGCCTGGGATCCGGAGGACGTCCGCATCGCCCTGCGCCTGGACGGCCGGGTCAAGGTGCTCCCGTGCGTGGCCACCCGCCGCGACAGCGTGAAGAACGTGGTCCTGGAGCTGCTCTACGCCATCCTGGAAGAGCTGTCCGCTTCCCGCTAAGATGAGCTCCATCGTTACGGAACAGGGGATCGTCCATTATGAGGTCATCGGGCGAGGCCGGCCGGTGATCTTCCTGCACGGATGGCTGGGCTCCTGGGCTTATTGGATCGACACGATGAACGCCCTGTCCCGCCATTGCCGTTCTTACGCGCTGGATTTCTGGGGATTCGGGGAGTCCGATCGCCAGCGCGCCAGCTTCACGATCCCCAGCTTCATCGATCTGGTGACCCAGTTCATGGATCGTCTGGGGATCGCCTCGGCCGCCCTGGTCGGCCACTCCATGGGTGGGACGGTCGCCCTGGGGGTCGCCCTGGCCCATCCGGAGCGGGTGACCCGGGTGGCGGTGGTGGGCTCCCCGATCACGGGAAGCTCCCTGAATTTCTTCCTGAAAATGGCCGGGCGGCCGTTCTGGGCCTTCCTGGCCTACACCTTCCCGGTGGCGGTGAAGGCGGGGACCTATCTGGCCTCGCCGACCATCACCCGGGCGTGGCGGACCTGGTATCGGATGTGGGAGCGGGATCTCTCCCGCACTTCATTGCGCTCGTTCTTCCAGAGCATCGGGAGCCTCCACCGCACGGACCTGCGGCCGCGGCTCCGGGAGCTGCGCACGCCCGTCCTGGGGATCTATGGGGCCCGAGATAACATCGTCAACCCCGATCAGGCGTTCGTGCTGGCCCGGGAGGCCCCCCAGGCGTCGATCTTCTGGATGCCGGAGGCCGGCCACTTCCCCATGCTCGACGAGCCCGAACGCTTCCGGCAAGCCCTCGCGGATTTCCTGCTCGCATAAGCCGAAGGATCCGTCCGGACAGGCAAGGACCCGGAATCCTCCCCTCAGACAGAGCGTCGGTTAGCGTGCAATGACAGAGGGAAGGGGGGACCGATGAATGGGAAGTTGCGGAAGGTGATCATCCGGGATCGGCGGCTGATCCCTCCCTTCAACGAGCCGGCGCGGGATCTCATGGTGCTGAACAAGCCCCTCTGGTTGCACCAGCGGGATCTCCTCGCGCCTTACTGCGACGAGGAGCTGGAGGTGGACTCCCTGGACGAGGTGCCGGACGATCGTGTGCCGACCCTGGTGTATCGGGATAACCTCTTCTTCGATGAGCCCTTCCTGCGGACGTTCCTGGAGCGGGCGCGGCGCCTCAACAAGGCCTGCCGGGTGGCCTTCGCCCTCAACGACCCCGCCATCGTCCACCATGCCCTTCCCCTGCAGCGGGGCATCCGACGGGAGGGGGATGTCTATGTGGCCGACATGTGGTATTTCCCCTATGGGAAGGAATCCTACGCGCGCCCGCTGGTGATCGAAACCCTGGCCCGGGAGATCGGCTACTATCGGGTGCCGCGTTACATGGCGCCCCGCCAGGGGGATCTCACCTTCTGGGTGCCCTTGCGCGCCTTTCTTTCCATTGAGCACTGGGTCCATGTCTTCATGGCCAACTCCCCCTTCGGGATCTTCGCCGAGGGGGCCCGGATGGAGGACCGCATCCAGCGCCTGGACGTGAAGTTGCGTATCCTCTGGCGGGCCATGCTGGAGCGCCGTCAGGTCCTCTCCTCCTCCGCGCTGGTGCGCATCGGCCGCAACGTCCAGATCGACCCCACGGCGGTCCTCCAGGGGCCGACGATCATCGGGGACAACGTGACCATCGGGGCGGGGGCGGTGGTGGCCAACAGCATTATCGGCAACAACGTCAACATCGGCCAGGGGGTTCAGGTGCTGCTGAGCGTGGTGGGGGACGGCTGCTTCCTTCCCTTCCGGGCGGCCCTTTTCATGACCACGATGATGGAACACTCCATGGTGGCCCAGAACACCTGCCTGCAGCTGTGCGTGGTGGGGCGCGACACGTTCATCGGGGCGGGGACAACCTTCACCGACTTCAACCTGCTCCCCAAGCCGATCCGCACTCACTTCCGCGGCGAGCTGGTGGAGGCCGGCATGCCGGTGCTGGGGGGCTGCGTGGGCCACCACTGTCGCCTGGGCTCTGGGCTGGTGATCTACCCCGCCCGCATGATCGAGTCCGACGTGGTCCTCTTCGCCACCTCCGACCATCACGTGATCACCCGGAACGTGTATTACGAGGACAGCGATCACCTGCGCATCCCGGGCGGGGCCGCCCTGTATCCGCGTTTGTATCCGCGGGAGGAAGAGGTTGGCCAGCCGGAGGCGGCCCCGGCTCTGGAGCGAGGGAACGCCCCTTAAGCGGCATCGGCGCGTGGGACCGGCGAGGTGGAGGATGGGAACCTTCGCCTTCATGATCCATCCGATCGACCCGAAGCGGGATGTGCAGCGGAAGTTCCCGCTGCTGGGCCGGCTGCTGCCCGAGCCGGCCATCCACTTCTTCTCCGCCTACTTCCCCCCGGTGTATCTCTCCCGCGTCACCGGGATCCGCTCCCGGGCCACCGGGAGGACGGTGGAGGGCTGGCTGCTGGCATGCCCGCTTACCCCGCAGCGGATGCTCTCCCTGCCGCTGGAGCGGGCCTATCGCAAGATCATCGAAACGGGGCGCCTGGCGGAGCGGCTCGGCGCCCGCATCCTCGGGCTGGGGGCCTTCACCGCGGTGATCGGGGACGCCGGGGTCACGGTGGCCAAAGGCCTGCGCATCCCGGTGACGACGGGGAACAGCTACACCGTGGCGGTGGCCCTGCAGGCCCTTCGACAGGCGGCGGAGCGGATGGGGATCTCCCTTCCGGAGGCCACCGCGGCGGTGGTGGGGGCGGCCGGGGCCATCGGTCGGGTGGCCGCCCGGCTGCTGGCCCGGGAGGTGCCCCGGGTGATCCTGGCCGGGCGCCGGACGGAGCGGCTGGAGGCCATCCGGCTCCTCGTGGAGGCAGAAGGCGCGCGGGCGCAGGTGGCCGAAGGGCTGGAGGCCCTCCGGGAGGCCGATTTGGTCCTGGTGGTGAGCAGCTCCCCCGTCGCCATCATCGGACCGGAGCACCTGAAGCCCGGCGCGGTGGTTTGCGATGTCGCCCAGCCCCGCAACGTCTCCCCGGCGGTGGCTGCCCGGCGGGACGACGTCCTGGTCATCGACGGGGGGATCGTGGAGGTTCCCGGGGAGGTGGATTTCGGCTTCGATTTCGGGCTCCCCCCGCGCATGGCGTATGCGTGCATGGCGGAGACCATCACGCTGGCCCTGGAAGGCCGGTATGAGCCTTACAGCCTGGGCCGCCGTCTCTCCATCGAGCGGGTGGAGGAGATCGCCCGCTTGGCGGAACATCACGGCTTCCGCTTAGCCGGCCTCATGTCCTTCGGGCGCCCGCTGACCGAGGAAGCGATCGCCCGGATCCGCGCGAACGCCCGCCGGGAGCTCGCCGTGGCCCGCGGATATCCCGCCGCCCGGCTAAATCATGCCGCTGCGCAATTGGGAAGGCCCGAGCTCTCATCCGGGAGATAGTCATGAAGATCATCCACGATCTCGAGACGGATACTTTTGTAGGCGTGTTGAGACCGCCTCGCGGATCGCCGCCTGCCATCGGTTCAGCCCCAAGGGGATGGCCGCCTGGCTGCGGATCTCCGCGCTCATCCCCATAGATGGAGCAATAAATCCTGAAGCGCTGGAGGCTCCTGCACGCGGGCCCGATCCAGATGACGGCGGCCTTCGGGGGAGCGGGTGTAGATCAGCTCGGCCTCGCCGACGTAACGCCGCCAGGCTCGGGCGAAGGCCTCGGCGTCTGGACGTCGGATCCCCAGCGCCTGGGGCACCGGATGGTAAGCCGGCCGGCGCAGCATCGGGGGGATCAGGGCCCGCAGCGCCTGCCAGAGGCCGGCGCGAAGCAGGTCCGGCAGGCGCTCGTCCCGGCGCAGAATGAGATAGCGCGGGTTCCGGATGGGCTGGAAGAGCTCCCGGTAAGCCTGTATGAAGGCCTCCGCATCTTTCGAAGAAACGCCTTCCAGCTGAATGCGGTAAGCCCCGTCCGGGCTGGCGATCACCCGAAGGCTGTCCGGGGAGAGGGCCGGGCTCGCCTGCCCGGTTTCCCGCAACGCCTCCGCCAGCGCTCGTCCCACATCGAGAAGGATGGCGTCTGGCGGGACCTCGATCAGCAGGACGCGCAACGCCCGGGCGAGGGTTTTGCGCTCTCGGAGCAGGGTGATGAGGAAGCCGGCCGCCATGCTTCCCGAGGCGAGAAGAAAGCATGCCGCCAGGGGCAAATCCACAGGGAGCCCTGTGAAGATCTCCCAGAAGATCAGCCAGCCCAGGGGGAGAGCGCCGGCCAGGGCCCAGCGGAGGCTCCGCCATACCGCCGTGGCGCTCTCCCGTAGCGTGTAGACGGAGCGAAGGCGGAGGTCCTGAGGCCGAATCCGGTAGATCGGGATTTCGAAATCCATATAAGGCCGGCCGATCCCCCACGCCGCCCACGTTTCCTCTCGCCGCGCGGCGGCCTCCCGCATGATGTCGTTGAAGGTTGCGTAAGGGATGTGCTTCCAGCTCTCATCCTCCAGGGCGAGCAGCAGGCCCAGCAGGGGCTCTACATGGAACGCTCCGCGGACGATCTGCCCGCGCAGGTCCTCAACGATGTTCGGGGGAAGGCCGCGCGTTAGCAGGGTGGAAGCGAGCCGCATAGCGTAGCGGGCAGGGTTGGCGGGGATGGCCACGCCCCACAGGTGATCGTGACGGCGCCGGAACCGCCGCAGATCCAGGTCTCCCCATTCGAAGTCCGGCGCGACGCAAACCACATCCCAGTTGTGGGCCACCTTGTGCGGCCACCGGGGGTCCAGGCGTAGGGAGCGCCCGCGCAGCTGCTGGACGGCGGTGCTGGTGGTCACGCCGGTCAGATCGATCAATGTGTTCAGCGAGAGGGCATCCCATCCTTCTCCGAAGATTCTTCGGGTGCCGATGAGCAGGCGGGTATGCCCCTGCTCCATCATTTGGGTGATCAGAGGGACATATACCCGAGGTCCCCATTCGGAGCTCCTCCCCCGCACTTCGTAGTAGCCCGGACGTCGCTGCAGGGTCAGCTCGACCTGCATCCCGTGCCGCTGGCGGAACTCCTCCCAGAGGCGCTGGAAGATCGGCCGAAAGCCCTCTGGGATCCACAGGGAGCGGCCGGTCACGAAGATGGGATGCAGATCGATCAGCTCTGGATCCCGGATCAGCCGGCGGAAGACGCGCCGTCCGCTGCCCGGATCCGCATCGGAGGATCCGGCCCCCTGCCGGAGCCGCCGGAGGCCGCTGGTGCTCTGTTCGAAATCCACCACGAGGACCGCGCGGAGCCGTTCGCCCAGGCTTCGCTTCTCGGCCCGCAGGATCTCCCGCGCGGCCTCGATTTTACTGTCGGAGAAAGCCAGGATGAGGTCCATGGGCGAACGGCCGGGACGCAGGCCTTTCGGGGTAAGGGTGTAGCCCAGGGGGCGCAGGCGGCGGCGGAGCTCCAGGAAGCGCTGGCGGTCGTTCGGATCCGGGCTGGGGAGGAGGATGCGCAGGGCGTAGTGTTCCAGCAGGATCAGGCGATCCTCCAGGGTGGGCCGGCGGCGCGCCTCCGGCGGAAGGGGGCGCTCCGGGGGCAGCTCTCCCGTGTCCCGCAGCCAGCGCAACCCGGCGATCACCAGCGCCGCATCTTCATCGGCCAGCTCGGGCCAGCCGGCCCGCTCGCGCTCCGAAGCCCCTGCGCCCTCCTCAGGGGTTGGGAAGAGCAGGCCCTTCAGCCAGCTCCGAAAGCCCGGAGCGGTCAATACCTCATCCAGGACCGCCTGAAGCAGTCTGTCCTGTTCCTGAAGGAAGGCGCGCTCCTCGGGGGTCGGTTCGGTGAACCAGGCCAGCTCCCGGTAGGGAGCCAGGTTTCCCTCTTTGACCACGGCGGGGGTGGGAACCTCAAAATCCACGTCCCCCAGAAGGGTGGCGTAATTCTCGTAGGCGAAATCATCCTCCGGGCTGGGGAGGGTGGCCGTCAGCCCGATGATCCGGGGCTGGTCCAGGCGGCGGATCAGATAGCGGAGCACCACCGCCCAGTAATCCAGCAGGTGATGGCATTCGTCCAGGACGATGGTCCCAATCCCGTCCGCGACAAGGTCTTCGATCAGGCGCAGGGCGTTGGGATGGAGGAAACGGGCCACGGTTTCCGGATCCGCCCGGAGCAGGCGGCGCTTCAGACGGGGGTAGCGACGGCGGATCTCCTCCCAGTAAGCCTCGGGGTTCCCGGCGCGGAGCTCATCCAGGTAGCGCTGGGCGGCCTCCGGGTCGGACGCCAGGCCCCGGGCGATCAGGTCCTCCGCCCACGCCAGCCGGGAGGCGGATTCCACGAAGGACCGCTCGGGATCCTGAACGGCCAGCCGCTGATAGGTGAAGATGCGCAGGGGCGCTTTTCCCTCCGGGGTGAGGGTGGCCCACTCCTCGAGGCGGGCGTCGTCGGGGAGGAACATCCGGATCCGCTCATACCATTGCATCTGGATGGTGACGGTGGGGGCCAGGATGAGGGCCGGTCTCCGGAAGCGGCCGACGAGCTCCAGGCCGATGATGGTCTTCCCGGAGCCGGGCGGGGCGACGATGTGATACCGCCGGTCATCGCGCGGCGTGTCGATGACCGCCTGGATTTGATTCAGGATCACGCGCTGGTATTTGCGGAAGGGATGGCGGAATCGAAACTGCTCCCATTGAGGCTCCATGGCCATTGTCCCACCGCCTTCAATCTGCAGCCGGGCCTGCGCTCGAACGCCGGATGCCCGCGGGTTCCTCCGCCTCCGCTTGAGTCGCTCAGCCTCCCGGCTCCGGAATTTCTTGGATCGGAGCGGCGCTGGCCTGGATGCTTCGCCAGATCTCCTCCAGGTGGCGGACCAGATCCCCGCGAGGCGGCTCATAGAAGACAAGCACGCCGTCCATGCGCGCCTCCGCGGGCGCAGGGGATCCCGACGGCCGGTCCAGGGAGATCAGAGCGGCCTTGCCGGGGATCACCACGAAGCTGTGCACATCCAGCCGCCACTCTCCCCAGTGCAGGGAGATGAGATCCCGAAGGCCCGGCTCGGATCGCAGCTTCAGCATCTCCCGCAGATGGTCCAGCATAGGGTCGGGAACATACCCGGGAGCCACGCGCCCTTCGCGATGGCGAAAGGCGATGACGCGCCGATACGCCGTCCCCTGGCGGGCTTTGTCCAGAGGGGCCCGGCGATAGGCCTCCCGCTACTGCCGATAGCGCTCGCTTTCGGCCGGCCGCGGCTGGTCCAAAGAAGCCAGCACGCCCTCATAGGTGACGAGGGCCAGGATCTCATCTTCCGGCCCCGCCAGCTGTTCGATCACCTCCCGGGCCTTGCGGAAGGCGGCCCCATCCCGGTTCCGGTCCAGGATCACCTCGACGCCGCGGGCGGCCCCCTCCAGCCGCTCCAGGGCGCCCGGGAGAAGGCCGACTTGCCTGAGTTCCTTCAAGGGGATCAGGGAGGGGTCCACCCACAGGACCTGATCGAACCATTCCCGGAACATCCCCGCGATCTTTTCGTCGCGGATCACGATGCCATGCCGCAGCTCGTAGGTCGGCCTGTCCCCCAGGGCGATGACCACCTCTCGATCGCCGATCAGGATGGCCGGGGCGTCGACCTCCCCCGGATAGCCTTTCAGGGCCGCATTGGGATGTTGGGCCAGCCCGCTCAGATACTTGCGTTCGTCCTCATCCAGGGCGGCGCTGGTGATGCGGCGGAGCTCGACCCGGGCGTCCTCCTGAAGGCGCTTCAGGACGCGCTCCCGATAAGGACCGACGTGGTGGCTTCGCGGAGCCCCCCTTCCGATCGCGTAGACGCGGATCCGCAGGCTTTTTTCCACCACATCCCCCGCCGTCTGATAGAGCGTCCCTTCGTCCTCCAGGATCCAGATCTTCTCTTCCCGCTCGCCCTGCAGCGCGCGGCGCAGGGCTTCGACCGCCTCCTCCTTCAGGTCTCCCCGATCGAAGATGAGGAAGCCGCGGGGGTCCTCCCAGAGGGCCTGGAAATACCGGAAGGCCATCTCGGCGATCTGCGGGTCATCGATGCGCACGCCCGCCGCGTTCCACGCCCGCTGCAGAGGGTCTGGGAAGGCGAAGACCACCCCTATCCCCTTCACTGCTCCCACATCGATGTGGGGGAGGTCGTCCCCGCGGGCGAAGGCCTTCACCAGGAAGGCCTTTCCTTTCCCTTCCTTCGCCAGCATCCCGGGCTCGGATTCCAGAAGACGCTCCAGGGACGACTCGTCCGGCAGGTTGAAGATGTGGCGGACCGGGATCCTTTCCTCGCGGAGGATCTGCATTTTTTCTTGCAAATATCGCTCCCTCTCAGGGAATGCCTCGCCGCCCGGCCAGCGGGGAACCCGCAGGCTGGTGAGGACGATCTCGGTGGCAGCCGGATGCTCCCGGGCCTTCTGCAGCAGCTCCGCCGCCGCCCGGTAGACCGCGCCGCGATCCTTCAGGAAAAAGGCCCGCGGGGCCTTCAGCTGTTCCCAGAGCTCCTCCCGCGCGATCCGCTCCGCAGTGGCGTGAGTCCAAAGGGCCAGAAGCACAAGATAAGTAAGAATCTTGAGAATTTTATCTTCAAAAATGTTAAAAAATATATCTTCTAATGAGAGCGCAATCAGGACAATCAAAACGACTGCAGTAAACGCATAGCGCTCGATCATCTTTTCGGGAGATCCCAGCATCTGCCGCCATTCAGGCTTCTTCGCCATGGCTTCCCTCCTTTTGCTAAGCCCGGAGGGGCTCAGGGCCTTTCCGCCTACGCCGACATCGGAGCCATTCCCGAATCCATCCGAGCCGACGGTTCAGGCGATCTCGGATCTGGGTCCTCCATTCCTCTCCTTCCTTCGTATCCAGCTTCTCCATACCCAGCTCCTGCAGGAGCGCATCTCCCTCTCGCCCGTAGCGGAGGGCTTCCCGCATTCGACACCGGCGGTAGGCGTAGACGGCCATCACCAGATGCCACTCGGCCAGATCCCGCTTCCAGCGCAGGTGGGGACGGATCTCCTCCAGGGTCCGCATCGCCTCTCCATATCGGCCCTCCGCCCGGGCGATGAGGAGCGCCAGATTCCCCCGCAGGATGGCCTCCCACTCCTTCGGATCCCGCAGGCGGTCCCAGTGCTGCTGTAGCAACTCCAGGCCGCGCTCCAGCCACGCGCGGGCGGAGGGATAGTCCAGCTGCCCCAGCCGGTCGTCCATCAGCAGGAAGCCCAGGTCATTGCAGAGGGAGATGGCCTGCTCCGCCTCGACCTCAGAGCGCTCCGGCTCCAGGGCCCGGAAGGCCTGCTCCAGGAGCGGTCGCGCGCTCTCAAGTGGGATCCGTTCAGGAAGTGCCCATACCATCATCTCGGCCTCGATGGCCGCCCGCTGGCTGTCGCTTAAATGCGGCCGGAGCCGCTCCCACCACCGCTCGGCGAATTCCCTCTTCCAGGCCGGACCCCCTCGGGTTATCACATCCCAGGTCAGGCCGTGCAGCAGGTCGCCTCGCTGGCGCTCCAGAACCCATCGGAAAAGCGAGCGCACGGATTCTAGATAGGGCTCCGCCGGGCCTTCGTCCAGAAGGATCGCAGCGTTCCACAAGAATCGGGCCAGCTCCTCCATCCGATCTTCCTCCCGGAGAGCCTGCAGGACCCGGATTAGGTTGGGCCGCTCGGCCTGTAGCAGGAGGATGTTCTGGGGGCGCTGGGCCAGCCGATCCTGATACCAACGAATCCAGCGCCGGCGAAGGTCGGGGGCCTCTGGGTCCTCTTCCAGGGCCCGGCTGGCGCGAGCGTGGATGAGCGGATGGCGAAACCGGAAGCGATCCGCCTTCCGCTCATGCGCGATGAGGGAAACTTCTATCAGCTTGGCCAACCCTGCGTCTTGCCGGTCCTCCGGGAGGCCAGCCGCGGCCCCCAGGGCTTCCCGAAGCGCGCCGGCCTCGGGATCAAACAGGGCCAGGGCGCGGAACAGTCGATAAGCGTCCTCGTCCTCTCGACGCAGCGCCTCCACCGAGCCCTCGACCACGTATTCGGCCAGCCTTCCTTGCCCTTCCCGGAGCTGTCTCAGGAGCGTGTCCATCGAGATGCCGCGCTTCAACTGAGCGACACCGATCACGATCGCCAGAGGCAACCCCTGAGTAGCCTGAGCGAGCTGTTCGATCTCCTCGGGCCTTAGCTCAACCTCCTTCTCCTTCGCCTCCCGAAGGATCAGCCGGCGCGCGGATTGAAGATCCAGGGCCTCCAGATCCCGGGAGGGCCAGGTATTCACGGAGCGGCGGGAAGTGATCAGGACCCGGCTGGGGGAAGGAACCTGTCGGATGAAGTCCAGGACCTCAGGATCCATCTCCTCCAGGCCATCCAGAATGAGCAGGGTGCGCCGCCGCCCCAGCGTTGCCAGAACGGATCGCTCACGCTCGGAAGGATGCTGGCGCATCAGATCCAAATCCCCCAGCGTGCGCGCGATCTCGGCGGTGATGTCCGAAAGCTGCTTCAGAGGACGCTGGGGACGTATTCCACGCGGGGTCATGATCATGGCCCGGCCGGGGATGTAGACGATGGCGTCAAAGAATCCCAACGGAGGGCGGCGGAATCGATCCCGCCAGCGCTCCATCCGAGATTCGGCGCGACGTTTGTGCTCGTGGGCGATGGCCAAGGCCAGATAGGTTTTGCCCACGCCCCCGGGGCCCACCAGCGCGCACACCGTGGAAGGGGAGGAGGGGGATAGCCGCTCGCGCAGCCATCGTAGTTCTCTATCCCGACCGATGGGGCGCGGCGCCTCGCCGGGCAGATTGTGATCCACCGGACGGGGCGGAGCAAGGGTCCGGCTTAACAAGCCGGAAATCAAGATCTTCGCAAGCTCCAGGGCGATCTCCCATACGGTTTGCTGCGAGAGGCGATCAGGGCTCAACATGGGGGCCCTCCCTGTATCCGGAGGGAAATCTTCGCTTGCTTAGCCCCAATTATAGACACATCCTTCTCGCACCCTCACCGATCTTCCTGCGGGGGTGGGGTGGGCAGGGGGGTGAGGGGGAGGCTGTAGGCGGCCTCCAGGATCTGGCGGGCGATGGGGGCAGCGACGGCGGAGCCCTGGCCGCCGTTTTCGACGATCACCACGACCACCCGCTCCGGCCGATCCGCGGGGGCATAGCATGCGAACCACGCATGCGGCGGCCGCCCCGGAGCCGTCTCCGCCGTCCCCGTCTTGCCCGCCACCGCAAAGGGCATCCCCCGGAAGACCCAGGTGGCCGTCCCCCGGGGATGGGTGGTCACGCCCACCAGACCCTCCCGGATGACCGCCAGGGCCTCCTCGGGAACGGGGAGACGCCCCTGGATCTCCGGGGGGAAGGTCTCCTCGGGGACCCCGGGGGCGGGGCCGATGCGCTGCACCAGCCGGGGCCGGTAGAGGATCCCCCCGTTGGCGACTGCCGCCAGCATCCGGGCGATCTGCAATGGGGTCACCAGGAGATCGCTCTGCCCAATGGACATGTTCACCGCGTCCCCTACCGACCAGGGTCGACCCCCTTGTTGCGCCCGCCACGCCGCGTCCGGCACCAGCCCGGCCTCCTCCGGCACCCCCCGGATCCCGGTGGGAGCGCCCAGCCCGAAGGCCCGGGCCATCCGCGGGAGGAGATCCGGATCCTGCTGATGGAGGGCGAACCCAAGTTGATAGAAGGCCACGTTGCAGGAGACGGTGAGGGCGGTGGGAAGATCCACCATGCCGTGGCCGGTCCGCAGCCAGCACCACTTCCGATAACCCGGCCCCAGGCCATCCCAGTAGCCCGGATCCTGAAAGGTGCTGCGGGCGGTGAACCCGTGGGTCAGGGCAGCGGCCATCACCACGATCTTAAAGATCGAGCCGGGGGGATACAGGCCCTGGGTGGCCCGGTTCAGGAAAGCCCCCGGTGGGGGCGGCGGCGGGTTCGGCCCGAACAGGGCGTTGGGATCAAAGGCCGGCCGGCTGACCATGGCCAGGATGTCCCCATTGCGCGGATCCATCACCACCACCGCTCCCGTCCGATCCCCGAAGATCTCCTCCACCCGAGCCTGGAGCTCCCGATCCAGGGTGGTGGTGATGGGGCGGCCCGGCGTGAAAGGCCGCTCGGCGAGCAGCCGCGAGGGACCGTCCTCCGGGCGGGAGGGCTGGATCCACAGGCGGCCGCCGTGGGTCCCGGCCAGGTAAGGCTCCCCCCATGCCTCTAAGCCCATCCGCCCCACCCACTCGTCGCCCCGATAGCCCCGGCGCCGCCACGCGTCCAATTCCTCGGCCGGGATCTTGCCCACGATCCCTACCGTCTGCGCCGCCACGCCCGCGTAGATCCGTCCGCTGCGGGAGCGCAGGACCACGCCGGGGGTGGCCTCCAGGTCGGTCAGGAACGGCGCCACCCGATCGGCGGGGAGGGCGAGGACCGGCATATACCAGTCCGGCCGCCCGCCGGCGTAACGCGCCCGGATGGTGGCCGGCGGGAGCCCGGTGGCCTGGGTCAGGCGCGCGAGCAGTTGCCCCTCGTCGGCGATCTGCCCCGGCACCACGCCGATCTCCACCCATTCCCCCTGGACGGCCAGGCCGCGTCCTTCGCGGTCGTAGAGGTTGGCCCGCTCGGGGATCACGTATTCCACCTGCAGCCGTTCGCCCTCCCGAAGCTCCGGCCAGAGGAGGGCATCCCGCCAGACCACCCGCCAGCCGCCGGCGGTCCAGCGCAGCTCCAGCGTGCCCTCCGCCTCCCGCTCCCCGAACAGGGCGGTCTTCCAGCGGATGCGGTAGCGGGCCCGGGCGCTCTCTCCCTCTTCGATCAGGCTCAACGGCTGGATCTCGATGGCCTGCACCCCGGCGGCGTTGAGGGTCTCCCGCCAGCGCGCCTGGAGGTCCTCCCGGGGCATGGCCGCCTGGGAGGCAGGGGTGAGCAGCGCCCAGAGTTCGTCGATCGCTTCCCGCGTAAGGGCCTCCAGCGCCGCCGTCGCCGTCCCGGCCGGGGAAGGCCGGGGCGTGGGGGTCGGCGGCGCCGGGGTCGGCGTGGGAGGGGGAGGCGAAAGAACCCGGCACGCGCTCAGCCACCCTCCCGCCGCGGCCGGAAGCGCCCGCAACAGGAAGGTCCGACGGGTCCATCCCTTCCTCATCCTGCCTCCTTCTGCAGGGTCGAGAGGGGAAGGCCCGGAGGCTGCCGCAACCGTTCTGGGGAAACGTCCGGGAGCCCTGCCCGCCGGCCGAGGGCCCGGATCGCCCGCCACAGGCCCTGGCGGGTAAGGGGATCCCCCCGGCGGTTGAGGAGCAGGGCCCGGTTCTCCGGGTCCCGAACCAGACGAGGGCGTCCCGTCTGGAGATACCGGATCAGGGACTCCCGAACCGGCGCCGGGAGCGTGTAGATGCGCCAGCCGGCGCGGGTCTGGATCCGCAGGCGCTCCCCCTCTGGATCGATGTCCTCCAGGGTGAGGGCAACGGCCTGGCCGGCCCGCAACCCCAGTTTGCCGATGAGATGCAGGATCAGGCGGTCTCGTAGCCCCAGGGGGGTCTCCGGAAGGGACCGGGCGAAGTCCATCAGGCGCTGGCGCTGATCCGGGGGAAGGGGGAGCCGGGAGCCCCGGGTGGGGAGGCGCCAGCTCAGCGCGAGGGCCGGGTTCTCTGCGATGGCTCCTTCCTGCGCCAGGAAGCGGAAGAAGGCCCGCAGGACAGCCAGCCGCTGATTCCATGTGCGGACCGATCCGCCGCGCTGGAGCACGTTTTCATCCAGGAAGCGTTGCAACGCCGGGGCGTCCACCTCAGCCCAGCGGCGGAAGCCCCGGGCCTCCAGGAAACGGACGAGCCGGAAGAGGACGTGTCGATAAGAGCGGAGGGTGGAAGGGGCAGTTCCCTCCGCGGCGATCCGGGCGTCCAGGAAGCGGAGGACCCAGATCCCGAGGGCTTCTGATGGAGCATCCGTTCGGGCGTTCATCCCGAGCGCGCACCTCCGATCCACAGGCGCTGGGCAAAATTGTAGGACAACTGCGAGCAGTTGTCCTGCAAGGCGGCCAGGCCCGACAAAATCGGGACACACCCTTCCCCTTGGGCGGCGTGCGGGAAGGGAAGGGGACGGGCTCAGGCGGGACGCCGATGCGTTCCCCACCCCGGGCCCTGGGGGCGATCGGGAGGTTCCACCCCGAGGTCCTGGGCCTGCCCGCCCTCCTCGCGAGGGCCGATGAGCGGCATCAGCTGGAGCAGGGCTTCCTCGTCATACTGGCGGTTGCCGCACACATCGCAGATATAGGCGGGCATGTTCGGGATGACGATGAAGAAGTCCCCGTGGTAGCCGGCGTAGGTGATCCGGCGCGGCCGCATATAGCCGATCCGGCAGTTCGGGCAGGGCCACATCGAAACCTCCTGGTTGAATCCCTTCGACGCCCAGGCCGAGGTGTCGCTCAGCCGGCGCGGAGCGGCAGGGCTTCCAGGATGGCGACGGTGGCGCTGGTCCCCAATCGGGTGGCGCCAGCCTCGATCAGGGCGATGGCCTGTTCCGCCGTGCGGATGCCGCCGGAGGCCTTCACCCCGATTGTGGGGCCTACCGCCTGGCGCAGAAGCGCGACGTCCTCCACCGTCGCCCCGCCCGGCCCGAAGCCGGTGGAGGTCTTCACGAAATCCGCCCCGGCCTCGACGGCCAGGCGGGCGGCCCGGATTTTCTCCTCCGGGCGGAGCAGGGCGGTCTCCAGGATCACCTTGCAGACGGCTCCCGCGGCGTGGGCCACCGCGATGATCGCCTGCAGATCCGCCCGCACCGCCTCGATCGCCCCGGCCCGGAACAGGCCGATGGGGAGCACGATGTCGAGCTCCTGAGCGCCCTGGGCCAGGGCCAGGCTGGCCTCGGCCACCCGCACCGCCGTGAGGCTCGCCCCCAGGGGGAACCCCACCACCGTGGCCACCTTCACCGGGGTTCCGGCCAGCCGTTCGGCCGCGCGGGCGACATAGATGGGGTTCACACACACCGCCGCGCAGCCGTAACGCACGGCCTCCTCACACACCCGGTCGATGTCCGCCGGGGTGGCCTCCGGGCGGAGCAACGTATGATCGATCCGCGCGGCCAGCGCCTCCCGAGTCCACATCGTCAAGGATCCGATCGCCTCATGAATGGCCTGCGCATGGATGGATCGCTTCCTGTTCGAGACGGGAAGGGTCGCGGCGAAAGCCGCCCCTACTTTTGGATGGCAGGATGTATGCCGAAATGAATTTCGGCTGGCGTTGTGGGCCGCGGCCGGCGCGGCCCCTGGGGTGGCACCGGGTCCTTAGGGCACCTCCCTCCCAAAGGGATTCCGGATCAGGCCCCAGCGGGAGGGCGGCCAGTAGATCAACCATGCCTTCCCAATGATGGCCGAGCGGGGGAGGGTCCCCCAGTTGTGGGAGTCGTTGGACGCGTTGCGGTTGTCGCCCAGGACGAAATATTCCCCAGGCCCCAGAGTCACCGGCCCATAGGTATATCCCATCGGGCCGCGGATGTAAGGCTCCTCCAGGGGATGGCCGTTGATGAAGACCTTGCCGTCCCGGATGGCGATGGTCTCCCCCGGCAGCCCGATCACCCGCTTGATGAAATCGCGGGAGGGATCGTGAGGGAAACGGAAGACCACGACGTCCCCCCGCTGGGGGGAACCGAACCAGTAACTGACCTTGCTGATCAGCACGTATTCCCCATCGTGCAGGGTGGGCTCCATGCTGGAGCCTTCGATGCGGAAGCGGGCAGTGGCTGTGTTGACCAGAGCCATCGCCACCAGCACGATCAGGGCGGTCTCGATCAGCTCCCGCAGGAAGGCGATCAGCGGGTGCGAGCCCCGCTCCGCCCGCTCCAGGATCGGTTCTGTGGATTCCAGCGCCACCGATGTGCGCGGCTCCTCCATACTCTCTTCCTCCGGAACCGGATTATACGCCGCCTTCCCCGGGGGGTCCAGTTCATCGCCTGCGGATCGAGCGGCGAGCCGGAGCGCGGACGCATGCCAGGAGCTGCCGGCTTTCCTCGAGGAGTCCGTGAAAGCCGCAGAGCCGATGGGAGGCCTTTCAAGGCCGCCCACCGAGGTCCTCTCCGCGTCGAATTCGCCCGGCTCGGGTTTGGGCGCATGTCGCGGCGTCCGGATAATGGGAGGGAGGAGCTGCGAGGCGGATGATCCGGTGGAGCGAGGCGGATGACCTTCCCGGAGCGGTTCGTCCGGCGGATGCAGGGGTGGTTGGGGCCGGAGGCGGAGCCCTTCCTTCAGGCTCTGAGCGGGCCCTACCGCACCGGCCTGCGGGTCAACACCCTCAAGATCGACCCGGAGGCCTTCCGGTCCCGCTCCCCGTTTCCGCTTTCCCCGGTCCCCTGGTGCCCGGAGGGCTTCGTCCTGGAGGACCTCGAAGCCCGGCCGGGCCTGCATCCGTATCACGCCGCCGGCCTGTATTACCTGCAGGACCCTTCGGCGATGGCGGCGGCCATCCTGCTGGACCCCCAGCCGGGGGAGTGGGTGCTGGATCTGGCCGCAGCGCCCGGCGGAAAGACCACCCACATCGCCGCACGGATGCGCAACACCGGGGTTCTCGTGGCGAACGAGATCCAGCCCCGGCGGGCCTCGGTGCTGGCCCTGAATGTGGAACGCATGGGGGTAACCTGCGCGCTGCTGACCAACGAGACCCCGCAGCGCCTGGCCCGGCGCTGGGAGGGGTTGTTCGACCGCGTGCTGGTGGACGCGCCGTGCTCCGGGGAGGGGATGTTCGCCCGGGACCCCGAGGCCATCCGGGCCTGGAGCGTGGAGCGGGTGCGTCGCTCCGCCGGGTTGCAGAAGGCCATCCTCACGGAGGCCGCCCGGATGGTGCGGCCGGGAGGCTGGCTTCTGTATGCCACCTGCACCTTCGCCCCGGAGGAGAACGAGGGGGTGGTGGACGCCTTCCTGCGCGCCCATCCGGAGTTCGACCTGGTGGATCCCCCCCGCCATCCGGCCTTCGACCGGGGACGCCCGGAATGGATCGAGGGGGGAGATCCCCGTCTGGTCCGCGCCGTGCGGCTGTGGCCACACCGGGGGCCGGGGCACGGGCACTTCTACGCGCTCTTCCGGCGGAGGGGGGAGGAGCGGCCCCATCGTCCGGGACCGGAGAGCGATCTGCCGGGCCGGGTTCGGCGGGCTCTGGAAGCTTTCTGGGAGAAAACCCTGGAGGCGCCCCTGCCGGAGGACGGTTTGATCCTGCGAGGGGATCACGTCTATCGGACGCCGATGGCGCCGGCGTTGTGGCGGGGGTTGCGGGTGCTGCGGCCGGGATGGTGGCTGGGCCGGGCGCGCGACGATCGCTTTGAGCCGGACCACGCCCTGGCGATGGCCCTGGATCCACGGCGGGTGCGTCAGGTGCTGGAGCTCTCGCTGGACGATCCCCGGGTGGCTGCGTATCTGCAAGGGCATCCCCTGGAGGGGCCGTGGGAGGAGGGATGGACCCTCATCGCTCTGGAGGGCTTCCCGCTGGGCTGGGCCCGGGCCGAGCGCGGTCGGCTCAAAAACCTCTACCCTCGCCACCTGCGGGCCATTGGATGGTGGGAAGCGTAAGCGGACGCCTGGGTCGGATCACCCGTTCGGGCCCTGGCCCTGGAGGAGACCGGTTTCACCGGACTTCCTCTACGGTGATCCCCATGGCTTCCAGCCAGGCCTTCAGGGCAGAGGCGTGATCGGCCCGCACCATCAGGGTGTGGGCGTCCAGGGGACGGACCCAGGGGGAAAGGGCAGGCTCCCGGCACAGCGCCTCCAGGATCTCCGGCCGATCCATCCGCAACAGGATCACCGGCTCCCAGCGCGCCCGCGGCGGATGCTCGCTCCAGGTCAGCAGCCGGGCCAGCAGCCCCGCCGGCAGCGGACCCCGATGCACCTGTTGCAACCGTTGCAGGATCTCCGAAAGGCTTAACCCGGCCTCCCGACCTGCCTGCAGCGACGCCTCCGTGATCCGGAATCCCTCCGGGGTGCGTTCGGTGAACGGCTCCAGCAATCGCTCCACCCCCGGATGGGGGAAGGGCCCGGTCCAGCGCAAGATCCCGGAATCCTCCGCCACCACCTGATTGCGCAGATCCTCCGATCGGAACCCGCTCATCCACGGCCGGATCCCCCGCGCCCGCCAGCGGGCCGCCAGCGCCTCGGCCCGCTCCCCGGTCCAGCCCAGGCCCTCCCCCAGGGGTCGGAGGGACGGATCCGCCGGGAGCCCGTCTTCCCCGCTCCGGACCAGGGTCACCCGCCGGTAGATTCGCACCCGATTGAACCGCCGGTGCCAATCCTCCAGGGAGCGTCGCACGTTCGGCGGAAGAGGCTCGCCGCTGATCCCCTCCAGGAAGCGGATGACGCGCGGGATGTCCCAGCCCTGGGAGAGCCCTCGATACAGGGCCTCGCGGGTGATCTGATAGATGGAGATCGGCTCCCCCGGCGTCGGCTCCGTGAAGGCCTCCAGGGCGGTGCGAACCGCCTCCGAGATCGGCTCGAAAGCCAGGATCCAGAAATCGGGCTGGACGACAAGGCGCCCACCCTCCTCCGGCAGCGCCACCGGTTCCCCCACCCCCAGCATCCAGGCTCCGAAGGCGGTCAGCCGCGCCATCGTCCAGCGCCCGCCTCGATCCCCTCGGTCCAGAACGCCGAGCCAGTGCAGCGGCCAGAGGGTTTCCTCCATCAGCCAGGCTTTCCAGCGAGCGGCCCGCTCCTGACCGGCCGGGGAGAGGGGGTCCGGCGCGCGCGCGGCTGGCTCCCGCAGGGCGGCCGCCACCAGGGCGGGCAGGGGGATCCACGCCCCGGCCTCATGCCCACGCAGCCCCTGCTCGAGGCGCGCCCTCAAAAGCTCCGGGGAGAGATGCTCCCCTTCCTCTCCCTCGGAGATCCCGGCGCCCTTCCAGGCGTGGAAGGCGGCGGCCGCGCGATCGGTCGCCTCCTGCTCCCAGAAGGGGTGCAGGGTCTCCAGGATCAGGGTCGCCCCATGGGTCCGAAGCACGCCCATGCGTTCCAGCAGGCGCCGGAGGAAGGTGATGTACGCGAGGTCGCGCGGGGAGCCGGCGAGGCCCAGCCAGCGCTGGAGGGCGCGAACCCACCGCGCCGGCAACCGTCCATCCCGGGTCAGGGCGATCCCGGAGGAGCGGCGGAGGAACCGGGCCATCCGCCCGAGGTCCCGCGCCAGCCGTTGGGGAGAGGCCGGATACACGCGATCCGGTGGAAGAGACGGAAGCACCGGGAGGGCAGCGGCCACCTCGTCCGGCAGGACCGCTTCTCCCTGGGGCCGGAGGGAGCGCACGCGCAATCCCCCGCGATGCCAGTAAATCAGACCCAGGGCCGCCAGATGGACGGCCAGCTCCTCGAAGGGGATCGCTGGGGTGTCCTCCGCCGTCGCCTCATATAAAATCGAAAGGACAAGAGCGGGCATCGATCCGCCCGCCTGCTGCAGGCCCTCCACCAGCCAGCGGCCCTCTGCCGGCAGGCCCGTCCAGAGGGCCGCCAGCCGGTCCCGATCGCTCAGGCGGGCAAGGGTCTGCTCCTCAGCGCCCGATCCCTCCTCCGCCGGCCATCCCTGCTGGCGGAGGATGTGGGCGACCAGGGAGGGATCATAGTGCGCGACCAGCTCGTTCAACCGCATCGCCGTTCCGCAGCTCATCGTCGTTTATTTCACCCGCCTGGGGTGAAACAAACGACCGGCTGCTTCCTGCTTCATCGACCCATGGCTCGTAGGCCGACCCTCACGGGCCGTTCCGCCGCCAGAGGGATCTCCACAGGCGTGACTTCCCGGGGAACTCCCGGTAGGGCCGTTGAGGGTGGCCAGCCCGTTCGAGTCGGATTGGGGCTTCAGACTGTGCGGCTTGGTTTTCGCCGCTCCCAGGCCGCCCACCGCCTCCTGCCGCTGAAGCAAATGGTAACAAAGATGGCAACTGATGTCAACCTCCCTTCCCACCCCTCCGAGGCCTCCCCGGAGGACCCCCGGGGGAGATGACCAAAGTCCGGCTAAGGATTTTAACCATAGCGGTATCATAGGAGGGCAGACGGCGATGGCGCCTGGGATCCCGGATCCGGGGAAGAGAGGGATGGAGACGCAGAAGCTGGACCCGACGCAGATGCCCACCTTGCTGAAGCCGGGGGAGGTGCTCCAGGGGCGATATCGGATCGAGCGGGTGCTCGGCGCGGGGGGGATGAGCACCGTGTATCTGGCCCTGGACCTCCGGTTCCCCTCGGTGCGTCGGTTGTGCGCGCTGAAGGAGATGATCAGCCATATCCCAGACCCCCGGATGCGGGCGCTGGCCCAGCAGAGCTTCGAGCGCGAGGCGGCGATGCTGGCCACCCTCAGCCATCCCGCCATCCCCAAGATTTACGACTACTTCACAGAGGGCGAGCGCCACTACCTCGTCATGGAGTATATCCCTGGGGAGGACCTGGAGACACGGTTGCGGCGCACCGAGGGGATGCTGCCCGTGGAGGAGGTGGTGAGCTGGGCGGTGCAGATCTGCGATGTGCTGCACTATCTTCACTCTCAGCAGCCGCCGATCATCTTCCGGGATCTCAAGCCCTCGAACATCATGGTCGACCCTTACGGGCGGGTGTTCCTGGTGGACTTCGGGATCGCCAAGGTGTTCCAGGCCGGCCAGCGGGGGACGATGATCGGCACCGAAGGCTACAGCCCCCCGGAGCAGTATCGCGGGATCGCAGATCCACGCACGGATATCTATGCCCTGGGGGCTACGCTCCATCACCTGCTGACGCGGCAGGACCCGCGCCTGGAGCCCCCCTTCTCCTTTCACGAACGGCCCATCCGTCGGGTCAACCCGGCGGTCCCCGAGGCCCTGGCCCAGGTGATCATGCGCGCCCTGGAATATGACCCGGACCGGCGCTTCCAGTCGGCGATGGAGATGAAACAGGCCCTTCTTGCGGCCATGGGGATGCCGGCGGCCTCGCGCTCCCCGGCCATCCCCTCGGTCCGGGCTTCCTCCACCCCTTACCGGGTGAAATGGATCTTCGCCTGCGAGGATGAGATCCGCTCCCGCCCGGTGGCCGCGGAAGGAATGCTCTTCGTTACCTCCTACGACCACAACGTCTACGCCCTCTCGGCGGAGGATGGGAAGCTCCGCTGGAAATTCGCCGCGGAGGGCGGCATCGGCGGGGCGGTGGCGGTGGCCGGGGACCGGCTGGTGGTGGGCTCGCTGGACCGCCGGCTCTACGCCCTGCGGATCCGGGACGGTCAGTTGCTGTGGACCATGGAGGCGGGCGGGCCGATCTACACCACCCCTCGTATCGTCGCCGGGGTGGTCTTCTTCGGCGCCGATGATGGCTTCTTCTACGCCGTCGACCTGGAGACCGGCCGCGTCCTCTGGCGGGTGGATCTCGCCGCGCCCATCCGCTCCTCCGCCGGCTTCTACGGGGAGACCCTGGTGGTGGGGGTCGAGGACGGCGGCGTCTACGCCCTGGACATGCGGGGGAACATCCGCTGGCAGTTCACCGCCCGCAGGGGGGTCACCGCCTCGCCGTGGATCGACGCCGAGCTGGCTGTGGTGGGTTCCTGGGACTGGCATGTCTACGCTCTGGACGCGCGCACCGGATGGGCCATCTGGCGGTTCCGCACCGGCCGGCCGGTCCTCTCCTCCCCGGTGGCGGCCGAGGGGGTGATCTATGTGGGCTCCGCCGATGGCTTTCTCTACGCGCTGAACGCGCGGACCGGCAACCCGAACTGGCGGTTCCAGACCGGCGGACAGGTCAACGCGCCTCCCCTCCTGCTTGAGGGACAGGTCCTGGTGGGGTCCACAGACGGCCGCCTTTACGCGGTGGACGCCCGCACCGGCAACGCCCTCTGGTCCTTCCAGACGGAGGGTCCCATCGTTTCCGCCCCTGAGTGGTGGGAGGGGACGCTATATGTGACCTCGATGGACCATCGGGTTTACGCCTTGAGCCCGGTGGGAGCGTAAAGCGGGATCCGATGCGATTCGTGAGGGTTCGGACTGCAGGGGCGGTCTTCGCCGCGACCCTGTGAGATCGAAGAGGGAGGTTCGGGGCTGAAGCCCCTCCTTGAAAAATCATGGGCCCGTCCGATCCCGGATCGGGCCTCGGGGGGAGGAAAGGGATGAAATGGCTGCGACGGCTGTTCGGGAAGCGCAGGATGGAGAAAGAACCCTCCGCGCCGGAAGTGGCGGAGCCGCCGGCGGCGGCCGCCCCAGCCTCCGGAGTGCCGGCGGAGGCGGCCCCACCCTCGCCGGAGCCGTCTGGAGCAACCATGCCCCTTCCCCCTATGCCCCCTCGCTCCGCCGTCGGGCTGCGCTTCGGCTGGGCCACCGACCCCGGCCTGATCCGGGCCCGCAACGAAGACGCGCTCCTGATCCTGCACACCGTTTACGAGGGGTCCGGGAGCCTGCTGCCGGTCGGGCTCTTCCTGGTGGCTGATGGGATGGGCGGCCATCGGGGGGGCGAGCAGGCCAGCGATCTCGCCGTCCGGGAGATCGCCCGTTACCTGGCCAGCCATCTCTTCATCCCGCACCTCGCCCGTCGCGTCCCGGACCATCCGATCAAGGAGCTGTTGGAGGAAGCGGTCCGCGCGGCCAACGCCCAGATCCTCCAGGCGGTCCCCGGGGGCGGAACCACTGTGGTCGGCGCCCTGATCATCGGGGACAGCGTTCACCTCATCCACGTAGGGGATAGCCGGGCCTATCTGGTCTGGCCGGACCGCCTGGAGCAGCTGACCGAAGATCATTCCCTGGTGCAGCGGATGATCTCCCTTCAGGGCATCCGCGCGGAGGAGGCAGCCGGGATCCCCCGTAACCTCCTGTATCAGGCCCTGGGGCATCCCAGCCGGCTGAGCCCGGGTTACCGTCGGATCTCCCTTCCCCCGGATGCCTGGCTCATGCTGTGTACCGACGGGCTGTGGGGGGAGGTCCCCGAGGAGCAGATCCTTCAGACGATCTGGGAGAGCGCCTCTCCGCAGGAGGCATGCGATCGTCTGGTTCAGCAGGCCCGGGCGGCCGGAGGCCATGACAACATCTCGGTGATCCTGGTCGGGCGATGAGCAGCCACGAGGAGTTCCTGGATTACTACGCCATCCTGGGCGTTCCGCCCACGGCCAGCCCGGAGGAGATCAAGCAGGCTTTCCGGGCACTGGCGCGCCGGGTCCATCCCGATGTGATGCCCGGGGCGGGGACCTCCTTGCTGTTCCGGCTGGTCCACGAGGCCTATGAGGTCCTCTCCGATCCCGAGCGGCGGGCGGCGTATGATCGGCAGCGGCAGGCACGGTGGAGCGACCCGGGCTTCGCCCTGCGGGGGCAGCTGCTCCTCAGCCGGCCCCGGTTGCCGGCCCTGTCGACCTCCCAGATCCTTTACGCTCTGCTCACCATCGAGATGCCCCCGGAGGCCCAACCCTCGCGCCGGCCGGTGGATCTGGCCCTGGTGATAGATCGAAGCAATTCCATGCGGGGGCCGCGTCTGGAACAGGCGAAGGCCGCTGCCCTGGAGCTGGCCGCCCATCTGCAGCCCGGGGATCGACTGACGGTAGTGGCTTTCCACAACCGGGCGGAGGTCGTCTGGCCGTTGAGCCCGGCGGAGGAACGCCATCGGCTGCATAGTCGGCTGGCCACCCTGGAGGCCGGCGGGGGCACCGAGATCTATCGGGGGCTCCTTTTGGGGTTCCAGGAGCTCTTCCGCGCCCGGCGGGCAGGCGCTTCGGCCCATCTGATCCTGCTTACCGACGGCCGAACCTACGGAGACGAGGATGGCTGCCGGGAGCTCGCGGAGCAGGCCCGTCAGGTGGGCATCGGGATCAGCGCGTTCGGAATCGGCGAGGACTGGAACGACGAGCTGCTGGACGAGATCGCTGCCCGCAGCGGTGGGATCTCCGGTTACATCACCTCGCCGGAGGAGATCCGCCAGCGTTTCCTGGAGCACCTGCGGCTGCTGGAGGAGCTCGGCGCGGAGGATCTCCATCTGATCGTGGAACCGGCCGAGGGCGTCCAGCTCACCGGGCTGTATCAGATCCGCCCGGAGCTGCGGGTTCCACCGCGGGAGGACACCGGCTGGTATCTGGGCTCGCTGCACCTCTCCCGGCCGATCCAGGTGCTCCTGGAGTTCGCCCTGCCTCCCCTGGAGCCCGGCTGGCGGGAGCTCGCCCACCTGGACCTGCGGGGACAGGTCCCGGGGAACCCGTCTCGCCCAATCCGGGCGCAGTGGATGGTGCAGGCGCCGGTTCTCCCGGAGGAGCCGTTGACGGTGGAGCCCCCTGGTCCGCTATGGGAGGCCCTGGCCCGGGTGGTGATCTACCGCCTGCAGGAGCAGGCCTGGGCGGCCGTGCGGGCTGGGAGATGGGAGGAAGGCGCCCGTCGGCTCCAGCAGGTGGGAACCCGCCTCCTGGAGCTGGGAGCGACGGATCTGGCCCGGGAGGCGCTGGAGGCCGCCACCTGCCTGTTGCAGGGTCAGGCGGTTCCCAGAGGCCAGCAGCTCGCCTTAAAATACAAAACGCGGATGCTGATGCTTCCGCCCCCTGATTCGGGAGGACCCTCATGATCGAGTGTCCGTTGTGCGGGCGCAAATATCCGGTCGGGGCCCTGTTCTGCCCGGAGTGCGGCGTGTATCTGCTCACGGGCGGCCCCCTGCGCACGGAACCGCTTCCGGAGGGAGTTCCTTCTCCCATCGGAACAGCCTCCGGGCGCGCCGCGGAGGCTCCCACCGCGCCGCAGAGCTTGGTGCTGCAGGTGCTCACCTCCGGCCGCCGGATTGTGATCCGCCCGGATCAGGAGGTGCTCCTGGGGCGGCTGGACGTGGGCCGCGGCATCTTCCCCCAGGTGGACCTCACGTCCGACGGGGGTCTGGAAGGCGGGGTGTCCCGCCGCCACGCCCGGGTGTTCTACCAGGACGGCCGGTTCTACATCGAGGATCTGGGCAGCACCAACGGGACGTATCTCAACGGGACGCGTCTGGCGCCTTACTCCCCGCAGGCCCTGGGGGAGGGCGACGAGATCCGGCTGGGTCAGATCCCGATTCGGGTGGCGCTGGCGTAAGGAGGATCTCCCATATGGCCTACACGGTCCTCATCCATCTGATCAATGCGGATCCGCTCCTGGCGGAAGTGGAACGGCTGCCCGAGCCTCAGGATCAGGTGCTGATCTGCAGCAACGTCCGCCTCCGCGATGGGAAGGAGGTGCATTACATTGACCCGGAGGCGGTGCAGGTGATCATCCCCTGGCATCGGATCTCCTTCGTGGAGGTCCTGAGCGCCCGCGAGGAGGCCGAGATCATCAGCTTCGTGCGGGAACGGTGAAGATGGTTCAGACGCCGGTTCGGCCGGAAGCGCGGGAGCGTCGACGGATCCTCATCGTGGACGATGAGGCGCGGGTGCGGCAGTTCGTCCGGATGAACCTGGAGCTGGAGGGCTTTGAGGTCTTCGAGGCCTCCAACGGCCTGGAGGCCCTGGAGAAGGTCAAAGAGTTGCTGCCGGATCTGGTGATCCTGGACGTGATGATGCCGGAGCTGGACGGCTTCGAGACCCTGGCCATGATCCGGGAGGTGAGCTCGGTCCCGGTGATTATGCTCACGGTGCGGGCGGATGAAGCGGACAAGGTCCGGGGGCTGGAGCTGGGGGCGGACGATTATGTGACCAAGCCCTTCTCGCCTCGGGAGCTGATCAGCCGCATCAAGGCTGTCCTGCGCCGGGTGGATACCCCGGCCACGGCGGGTGGGGCGGTGCAGATTGATGATTACCTGACCATCGACTTCAACCGGCGGGTGGTGATCGCCGGGGGCAAAGAGATCAAGCTGCGGCCTACGGAGTGGCGGCTGCTGTATCATCTGGTGAACAACGCGGGGCGGACCCTCAGTCACGAAAGCCTGCTGGCCAAGGTGTGGGGCTACGAATACCGGGACGAGACCCATTACCTGCGGCTCTACATCAATTACCTCCGTCAGAAGATCGAGCCGGACCCCTCCCGCCCGCGTTACATTCTCACCGAACGGGGGGTGGGTTACCGGTTCGTGGACTTCCGGGGCGGGGAGCTGGAGCGGCTGAAGCGCCAGGCGGCGGACGCCTCTTCCTGAGCCCAAAGGCCCTGATCCCCTCGTTCCCCAAAATCCTCCCGAGATGATATAATTGAAAACGCAGGCATCGGGGCGTGGCGCAGCCAGGTTAGCGCACCACGTTTGGGACGTGGGGGTCGTCGGTTCGAATCCGACCGCCCCGACTCGGGCGGGCGTAGCTCAGTCCGGTAGAGCGCCTCCCTTCCAAGGAGGATGTCGCGGGTTCGAATCCCGTCGCCCGCTCCTCTTCAATGAGGGATAGGGTGGGCCCGTAGCTCAACGGCAGAGCAGCCGGCTCATAACCGGTCGGTTGCAGGTTCGAATCCTGCCGGGCCCACAAGGGGGAGGGTGCCCGCCGTCGGAGCGCGGAAAGGGGGTGAGCACGGCGCCGTGGAGGGGGGCAGGCCCCCCGGGTTGGGCTCCCCCGCTTCATTCCATCTCGGGGAGGAGGCGATGGCGAACGATCGTCCCTGGTATCGGTTTTATGATCCCCGCACTCCGAGGTCCCTGGAGTATCCCCCGATCCCCTTTTTCCGCTTCCTGGAGGATACTGCGCGGCGTTTCCCGGATCGCCCCGCCCTGATCTTCAAGCCCGCCCATCAGGGGTTCGCCGGGAGCGTCATGACTTACCGGGAGCTCAACGAGCTCTCGGACCGCCTGGCCGCGGCCCTCTACCATGAGCTGGGGGTGCGCAAAGGGGATCGGGTGGCTTTGATCATGCCGAACATCCCTCAGTTCGTCATCTCCTACTTCGCCGTTCAGAAGATCGGCGGCATCGTGGTGGCCACCAACCCCATCTACACGCCCCGCGAGCTGGAATACCAGCTCGCCGACTCCGGCGCCACGGCGGCCATCGTCCTCAGCCGGATCTACGAGCGGGTGAAATCCGTCCAGCCCAACACCGCGGTGCGCCGCGTGGTGGCCGTCCACATCAAGGAATACATGAGCCCTCTCCTGAAGATCCTCTACACCCTGGCCCGGGAGCGCAAAGAGGGCGACCGCGTGGCGCTGCGGGACAACGACCTCTGGTTCCAGGACCTGCTGCGGCGCTACCGGCCGGACCAGCGGCCGGCGGTGGAGGTGGGACCGGATGACGTGGCCATCTTCCAGTATACAGGCGGGACCACCGGCCTCTCGAAAGGGGCGGTGGCCCTCCACCGCAACATCGTGGCCAACGTCCTGCAGGTGCGGGCGTGGGATCCGGAGATCCGGGACGGCCAGGAAGTGGTGATGGGCGCCCTCCCGCTGTTCCACGCCTACGGCATGATCGTGGTCCTGGGCCTGGCCATGCAGTGCGGCGCCACCATCGTGCTGGTGCCGAACCCCCGGGATCTGCCGACGCTTCTCGATGGGCTGCAGCGTTATCGCGTGACCATGTTCCCGGGCGTGCCCACCCTCTACAACGCCATCAACAACCACCCGGATGTGAAGGCCGGCAAATACAACCTGCGCACCATCCGCGCCTGCATCTCCGGCGCCGCGCCGCTGCTGCTGGAGATCAAGCGGCGCTTCGAGGAGATCACCGGGGCGAAGCTGGTGGAGGGCTATGGCCTCTCGGAGGCGCCCACCGCCACCCATTGCAACCCCCTCTACGGCCTGAACAAGGAGGGCAGCATCGGGATCCCGCTCCCCGATGTGGACGCGAAGATCGTCAGCCTGGAGGACGGGGTCACCGAGCTGCCGCCAGGGGAGATCGGGGAGCTGGTGCTGCGCGGCCCCCAGGTCTTCCAGGGCTACTGGAACCGCCCGACGGAGACCGAGAACACCCTCCGAAACGGCTGGCTTTACACGGGCGACATCGCCCGAATGGACGAGGACGGTTATTTCTACATCGTGGATCGCAAGAAGGAAGTGATCAAGCCGGGCGGCTATCAGGTGTGGCCGCGGGAGGTCGAGGAGGTCCTGGCCCAGCATCCCAAGATCAAGGAGGTGGCCGTCGCCGGGATCCCGGATCCGCATCAGGGGGAGGCGGTTAAAGCCTGGGTGGTGCTCCACGAGGGCCAGACGGCGACCGTCGAGGAGATCCGGGAGTGGTGCCGGGACAAGCTGGCGCCTTACAAGATCCCGCGTTTCATCGAGTTCCGAAGCGAGCTCCCCAAGAGCATGGTGGGCAAGGTCCTGCGCCGGGTGCTGGTGGAGGAGGAACGGGCCCGGGGCCGGCCCGCCGAATGAGGCGATCGCTCCTGTAAGAAATCGAGGGAGCTGGGGACTCCGGGACATCCCCAGCTCCCGTTTTTTCCGCTTTTTCCGCCGGACGCTCACCGGGGGCGATCGAGGGCGTTCAGGATCGCCCCGATGACCTCCGGGGGCAGGGACGAGTGGGAGGCCAGGGCCAGGTTGTGCGCCACATGGGCGACCCGGCTCATGCCGACCAGAGCGGTGGTGATCCCGGGGGTGGAGCGGACGAACTGGAGGGCGCGCTGGGCTTCCGAGAGGCCCTCGGGGAAGAGGCGGCGCAGCCACAGGGGCCAGCTCCGGAGCAAGCGCCCCTGCATCAGGGAAGCGCTGGCCCACACGGTGATCCCCAGATCCCGCGCCACTTCCAGGGCAGTCGCCCATCCCTCGCCCCACGGCTGGTTCCGCCGGAGGGCCGCCTCGGGCATGCTCAGGTTATAGGGAAGCTGCACGAACCGGAAATGATGTTCGGGGCCGCCGACTTCGCGGGCGATGGCCTCCACCTCCGCCAGGGATAGCGCCTCCGGCGCATGGGCCGGAGCCCGGTAAGCCGTCCAGGTGGCGGTCCCATAGAAGCGGATCCATCCCTGGGCGACGGCCTCCTCCAGGGCGGCGAAGGCCGCCCGCAGACGCGCCCGGAACTCATCCGGCGGCAAAGCGGCCCGTTGCACCTCCGGGTTGTGCAGGAAATAGACATCGATGGTCTCCAGGCCCAGGTTCCGCCGGCTCTGGGCGATCTGATGGCGCAGGTAGCCGGGGGCGATGCAGTGCCCGTCCACGAAATCCTCCGGGCGCGCGATCCCGGCCCGCAGGTAGATCTCCTCGATGTAGCGCTGCGGATCCTCCGGCCAGTCCCCCTCATAGGGGACGTAACCGCCCTTGGTGGCGATGACCAGCTCTTCCCGGCGGAAGCCCTGGGCGAGCAACTGGCAGAGGGCCTCGCCGACGCAGCGTTCGCTGCGCTGGAAGCGGTAGTTGATGGCGGTGTCGATGACGTTGCAGCCCCGGGCCACGGCGCAGACGATGGCCTCCACATAGCGGGCGTCGGTCTCCGGGTCGGGATGGCCCAGATAGGTGCCGAGGCCGATGGAAGATAGCCACAGCCCCTGGGCCGGGCGGAAATGGCCCGGGGCCGCGGTCCCCTCGAACCGCCTCATGTAAGCCCATGTGCCCTGCGGCGTTGCCCATCCGGGGATCGCCGCCTCCATTTCTTCATTCACTCCAGCGCCCGCCGCAGCTCTGCCGCGTGATCCCGCTCGTGGTTCCCCAGATGGTAGAACATCTGCTCCACCGTCATCATCGCCCCGATGGCGTGCTGGCCCTCGATGTCCAGCTGCTCCTCGCTCAAGGAGTCCAGCAGCTGCAGCAGAGCCTGGCGGGAGGCCTCCAGGTCCTTCAAGATGTCCTCGACGCGCTGGTTCTCCCGTTTCTGGATCTGGCGATCGTTCCACACGTCCAGGTTGAAGCCCTCAGGCATATAGCGCTCCCCGGCCAGCACCCGCTGGATGCGGGACATCTGGCCGATCTCCGCTGCCGCCAGATGGGCCAGGACCTGACGGGCGGTCCATTTGCCGTGTTCGCCCTGCACCGGCTTCTCCCAGTCGTCCTCCCGCAGCTGGGAGGCGATGGCCAGCACCTCCGCGCGGGTCTGGTCCAGATGCCTTCGGATCGCCGCCTTGCGCTCGCTCATCGGTCCCTCCTGAAGATCGGGTTTCCCGGATGTGGGGGCATGCCCCCGGATTCACGATCGTAGATGATGGCCGCCATCTATCACCAGGACGGCGCCGGTGACGTAATCCGCTTCCATCAGGTAGCGCACGGCGCGCGCCACCTCCTCGGGGGCCCCGGCGCGGCCCAGGGGCACGCGGCGGATCAGTCGTTCCCATCGTTCTTCCTCCCAGTGGACGGGCTTGAGGATGGGGCCGGGGATGACGACGTTGACCCGGATGCGGGGGGCCAGGGCGAGGGCCAGGGCCCGGGTGAGGGCCACCAGGCCCGCCTTGGAGACCGTGTGGGCCAGATAATCCGGCCAGGGCTTGAGGGCAGATCCGTCGGCGATGTGGATGATGACGCCGTCTTCCATATGGCGGGCGGCGGCCTGGGCGCAGAACATCGGCGCCCGCAGGTTCATGGCGAGGATCTCATCCCATTGCGCGGGCGTGATCTCGTGCCAGCGGGTGACCCGCATCACCGCCGCCGCGCTCACCAGCCCGTCCAACCGCCCGAAGCGCCGGGCCACGGCGTCGACCAGCGGGGGGATCTGCCCGGGATCCCGCAGGTCCGCCGGGAAGGCCTCGGCGTCCACCCCCAGGGCCCGGATCCGGCGGACGGTCTCCTCGGCTTCTTCGGCGGAGGTGTGGTAGTGGACGGCGATGTGAGCCCCGGCCTGGGCCAGGCCCAGGGCGATGGCCCGACCCAGACGCCGCCCCGCACCGGTCACCAGCACCACCCGTCCCCGCAGATCCATCATCCCTCCTATGTCCGGATGCGCTGCCACACGCGTTGAGCAGCCACCAGGTCCTGCACGGCCAGACCGACGGACTTGAAGAGGGTGATCTCTTCCGGCCGCTCGCGGCCGGGACGCCGGCCCGCGGCGATCTCCCCCAGCTCCACCAAGTCGGCCTCGCGGAGGATCCCCTGTCGGATCGCCCACACCACCTCGCCGGCCTCCGCGAGGGCGGCCGCCCGGGAGTCCACCACCACCCGGGCGGCCCGGCGGAAGGTCTCCTCATCCAGTTCGCGCATCTCGAGCGTGAAGGAGCCGATGGCGTTGATATGGGTTCCGGGCCGCAGGGCCTGGCCGTCGAAGACCGGGACGGAGGAGTTGGTGGCCGTGCACACGATGTCCGCCTCCGCCACCGCGGCCTCCGGGGTGGGCGCGACGGCGATGTCCTGCGGTATGCCCTCCTGCCCCTGCATTTCCTCGATCAGGGCCTGGGCCCGGGCAGGGGTGCGGCTGTAGACCCGCACCCGCCGGAGGGACCGGACGGCGGCCACGGCCAGCAGCTGGGTGCGGGCCTGGGCCCCGGCGCCGATCAGGGCGAGGGATTCGGCATCAGGACGGGCGAGCAGATCCGTGGCCAGCCCGGAAGCCGCGCCGGTCCGCCATGCGGTGAGGAAAGCTCCGTCCAGGAGGGCTGCGGGCGCGCCCGTCTCCGGGTCCAGCATCACCACCAGGGCGGAGAGGGTAGGGAGCCCGCGGGCCGGGTTGCGGGGGAAGACGGAGACCACTTTCAGACCCAGGGCGTCGGGAGGCACATAGCCGGGCATCACGAGGGTGATGCCCTCCTGCTCCGGGATCGAGATCGAGAGCCGTTGCGGGATGTGGGCGCGTCCCTCGCTGAAGGCGATGAAGGCCGCCCGCATGGCCTCGATGGCTTCGCGCATCGGCAGCGCCCGCCGGATGTCCTCCGCGGTGAAGAAGGGCAGCGTCATCGGAGCCTCCTTCGGGTCTGTTCACGCCGCTTCCCGGACCAGCTGCAGCGGCCGTTGCACGGTCTCACGGATCGGGATCCCTCGCCGCAGCCATTCGGCGAGGAAGATCTCTGGATCGACGGCGCGTTCCACCGGCAGGGCTCCCTTTGGGGTCTGGCCCCGGGCCATCATCGTGGCCACCACAGCCGCATGCCCGCCCGTGGTCCGCTCCATGGCTGTGAAGCCGGTCTCCGGGTCGTAGAAATCCATCAGGTCCAGGGTGAGGGTCATCGGCTCCCCGCGGTGGCTTCCCTCGCAGGTCACCCGGAGCACCACGACATCGGCGGGATCCTCCGGGAACTGCAGGCGGGGCTCGACCAGCCGGTGGAAGACCTCCCGGGGGATCACGCGGACGCCGTCGACCTCCACGGGCTCGGTCTCCAGGAATCCCAGTTCGGCGAGCAGGCGGATGCGTTCCAGATGGCCCGGGTAGCGAACGGTTTTTTCCTCATACGTTTCCAGGATCCCCTGGAAGCTCCAGGGGCAGGTGGAGGTTCCCCCTGAGGTGACGAAGGCCTCACATGTCCCCACAGGCGGCGGGAAGGTCACCGTCTCCGGTTCGCTCAGGGCCTCGACCTCCACGATCCGTCCCTGACGGAGGAAGACCGCCTTGCCGGTGTATTCGGCTGTCAGGCCGGCGATGTGGAAGAACAGCTGGTAGCCCAGGGGACCCTTGGGGCGCTGAGGGAGCCCACCGCACCAGATGCGGACGTGCCGGGGCTGATCCATCCGGCGCATCGCATAGACCGCCAGGGTGTTGCCCAGGCCGGGCATCAGCCCGCAATCCGGGATGAGAGAGATCCCGGCCTCCCGGGCCGCCTCATCCAGGGCCAGCACTTCCCGGGTGGTGGGGAGATGCCCGCCCAGATCGCACAGGGAGGTCCGAGCCCGAAGGGCGGCCCGAGCGAGGAGAGGGTTGAACCGGTAGGGGACGGCGCTGATGGCGGCGTCTGCGGTGCGCAGGAAGGCCACCGCGGCCTCCTCGTCCCGCACATCGAGGACAGCAGGTTGCACCAGGGGACGGCCGAGGAGGCGGTTGAGGCGCGCGGCGGCGCGTTCGGCCCGAATGGGATCCTGATCCGCCAGCCGGATCTCCGCCGCGTCCCCGAAGCGGGCCAGATCGTAAGCGGCGGCCGTGCCCTGCATCCCCGCGCCGATCACTGCATAGCGGAAGGCCATCGCATTGCACCTCCGATGGACAGGATAGAAGCGGGTGCGCTATGGATCCTCCGCGGGTTCCCCGGGAGGCGGGCTGCCGGTGAGGAAGGCCTCCAGCAGCGCCAGGGCGGCCTCGACGGCGAGCTCCTTGTTCTCGATGCGGTGGAGGCCGCCCATGATGCGACGAACCTGCGTGCCGGAGGGCCCGGCCAGGGCGATGTAGATGCGCCCCACCGGCTGTCCCTCCACCGGCTCCGGGCCGGCGACGCCGGTGATGGCGAGGGCGAGGTCGGCCCCGAGCAGCCGGCGGGCGCCCTCCGCCATCTCTCGGGCCACCTGGGGGCTGACCGCCCCGAAGCGGCGCAGCGTCTCCTCTCGCACTCCGAGCAGGCGTGCTTTGACTTCGTTTCGGTAAGCGACGATGCCGCCCAGGAAGCAGGCGGAGCTGCCCGGGACGTTGGTCAGGCGGTGGCTGAGCAAGCCCCCTGTGCACGATTCGGCCACCGCCAGCCGCCAGCCCCGTTCCTTCAGTCCCTTCTCCACCCGGGCGGCGCGGTCAGGCTCCGGTTGCTCCATCCCGGCGATCGCTCAGCGGAAGATGCTCATAAGGAAGGGACAGGACGGGACGGGGAAAGCCTCCCCCTCGTCCCCCGTGAGCCCGGCTCCTGTTTTCCCCTGATCGGGGCCGGCGCATCCGCCTGCCTCCCCCCTCTGATCCTCGCGGGCTCAGCCTATGGAGATCCCGAACATTTCCTCCAGGAGCTCCGGGGTGTGGCGGATGATGGTTTCGGAAGTGAGGGCGTTGGCCCGACAGACCTCCGCGTAAAGATCGGCGCTGCGGCGCGGCCGCCGCGCCTGGGTCTCCGGATCCACCTCGATCAGCCCGAAGCGCAACGTCCATCCTTCCGCCCACTCGAAGTTATCCACCAGGGACCAGTGGAAATAGCCCCGCACCGGGACGTTCTGCTGAATGGCCCGCCACATGGCATGAAGATGGCGGACCAGAAAGCGGGGCCGCTGGTCGTCGTCCGCGTCCGGGATCCCGTTCTCCGTCACATAAATCGGCTTGCCATAACGGGCCAGGCGTTTCAGCAGCTGATAGAGGCCCTCCGGGAATACCTCCCCGTATTCCCCATCGCTGATCTCCCCCCGAGGGTTCAGGAAAGTCCGGCCGAACAGGGTGGCGGGGGAGCGCCGATCGAAGGCCGAGAGGCGTCGGGTGTAGTAGTTCAGCCCGATGAAATCATAGGTTCCGCGCAGGGCCGCCAGGGTGCGGAAAGGGGCCAGGCCGGGCTCCCGACCCACGGTCATGGCGTCCAGGACCAGGCGGTTGAACATCCGGTCGTGGAGACGGGCGATCATGCGGTCAAGGGGGGAAGCGGGATGGGCGGGCTCGAAGATCACCATGTTGTGGGCGATCCCCACCTGGGCCTCCGGCTGGAGCTCGTGGATGACATGGTAGGACCGGGCGTGGGCCCGCATCAGGTGTCGGAGGACCTGCATGGAGAGGCCGAAGTCTCGCTTCCCCGGCGGCCACTTCCCCTCGTTCCAGCCCATGTAGGCCAGGACGTTCGGCTCGTTGATGGTGCACCACAGACGACAGAGGTCCTTCAGCGCGCTGACCGCGTGCCGCACGTAGCGCTCGAAGCGCTCGACGGTGAGGGGGCTCTCCCAGCCGCCTTGCTCGGCCAGCCAGAGGGGGTTGGTGAAATGGTGCAGGGTGACCATCGGCTCGATCCCCCGCTCCCGTAGCCCCCGGAGCATCTCCCGATAGCGATCCAGGGCGGCGTCGTCGAAGACGCCCTCCCGGGGCTCAATGCGGCTCCACTCAATGGAGAGGCGATGGGCGTTCTGGCCCATGGCGGCCGCGCGATCGAAATCCGCCTCCGCGTTCCGCCACCAGTCGCACGCCCGGCCCGAGCGGCTCCCATCGCGGATGCGGCCCGGCTCCTGCTCCCATCGCCACCAGTCGTTGTTCGTGTTGTCCCCTTCCACCTGATGGCTGGAGGTCGCCGTCCCCCAGAGGAAGCCGGAAGGGAAGTGAAAGGCGAACTCCACCATAGGGCCTCCCGGTTCGCGCGTCCCGTCCATGGCGGAAAAGCCCCCGGACCCTCAGCGGGATGGGCTCCAGTTGATCCAGGCCAGCCAGGCGGCCAGGAAGGCGGCCCCGAGGGAGGTCACCGGGATCATCAGATCCCCTCCTGGAGGCAGAGATCCCCGGGCGGCGAAGGCCAGCAACATCGCCGTCGCCACGGTCCACCCCGCCGCCGAGCCGATCAGCCCGGCGAGGAACATCCGGATCCAGCGCAGGCGAGAGGGAGGGATCATCTCGTGGCCTCCTTTTCGCAAAGAGGGGACGCTGGGATCATCGGGCGTCTCCTGAGAGTCCGGTCACTCCCCATCTATGGTTCCTGCGGGATTTCATGGGGTGCGTAGGGGCGGCCGTCGGTGAGCCACCAGACCCCCCGGTCCCGGGCGGCCCGGGCCGCCAGTGGGTGGATCTCGGGGCCTGCCGCCACGGGGATCACCTCCGCCTCGGGCCGGGCCTTGCGCAGGATCTCCGCCCGCTTGACCGCCCGCTCCACATCGTCCGTGTCCACCTTCGCGGAGACCTCCACCACCAGGAAGGCCTCGCCGCCGGTGGCCCGGGAGCGGCCCTGGACCAGGACGTCGGCGTCCTCCAGCTCGGCGGCCTCCTCCGGGGTGAGGCGGCCGGCGGCCTCCGCCTGGCGGAGGAGCGCCTCGCGCGCTTCGGTGGAGAGGATGTGGGGGTCGAGGAGCAGGCGGCGGTAGCGGCGCGGGCGGGTGCGGTAGCGGTCCTCGTGGACCCAGCCCCGGACCTGGCCGCTCAGGTTGTCCACCCGCTGGGCGAGAGCCTGGATGGCCTCGGCCAGCTCGGCGAAGCGACGATCTGTTTCGGCGCGGTATTCGAGGAACTCCTGGCGGTGGGCGGCGAACTCTTCGTAGTGGCGGCGCTGGGCCTCAGCGAGTTCGGCGAAGCGACGATCGGTTTCCGCGCGGTGGGCGGCGAACTCTTCGTAGTGGCGGCGCTGGGCCTCGGCCAGCTCGGCGAAGCGACGATCCACCTCCGCCCGGAAGGCGGCGAAGGCCTCGTCGCGTTGCTGCTGGGCCTGGATGAGGGCCGCCACCGATTGGGTCAGGGCCTGCACGGACTGAGCCAGGTCCTGCACCGTGGCCTTCAAGTCCTCGACGGCCCGCTCCACCCGGCCGACCCGCAGGGAGAGCCGGCGCAGGGTCTTGGGGGAATCCAGCAGCTCCCGGGTGAGCAGGCGCTGGCGCAGGGCCTCCACCCACTCCGGGTGCCGGTCCAGCAGGCGCATCAGGTCGTTGAAATCCCGCACCGTGAACCCCATCGCCGCCTCCTCGAGCAATTGTATCATAACAATGATAGGCAGACCATCCGGTCGGAGCGCGCCGTCTTTCTTCCGGGCAGCGCTGTGGCTCCCATCCTCCTCCCGGAGGCCGCCATGACGTTTTTCCGAACGGATCGACCGCTCATCCTCGCTCATCGGGGAGCCTCCCGGATCGCCCCGGAGAACACGCTGGCCGCTTTCCGCCTGGCCCTGGAGCAGGGCGCCGACGGGCTGGAGCTGGATGTCCAGCTCTCTCGGGACGGCGTCCCGGTGGTGTTCCACGATCCGGAATTAAGCCGCACCACGGATGGCCGCGGCCGGATCTCGGAGAAGACGCTGGCGGAGCTTCGGACGCTGGACGCGGGAAAATGGTTCGATCCTCGCTTCGCCGGGGAGCGGATCCCCACGCTGGAGGAAGTTTTCGAGGCCTTCGGGGATCGGGCCCTTTACAACATTGAGCTGAAGGCCTTCGGGGTGCAGGACGATGGGCTGGTGCAGGCGGTGGTGGCATGCATTCGGCGCTACGGGCTGACCCATCGGACGCTGCTTTCATCCTTCAATCCGCTGACCCTGCGCCGGGCCTGGCGCTTGGCGCCGGAGATCCCCCGTGGGCTTCTGGTGGATCTCGATCTCCCCCTCCCGTTGCGCCGGGCCTGGCTGGCCTTCCTCGCCCCTCATCAGGCTCGCCATCTCTCGTTCCGCATGATCGATGAGCGAACGGTCTCCTGGTGTCGGCGGCGCGGCCTGGCGGTGGTGGCATGGACCGTGAACGACCTCCAGGAGGCGGAGCGTCTGATCCGCCTAAGGGTGGACGCCCTGATCACCGATGATCCGGCCCTCCTGGTCCGTTTTCTTGGGGTTCAATGAACCTCTTCAACGGCGGGAGACCGTGCTACAATGCGGGATTGTGATGAACGAACGGAGGAAGGCGCGATGATCCATCTGGACGACCCGGCGCGTTTACGGGCGCTGGATGCGAGCCGGATGCTGGACCTGGTGGCGGATCTGCCCCGCCAGCTCCGGGCGGGCTGGGAGCTGGCGATGGCGGTGCCGTTGCCTGCCGGGTGGACGGCCTCGGCCTTCGATGGGGTGGTGATCGCCGGGATGGGCGGCTCGGCCATCGGGGCGTCCCTGGTTGCCGCCCTGACGGCCGGGGAATGCCCGATCCCGGTCACCGTGGTGCGGGATTACGCCCTGCCGGCCTTCGCCCGCGGCCCGCGGGTTCTGGTGATCGCCTCCAGCTATTCCGGGGAGACCGAGGAGACCCTGGAGGCCTTTGAGACCGCCCGGCAGCGGGGATGCGCCCTGGCGGCCGTGGCGACCGGCGGGCGCCTGGCCGAGTGGGCGCAAGCGTGGGAGGTCCCGCTCTTCCGGTTCGAGCCGGTCGGGCAGCCTCGGGCGGCCTTGGGCTATTCTTTTTCCATCCTCCTCGGCCTGTTCCACCGGCTGGGCTTGATCCCGGATCAACAGCCCGCCATCGATGAGGCCATCGCCCTCATGGAGGAGGATCTCCGGCGGATGGCCCCTGAGATCCCGGTCGTCCAGAACCCGGCCAAGCGGATGGCCGGGCAGCTGATCGGCCGCCTCCCCGTGATCTTCGGGGCCGGGCCCCTGGCAGAGGTCGCCCGCCGCTGGAAAACTCAGATCAACGAGAACGCGAAGGCGGCGGCGGTCTTCGAAGCCCTGCCTGAGGCGGATCACAACACCATCGTGGGGACCGAGTTCCCCGCCGAGCTGCTATCCCGCGTGATGGCCCTGTTCCTGACCGCGCCTGCGGATCACCCGCGCAACGCCCTGCGGGCTCGCATCACCCGGGAGATTTTCATGAAGAAGGGGGTGAACACGGATCTCTTCGTGGGACAAGGCTCCAGCCTCATCGCCCAGGCCTTCTCCCTGATCCTGCTGGGTGATCTCATCAGCGTGTATCTGGCCCTGGCCTACGAGATCGATCCGTCGCCGGTGCAGGTGATCGCCGAGCTGAAGGCTCGCCTGGCGGGAGGCTGAGCGCATGCCGCGAGGGTGGCAGGAGGTCGTCCCCGGCATACGGATCCATATGGGCCGGCTGCGCCGGGCGGCGCGCGCCCTGGGGCTCCAGGTGATCTTCCTGTTCGGCTCCCGGGCCCGAGGCCGGCCTCACGGGGCCAGCGACGTGGATCTGGCGGTGCGCGCAGCGTCCCCGCGCTGGCGGGACTGGCGGTGGCAGCTCCGGTGCATCCGGGAGCTGGCGGAGGCGGTGGAGGGCGCGGAGGTGGACGTCGCCTTCCTGAACCAGGCTTCCCCGGAGCTGCTCTGGGAGGCGTGTCAGGGCATCCTCCTCTATGAGGACCAGCCCCTGCGGGGGGCTTCCCTTCGCTCCTATGCGTTGCGCCTCTATGAAGACCACGAGAAGCTGCGCCGCGCAGCCCTCCGCGCGCTGAGGCGAAGCCATGGCCGCCCGAAAGCCTCACGGCGTTCTGCTCGCTAAACTTCAGAATCTCGAGGCTTATCTCCAGGAGCTGGAATCCCTGGCGAGGATTCCGCTTGCCGAGTTCATGGGACGCCCCTACTACCGACGGGCTGCGGAGCGTTTGATCCAGATCATCGTGGAAGATGCCATCGATTGCGGAACGCTTGTGCTGGACCTGCTGGGAAAGCCCATCCCCGCCGCTTCCCGGGAGGTGTTTGTTCGTCTGCATCAGGCCGGCGTTCTGGGGCGCTCGCTGGCCAATCGCTTCCAGGAATATGTGGGATTACCCAATCGGATCGTCCACGACTATGACCGGATAGAGGCTCCGCTCGCTTATCGGGTCGGGCAGCGGTTGGTGCGGGATGGCCGTTCCTACCTGGATGCCTTATCGCGTTGGGTCCAGGGGCGGATCCGCTGATCCCTGTCATCGGCGTGAGGCAATCCATCGAGTGGATCGCCAAGATGATTTCTCGGGAGGATCCCATGCCGCAGTATGACGTGGTGATCATCGGAGGCGGGCCGGGGGGGTATGTGGCGGCCATCCGGGCGGCCCAGCTGGGCCTGAAGGCGGCCCTGGTCGAGCGGGAGCACCTGGGTGGCATCTGCCTGAACTGGGGCTGCATCCCCACCAAGGCCTTGCTGCGCAACGCCGAGGTCATCGAGCTCCTGCGCCGGGGAGAGGAGTTCGGGTTCTCTTTTGAGAACCTGAAGGTCGACTACGAGGCGGCCTACCGCCGCAGCCGTCAGGTGGCGGACCGCCTGGTGCGGGGCGTCCAGTTCCTGATGCGCAAGAACCGCATCGATGTTTACGAAGGGGAAGGCCGCCTGCGCTCGGCCAGCCAGGTGGAGGTCCGCCCCACCCAGGGGACAGCGGTGGGCGGCCAGCGCTTCGAGGGCGTCCTGGAGGCCAAATACATCGTTCTGGCCACCGGGGCGCGGCCGCGGCTGCTGCCCGGCCTCTCCCTGGATCCGCCCCGGGTGATCACCTACCGCCAGGCCCTGGAGTTGAAGCAGGTCCCCCGTTCCATCGTCATCATTGGGGCCGGCCCCATCGGCCTGGAGTTCGCTTATCTCTTCCGGGTCTACGGCGCGGAGGTCACCCTGATCGAGATGCTGCCGCACCTTGCGCCCCTGGAGGACGAGGAGATCAGCGTCGAGCTGGAGAAGCAGTTCACCCGCATGGGGATTCGCTTCATGACGAACACGCGGGTGGAGGCGGTGCGAGCGGCAGGGGAGGGGGTGGCCGTAGAGGCCGGCGGCCAGATCCTCCAGGCGGAGACCGTGCTGGTGGCCATCGGCGTCCAGCCGAACACAGAGGACCTGGGCCTGGAGGCGGTGGGGGTCCAGGTGGAGCGCGGGGCGGTGGTGGTGAACGATTTCCTGCAGACCTCAGTGCCGAACATCTATGCCATAGGCGACGTCGTGGGGAAAATGGCCCTGGCCCATGTGGCCTCGGCCCAGGGGATCGTGGCCGTCGAGCACATCGCCGCCCGGGAGGGAAAGGGGCCTATGCCGCCGGCCCTGGATTACCTGGCCATGCCTCGTTGCACCTACTGCCGCCCGCAGATCGCCTCCATGGGGTTAACGGAGAAGCAGGCTAAGGAACAGGGATACACGGTCAGGGTGGGAAAGTTCCCCTTCCAGGCCAACGGCAAGGCCCTGGCCTTCGGCGAGCACGCGGGGTTCATCAAGCTGGTCGTGGACGCCAAATACGGCGAGCTCCTGGGGGTCCACATGATCGGCCCGGAGGTCACCGAGCTGCTGCCGGAGCTGGTCCTGGCCCGCACCGCGGAGCTCACCCCCGAGGAGATCGTCCGCGCCGTCCACGCCCATCCCACCCTCAGCGAGGCGCTGGCCGAGGCGGCCCACGCGGCCCTGGGGGCGGCCATCCACATTTAAGGGGGAGATCCCCTCAAGGGAAGGCGGGGGGTGGGCGATGCGAACCGCCCACCCCCTTTCGATTCAGGGGACGTCCACCGCCACCCGCACGTCCACATCCACCGGCCCCGCTCCGTTGTTCCGGAGCGTGATGTAGCTGCAGCCGGCGTTCACGCCCCCCTGCGGCCCTTTCCACATCCGTTCGACGCCTTGGGTGTTCACGGTCCACACGATCTTCTCGCCGTCCCCGGCGGTGATCTTCCAGGAGAAGGCGAGGCCGAAGCCGGCGCACGCCGGCCGTTCGGTGTAGCCGATCATCGCCGCGATCTCGTAGCCGTCGTGGGCCCACGACGCGCCACCGTCCAGGTGGAGGTGGAGGCACCCCTCGGCCGCCCGGGTTGTGAAGGGGGCGTTGGGCCCCGGGATCGGCGGGGCTGCGCATGAAATGCCGAAGGCAGCTGTCGGGGTCGGCGTCGGGATCGGGGGCGGGGTGGGCGATGGAGCCGTCGTCGGCGTGGCCGGGGCCGGTGCCCGCGGGCCTGCTTCCTCTTCGATCCGGGTGGGCGTGGGGGTGGGCCGCTGGCATGCCACGGCCAGCGCGGCGCTGAGCCACACCAACCCGAGCTTCCACTTTCCCATAGGTCCTCCTCTCATCGGTTTCAGGCCGGCCCAGGGGACGCTCACTCCCATCGGAAGAACCTCGCGGCGAGCGCCCCGCCGATCGCTCCCGTTGCCGCCAGGAAGGCGAGGTCCCCGAGGTGGCTTCCCAGCGACCCCCCGGCCCACAATCCGCGCATCAGGACGACGAAGTGGGTAAGGGGAAGCCATGCTGAGATGCGGCGGATGGACTCCGGCAGAATCTCCAGCGGCATCCAGGCGCCGCCCAGGGCCATCATGGGAAAGCTCAGGATCATCCCCACCGCCTGAGCGGTGCGGGCGGTGGGCGCCAGGCTGCCGATCGTCATCCCCAGGCCCAGAAACGCGAGGGCGCCCAGGAGGAAGCCGGCGACGACCGCCAGCGGATTCCCATCGAAGCGCATCCCAAACAGCAGCCGTCCCGCCAGGATCAGGGCGATCCCACCGAGGAGCGTCACCCCCATATACATGGCGATCTGAGCGGTTAAGTAGGCCGCGGGGGGCAGCGGCGTCGCCCGGAACCGACGTAGGATCTTCGCCTCCCGCCGCGCAGCCGTGCCGATGGGCACGGAGATCAATCCGACAGTGGCGACGATCAATCCCAGATAGGCGGGCACGCTCACATCGACCATCCCCCGCCCGCCCAGCATCGGCGAGGGGTGGTTGCCATAGATCGAACCGAAGAGGATCAGCATCATCGGAGCGAAGGCGAAGGTGAAGAAGGCGGCTACCGGTTCCCGCAAATACAGCTTCGTCTCCATCAGGAAAAGGCGCGCCCAGGCTCGTGCCATCATGGTTGTCCTCCTTCCGAAGATACTTCGGAACCATTTGTCTCCTCCATCGGCCGGCCGGTGAGGGCCAGGAAGACGTCCTCCAGGTTCGGCTGCTCCACCCGCAGGTCCCGGGGGGCGATCCCCTGCGCCGCCACGGCCTCCACCACCTGTGCGACCAGGCGATCCCCTTGGCCGTAAACCACTACCCGTTCCCCGAGTCGCTCCACCCGGGAGACTCCCGGGAGGTTCCTCAGCGAGGCGGGATCGAAGGCCGTGTCGACGGTGAAGACCACCCGGCGCTCGGCCCCCAGGGAGCGGATGAGGCGCTCCGGTGTGTCCAGGGCCACCAGCCGCCCCCGGTCCACGATGGCCACCCGATCGCAAAGCCGTTCGGCCTCTTCCATATAGTGGGTGGTCAGGAACACTGTGCGTCCCTCCCCTCGGAGCTCTCGCACCAGATCCCACATCGCCCGCCGGGCGTGGGGATCCAAGCCGGTGGTGAGCTCGTCCAGGAAGAGGATCTCCGGGTTGCCGATCAGGGCGAGGGCGATGGAGAGCCGCTGCTTCAGGCCGCCGGAAAGCTGCTCGAAAGCCCGGCGGCGATGCTCCGCCAGGCCAAGGCGCTGGAGCAACGTTTTCGGATCCGCCGGGCGGGGATAGAAGGCGGCGAACAGCCAGAGGGCTTCCTCCACCCGCATCCGGTGCGGCAGCCCGCCTTCCTGGAGCTGGATGCCGATCCGCTGCCGCAGCCGGAGGCCCTCCCGATTGGGATCCATCCCCAGCACCCGGACCATTCCCCCATCCCGCCGCCGCAGGCCCTCTAGACACTCGATGGTGGTCGTCTTGCCTGCTCCGTTGGGGCCTACCATCCCGAAGATCTCCCCCTCATAGACCTCAAAGGAGATCCCATCGACCGCGACATGTGATCCGTAGGCTTTCCGCAACCCTTCCACCTCGATCACCGCTCGCATGTTCGGCCTCCTTAGCTGAATTTGGAAATCGGCGCAGAGCCCGCTATTCATAGGACTCATCGGCCGGCCTGCGCCGGGCGAACGGCTTTCGCGGCGGCGCAGGCCGACGTGTGGCGCATCAGCGCCTCACGAGGCCGATCAACGGATTTTTTGAAGTTCATCATTCGGCCTGGAGCTCAGCGCAGGAAGAGCAACGGGACTGCGATATCCACCCACAGGTTGTTCAGGAAGTGCATCAGGATGCAGGGATACACCGATCGATAGCGCATGTAGAGCAGGGCGGGGAAGAAGGACCAGAAGAAGATATAGAGGACGAGGCCGGGCCCGATGGCGCCGTGATAAAGGGCGAAGAGAACGTTATGCAGGAGCAGCGCCCCGAGACGGCCGATGCGTCCTTCCAGGGCCGGGAGCACATATCCCCGGAACGTGGTCTCCTCAGCCGGGGGGACCAGGATCAGGCCGGCCAGGGCCGCTGTTGCGAATTCCGGGATGGAGGCGGGCTGGATGAAGCCCCATTGCGCGGGATCCCAGTAGAGGGGGATGCCGAGGGCTTGCCGCGGGGCGTCGAAGGGCAGCCAGATCATCGCGGCCGCCCATGCCCCCAGAACGGCCAGCCCGATGGCGTCCGGGGAGAGCCTCCCCCGCCATCCCAGATCTGCAAGGCCGATGCCTTCCCGACGGAGGATCCGCACGAGGGCCCACGCGGTGGCAGCGGCCCACAACGCGTAGAGCAGCACGCGCAACAGGGCCGGATCGCGGATCCCGAGGGCCAGGGCCGCTCTCTCCGGAGGGAGACCCGCGGCGCGGAGGCCGGCGAGGGTCAAGGAGGTGGCGAGGACGCTGAGGAAGGGGAAGAGAAGATAGCGGCGCGGAAGGTCGGTGCGCATCTTTTCACCTCCCGATCTCAGGATCGTTCAGCTCGCCGCAGCGCGGCGGAGCTCGCGAAGCCCCAGGACGGCCATCGCCAGACCCATCAGGCCCTCCAGGGCGAAGGCGAGATCCGGCCGCCCGGCGAAGAGGGCGAGGAGGGGAACGCCGAAGGCGCAGAGGATGCCCAGCGGGAAAAAGAGGGGGACCATGACACCGGAGAGGAAAAGGCCGATCCCGATGGCGTAGCCCCAGAGGGCGGTGGCCGCTCCGGCCGGGAGGGAGGCCGGGCTCAGGCCGGCGATCAGCACGGCCATCCCGCCCATGAGGATCCCCCACGCCCAGCCGATCTTGGGGGCGATGGCGACCCGCAGGGGAGGCATCCCCGCCAGCCGTCCCCGACGGGCGGCGACGGTGTAGACCGCCCCGATCCCTCCGGCGGCCGTCAGCAGGACGGCGCCCAGCGTCCAGTCCGGAGAGCGGGTGAGGGTCCAGATCACGGCGGCCAGGATCCCTGCGATGGCCCACACCAGGCCGGCCGGGAGGATCCCGGCGAGGGGCGCGGTAGCCCCCCAAAAAGCCACGTAGAGGGTAGGGGCCCAGAAGGAGCGGCCGAACAGCAGCCCTGCGAAGATGTTGAAGGCGGAGTAAAGGCCGAAGGCGATCATGTAGTGGGCGAAGTGTCGGGCTTCGGACTGCCCCTTCACCGCGATCAGCCGGAGGATGTCTACGGTGTCCAGCAACTCCTGAATCGCCTGATCATCCGACCGCATTCGGACCTCCTGTTCTGTGAAAAGGTGGGGATCAGCGCCGGGCGCGCGCGCCGGGCTTTTTCAGGGACCGCAACAGGGCGGACAGGCGTTCCAGGTATTCCCGCAGCCGGCGGCGGCCCTCCGGGGTGAGGGTGTAGGTGGTGCGGGGTCGTCGCCCCACGAAGGCCTTGTGCACCTCGAGGAGGCCGTGCTCCTCCAGCACGCGCAGATGCTGGGCCAGGTTGCCGTCGGTCACCCCCAGCTCCCGCTTCAGGGTCCCGAAATCCAGCTCCCCGGCCTGCAGGAGCAGGCTCATGATCCCCAGACGCACCCGCTCGTGGATGACGGGGTCCAGATCCAGGATCTCCATAAATGGACGCTGTCCGCCGGGAGCCCCCGGGATGCGGGGGCAGAGCTCAGGTTGTTCTGTCCGACAAAATACTTTGCAATACAAAGTATATGCGCCGGGTTTGGAGTTGTCAAGGGGTCGGGCCGCGGCTTCCGGAGGGGGGCAACCTTTTGGCTCCCGGGGATCCGTGTGCTACGATAGCCATGCGCGCGTTTCCCCTTCCGAAACCCGACGACGGGGAGGCAAAGCAGCGATGACACGCGCAGATCCTTTCGGCGCGAAGACGACGCTGGAGACGGCGGCCGGCAAGGTGACCTTCTACCGAATCGGCCGGCTGGCGGAGCATGGGGTGAGCGATCCCTCCCGCCTGCCCTTCTCCATCCGGGTCCTACTGGAGAACCTCCTCCGCCATTGCGACGGCCATCTGGTGACGGAAGAGGACGTGCTGGCCCTGGCCCGCTGGGCCCCTCGGGATCTCCCGGATCGCGAGATCCCCTTCATGCCCGCCCGGGTGATCCTCCAGGACTTCACCGGCGTCCCTGCGGTGGTGGATCTGGCGGCGATGCGCTCGGCGGTGAAGCGCCTGGGCGGGGATCCCCGACGGATCAACCCCCTGGTCCCGGCGGATCTGGTGATCGATCACTCGGTGCAGGTGGATTTCTTCGGGACGGAGCTCGCTTTTCACCTGAACGTGGAGAAGGAGTTCGAACGCAACCGGGAGCGCTACGCGCTGCTGCGCTGGGCCCAGAAGGCCTTCCGGAACTTCCGGGTGGTGCCCCCCGGCACCGGCATCGTCCACCAGGTGAACCTGGAATACCTGGCGAAGGTGGTCCAGACCCGGGAGGTGAACGGGGAGGTGGAGGCCTTCCCGGACACCTTGGTGGGCACGGATTCCCACACGACGATGATCAACGCCCTGGGCGTGCTGGGCTGGGGCGTGGGCGGCATCGAGGCCGAGGCGGTGATGCTGGGCCAGCCTTACGATATGCGCATCCCGGAGGTGATCGGCGTCCGCCTCACGGGCCGCCTCCCCGAGGGCGCCACGGCCACCGACCTCGTCCTCACCATCACCCAGCTCCTCCGCAAGAAGGGGGTGGTGGATAAGTTCGTGGAGTTCTTCGGGCCCGGGCTCCGCGCCCTCAGCCTGCCGGACCGGGCGACCATCGCCAACATGGCGCCCGAATACGGCGCCACATGCGGGTTCTTCCCGGTGGATGGGGAGACGCTGGCGTATCTGCGGGGCACCGGGCGGGATCCGAATCTGGTGGACCTGGTGGAGCGCTACACGAAGGCCCAGGGCCTCTTTTACGATGGCCAGGGGCCGGATCCCCTCTATACGGATGTGGTGGAGCTGGATCTGGGGACCATCGAGCCTACCCTGGCCGGGCCGCGGCGCCCCCATGACCGGGTGCCCCTGCGGGAGGTGAAGCGCCAGTTCTGGGAGAGCATCGCCTCGATGTTGCCGTCCCCGAACCCGGCTCAGGCGCAGGCCGTCGGCCGGCTGGAAGGGGAGGGCGGGGTGGTCGCGCCCGCTCCCGCGGCGACGGCGGCCCCCTCCGCCCCCGCCACCTGGGTGAGCCTGGATGGCCAGACGGTGGCCCTGGGGCACGGCGCCGTGGTGATTGCGGCCATCACCTCCTGTACCAACACCTCGAACCCCTCCGTGATGATCGGGGCCGGGTTGCTGGCCCGTAACGCGGTCAAGCGCGGGCTGACGGTGAAGCCCTACGTGAAGACCAGCCTGGCCCCCGGCTCGCCGGTGGTGGTGGATTACCTGCGCCGGGCGGGCCTGTTGCCCTACCTGGAGGCCCTGCGCTTCCATCTGGTCGGGTTCGGCTGCACCACCTGCATCGGCAACAGCGGCCCGCTGCCCGAGCCCATCGCCAAAGCCATTCGGGAGCACAACCTGGTGGCCGTCGCCGTCCTGAGCGGGAACCGCAACTTCGAGGCCCGGATCCATCCTCTGGTGCGCGCCAACTACCTGGCCTCTCCCATGCTGGTGGTGGCCTACGCCCTGGCCGGCCGCATCGACATCGACTTCGAGCGCGAGCCCGTGGGGTTCGATCCCAACGGCCAGCCGGTCTTCCTGCGGGACATCTGGCCCTCCCAGGAGGAGATCCAGGGGACGATCCGCGAGAGCCTGGACCCGGAGATGTTCCGGGCCCGCTACGCCCGCGTCTTCGAAGGGGATGAGCGGTGGCGGAGCCTCCCGGTCCCGGAGGGGGATCTCTATGAATGGGATCCGGATTCCACCTACATCCAGGAGCCGCCGTTCTTCCGGGAGTTCTCCCTGGAGCCTCCGCCGCTGCAGGACATCCGGGGAGCGCGGGTCTTGGCCGTGCTGGGCGACACCGTCACCACCGATCACATCTCGCCCGCCGGCAGCATCCCGGTCAACAGCCCGGCGGGGCAGTATCTGATCTCCCGGGGGGTTCAGCCGGCCGACTTCAACACCTACGGCGCCCGGCGGGGCAACCACGAGGTGATGATCCGCGGCACCTTCGCCAACATCCGCCTGAAGAACATGCTGGTGCCGGGGACCGAAGGGGGCTACACGGTCTATCATCCCACCGGGGAGCGGATGACCATCTATGAGGCGGCGATGCGCTATCAGGAGGCGGGGATCCCGCTGATCATCCTCGCCGGCAAGGAATACGGCAGCGGCTCCTCCCGGGACTGGGCGGCCAAGGGCACGGCGCTGCTGGGGGTCAAGGCGGTGCTGGCCGAGTCCTTCGAGCGGATCCACCGCAGCAACCTGGTGGGGATGGGCGTGCTCCCGCTGCAGTTCCGCCCCGGCGAGAACCGGGAGTCTCTGGGCCTCACCGGCTTCGAGATCTACGATATCGAGGGGATCGCTCAGGGCCTGCGGCCGCGCCAGGAGGTCATCGTGCGGGCCCGGCGGGCGGACGGGACGGAGATCGCCTTCCCGGCCATCGCCCGTCTGGACACGCCGGTGGAGGTGGAATATTACCGCCACGGTGGGATCCTCCCGGCGGTGCTGCGGCGGATCCTCCAGGAGGCGTCCTGAAGGGAAAGCCGAAGGGGCCAGGCTCCCACATCCTTGGAGCTCAGGAGGTTGCCATGGACGAGAAGCTGGCGCAGCTCATCGAAGGTCTGAACCGGGATCTCAACGCCGAGCTCAACACGATCATCCGTTACATCCGCCATGCCAGCGTCCTCAAGGGCCTGGCCGGCCACGAGGTGCGGGAGCTCCTCCAGAAGGAGGTGATGGACGAGGTCAAGCACGCGATGTATCTGGCCGACAAGATCGTGGCCCTGGGTGGAACCCCTCGGGTCCAGCCCCAGGCGCCCACGGAGGTCTCCGACTGGCGGGGCGTGCTGGAGGACTCCCTCAAATTCGAGCTCGAAGCGATCGCCGGCTATCGGGAGCGGGCGGCCCAGGCCGAGGCGGTGGGGGAGATCGGCCTGAAGGCCACCCTGGAGATGTTCGCCGAGGACGAAACCCGGCACAAGGAGGAGATCGAGCGGCTCCTGGGCGGGCCAGCCTTTTAGCGCTCGGCGAAAACCAGGCGGGCCCACCGGGACCGGGATGCGAACGCGTCCGAAGGGTCGGTCCATTCCACGATCCCCATCGGGAGCAGCGGCAGGGGCGACCCACCGGGTCGCCCCTCCATCGCTTCAGATCCCGCATGATGATGCAGCGAACCCAAAAAACAAAAAAGTCTCGCCATGATTGCAGGACGCAAAATATCTCTCGAGGAAATTTACGAGGTTGTCCAGCAAATAGTCGACAAATTCCATCCACAATCTATCATTTTATTCGGATCCTATGCTGATGGACAGCCGGAACCGTGGAGCGATGTGGATTTGCTGGTGATCATGGACACGCCGCTGAAAGAAATCGATCAGGCGGTAGAGATATGTCGAAGTATCCGCTGTGATTTTCCGATAGATTTGATTGTATACAAACCAGAAAATATTAAGAAAAGGATCGATATGGGAGATTTTACGCTTACAGAAATTGTAAAGAAGGGGAAGGTTCTGTATGAACGAACTCACTCGGGAGTGGATCGAAAAAGCTGAAGGCGATTGGAGAACCAGTGCCCGGGAGCTCCGGGCTCGCAGACACCCGGATTAAGATGCGGTCTGCTTCTATCTTAAAGAAAATATAGCGATGAAGAAAAACCCGTTGATTGTTCGTTCCGATGAAATCCTCGGCGGCACGCCTGTGTTTGCAGGCACGCGTGTTCCGATTGAGACCCTCCTGGATTACCTGGAGGCGGGCCATACTCTGGATGAGTTTCTCGAGGATTTTCCGACCGTAAGCCGGGAACAAGCCGTTGGGGTCCTTGAACATCTGAAAGCTTTATTGCTCGCTGAGGTGTAATATTAAATGCGAATATTGCTGGATGATTGTTTGCCTCTTATGAAAGAGATTCGTTCGATTCTGGAGAATCTTTTGCCTGGTCAGGTTGTGCAGATCGGTTGAGGCGCAAATGGGGTTGGCTCGTTGGGTGGTCGGTCATCGGTCGGTCATCCGCCTGCTGGAGCGCCAGCGGGCGGAAGGGCGCATCGCCCACGCGTATCTGTTCACGGGCCCGCCCCATGTAGGCCGGCGGACCCTGGCCTGGGCGTGGGGGATGGCCCTGTTGTGCGCCGAGTCCGATCCTCCCTGCGGGTCCTGTCGCGCGTGCCGCCGGATGGAGGCCGGACATCATCCGGATGCCCTGTATGTGGCCCCGGAGGGCAACAGCCTGAAGATCGATCAGATCCGCGAGGTCCAGCGGCAGCTCGCCCTCACCCCGGTGGAGGGGCCTTATCGCGTGGTGCTCTTCGATGAGGCGGAGAAGATGACCACGGAGGCCGCGAACGCCCTGCTCAAGACCCTGGAGGAGCCGCCCTCTTACGCGGTGCTCATGCTCATCGCGCCCTCCCCCGAGTCCCTGCTGCCCACCGTGGTCTCCCGCTGCCAGATCCTTTCCCTCGACCCCGTCCCGATCCCCGAGGTCCGCCAGGCCCTGCAGGCCCGCTGGGGCGTCCCGGCGGAGCGGGCGGATCGCCTGGCGCGGCGCTCCGGAGGGCGCCTCGGATGGGCGGTCCAGGCGGCCCATGACCCGGAGGTAGAGGCCCGCTATGAGGAGCGGATCCGCCGGATCCATGAGCTGCTGAGCCAGGGACGATGGGAGCGGTTCCGGTTCGCCGAAGCGCTGGCCGGAGAAGAGGAAGAGACCCGCCAGGCCTTTCTGGAGGCCGCCATGGCATGGTGGCGAGATGTCCTATACCGCGCGGCGGGAGCCCCGTTGCCCTTGATCCACGAGGAGGACCGCCAGCGCATCCAGCGGGTGGCGGAGCGGGTGGCCTTGGCGGGCGCCCGGACCGCGCTGGAGGCCACGCGGCGGACGTGGAACGCCCTGCAGCGCAACGCCAACGCCCGCCTCGCCCTGGAGGCGATGCTCCTGGACTGGCCCTTCCTTCCTGAGGAGGATTTTGAATCGGATCCCATGCCGGCTCCTGCGCTCTCGTCGGATGTGCCGGGAGGTCCGCCATGAGCCGTCGCAGAGCGCTCCCCGGCCTCCTCCTGTTGCTCCTGTTCGCCGGGTCCAGCCCCATGCGCCCGGGTGGGATCCCTCCTGCGGACGTGGAGAACGCGCTCTGGTATGTATGGAGCCGCTACACGCCTGCCATCCCATCCCATGCCTCCCCTGCTTTTCCTTCGATCGGGGGAGAGGCCCAGGCCGGAACGTATCAGGTCTATCTCCCTCTGGGGATGCGCGCGCCTTCGGCCGCGCCCGAGTTTCGGGCCCTTTGGGTGACGCGGTTTGACTGGACGCGGGCGGATGGGACGTGGGCGCGGCCGGAGATGCTGGTGGCCATTGCGGATCAGGCGGCGGCGGCCCGTTTCAACGTTCTTCTTTTTCAGGTTCGTGGGGTGGGGGATGCGTATTACGCGCCGGGGTATGAGCCGTGGGCGGCTCGTTTGACGGGGACGGTGACGCGCACGCTGGGGATTTCGCCGGGGTTTGATCCGCTTCGGGTGCTTCTGGACGCGGCCCATGCCCGGGGGCTTCAGGTTCACGCGTATGTCAACGTGTATCCGACGTGGCTTTGCGGGGTGGGGGCGCCTCCGGATGGCCTGAACCCGCCTCATCCTTTCTGGACGTTCTCCCGGACCAACGGGCGCTCGTGGAGCGCGTGGCGGGTGTATGATGCTTCGGGCATGCCGATGAACATGATGACCTGTGACAGCTACCTCTGGGCCACGCCGGCGTGGTCGGGGGTGCGGCGTCATCTGCGGCGGGTGGTAGGGGATCTGGTGCGCCGCTATGATCTGGACGGGGTGCATCTGGACCTGGTTCGCTATCCGGGTCGGGGCTACTCTTACGATCCGTTCACGCCTTCCTTCAGCAGTTCGGCGGAGCGGGCGGAGTGGCAGCGGGAGCAGGTGAACGCCATGGTTCGGGATCTTTCAGCGGTGGTGAGGCGGACACGTCCGCGGGCCTGGGTGACGGCGGCGGTGTGGGGGGTTTATCGGAACCGGTGGGGCTGGTCGGGGTTCACGGAGGGGTATTCGGACTATTACCAGGATTCCAAGCGCTGGCTGCGGGAGGGGTGGGTGGACGCCATTATGCCGATGATTTACCCGGCGGGGCCTTCGGAAAACTGCCCGGACACCACGGTCTGGACGCTGGATCGTTTTCGTGTTCTGGTGGCGGATTTCCTGGCGGACGCCAGCGGCCGATATGTCTTCCCAGGCATCCACGGGGGCTATGCTTGCTTCCGGGATGTCTTGGACCGTATTCAGGCGGCCCGGGCATTGGGGGCTCGGGGGGTAGCGATCTTTGCCTACGGTCCCTTGAGCCGGCGGGGCTACTGGGATGAGCTGGCCGCCCAGGCCTTCCCACAACCCGCCCCCCTCCCGCCGTTGCCCCGTGGGAGCCGAAAGTGAATTTCGGCTTACCATAGGGCTTGCTCGAAGGCCGCCCCGCATCCGCGATTCCCGTTCCCGTTTGTGGAAAGCCTCTCATCCGCCCTTCATGAACTCTTCGATGGCCGCGCGACTGATGCGATAAGTGGTCCCGATCTTGCGGGCCTTCAGCTGGCCGGACTCGATGAGTTGCACGATGTCTTCCGGGGAGACCTTCAGGTAGGCGGCGGCTTCTTCCACGGTCATGATCTCCGGGGCAGGGGTGGGGCCGGTCGGAGCGGCCGGGCGGGTCATCCCCTGGAAGAGCTGGGTGAAGAACTGGGCCAGCCCGAAGCCGGCCCCCGCGCCCACGCCGGCCGCGGCCAGCCCGCCCAGCTCCTGCTGGGCCGCCTCGCGCAGGGCGTCCGCCGCCTGCAGCTGGGCGTAGGTCTGCACATCGAGCAGCCCCATGGCCCGCAGCTCCTCAACGGTCTTCGAGGAGGGACGCAGGGACTGCACGTAGAAGGCTTTGAGGTCCAGCCCCAAGGCCCCGAAGTCCTCCTGAGCTTTGGCCCGCACCGCCGCGCCGAGCTCTTCGAAGAACCCGGCCAGGTCCACCACCGGGCGGTTGAAGTTCCCCACCACATCGGCCAGCTTGCTCACCAGGATGCTGCGCAGGTAGCCCACGATGCGTTCGGTCTCATACAGGCGTTGCACGCCCACGATCTTGTTGACGAAGAGCTGGGGATCGCGCACCTGAACGGCGAAGGCCCCGTGGCCCTGAAGCAGCACCACCCCCAGGCCCATGCCGGGGTTGCGCACCACGATGGGATCCGGGGTTCCCCATTTGAGGTCCACGAACTCCCGGGTGGAGACAAAGTAGACTTCGGCGGTGAAAGGGGAGCGGCCGCTGAAGAGCGGGCCCAGCAGGTTGATCAGCAGCGGGATGTTGGCCGTGGTCAGGGTGTGACGGCCCGGCCCGAACACATCCAGGGCCCTCCCGTCCCGGAAGAACACCGCGACCTGGCTCTCCCGCACGATCAGCTGGGAGCCCAATCGGAAATCCCCGGCCCCCTCCTCCGGGAAACGGCGGACGATCTCCCGTCCGGTGTCATCCGCCCACTCGATCACATCGAAGATGCGAGGCATCTTCTCCTCCTAACTGAGGTTTGAAGCCGATCCGAAAGGAATCCCAGCTCGCGGCTTTCCGCTCGAAGGCTCCGGCCTCATTTTACCGGAGGAAACGGTTTGGGGAAATCCATAGGGAATCCATCAAAAAAGTAATCCTCCCGCAGGAGCGGCTTTCGCCGCGACCATCGTGAGATCGAGGAGATGGAGGTTTGGGCTGCGGAAGCGGCTTTCAACGCAAGCCCTTGTAGGATCAAAGACATGAGCCTCCACCGTTGGGTTTTCGGCTCCATGGCGCTCCGGCATCCGCGTCCTCCGGAGTAGGCGATGAGGGGCGAAAGGGATTACAATCCAGTTAATTCAGCCACCGGCCGGCCCCGCGTCGGGGGAGCGGCCGGAAACGAATCCGTTCCGGAGGTGTGCGATGGTCGAGCCGGCCCGGCGGGATGAGGAGCTCACCGTGCAGGTCCCGGTGGTGACGCTGACGGAGGCGGCAGCCCGGCGTCTGCACGCGCTCATTCGCGAGAAGAACATCCCCGCCCGGTATCTGCGGGTGTTCGTCGCCGGCGGGGGATGCTGCGGGCTTCAGTATGGCATGGGGTTCGAAGACCAGCCCGCGGAGACGGATCACCAGCTGGAGAGCCAGGGGATCTCCCTCCTGGTGGACCCGATCAGCGCCTCGTATCTGTGGGGCTCGACCATCGACTACGTCGAGGATCCGGCCGGGGGATTCTTTCAGATCCACAACCCCAACGCCCTTCCCTCCTGCGGCTGCGATCATTCCTCCGGTTCCGGCTGTGGATGTGGCTCCCATTGAGAAACGAGGGGGCGGACGGTCCTTCCGTCCGCCCCCTCCCCGAGCGGTCACATTCCCTCCTCTTTCTGACGGACGACGGCGCCGAGCCGTTCGGCGGCTGCCCGGATGAGGCGTTCCCGCAATGTGGCGACCTCCCGGTCCGTGAGGGTGCGGTCCTCCGCTTGATAGAACACGGTGAAAGCCAGGCTGCGGTGCCCGGGCGGGATGGGCGGCCCCTGGTAGACGTCGAAGAGGTGCACCTCGCGGACCAGGGGGGCGCCGGCCTCGCGCAGCACGGCGGCCAGGGCGGCAGCCGGCACGCTCTCCGACACGATGAAGGCTAAGTCCTCCACCACCGGGGGCACCCGAGGCACCGCCTCAAAGACATGCGCGATGGGCGCCAGGGCCTGCAGGGCTTCCAGATCCAGCTCGGCGATCAGGACAGGCTGATCCGGCAGCTCCCAGGCCCGGCGCACCAGCGGGTGCAGCTCCCCCAGGATCCCCAGGGAACGTCCACCGGCCTTCACCTCCGCTCCCCGGCCCGGGTGCAGGCTCGGATGTTCCGCCCGCTCGAAGGCCACCCCCGGGATGTGCAGGCGCTCCAGCAGCGCCTCAACGACGCCCTTCAGATCGAAGAAGTCCATCCGCCCCCGATCCACGGGAAGCCACGAGGCCGGATCCCGCGGCCCGGTGAGGGCGATGCCGATCCGCCGCGGCTCCTCCGGAAGGGCCTCTCCGGGACGGGGGAGGAACACCTTCCCAACTTCGAAGATCGCCACCCGTTCCCGGAACCGGAGGTTGGCGCGAAGGGTGCGCAGCAATCCGGGGAGCAGGGTGTGGCGGAGGACGGTGCGCTCCTCGCTGATGGGGTTGATCAGCCGGACGTAGTCCAGGGCCGTGTAGGGATTGGCGACGCCGGGAGGGGCCAGACGGGCTTCCTCGTCCGGATGGATCAGGGCGTAGGTGATCACTTCCTGGAGCCCGCAGGCCACCAGGATGTCCCGGACCCGCTCCTCGAAGGCCCAGGCGGGGTTGCCCCGCTGCGGGGGCAGGGGATCCCGGAGCCGGGTCTCCGGCATCCGGTCATAGCCCCAGATGCGGGCGACCTCCTCAATGAGATCCTCCGGGCGCTGGCAGTCCAGCCGATGATCGGGGACGGTGACCCGCCAGGCGGCCGGGGCGGAGCGGGAGCGGGCGGGAGGCCGGGCGGGCTCGACCCGGAACTCCAGGGCGCGCAGGATCCGCTCGATCTCGCGGGGCGGGATGGCGAAGCCCAGCACGCGCTCCACATCCTGCGCGGAGAGCGGGAGGGTCACCCGTCGGGCCTTGCGGGCGTAAGCGTCAACGACCCCGCGGGCCACGACCCCATCGGCCAGGCGCTGCATGAAGGCGGCGGCCCGCCGGGCGGCGGGGAGGGTGAGCGCCGGGTGGATCCCTCGTCCGAAGCGGGCGCTGGCCTCGCTGGGCAGCTTGTGCCGGGCGGCCGTGCGACGGATGGAGATGAAGTCGAAGTTCGCGGACTCCAGGAGGACGGCGCGGGTGGCCTCCCCGACCTCCGTCTCCGCGCCCCCCATCACCCCGGCGATGGCGATGGGACCGGCCTCGTCGCAGATCAGGAGGTCCTCCGGATCCAGGTCTCGCTCCACCCCATCCAGGGTGCGGATCCGCTCGCCGGGGCGGGCGCGGCGGACGATGATCGTGGGGGGGCGGCCGCCGGCCCGCTCCACCAGCCGATCGTAGTCGAAGGCGTGGAGGGGCTGGCCCCATTCCAGCATCACGTAGTTGGTGATGTCCACGATGTTGTTGATGGGGCGCATCCCGCACAGCCGCAGCCGCCACTGCATCCAGTAAGGGGAAGGACCGATCCGCACGTCCCGGATGACCATGGCGGAGTATCGGGGGCAACCCTCCGGGTCCTCGATGCGGACCCTCAAGAGGCGGCGGGCCGTTGGGCCGAAGGCCCTCACCGCGGTGGGAGGGTAGCGCAGGCGCTTGCCGGTGAGGGCGGCCACCTCCCGGGCCACCCCGATGATCGAGAAGGCGTGGGCCAGGTTGGGGGTGAGGTCGATCTCCAGCACCACGTCCCCCATGTAGTCCGCCAGGGGCATCCCCACCGGCGCCTCCGGGTCCAGCAGGATGATCCCCTCGTGGTCCTCGGAGATCCCCAGCTCTTTCTCTGAGCAGACCATGGCGTCGGAATAGATCCCGCGGATGGCCCGGCCCTGGAGGGTCATCTTCACCCAGCCCGGCTGGTGGCCGTCGTAGAGGGTGGCCCCTTCCAGGGCGAAGGCCACCTTAAGAGGGCGCTCCGGCGGACGTTCCAGGAAGGGGAACAGGTTGGGCGCGCCGGTGACCACCACCTTCGGCTCCCCCCGGCCGTAGTCCACCGTGGCCAGGAGCAGGCGGTCGGCGTTGGGATGGCGCTCCACCCGGAGGATCTGCCCGACGACGATCCGCTCCCGGTCCCATTCCAGGGGGGCGCCGGGGACCCCGAACCGCTCGATGGCGGTCACCTCCAGGCCGGCCAGGGTCAGGCGCTCGGCCAGCTCCTCCGGCGGCAGATCGATCCTCACGTATTCCTGTAGCCAGCGCAGCGGAACCCGCATGTCCTGTGTCCTCCTCGCTGGGATCTGGAAGCCATGGGGCCCTTCGGCCTACTTTCCGGAGCGAAGCCCCGTTGCGACCCCGATGGCCTGGACGAAGTCCTCGATGTCCTGCATCGCCTGGGGGATCGCTTGAAAGACGAGGCGATCATCCGCTTCCCAATATCGATGAACCAGCCGATGGCGCATGCGAATCAGGTCGGAGAGACGCTGCGTGAGCGCCTCGTGGAGCACTCCATGCTCCTGGAGCACTTGAAGCGCCTCACTGTAGGTTTCCGGGGGGCGCCAGCGGTTCTGAGCGATCAGATGCTGGGCGATATCCATGATGGCTTCCGCTGCCAGCACCAGGTGATACCGGGCGCTGCCTCGTCGGTGCGGGTCGGCTAAGAAATCCGCCTCGGGCATCCGAGCGAGGGAATCAAGGGCCCGCTGGCTTTCAAACAGTGCGGAAAGCAGATTGCGCATGCGATCGCTTTGATAGCGGATCATCTGGAAGACACCTCGCAGGTAAGCTTCGTGCAGGCGGCGGACCTCGAAGTATTCGGTCCAGGTCGAGGCCTCGAAGTCGGCGCGGCGGCCCTCGTCGCGGCAGAGGAGAATGCGGCGGGGCCGGATGGCGGCGAAGCGGAAGGCCGGTGGCGCGGCGTTCAGGGCCCGCACGTCCACCGGGAAGGGGAGGCCGGCCCGGCGCAGCGTCGCCTCCAGGCGGGCGGCCAGCTCCGCTTCCCGGGGCCAGGCCGGCGTGGGAAAAGGATCCAGGAACACCGCGACGTCGATGTCCCGGAAGACTTCCCCCTCGACGAAGGAGCCGTGCAGGTAAGCGAAGACTACATCGGGCTCCCCAGCCAGGGCCCCGGCCAGGCGCTCTTCCACACGGCCCTTTTCTTCCTCATGGACCCGCCAGGTCTTGATCGGCTCCATCTCCGCCCTCTAATCGAACTGCTCTAAGAAGCGCAGGTCGTTGGCCCAGAAATATCGAATATCGTCGATGCGATGTTTGAGCATAGTGATCCGTTGCGGCCCCATGCCGAAGGCGAAGCCGGTGAAGCGGCGGGGATCGTAGCCGCCGTTTTGCAGGACCACGGGGTGCACCATCCCGGCGCCGGCGATCTCGAGCCAGCCGGTGTGCTTGCAGACCCGGCAGCCTCGCCCCTCGCAGAGGATGCAGTCGATATCCACCTCCACGCTGGGCTCGGTGAAGGGGAAATACGAGGCGCGGAAGCGGACCTTGCGCTCGGGTCCGAACATCCGGCGGGCGAAGTCCGTCAGGGTGCCCTTAAGGTCGCTCATGGTCACCCCGGGGCCCACAGCCAGTCCCTCCACCTGGTGGAACATGATCTCGGAGCGGGCGGTGATCTGCTCATAACGATAACACATCCCGGGCAGGATCACCCGGATGGGCTCCGGGCAGAAGGCCCGCATGGCATGGATCTGTCCCGGGGAGGTGTGGGTGCGCAGGATCACTCCCTCCCGGTCGGTGTAGAACGTGCTCCACATATCCCGGGCAGGGTGATGGGGTGGGATGTTGAGCAGCTGGAAGTTGTATTCATCGGTCTCCACGTCCCGGCTGGTGAAGACCTGGAAGCCCATCTCGGCGAAGATGGCGACGATCTCCCGGAGGGTGCGGGTGGCCGGGTGAAGCCGGCCGGCGCGGACCAGGCGGCCGGGCAAGGTGACGTCCAGGGGCGGCGCCTCCAGCTCGCGGCGCAGGGCGGCCTGGCGCAGGGCCTCCCGCCGCGCGGCGTAGGCTGCCTCGAGGGCCTCTTTGACCTCGTTGGCCTTGCGCCCGATGGCCGGCCGCAGCTCCCGGGGGAGAGTCCCCAGGGCGGCGAAGGCCTCCATCAGTCGGCTGCGCCGGCCCAGATAGCCGGCATACCAGGCCTGGAGGGCCTCCTCGGTATCCAGCCCTTCCAGCTCCCGTAACGCCTCCTCACGCAATCGTTCCAGCTCGTCCACGGTGACCATGCCGGCGTGCCTCCTAATAGGGTCGATGAGGATCCCGGGAAACAACCACGCCCTCATCCCGGCCAGGGACGAGGGCGTGGGCTCCCCCGCGGTACCACCCTGCTTGGCCTGCGGCGCGCAGGCCCGCTCTTCGCCGGAGGCAAGGGTCTCCGGCGGCCCGGATAACGGTGGGCCCTCCGGGAACGGCTACTGGGGAGAGGGCTTCCGGAGGCCTCTCCGGTTCGCCGTTCCGGCTCCGGGGCGAACTTCAGCCGGCGGTCGCCGAGCGGGGCTCTCAGCCGCGGCCCCGCCGCTCTGGCGGCGCCGTCCCGGCCTACTCCTCCCCTTCTTCGCCGTTCGGAAAAAAGATCAGGCTATTCACGGATCTTCGGAGCCCCCAGATGCTTCCAGGGTCCAGGGTTGGGGGGCGACCAGCTCCCCCTGGGCTTGTAGCAGAAGGCCGATGCGGGCCTCTCGCGCGAGCTCCAACGCCCGACGATCCAGAACCACCCCGAAGATCAGGGGCAGCACAGGGCCTCGCACGCCATATGCGCGCAGAGCTTCCTGCACGGCGGCGTTGCGCAGCAGGTCCGCGGAATCGTGGACCGCGCGGGGCCCGAGACGGGCCTTTACGGAGATGAGAAGCCAGGCCTCTTCGCCGTCGGGCCCGCGCACCCGGGCGATCCCGTCCAGCTCCCCAATCCGGTCAATGGCCAGGGTGGCGATCGGCTCCAGGAGGACGTAACCGCGCTTCGCCAGATAGCGCTGCACGGCTTCCACCATCTGGCCTTCCACGGTCACGCCGACGGTCTGGCCGAACCGGTCAGGGTGCGCTGGAACTGTTCCTGGCGCAGAAGGACCTGCCGCAGGGTCTCCTCCGTGCGGCGCTGGGCTTCGGCGAGTTCGGCGAAGCGGCGCTCGGTCTCGGCGCGGTATTTCAGGAACTCCTGACGATGCGCTACGAACTCCTGGCGGTGGGCGGCGAACTCTTCGTAGTGGCGGCGCTGGGCTTCGGCGAGTTCGGCGAAACGCCGGTCAGCCTCGGCACGGTATTCCAGGAACTCCTGGCGGTGGGCCGTGAAAGTCTCGCTCAGGTTGCGAAGGGCCTCGGCGAGCTCGGCGAAGCGTCGGTCGGTTTTGGCCCGGTGGGCGGCCAGGGCTTCCTCGGTGCGGCGCTGGGCCTCGGCGAGTTCAGCGAAACGCCGGTCGACCAGCTTGTGGAGCTCCCGGAATGCGTTCGGAAGATTCAACAGCTCATCCGTCAGGAGCAAGCGGCGCAGCTCCTTCCGCCACTCCTCGTGTTGCTCCAGCAGTCGAACCAGATCATGGAAATCCGTGATGGTGAACGCCATCGAGCCCTCGCGGTGAATCCTCAACTGGATTTTATCACACGTGCGCTCCGCCTCAGAGGATCCGTCACCGGGGCCGGGCGGGGGGATCGCCTGAGGGATCCTCCAGCAGCCCGCCCAGGATGGCCTTGCGCACCGCGGCGGCGCGGGTGTGAACGCCCAGCTTGCTCAGGATGCTGTCGACCTGTTTCTTGACCGTGTTGGGGGAGACCACGAGCCGTTCGGCGATCTCCTTGTTGGTCAGCCCGTGGGCCATCCAGCGCAGGACCTCCCGCTCCCGGGGGGTGAGGGAGGCCAGGGCGGCCTGGTCCTCCGGCGAGAGCGCCCCGGCGGGGCGAGCGGGGGCCGGCCGGGGGCGCCCAGCGAAGGCCTGCCGGACAAACTGCAGGAAGTTCTGCCGGTTGAAGGCGGCTTTGTCCAGGAAGGCCATGACCCCCAGGCTCTGGTAGGCCATCTCCACCTCATCGGCGGAGGCGGTGGCGCTGACGGCGATGGTGGGCAATCCTCGTCGCCGGGCCACCCGCAGCAGCCGCAGGCCGTCCCGATTGCCGAAGGGATCCATCGAGCTGGCCAGCTGGAGGTCGACGATGAGCAGGGCGAAGGATCCCTGCTCCAGCCAGGCCAGGGCCTCGCCGTAGGAGGAGGCCGTCTCCACCGCCAGGCCGATCTCCCCCAGCAACTCCCGGTAAAGATCCTGCCAGCCCGGGTCGTCCTCCACCACCAGGGCTCGGGGGCCCGGATGCGATGCCGACGGGGCCCTGGCGGGAGCAGACGGGGAAGGCGAGGGCGCGAAGGGGAGGAGCTCCCGCTGAAGGAGACGAGCGGCGACCTCCCGAAAGGCTCGACGTCGGAAGGTCTCCTTTCGAAGGAAATCGGCCGCCCGATGACGGGTCAGAGCCTCCACGGCCATCTCGACGGTGGCGTAGCCGGTCAGGGCGATGGCCGGGACCGACGGGCTTCGCTCGGCCAGGGCGTCCAGGACGCGGAACCCACCTCGATCCCGGTGATCCCCGAGGTCGAGGGAGATGTCCACCACGGCCAGCGTGTAGGGACGCTCCTGTAACCAGGCCAGGGCGGTGGGGACGTCCGGGGCGGCATCGACCTGCAGCCCCAGCTCCTCGAGCTCCTCGGCGAGCAGCTGCCGCCAGGCCGGGTCATCCTCCACGATCAGCGCGCGCATCGGCGTGCGCTCCGGGATCATCGGCTCGTTCCCTCCTTTCCCTCAAGGCGTGAAGGCATCCCGCCCGGATCCATCGGGGCGCGGGGCAGGCGGATGTGGAAGGCGGTGCCCTGGCCCGGGGCGCTTTCCGCCCGGATCTCCCCGCCGAACCGCTGGATGAGCAACTTCACCCACCACAGGCCGAAGCCCAGCTTCTTCGGCGCGCGCTTGGTGGAGAAATCCAGCTCGAAGATCCGCTCCTGGATCTCCGGGGGGATCCCCGGCCCGTTGTCCCGGACGGTGAGGATCACGTCCTGGGGGCCGGCCGCTCCCTCGATGCGGATCCAGCCGCTCTCCCCCAGGGCCTCCACCGCGTTCTCGATCAGGTTGAAGAAGACCAGGGCCAGCTGGGGCTCCCCGGCCATCACCGGTGGCAGATCCTCCAGCCCGACGACCTCCAGCCGGATCCCCTCCGGGATCCGCAGATCTCGCAGGGCCATCTCCAGGCAGGGGAGGACCGGGATGGGGCGGGGGGCCATCGGCCGCAGGTAGACCATCGCCTCCCGCACCGCGTCCATCGCCGCCCGGGCCCGGCTTTCGATCTCCTGCAGGATCGCGTGGAGATAAGCATCTTCGAGGAGGGCCGGCCGCTTCTCCCGCAGCCCCTCCAGGCGCACCGGGATCAGGCCGATGTAGTTGTTCAGGCGGTGGAGGAGATTGGCGGCGATGTCGCCGACGGCGGCGAAGGCCTCCATGATCGCCTGACGCTCCCGGGCCTCCTGAAGGGCCCGGACGTGTTCGGCCAGCTGGACGGCCAGGGCGGCGTGGTTGGCCAGGATGATCAGCAGGCGCTGGTCGCGCTCGGTGAAGGTGCGCGGGCGGGAGGAATGGACCACAAACACCCCCCGGACGGCGCCGGTGGGGTCCAGCATCGGCACGGCCAGGGCCCATCCCCCGGTCTCGAAGGAGAGGGGGCGGCGGGCCCGGCACACCGCCTCGGCCAGCCCGGCGGTCCCGGCCATAGTGGGGTGGGTGGCGAAGGCGAGGGCCGGCGGGCCCTCGGGGTGGATCAGCCAGATGGCGCCGTCGGAGGCCTGGAGCAGCTCACAGGCCAGGGCGACGGCGCGGGCGAAGAGGGCCTCGCGGCCGGCATGAAGGAGCTGCCCGGTGATCTCCTGCATGCCTCGCAGCAGCCGCACCTCCTGGAGGGCGATCACCGCCCGGGCGGCCAGCATCTCCAGCAACCGCTGGTCGGCCTCCGTGAAGGCTCCGGGCTCCGGGCTTTCCAGGTTCAGCACGCCCTCCGCCTCCCCGCCGGCCCCGATCAGCGGCACGGCCAGCTCGGCGCGGATCTCCTGGCCGGCCAGCCAGGGCCGGTAGATCGAGGCCCAGGGCGAGGCGTGCAGGTCATCGATGCGCAGCGAGCGACCGTAGACGGCCACCCATCCGACGATGCTGGTCTCGTCCAGGTCCAGCTCGGGCGCTACATTGGGGAGCAGAGGGCGGCCGATCACCGCGCCCAGCACCAGGCGCCGGCGCCCGCGGTCCACCAGGCGCAGCGTGCCGAAACGGGCGCCGGTCAGCTCCAGGGCGATCCGCAGGATGGCCTCCAGCACCTCCTGGGGGTCGGCCCGGGCGCTGAAGAGGTGGTCCATGCGCCGCAGCTCCTCCAGTTCGCGGGTGGCCCGACCCAGCGCCTGTCGGAGGCGTTCCATGGCCCGTGCCCGCTGCAGGGCGAGGGCGGCCAGGCCGGTGAAGGCCTCGATGGCTTCGACCTCCTCTTCGGTGAAGGGGCGCTCCTCCCGGCATGAGAGGTAGAGCACCCCCACCGGCCCCTCGGCGGTCAGCAGGGGCCAGCACCCCACGCTGCGGGCGCCCGCCGCCTGTTTCGCGGGATGGATGGGGATGTCCGGCGCCTCCCAGGAGAGGACGCGCCGTCGATGGAGAAGCGCATGGGCGGCCATCCCATCCGGCCGGGGCCAGTCCGGCCCGGTGAGCTCCCCGGTCTTCCCCACGGCCACGCGGGAGGCTGGATCCAGGCCGCCCTGTTCCGGATCGTAGCAGAACAGGATGGCGGCGGGCGCCTCCCGCCCCTCCAGCAGGCGGAGGGCCTCCTCCCCGATGCGGCGCATGCATTCGGGGAGCGGCGTTTCAGGGGGGAGGCCGGCCAGGCGCTCCCCCGCCGCCTTCAGGCGCTGGCACAGCTCGCGCATCGCCGGGGTCATCCGGAACCGCCGGGGCCCGGCAGGGCGATGGCGTCCATCCGCCCTGCCGGATTTTGAAGGGGAATTATACAAAGCGGAGCCCTCGCTGCAACTTCCCGCCGCTCGCTCAGATCCTGCGGCGGGACTCGGGGCGGGGGAGAGGAGTGCGGTAGGGAGGGATCTCCAGGGTGATCACCGTCACCCGGGTCTCATCGCTCAGTCGGGAGGCGATGCGCGGATCCAGCTTCTCCAGCTGATCCAGGGGGATGGCCGTGGTGATCACCGTGGGCAGCTTCGCCAGGTAGCGGAAGTTGAGCAGCTGATACAGCTTCTCCCGGGCCCACGGGGTGGCGCTCTCCAGCCCCAGGTCGTCCAGGACCAGGAAGGGGACGAGCTTGGCCTCGTCGAAGCGTCGGTCGTAGGGCGCGTCGCTCCGGGGGTGGAAGGCGGCGCGCAGCCAGTCCAGGAGGTCGGGGACCGCCACGAAGAGGACGGGGGTCCCGCGGGCGGCTACGGCGTTGGCGATGGCCGCCGCCAGGTGCGTTTTGCCGGCGCCGTAGCGGCCGAACAGCACCAGCCAGCCGTGGGGGTGCTCCGCGTAGGCCCGGGCGATGCGGATCGCCTCCCGCAGGTTGTCGCGCTCGCGAGGCGAGAGCTCCGGCCGCTCCCGGAAGGTCTCGAAGGTCATCTCCTGGAGCAGGGGGAGGAGGTTCAGATCGGGCCCCGCGGTGGGACCGCCCCGCCGGAAATCGGGGGCCAGGATGTGCACGATCTCCACCAGCCGGGCGTCCTGGAGGCGGGAACGCAGGCGGGGCTCGAAGGCCTCCAGGGAGAGATTGGTGGTGATCACCGTGGGCAGGCGGGCGTTGTATCGCCAGTCCAGGAGCTGGAACAGCTTCTCCTGAGCCCATGGCGTGCTTTGCTGCGCCCCCAGGTCGTCCAGGATCAGGACGGGGGCTTCCCGCAGCTGCCAGAACCGTTCCTCATAGGAGACCTCGGCCTCCGGATGGAAGGCCGCCCGCAGCTCGTCCAGCAAGTCGGGGACGGGGATGAAGAGGGCGGCGACCCCCCGCTCCAGCAGGCGATGGGCGATGGCGGCGGCCAGATGCGTCTTGCCGCACCCGGTCCCGCCCCGCAGCACCAGCCAGCCCTGCGGGTCCTCGGCGAAGGCCCTCGCCCGCTCATACGCGCGCCGCAGGCTCCGGGCCTGGTCCGGGGGGAGGCCCAGCCCGTCCGGGAGGAAGTTTTCGAAGCGCTTGTCCTGGAGGGCCCGCAGGGGGCCGGCCGCCTGGATCCGCTGGCGGAACTCTGCGGCCTGGCGCTCTGTCTGGCAGGCGCAGGGGATCGCCCGGCCGAACAAAGGATGGCCGGGTGGCACGTCGTAAGAGATGTAGCCCAGCCCGCCGCAGATCGGGCAGGCCTCTGAGCGCTCCAGCGATGGAGCGCCCGGGAGCTCATCCCGCGTCTCATCGCCGGCGCTTTTTCCAGGTTTCGGCAGCACGTCGCCAATATGCTTCATCCAGGCCTCCGGTCTCCCGGCCTTCGGTTGCCCAGCGCTCCAGGATGCGGCGGACGTAGGACCAGCGGCGGACGTTGCGGGAGACGGCGATGCGGAGGGCCTCCTCGATCCACTCCGCCGGATAGGTCCGGGCGGCCTCCTCCAGCTCCTGGGCGATCAATGGGGTGAGGGGTCCGATGTTCTGTTCGTAAAGGGCGAAAAGGTTCGGCCGGTCGGCGACCAGGACGGCGGACTCGCCGAGCTCGAGGGAAGCCGGGCGCTCGCCCCGTCGGATGGCCTCGTAGGCCAGACGCCCTCGTGGCGTGTTCAGGAAGTAGAGGTCATCCGTCCGCCCATCCTCCTCGATCCGCACATGCAGCAGGGTGCCCCGGGCGACCGCCCGGTTCAGGCCCTCGCGGATCTCGTGGGCGGGGAGGGCGGCGGTCAGGGCGGGGTCGGCCTCCAGCTCCGAGCGCCGGGCGTAGCGCAGGGGGCCGCTGCGGCGGGCCATATGATAGAAGCAGACCAGGGTCACCCGCAGCTCCCCCGGGTGATCGATGCGAGGGAGCAGCTCGGTGAAGAAAGCCTCCGGGATGGGCACCGTGCGGGTTTTGCCGCCCGGGAAGCCGGCGAAAGGCCTCGCCTCATTCCCCCTCGTCACAGCCGAATCTCCTGCTTGTGCAGATCGACGAACTGGGCTTGCTGCGGTCGGAAATACAGCTCGACGGTCCCGATCGGCCCGTTGCGGTGCTTGGCCACGATGATCTCCGCGATGTTCTTGCGATCCGTGTCCTGATTGTAGATCTCATCCCGGTAGATGAAGATCACCACGTCCGAGTCCTGCTCGATGCTGTTGTGGACGATCACATCGTTCGCCACGAAGTTGTGCAGGCCGGGGACGGTCATATCAAACACATCCTCGATCCCCTCCGGCTCGATGGATGCCACCGAATCCCAGTAAACATCGCTCTGAGCTAACCGTGCTAATTTCTCAGATTGGACAGCTCGGGCGAGCCGCAAAGCCCGATTCCGGCTCATGCTTTGCTTGAAGATCGTCGTGCCGCCGTAAGCAGATAGGTCCGGGTCGGCTACACGGGAAGCCAGCTCTTTCTCTCGTGTCGTGTATTGCACGGCATGGCGAGGGAGCGCACAGCCATCCCCGATGAGATGGCCGAGGAGGGCCAGCTCCTCATCGCTCATCGTTTGCGGATAAGGGGCCGGGATCTGCCGAGGGAGCGCGATGAACATGCCAGGCTGCAGATCATCCAGCCTCTTCCATCCGGCAGGAGTCAGGAAGCGGTGATTGGCGGTCGCCCGGATCGCACGCCCCAAGCGGGTGGTCAGGCGATAAATCGGCTTCCTCCCTGTAGGGAAAACCCGGCTCACCCATGCGCGCTCGAGGCGCCAGGTCTCCATGTTCAACGCCCACACCGTGAAAGGCTCCCGGCCTACCAGCTCTCGAATCGGGACGCGCTCCCCTGTGTCTGCGATGGGAATTAAGGTGTCTCCGGCCAGACAGCCGCTCTCGCGTAGATCGGCCAGGATCGGCCGTTTGTCGTGGCGTTGCTCCACGGCCCGGGAGAGCTGGGAGGCGGCGACCACGGGGATGTTGAGCTCCCGGGCCAGGCTCTTGAGGGCGCGGGAGATGTAGGAGATCTCCTGCACCCGGTTCTCCGCCCGGATGTCCGCCGTCATCAGCTGCAGGTAATCCACGATCAGGAGATCGAGCCCGTGCTCGGCGTAGAGGCGCCGGGCCTTGGCCCGCAGCTGCAGGGCGGAGATGGCCGGGGTGTCGTCGATCCAGATGGGGAGCTCCGAGAGGGTGCTCACCGCGTGCACGAAGCGCGGCCACTCGTCCTCCCGCAGCTCCCCCAGCCGCAGGCGCTGGCCCTCGATCCCCGTCTCCTGGGTCACCAGCCGGTGCACCACCTGCTCCGCTGACATCTCCAGGGAGAAGATGGCCACCCGCTGGCGGTAACGCTTGGCGGCGTTGAGGGCAAAGGAGAGCAGCAGCGACGTCTTCCCCACCCCGGGCCGGGCGGCCACGATCACCAGGTCGGAGCGCTGCAGCCCCCCCAGCAGTCGGTCCAGGTCCCGGAAGCCGGTGGGGATGCCCAGGGGCTCCCCCCGGTGCTCGTAGAGATACTCGATGTGCTCGTAATAGGCCCGCAGGAGGTCGCGGATCGATTGAACGTCGCGGATCAGGCGGCGCTGGGCCACGGCGAAGAGGGCCGCCTCCGCCCGGTCCAGCAGCTCGTCGACCTCGCCGGACGGCTCCTCGTAGGCCATGCGGGCGATCTGGGTGGCGGCCTCCAGCAGGCGCCGCCGGATGGCGTCCCGCTCCACCAGGCGGGCATAATCCAGGGCGTGCACCGTGGTGGGGACGCGGGCGGCCAGCCCGATGAGGAAGCCCCGTCCGCCCACCTCCTGGAGGCGTCCCTGGCGTTCCAGCTCGTCGGCCACCGTGACCGGATCGATGGCTTCCCGCCGGTCGTGGAGGGCCAGATAGGCCTCCCAGATCCAGCGGTGCTTCTCCAGGAAGAAATCCTCCGGCCGCAGCATGGTCGCCAGCGTGTGGATGAGCTCGGGGTCCAGGAGGACCGCCCCCAGGACGGCCTCCTCGGCCTCCAGGTTGTGGGGAGCCAGGGGCACCCGCTCGGCCAGCTCCGGTGTGGTCATCCCTTCCTCCTGCCGGGTGGCAATGGAGCATGGGGGGATTTTCAGCTCCCCCCAGCACCCTTTCATCGGGCTCGTCGGCGCGGCCCGGGGGTCTCCCGTTGCGGTGCTCCGGGCGGGGAGGCCGGGCGCGCGCACGACACGGGACGCCGGCGGTCGAGACGCGAACCGGCCGCCCGCTCTCCCCCCGAATCCGGGTGTCTGGGACCCTGAGGGTCTGCGGACGCTCGGGAAAGCCGGGGGTTGCGGTTCCGCGCGGTTCGGCCTTCGGGTGCGGGGAAAGAGGCGGCGGCCTGGTCCCCGGGGGAGCGGCCCGGGCGATCTCCGGCGGGGCCCTCACTCCTCCCCGCCCTCGCCCAGGTCGTCCAGATCGAGGGATTCGATCAGATCGCGGAAGGGAGATTCCTTGAGTTTCGCCTCGGGGCTCTCCAGGCTCTCGCTCTCGATCTCCTCCTCCCGCGGGTTGACCCCCGCCCGCTCCATCACGTCCTCATCCACATAGATAGGCACGCGGGCCCGGACCGCGAGGGCGATGGCGTCGCTGGGACGGGAGTCGATCTCCAGGCGCCGGGAGTCCATCTGGATCACGATGCGGGCGTAGAAGGTGTCGTTGCGGAGATCGTTGACCACCACGTAGAGGACCGTCCCCCCCATCTCGGTGATCACGTTCTTGAGGAGATCGTGGGTGAGGGGGCGGGCCACCTCGATCTGTTGCAGCTCGATGTTGATGGCCTCCGCCTCATAGGGGCCGATCCAGATCGGAAGGTAACGGTCGCTCTCCCGCTCCCGCAGGATGATCACCCGGTGCTGGGACATCAGGCTGGCGCGGATGCTGTCGATCACCACCTCAATCATCGCAGCCTCCCCCGGCTCGTTCCGCCGACGCCATCTCGTTCAGGGTTCTTAACTCGATTATACCACCAGGGTCAAGGGGAGAAGGGAACGCGGCGGGGCCGCGCCCCGACGGTCGAGATCCCGTTCCCTCTCTCCGAAGGGAAAGCCGGGCTACCATAGAGGGGCAGGGATCCCCGAAGGACAGGAGGCCGTGTCGATGACGGCGCTGGAGCTGGACGGCGAACATCTCACTCTGGAGGATGTGGTGGCGGTAGCCCGGGGACGGCGCCCGGTGGCCCTGGCCCCCGAGGCCTGGGCTCGGGTCCGAAGAAGCCGGGAGGCGGTGGAGCGATTGCTCGCCCGGGGGGCGGTGATCTACGGGGTGACCACCGGGTTCGGACATCTGCGGAACATCCGCATCTCCCCGGAGCAGGCGTCGCTTCTGCAGCACAACCTGTTGCGGAGCCACGCGGTCGGGGTGGGACCGGAGCTCTCGGAGGAGCAGGTGCGGGCGATGATGGTGGCCCGGCTGAACTCCCTGGCCCGGGGCCACTCCGGGGTCCGCCCGGAGGTCCTCCAGCTGCTCATCGAGATGCTCAACCGGGGGGTCCATCCCGTGGTCCCGGCCCAGGGCTCCCTGGGGGCCAGCGGGGACCTGGCGCCGCTGGCCCATATGGCGTTGCCGATGATCGGCCTGGGGGAGGCCATCGTGGAGGGCCGGCGGCTGCCCGGGGCGGCCGCCCTGGAGGCGGCGGGGCTGCGGCCGCTTCGGCTGGAGGCCAAGGAGGGCCTGGCCCTGATCAACGGGACGGCCTTCATGGCCGGGATCGGCTCCCTGGTCACTTACGACGCCGAGATCCTGGTGCAGACCGCGGACGTGGTGGGGGCGATGACCCTGGAGGCCCTGGAGGGATCCGCCGTCCCCTTCGACGAGCGCCTCCACCGGGTGCGGCCCCATCCCCGGCAGATGGACTGCGCGGCGTTCCTGCGGGCGCTGTTAGAGGGCAGCGAGCTGCTGAGCGATCCCCAGCGCCCCTCCCGAGTGCAGGATGCTTACTCCCTGCGCTGCATGCCCCAGGTGCACGGCGCAGTGCGGGACGTGGTGGCCTACGCCCGCTGGGCTTTAGAGATCGAGCTGAACAGCGCCACGGACAACCCTGGGAGGAAGGAGAAGCGGAGCCCGCGGTCCTGTCGGGGGGGAATTTCCACGGCGAGCTGATCGCCCTGGCCCTGGATTACCTGGCCATCGGGTTGGCGGAGCTGGCCAACATCTCGGAGCGGCGCCTCAACCGGCTGCTGGATCCGGCGGAGAACGAAGGGCGGTATCCTCCCTTCCTGGCCCTGGAGCCGGGGCTGCATTCCGGCTTCATGCTGGTGCAGTATACGGCGGCGGCCCTGGCCTCGGAGAACAAAGTGCTGGCCCACCCGGCCAGCGTGGACACGATCCCCTCCTCGGCGAACACGGAGGATCACGTGAGCATGGGCGCCACGGCCGTGCGCCACGCGGAGATGGTGTTGCGCAACGCCCAGCGGGTGGTGGCTGCGGAGCTGTTCGCGGCGGGCCAGGCCATCGACCTGCGCCGGCGGCAGGCCGGTCGTCCGCTGCGGATGGGGAAGGGGACGGCGGCGGCCTACGCCCTCCTCCGCCAGCACGTGCCCTTCCTGGAGGCGGACACGGTGATGGCGCCGTGGATGGAACGGGCCTGCCGGCTGGTGGCGGAAGGACACCTCCTGCGCGCCGCCCAGGAGGGCATCGCCGGCCTGCACGCCGAGTGAATTCGGCCTCCGGGGGCCTTCGGCCGACGGTCGGCCTGCGCCGACTGGGAGGTATCTTTTGCGTCGGCGGAGGCCGACGCCCGGCGCGCAAGTGCCTTAGAGGCCGATTTCAATCGGCGCGAAGGCCTTCGAAAGCCCCGGATGTTGCGGCAGGGGGGATTCCGCTCCATACTGGAGGACAAACCATGCGTCGCCCATCGCCTGGGGAACGCGCCGTCGGCGCGCCGGCTTTTCCACAGGAAGGTGTGCCCGCGGGAAACGACCCCCATCGGCGGGGGCGGCTTCAGGACGTCGGGCGGCCGTTGAGGAGGGAGAAGGTTCCCTTCGTGGGTTCCGGCCATCGCGATGGCGGAGGTCCTCCCCATGGATGCGGCACCTGATCAGCTTCATGGGGAACTCCTGCGGCGTCTGGAGGAGCTGGAAGACCGGCTCCGGCGGCTGCAACGGCTCCAGGAGCTGCTCCACCCCCTGGATCAGGCCTGGACCGCAGAGGCTCCCCTCGCCCATGCCCTGGAGATCCGCCGCCGCGCGTGGGGAGCAGACGGCGCCCTCTGGGTCCGCCCGGATTCCCAGGGGCAGCCGATACGCTGGCACGAGGCTCCCCCGGGCAAGCCTCCCTCGGATCTCCTCCCCAGACTGCTCCCTGCCGTCCCGATCGGGATCCTCGGGGCAGCGGAGCGCCTTCCGCAGGCGTTGCGGTTCGCGGAGCCCATCCCCCTGGATCCGGAGGGCAAACGGGTCATCCGCGAGGCGCTGGTCCTTCCCCTTCCGGATCCGTGGGGCGGGGCCAGCGGGCTGATCCTCTGGCGGGAATCGGGGGAGGGGTTCTCCGAGGAGGAGCGGGAGCTGGCCCGCCTCGCCGCCGAGCCCCTCGCCTCGCGGTTCCATCACCTCCACGCCCTGGAGCAGCAGCGCTACCTGAGCCGCATCGTGTTGATCCTCTTCCGGGTCGCCCGGGCCATGGCCGCCAGCCCCGATCTCTCCCGCACCCTCCCCGAGGTGGTCCGCAGCATCCGCGAGGAGACCGGATGGCCGCGGGTGGCCATCTTCGTCCACGAGCCGGCCGCCGGGCAGCTGCGGGCCTGGGCCCGAGAGGGGCACAGCCCGGAGTCGGAGCACTATCCCTGGGTCCTCCCCATCGACCGCGGCATCACCGGGCGGGCGTTCCGGACCGGAGAGCCCCAGCGGGTGCCGGACGTCTCCCGCGATCCGGATTACGTGGTGGGCGATCCGACCACCCGCTCCGAGCTGGCCGTCCCCATCTTCGAAATCGAAGGGGAGGGGCCATGGGGGGTTCTGGACGCCCAGAGCCCCGAACCGTATGCCTTCACGCCGGACGACGAGACCCTGATGCTGGCGGTGGCGGGGACCATCGGCCTGGGCCTGGAAGCGGCGCGGACCTACGAGAGGGTCCGTCAGGAGCGGGCCCGCCTGATCGCCCTCTACGAGGCTTATCTCGCCATTCAGCAACACCCGGAGCCGGAGGAGGCCCTTCAGGAAGTGGCGGAGGCCTTCGTCCGGCTGGGATGGCGCGCGGCGCGCTGCTGGGCCTTCGATGAGTCCGGGAACGTGCTGGCGCAGGGGGAGAGCCGCGGCGCAGCGTCGCTGCGCCATCTGGATCTCGAGCCGTGGTTGCGTAACGATCCTCATCTGGAGCGATACCGGCAGGGTGACTGGCTCTATCTCTTCCCGGCGGAGGGAGCCCCTTCCGCCGGCCGCGCGGTCCTGCCCCTTCGGGACGCCTCCGGCGCCCTGATGGCCCTAATGGAGCTGGAGGCCCCGGCGGAGGCGCAGGCCCTGGGGGAGGCGCTCCGGCGGCCGACGGAGCTGCTGGCGACGCTGCTGCGCATCGCCTTCGATCGCGGCCGTCTGCTCCGGCGCTACGCCCGCAACCTTCGAGAGCAAACGATGCTCTACCGGGCGGTGAGCGCCCTGCTGCGCTCCGACGAGCCCGGCCCCATCCTCACCGAGATCGCCGCCGCCCTCTGCGAAGCCCTGGAGGGGACCAGCGCTTACTTCCTCACCGTGGATCTGGAGCGGAGGATCATGCAGGTGGCTGCCGAGTATTACGCGCCGACGGCCAACCCTCTGGAGCGGGCCTCCGACCTGGGGGTGATCTATCGCCGGGAGGAGACCCCTGCCGAGTGTGCGGCCTTAGAGGCGCGGCAGCCCCGCGTGCTCTACGCGGACGATCCGCCCGATCCGTTCGAGGAAGAGCGGGCCCTCCTCCGTCGCTACGGGGGCTGGTCGGTCCTGATGATCCCGCTGTTTGCGGAAGAGGAGCCCCTGGGCGTGGTGGAGGTGTGGGACAGCCGGCGACGCCGGGCCTTCGACGCGGGGGAGCGCGCCATCGCCCAGGCCATCGCCCAGCACGCGGCCCTGGCGCTGCAGCGCGCGCAGCTGCGCGCCCGGCTCCAGCAGGCGAACCGTCGCCTGGAGGCCATCCTCTCCACGATGGAGGACGCCGTGCTCCTCCTGGACGCCCGGGGGCAGATCCTCCAATGGAACGCGGCGGCGCAGCGTCTGCTCGCGGAGGCGGTGGGTTTTCCGCCTGGGAGGACGTTGCCGGATCTCCTGCGCGCGCTGGGGCGGCGGGCCCCCGGGGCCGCCCGGGCCCTCCTTCAGGGCATCCGGCAGCTCCGCCAGGGTCGGGAGGGCTTCCGCATCGAGATCTCCTGGCCCGGGGCCCAGGGCTCCCGGGCCTTCGCCGTCCTCTGCGCCCCGGTCCGGGAGGAGCTCCCGGAGACGGGGAGCGGATGGCTGCTGCTGTTCCGGGACATCACGGCGGAGCGGGAACGGGATGCGTTGCGGGAGGAGATGATCCGGATGCTCATGCACGATCTGCGGAACCCCCTGGGGCCGATCCGCCTGGCCCTGGAGGAGCTGCGCTCCCTCCCCGAGTTGAACCCCGAGGCCCGGCCCCTGGTCCAGGTCGCGCTGCGGGGGCTGGGACGGTTGCATAGCCTGATCGACAGCCTGCTGGACCTCGCCCGCCTGGAGGCGGGGCGCATGCCCCTGGAGCGCCAGCCGCTGGATCTGGGGGAGCTGGCCCGGGAGGCCGTGGAGGAATGGAGCCCGGCCTTCCGACATCGGCGGCTCCGGGTGACCCTGGAGCTCCCCCCGGAGCGGCCCCCGGTGTGGGCGGACCGACAGCTGATGGCGCGGACGCTGTGGAACTTGCTCTCCAACGCGGAGAAGTTCACCCCCGTCGGCGGGGAGATCCGCATCCGCATGGAAGTTCAGGCGGACGCGGTGGTCCTCGCCGTCTTCAACAGCGGCTCCTACATCCCGCCGGAGCAGCGGGAGCGGATCTTCAGCCGGTTCGAGACGCTGCTGGGCCGTCGGGGCCACGGCCTGGGGCTGGCCTTCGCCCGGCTGGCGGTGGAAGCCCACGGCGGGCGCATCGAGGTCGAGAGCGACGCCCGGGGCGCCACCTTCGCCATCCGCTTGCCCTTGCGCCCGCCGGACATCGGAGCGGTCCCCGGATGAGGGCGCGCGGGAAAAGCGCGGGCCGGAGATCCCGGATCGGGGGGCGGGCCGCGCTCTGGGCGGCTTTCCTGATGACGCTGGGGAGCATCCCCGCATCGAGCGGGCCGCCCTGGCTCCGCCTGGATCCGCCTCGCGCGCCGCCCCCCCGGCCTTCCGTCGTGGGGGTCCACACGCGGGTGACCGATGAGGCGGATCCCGCGCGCATCTACCGCACGTTCCAGATGGCCCGGGCCATGGGCGCGGACTGGGTGGTGGAGTTCTTCCCGTGGCCCTATCTGGAGCCAGCCCCCGGCCGCCTCGATTGGTCCCACAGCGACTTGCGGATCTCCCTGGCCCGGCGGGAGGGGTTGCGGGTCATCGCCCGGCTGGGGATGGTGCCGGCCTGGGCCCGCCCCTGGCGCGCCCCGGACACCTACTTGGGGCCGGAGGCGGTCCTCCCCTTCGCCCGGTTCGCCGCCGCCTTCGCCGCCCGCTATCGGGATCAGGTGGCGGCCCTGGTGATCTGGAACGAGCCCAATCTCTACATCGAGTGGGGCGATCGGCCGCCGGACCCCGCCTTCTTCGTGGCGGTGATGCGGGCCGTCTACCGGGAGGTGAAAGCGGCCGCGCCGGAGGTGCCGGTGCTGGCCGGCGGGCCGGCGCCCACCCTGGAGGACTCCCCGCGCGCGATGAACGACCTGCGGTTCCTGCGGGAGGTCTACGCGCAGGGCATCGCAGCGTATCTCGACGGCTGGGCGATGCATCCCTACGGGTTCGGGAACCCGCCGGAGGAGCCGCCGGACCCCGGGCGCCTGAACTTCCGTCGTGTGGAGCTGATGCGGGCCCTCATGCGGGCCTACGGGGACGATCGGCCGATTTACATCACGGAGGCCGGCTGGAACGAAGCGCCCGAATACGATCACGGCCTCCCGCCGGAGGTGCGGGCGGATTACACGGTGCGCGCCTATGAATACGCGCGCCGGAACTGGCCGTGGTGCCCGGTGGTGGCCATGTGGGCGCTGCGCTATCCCTGGCGGGAGGACCCCATCCTGGAGGGCTACGCCTTCCTGGACCTGGACTTCCGACCCCGGCCGACCTACGAGGCGGTCCGCCGCTACACCCAGGCCCTGCGCGAGGCCGACGAAAGGGGCGCGCCGTCCGGGCCTACGCCGGGCGCTCCGTGAGGGGCACGAACGAGATGTCCGCCAGGGCCTTCGCTGCGAACAGCAGGCCCGCCCGGATATCCTCCCGGGTCAGCCCCGGATATTCCCGAAGGATCTCCTCCACGGTCGCCCCGCTGGCCAGCAGACTTAGGATGTGCTCCACCGTGAGCCGGGTCCCCCGGATCACCGGCTTCCCCGTCATCACCCGTGGATCCACAGCGATCCGCGCCAGCCACTCCTCTTCCGTCATTCCTGCCCTCCTGATCACGGCTCGCACCGGTTCCGCAAAGAGGACCCGCCGGGTCGTCCCCACCGGTCGGCAGGCCGGATCCTCGAAGCCGCGCCCTCGGCGGTCATGTTACACTCGTTTCCACAACCCCTTTCCTGAGGAGGTCTTCGACGATGGCCCTGGTTCAGCGGGTGGCGTTGATCGGGTTCGGGGCGGTGGGGCGCGCCTTCGCCCGGCTGCTCCTGCGCAAGCGCGAGGAGATCCTCCAGCGCTACGCGGTGGACATGCGGGTCACCGGGATCATCACGGCCCGCCGGGGGGCGGCCTGGGATCCCGAGGGGCTGGATCTGGCCGCAGCCCTGGAAGTGACCGAAGGGGGCGGGGATCTGAGCGCCCTGAGCCGGAGCCCGGCGCCCCGGGAGGCCCTGGACTTCATCGAGAAGTGCCCCGCCGACGTGGTGGTGGAGATCACCGTCCTGGATCCCCGCGCCGGGCAGCCGGCCACCGATCACGTGCGGGCCGCCCTGCGCGCCGGCCGCCACGTGGTCACCGCCAACAAGGGCCCCCTGGCCTTCGCCTACCGGGAGCTGCGGGACCTCGCCCGCTCCCGCGGCCGGGCCTTTCTCTATGAATCCACCGTGATGGACGGCGCCCCGCTCTTCCGCATGGTGCAGGAGGGGCTGCCGGCCACCCACATCCTGGGCTTCCGCGCCATCCTCAACAGCACCACCAATTTCATCCTCACCCGCATGGAGGAAGGGCTCTCCTTCGAGGAGGCCGTGCGGCAGGCCCAGGCCATCGGCATCGCCGAGGCCGATCCATCGAACGATATCGATGGATGGGACGCGGCGGTCAAGACCTGCGTGCTGGCCAACGTGTGGATGGACGCGGACTTGCGGCCGGATGCGGTGGAGCGGACTGGCATCCGGGGGATCGGGCCGGAGGACCTGGCGGCGGCGCGGCGGGAGGGGCGGCGGATCAAGCTGGTGTGCACGGCGGAGCGTTCGGCGGACGGGGGGGTGCGGGCCCGGGTGGCCCCGGAGGCCGTCCCCCTGGAGGACCTGCTGGCCCACGTGCGGGGGACCTCCTCCGTGATCACCCTGCGCACGGACACCCTGAAGCAGCTCACCCTCATCGAGCACGAGCCTGAGCCGGCCCAGACGGCCTTCGGCATCCTGGCCGACCTCATCGCCATCGCGCAAGGTCGCTGGGCGTAAGGTAGGAGGTGGACGCAGGCCAGTGCGGCTCGTGATTCGAAGGTTCAGCCGCCCGGCCTCGTCCTGGAGTCCATGGGCAACCGGGTTACAATTTCCATCTGGACCCCTTCGTCGGGTTGTGAGAATGGATACAGCGATCGGCCCATCTGTATGGAATGAGAGGGGGAAAGCGATGCGAGATCGGATGCATCGGGTGCAGATCCGACTCACCCCAGAGCAGCATCGACGCCTCCGGATGCTGGCGGACCAGCAGCGGCGCAGCCTTTCCGATCTGGTGCGAGAGCTCCTGGACCAGGCGCTGGCCGTTCACAAGCCCGTTGCACGCGACGTGCAAGATCGGCTGGAACGCATCGAGCAAGCTCACAGGATCGCCACGCGTGTCCTGCATGAGCGAGGCGGTCTTCCGATCGAAGCGGATATCAGTGCTTTGATCCGTGAGATCAGAGAGGAATGACGTGAAGGTCAGGGCGACCCGCCGGGTCGCCCCTGTCGGATCCGCCACACCTGGGCCCGCGCCCCTTCGAACTCCTTCTCCCAGCGGGGATCCTCCTCCAGGGCCCGGGCCAGCTCCTCCTGAAGAACTTTGTCGATCAGCAGGCGATCGACCCCGTAGCGTGTGAGCCGCTCGTGGTAGCGGGACGCGTGAGAGATGCGGACGTAGTCCAGCCACAGCTCGTAGGGGTAGAGCTCCACCCGGGGGTCCACGAAAACTTTCTGCTCCGGCAGGGCCCAGATCAGGTAGCTGCCATAGCCCATCTCGTTGAACAGGCGCCCGCCGGGATGCGCCCGGAGATATTCCACCGCGTCCACCGGCGTCTCGACCCCGACCAGGGGCCCGACGGGGTGCCCCCGCCACACCTGCCGCCAGTAGGCCTCCGGCAGGGGGATCCGCTCCACCCACCAGGGCTGCACGGCGAGGACCGGCAGGAAGAGCAGGGCGGCGAGGAGGGCGTTCAGCGGGCGGGGCGGGGGGCTGGGCCAGGGCCACGGCGGCAGGGCCCCGGCCAGCAGCCGGGCCAGGATAGGGGCGGCCACCATCCCGAACCAGATCACATAGCGCTGGCCGTTCCAGGCCAGCCAGAGGAAGGCGACGATCAGCAACGCCTCGGTGGGGGAGAGGCGGTAACGGGAGCAGGCGAGGGCCAGCAGCAACACCAGGATGCTCCCGTAAAACGTGACGTTGGCGATCCCGTGGGGTGTGGGGGAGGCCCATTCCACCACCAGGGTCTGGCTGGGCCGGTCGGTGAGCAGGCGATGGACGTAGCCCAGGATCCCGACGCCCTGCGGGTTGAGGAGCAGGGCCAGCAAGGCGAGGGCGGCGGCGCCCGCCAGGGGGCGCAGGGTGGAGAGCGGGCGCTGCCCGAGGAGCGCCTCCAGGGCTCCGCCGGCGAGGAAGAGGAGCAGCAAGGCGGGGCCCAGGATGAAGGCCCCATGGGCGTTGACCCAGAAGGCCATCAGCGGGGGGAGGGCGAGGAGAGCCTTCGGGCGCAGGGCGCCCTCCCGGAAGCGGGACAGGAGGAGATAGAAAACCGCGAAGGGCACCCAGGACCAGATCTGGGGGCGCAGCACCAGGTTGTTGAGGGACATGCCGGCGGCCAGCGTGAGGGCCAGGGCGGCCAGGCGGCCGGAGCCGCCCCGCCGCCTCGCCTCCCATCCGATGAGGGCGAAGGCCACGAGGGCCAGCAGGTTGCGGGCGAAGGTGGGGAGCGGAAGCCCCCCGGCCCGATACAGCAGGGCGAGGAGCGCCTCCCCCAGCCAGGCCCCGTAGGTGAAAGGCGCATCCGGCGGCAGGGTCCAGCCGAACATGTTCGTGGCCGGGATGCGCCGCTCGTCGAGGATGAGTGTCCCGATCTTCAGATGCCACCAGAAATCGTTCGGGGGCAGGGGCACCAGCGAGACCAGCACCCCGAAGGCCGCCAGAACCACCATCAGCCAGAGGAGATCAATGGAAGCGCTCATCCTGTGGGCTCGCATAGCGTTTCCTTCTCCTTATTACTCCGGAGAATGCTTCGGCATCGCAGCGCCGCGTTGGGCCAGGAGGGCCCAGCCCAGCAGCGCTGAGCCTGCCCAGAAGTAGAAGATCTGAGGCATGGAGGTAAACAGGAGGATCCCGTCCAGGATCCCATATGCCAGAATCAGTCCGAGGCGTCGGGGCGCAGGGGAATGCGAAATCAGATGATAGAAGGCGGGGATCAGACCGACGAGCGCCAGCGTGAGGTCGAAGGTCCAGCCGTATGCCGCCGTCGCCAGGGAGATCAGCGTCCACAAGGGGATCTCCGGGATGGAAGGGCGATAGCGCAGCCAGAGCCCCAGGCCGACGAGCGGGGGAAGGAACTGGAGGACCACATACGAGGGGCCGATCAGCAATCTCAGAAAGCCCCCCAGGGTCGCGGTGGCCCAATCGGCGGGCGGGTAATGTCGCCAGGCGTGGAGATACTGGGCGAAGACCGGGGGGTGCAGGAGCCCGGAGAGGGCGGAGGCCCCGGCCGCGGCGGCGAACAGCCCGAGGGCGAAGCCGGGCTTCCGCTGCCGGACGGATTCGGCCAGCAGCGTCAGGAGCACAAGATAGACCAGGTGGGGCTTCACCAGCAGGAGGGCGGACCAGAGTCCGGCCCGGAAAGGATGGCGCGGGAACGCGCGCATCGCCTCAACCAGGGCGGGCAGCATCAGCGGCGTGATCTGCCCGGCTTTGAGAGCGTGGAGCGCCGGCGCGAAGGTGAAGACCAGGGCCCAGACCCCCCACGGCCGCGCGAGCGCGATGCGGAGGGAGCGACTCAGTTGCGTTCCGCCCCATGCGAGGGCTGCCATCTGAAGGAGAAACCATAGGCTGCGGGCGAGAGGATAGGGCAACGCGCCGAAGGGGGCGAGGAGCGCCAGGACCCATGGGGGGTTCCACAGCATGACGGCTTCCTCCAGCGGGCGTCCGGCTTCCCGTTCGAGGCGGAGCACCTGTTCCGGATCGTAGGGGTTGCCGCCGGCGAGGGTCAGACGGCCGGCCGCCCAGTATTCCACGAAATCATCCACCCGGATGAAGCCGGGCGAGGTGAGGACACGTCCCAGGAGGATGACCCATGCGATTCCCGCCATGAGCAGGAGGGGCCAGCGGATCACGCGGTAGATTCGAAGCACCATAGCGATCCGCCTCCGAGCAGGTTCCCACGATCCGCGGCGCGCAGCGCGCCCTCGCTTCAGCTTACAAACGCATTTTTCATTTTCCTGTATGTTAGAAACCTGCGAAACATGAGATATTTTATGGATATAATCCACGGCATCCAGATTTGGCTGACATCTCCCCAGAAATATGGGTAGGCGAAGAGATACGTGAAAAATCCAAGCAGGTTGATCCCGATCATTGACGCTGCATATCCGCCGATTGCAAGGGCGGGTTTCGATGCCTGAGCGATGGCTGCGGCCACCTGAAGGAGGGGCCACATCATCAGGACCCAATCGAAGCTCCATCCGTAGGGCGATGTGAGGATCGAGGCGATGATCAGCGGGGGCATCTCGTCCATCCAGCTCCAGCGCGCTCGCCGGGCGCGCCAGCGCCAGGCCGCCCAGGCCATGCCCGGGATCATGGGGAGGAAGCTCAGCCAGGCGCGATCCAGGCCCAGCAGCAGCCGCAGCATGAAGCCGGTGGTCGGGGTTGCCCACCCCAGAGGCGCGTGAGAGCGCATGGCCTGGAGATAATGCGGAAGAACATGGGGATTCAGGATCCATGCAATGGCGGTGGCGATCCCCAATCCCATCGCGGAGATCCCCACGGCTGCCCCGAAACGCTGGCGCCACGCCCATAGCAGGTAGACCAGCAATACCAGATAAACCAGGTGAGGTTTCAACAGGAGCGGAAGGAGGGCAAGGCCGGCGCCGATGGGAGAGTTTCTTTCCAGAGAGATCACCAGCCCGATCAACCCGAGCAGGATCAGCCATCCGATCTGACCTTTAAGCCACATCGTCAGCGTGGGGAAAAAGAAGAACCCCAACACCCATGCGATCCATATCCTGGAAGATGAACCGGCATAGCGTCTCCAGATCCATGCGAAGCTCGCCGCAAGGGAGATCAGGCTGAGCCAGAACCAGAGGGCGCGAGCGATGGGATACGGTAGAAGGGCGAAGGGAAAGAGCGCGGCAAAGGCATATGGGGCATACCACATGAGCGCCACGGCTTCCTGGGGGATCGGCTCGTGGCCGATATCCTTGAGGATGCGGTTGAGATCCCCGAGGGAATAAGGGTTCCCTCCGGTTCGGTGGAGGTAGGCCGATCCCCACAGGATGCCGAAGTCGTCGTCTCTTCGCAGGGCGGGCGCGTCGAACAGCGAGGCCGTGGCCCCGACCAGGATGGCGAGGCCCGCGGCGATCAGGAGCAGCTTCAGCAGCCCGCCCATCCGCATCGACACGCGCAGGTTGTTCATCCGCCCACCTCTTCGCGAAGCGAACGCTTCACCTCGCCTCCGGCCGCGGTGAGGGCCGGCAGCGTCCATTGTATCCCCCAGCCAATGCGGCGGGCCATCCAGGCGGTGAGGGGCGCTCCGAGGAAGAAGGCGACCCAGACCAGGGCGAAGGCCGCGCGCAGGGCCGGGCGGGCGGCGGGGGCGTGCTCCCAAAGCAGGAGGGCCGGGAGCAGCAGGATGGACCAGTCGTAGATCATTGCGTGCGGGGTCAGATACACGGTGAGGACCACCGCGGCGGCAAAGCGCAGGGGGTCCTCCCGATGGCGACGCCAGAAGCGGAAGGCAGCCCCGGCCGCCATCAGGGCGGAGAGGAGGGCGAGGGCATCGGCTAGGCGGGGCTGCCCCGGCAGCAGCAGCCGCCAGAACCCCCGCGGGCTGTGCAGATGCCAGAGGGGGAATTCCTTCCAGCCCGGAAGGTTCGGGTAGACCGATCGCGCCAGGTCCAGATACGCGCGGGTGGCCTCCGGGAGCAGGAGCCCGGAGAGGGCGGCGAGGGCGGCTCCGGTGAGGAAGAGCCCGAGCAGGGCGCGGCGGCCCCGGGGGCCTTCCGCCAGGTAGAAAAGCAGAAGCCCGAGGAGCAGGTGGGGCTTATATAGCAGCAGGCCGGAGAGGGCGCCGGCGGCCATCGCGCGGTTCCGCCGCCACAGGAGCCAGACCCCGGTGAGGAGGGCCAGGCTGAGGAGCCCGTTCTGCCCGAAGCTCACCGAGGCGAAGACCGGGAGGAAGGTGAGGGCCCAGGCGGTGGCCTGAAGAAAGCCGGCGGGCCGGAGGGCTCGCAGGCTGAGGGCGAGCAGCAGGAGCTGCAGGGCGCTCCAGATCGCGAAGCTGATTGGGTAAGGCGGAAGGGAGAGCGGAACGAAGAGGAGGGCGAAGAAGGGCGGGTTGAGGAAGGCGTGATAGGCCGGGAGGTGGGGCCCGATGATCGCCCGCTCGGCGGCCAGCTGGGCCTCCGGGTCGTAGAGGCGGGCCGCCTGCCCGTGGCGGATCATCCACCCGGCGGCATAAAATTGGAGGTAATCCGTCCCGATCACCTGGCCGGCGAGGTCCAGGTTCCCGGAGCCGCCGAGCCCGCTCAGGAGCCATCCGCCCCACAGGGCGATCCCGGCGATCCAGGCGTAGCGCAGGCGGGCAGGGATCAGAAGCCGGGCCATGGGGGAGGGGTCCTCCTCAGATTGGGTTGGAGAAGGCCCTCTCGGGCCATCGCGATCAGCACCCCGATGGGCAGCAGGGAGGGGAGGGCAAGGCGGGTGAGGGCGCCGAGGAACGGCATGAAGAGTCCCCCCAGGTACACTCCGATCGCTGTCCGGAGCCACCGAGGGGAAGGACGGGCAGCGGCCCACAGGGCCAGGATGGGCGCGAGCAACATCAGATCATGCAGCAGGGCATACGGAAAGGCCAGGAGTGGGTAAAGGAGGGCGAGCATCCAGGCGGGGGCCTGTTGCTCCCAGGGCAGGTTCCGCAATGGGGCGGCGATGCGGGCGAGCCCGAGCCCCATCAACAGGAGCCCGAGGGCGGAAGCAGCCTGCAAAGCCGGCTGGGCCTCGGAGGGCAGGAGGGTGGCAAGCAGGCCATACGGTGTGATGAGGGCGAACGCCGGGAAGCCCTCCACCCACGGGAGCGAGAGCAGGAGGGAACTTCGAGCCAGGTATTCTCCATAGAGCGGACCTCCTCCGCTGAGGAGGCTCAGCCCGAGCCACAGGGAGGCCATCGCCCCGAAGGCGGCGAGGGCCCGAAGTTCCTTCCACGTGATCCACAGGATCAGGAACCCGATCACGAACTGGGGCTTGTAAAGCATCAGCCCGGCAATCAGGCCGGCGAGCGCCGGCCGTCCAGCCTGACTGCTGATCAGCAGCCATGTTGCCAGCCAGAGCGTAAGCCCGTGGTTCTGCCCCACCCGCCAGCCGGCCACGAACGGGAAGAAAGAAAGCAACAGCACGGGGATGGGCGGGAGGGCGCTTGCAGCCTGACGGACATCTTCCGGGAGCAGCTTTCGGAGGCCTGCGGCGGCGTGCAACGTCCAGGCCAAGGTGAGCCCGTTCCACAGGACGAAAGCGCTCTTCAGGGGGAGGAGCGTGAGGAGGCCGCAGGCCATGGCGACATAGGGCGGGCTGATGAATGGGTTCAGGCCCGGATAGGGGGTCGGAGCGATCAGCATCGCCTGGATCTGGGCTTGGAACATCGGATCATACAGGCGCGTCGGGTGGTGACGGTAGAGGAGCCCCGCGCCGTAGAGGGTGATGAAATCGCTGCCCAGGATCGGACCCAGACCGCTCTGCCAGCCCTGACGGGTGAGGACCTCTCCAGCCCATACCCCCCACAGGGCAGCGCCGATCAACCACGGATACACCCGCAAACGTTTCCCGCTCACCAGGCCATCCTTTGAGCTGTGCCTCGCGTTTCCATCCATTGCGTTCCCACGCAGGTCAGGCGCAGGATCTCCACGTCTTCATCGGCGTATTCGAGGCGGGCGCAACGGGGGGCGAAGCGAGCGCGGAGGAATTCGTCGCTGCGCCGCACCCAGCCTCCCGGGTCGTGGTTCAGGAGCCATTTCATGGTGCTGTGATGGATCCAGAGATGGGTGATTCCCATCTGAGCCAGACGGCGAGCGGCTGCCTCCGGATCGAAGTTCGTTGCCCATACGATGCGCGGCCAGGTGAAATGATCAGCCTCCGGGAAGCACTGGCTCGGGCAATAGTAATGGCGCGTGTCGCCGATCAACAGGACCCGTTCCTCCGGGCTCAGGTGGGCGCGCGCCCATTCCATCGCCCGGTAGCCGCTGAGGCTCCGGCGCAGATAATCCGCCCGGCTCTCCGCGCCGAGGGCCACGGCCCATGGGCGGGAGGTCACCATCGCGATCTGCCCTCCCATCACCAGCAGGACCAGCAGCGCCAGCTGCCCATAGATCATCGCTCCTGCGCCGAGACGATGCAGCCGGCTCCGGTTCGGATGAGAGGATACGGCCGCCGCGATCCCGATGCCCCAGAGGGCCAGTGAGGGAAGCAGGAAGCGAATCTTGGGTGGCCCAAGAACCCACAGCAGCGCCCGCGCTCCGGCCAGCCCGATGATCCCCGTCGGCATACGCTGCGCAAACAGAACGCTGATTAACAGCCCCAGAGGTGCAATCCATGGCAGAGTTATGTAATCTAGTCTTTCAGGAGCTATAAAAGACCAAACCAAAAATATTAATCTGTTTAGAAGTCTTTCGCTTAAATTGTTGTATTCTTGATACAAATAATTTCTAAAATTGATCTCCGGATCGTTCGATTTAAGACCTGCTGGGAACAGAGGAGTTCCAAACCAGACGGCGTTTTTGAGATACCAGGGAGCTGCCAGGAGCAGGGTCAGGATCAGATAGCGCATCAGCCCCTTCATTCGACCCGGGAGATCGGCGGGGAAGCCCCGCCAGAGCCAGAACCCGGTCCCCGCCACCAGGACCGGCAGAGAGGAGAACTTGGCCCCTATGGCCAGCCCCGTCCAGATCCCGGCAGCGTGGAGCCATCCCGGATCCCGCCGCTCGGAGGATCGGAGCAGGGCGCCGAAGGCCATCAGCTCCAGGCATGCAGCGGGGATATCCGCCAGAGCGGATGGCATCAACCGGAAGGTCAGGGCCGGCATGGTCAGCAGAAAGGCGGGGGCGGTCCATGCCAGCGCTCCAGCATACGTTCGGGCCAGGCAGCAGGCGAGGCCCAGGAAAGCGACGCCAAAGGTCCAGTGCAGAAGCTGGGGGACGGTGTCGTCTCCCAGAGCCATAGGGATCGCATACAGCATGCTGGGCGCGAAAGCGTAGTTGGCCGGCCAGTTATGCGGATCCGGGTAAACGCGCCCGGCCATCAGAAACTGTCGCGGCGCTTCCAGATGATACCATAGAGCATCATAATGAGTAGGCGGGGCCAGTGCGAGCAGGAAGCTGAACCCCAGCAGGGTGATCATCAGCCAGCCCCCCCATCGCGCCGTTGGGGGAGCTTTCCCCAAACCGGCGAGCGCGATGTGGAGCGCTCCGATGATCTCCCGGGCGGCTGCCTCCATGTCCTGGCGCAGATACAAGGCCAGCCCCAGGATCAACCCGGCGATGATCGGCGGGCGGAGCAGGCCCAGCAGCCCCAGGACATATACGGGATACCCCAGCAGGATCAGCCCGGTCGGTATGCTCCAGAGCAGCCGCTCTCCCTCGGGCAGATCCGACAGCCGAAGCCGCCGGAGCCCATGCGCTCCCAGCGCAGCGCCCTCCAGGGTCAGATATCCCCAAAGCAGAAGGGCGAACCCCATGTCCGCCAGGGCCGCCAGTCCGGTATGGGTGGAGGGAGCGGGCGGCAGCGGCCGCTGAAGCCCCCATGCCGCCAGCCCGCCTCCCACAAGGAGAGGCCAGACGCGTATCCAGCGGCGAACTCTCATAACGGCCTTCATGTGCTTGCTCCTGATCCGTTGTTCGCTCGGAGCTCCGAAGCGGCCCGGAGGAACAGCCCGATGAGGAACAGCCGTGTGAAGCTCAGAAGCAGGGCGACGCTCATGTAAGGAGCGCTGCTCGCCGTGAGGGCGCCATAACTGAGGGCGATGGTGAGCGGGAAGATCCCGATCCCGAACATCCAGCGGGTCAGCGGGCGAAGCCGGTCGCTCTGGAGGGCGAGGGCCAGCAGGGGCATGAACAGATAGATGTGATAATTGACCCACGAGACCGGCCAGAGGAGCAGCCCCAGGCTGAGCCAGTAGCCGCACTCGATCAGCGGCGGCAGCATTCGCTGCCGTCGGACCCAGATCCCCGCAAGGAGCAGGAGGAGGAGGGCGAGCGGGAGATAGAGCAGACGCGGAGGCAGAGTGAACTGCGGATACAGAAGCCCATGGAATCGGATCCCCCTCTCATTCCATACCGGCGGCCCCACCATGGCCCATAGCCACGCCAGCAGGGAATTATTGCCTGGTATGAACGTCTCCTCCAGGACCTTTCCGTAATCGGGAAGATGCTGGAGCAGGAAAATCCAGCCCTCCGGGCCCACCCACAGGGTTCCCCAGAGCCCGCTGAGGAGAAGCCCCGCAGCCAGGCCCTCCGCCACCGGTCGGCCCTCTCGTCTCAGCCAGGGCACCGCGGCGAAGATGAGGAAGCCTTTCAGGGCCACGGCCCAGCCGAGCCAGAACCCTCCCCGGCGCGGCCGACCCTCCAGCAGGGCGACGAGGCCCAGGTTCATCAGCGCCCAGGCCAGGAGGTCCACGTTGCCCAGCAGCAGCACGTGCCATATCGCCGGCCACAGCCCCAGGGCGAACCAAACCGGCAGGGGAGGCGTCCCCAGCGCCCGCGCGATCCGCCAGCCCGTCCACCCGATCAGCAGCAGGCTCAGGGCCAGCCACATCGCATACGCGATAGACATAGGAAAGAGAGCCAGCGCCCGGAAGAGAGGCAGGACGATGGGCTGATAGAGCAGCAGGGGGGCGGTGCGTTCCAGGCCCGGCGGCAACCGGAGGCCCAAGGCCGATCCGACCTGCATCGGCCAGGAGGGATCCGTGAACCGTCCTCCTTGTTGAAGGAAGCGGGCCAGGAAGTCATGCTGGAAGAAATCCACTGCATGATATGGGAACTCGCTGAGCTTATAGCCGGCCAGGATCGCTTCCCAGCCGATCAGGACGCTGAGCAGGAGTCGGAAGATCCAGCGCTCCCATGCGCTCATGGACGCCTCCGGATCCGCAGGAAAGGCACGATCGTCCATCCGAGCACGATCAGGTGGAGGATGAAAAACAGCCGTCCGGCCAGGAAGCTGACCACGCCGCCCTCCGGAAGCGGAACCCGCAGGGCCTCCAGGAGGATCACCAAGAAGGGCAGGGCGGCCGGGAGAAGACCCCAGGCCAGCAAGAACGAACGGGGCAGGGATCCTTCTCGGACGGCGCGCAACAGGGAGGGCATCAGGCCCATGGCGGTATGGGCGTGGGCGTGCCAGGAGGCGGTGAACGTGGCGGCGAGGGTGCCGGCCAGAAGCCGGGCGCTCCGGTCCTCCCCGACCTCCCCGGCCCGCCGCCAGGCGATCAGGACCGGCAAGGCGGTCAGCGCCATCGCGAGGCCGATCCCGGTCCAGAGCAGCGCGTCCGGCAGGGCGCCGCGTAGCCACACGCCGAGGGCCCGCCAGTTCATCATCGTCTCCGCGCCCACCACGGCGGCGGCCAGGGCAGGATGGGGCGCGGCGAACCCGCTGATCCATCCCCACCATTCCCGAAGGCCCGAAGGCCCGCTGAGGGCGAGGGAGAGCAGGAGGATCAGGCCGGCGGAGGCGCCGAATCCCATCAGCGTCTTCCACCGGCCGGCGAGGGCGAGGCCGGGCAGCAGCAGCACCAGCGTCTGCGGCTTCAGCAGGAGCCACCCCAGCCAGAGGCCGCTGCGGAAATCCGCCCGGGCTTCCTGATGGATCTGGAAGCGGGCGAGTCCCAGCGAAAGCCAGGCGTTCACCTGCCCCCACAGCACGTTCATGAAACTCGGATAGGCGAGCAGCATCAGGGCCAGCAGCGGCCCTCGCTCCGTCGGCGGGAAGGATCGGAGGATGGGGCGCAGGGCCAGGAAGAGGAGGAGCAGGCCGCTGATGGACCAGAGGGCGAAGGCGACCTCGGGGGGGAGGAGGGTGAGGGGGATGACCGGGAGGAGGAAGGCGGGCAGGAACACCATCGGGATGAACACGCATGGGGCCTGGGAGCCGGCCCTGCGACAGAGGGCCTCCTGAAAGGGAAGGGCGCGCTCCGGATCATAGATGGCTGGGAACCCGTGCGCCCGGGCCACCTGGGCGGCGGCGTAAATGGCCCGGAAGTCTCCACCGAGGATCGGGAACAGACCGGCGATCCGGAGGCCCCCGATGAAGTAAAGGGCCTCCAGGAGGGCGAGGGCGAACAAGGCCAGGGAGAGCGCCCGGGCTGAGGGGGATGAACGGCGAGGCACTTTCTCACCCCGGTTCATCGCAATCCCCCTGTTTGCCGGCACGGGCTCCCTCTCAACACGAAGCATCCTCCTATCAACGCCAGGCTGCCCAGGATGACGCTCCAGTTCGTACCCAGGGCGAACCGCTCGATCAGCCAGAGGAGGGGGAACCCCAGGGCGATCCCCTCGAAGGCCCGAAGGAGGCCGGAGGCCGGGCGGGCGCGTCGGAGATACGCGTAGCCCGCGATCCCCGGGAGGGCCAGCAGCAGGCCATCCTGCGGGTTCGCATGGGGGCTGAGGAAAAGGCCCATGGCCATGGCGCCGCTGAACCGGCGGTCGAAGTCCGCTTCCCCGGCCGGTCGCGATCCCCGCCCGAGGGCGACGATCGCAATCATCCCGAGGGCCAGGCCGAGGGCGGAGAGGGCGTTGATCCACACACCGTGGCCCGGCCCCAGCAGGCGCGTCAGGGTGCCTTTCAGGTTGACCATGGCCTCCGGGTTGATCCCCTGACGCCCAAAGGCGGTCGCCGCTTTCCCGAGCACAATGAGGTAATCCGCCCAGATCGCCGGGCCCAGGGCCCATGCGGAGATCCCGACCAGCAGCGCCATAGCCCCGAGGAAGACGCTTAGGGCCCGCCATCCCCGTATTGTGAACAGCAACAATGCGGGGAACAAGACGGCCTGGGGGTGGATGCCGGCCAGGGCGAGCCATAAGCCCGCTGTCCCTTCCCGTCCGGCCCGAAGGGCCCGATAGAACCCCCACAGCGCGGCCACCGTCCACACGGTGAAGGCTCCCAGCAGAAACGAGAAAAGGACGCCCGGAAGAGCGGCCACGGCGCTCACGGTCAGGGCCCGGGCGGTTCCGCCCCACGGGCGGGCCCATCGGCCCAGGTCCCACAGGAACCCTGCCCAGATCAGGGCGTTCAGCGCCGTCCAGACTCCGAAGGCGACGGGGAGCGGCAACGCGGCGAGGGGGCTCAGCAGCAAGGCCCCATAAGGCGGGTGATGATAGGGCAACAGGCCGTCGTAGAGATGCCGGCCGCTCAGGAGGGCGCGCTGCCGCCGGCCCTGCAGGTCCAGATCATACAGCGCCGCGCCGTGGCCCTCCCGAACCAGAAGGGCGCCGGTGTAGTGGGCGGTGAAGTCCGCCCGCCAGGTCTCCCCCCGGGCGAAGGCCATCCCCACCAGCCCGACGTAGCTCAGGGCCAGGCCCAGGTGAACGGACAGGATCAGCGCATGGATGCGTGGGGGGCGCGGTCGGACGGGCAGGCGCTTCATATTATGGAACCCATGCCTCCAGGACGTATGGGATGACGAGGAAGAACAACCCGGGCGCCTCCGCCATCGGGACCACGTGGAGCAGGCGCGGGCGTGCCCGCGCCAGGCCCAGGAAGACCGGGAAGGCAACCCCCATGTGGCGGGGCAACCCCATATACGGGTGCACCGGCCCCGTATGATAACTCAGGGCGCTCACGACGACAGCCAACGTGTAGAGCCGCTCCCCCCCATCCATCCCCTTCCAGGCCAGCGCCGTCAGCGTCAGGAACCCGGCGGCCAGGATCAGGTTGATCCCCAGGTCGACATCCGGGGCCTCCCCGAAGCGACGCAGGGCCAGGGCGAGGGCCTCCCAGGGCCAGCGGAAGGCCTGCACGGGGACGACCTGATGGGCATGGGGGGAGAACAGGAGGGCGTAAAGAAAGGCGTTGAAGTCCCCTCCGAGGGGCGGGAGGCCTTCGACGGCCATGATCCGATAGGCGTGCCAGCCCAGGGGCGGGAGGAGCGCGGCCGCCAGGGCGGGGATCCACCGGAGCCCCCTGCGTTCCCGTCCCAGGGCCCAGGCCAGCGGGAGCAAGAGAAAGAGCCCCTGGGGCCGGGCCAGGGCGGCCAGCCCGGCCAGGCCGCCGGCCAGCGTGCCGCGCTGGCGCCGGAGGGCGTGGAAGCACCCGATGGCCGCCATCAGGAAGACCCCCTCGGCGTAGGGCGCGAAGAGAATGAAAGCGGTTGGGAAGAGCATGAACGCGGCGGCGGCCCGGCGCGCCCGGATCGGATCCATCTCCTCTCGGGCCAGGCGTTCGAATCGGAGGACAGCCCCCAGCCCGGCGGCGAGGCCCACCACGGTCAACGCCGTAAGGGGCGGGACCCCCAGGCGGGCCAGCGGCATGGCCAGCAGCGGGTAGAGCGGATAGAACTGCGTGGTGCCGTCCCCCGCCTGATAGCCGTGGGCCACAATGCGGGCATACCAGAGGGCGTCCCAGCGCGCCCAGGGCGCGATGAGCACCCGTTCCAGCCAGGTGAGGAGGGGGACCGTCGGGGGCCAGAGGGGCACCTCCCGCTCCAGCGCCGTCAGCGGGCGCAGGGGCGAAAGCCAGGCCGCCTCGATGCGGGTCAGGATCAGCACCAGCAACCCGAGCGCGATCATCCGTATCCGATCCGTGAGGAAGACCCCCCATCTATTTCGGGGGACGCTGATACCGACGGCGCAGGGCCTCGAGGGAGGCCCCTCGCACCTCGATGTGAACCCCCTGGCCGACCCCCGTCCAGATCCCCCAATGCAGGTGTTCGATCTCCTCCGGCTCGAAGCCCATCAGCCGGGCGCCGATGACGTCGACGGCCAGGGGATCGGCCCCCACGAGCAGCACCCCGTGGGGCACCGGCGTCCCGAACAGCGGCCCATCCCCCTCCATCCCCACGATGCCGTCGATGACGCTGACGACAGGGGGCATGCTCTGGCGCAAGCCCAGGATGCTGGGGGTGAGGCCGTTGACGTGCAGCATGTTCTTGGGCCATCCGTAACGGATCCCAGGGACCACCCCGAACAGGTTCTTGAGGCTCAGGGTGACGCCGGCCCAGTGATGGGTCTTGAGCTTGGCGGCGGAGACGATGAGATCGGCCTCGACGACGTGACGGGGGAGCCACAGGCGCGGCTGCCCGGGGAACCAGCCGTCCCGCGCGGGGATCGGCCGGGGATCGTCGTAGTTGAGGTCGATGAAGGGGATCCCCCGGCGGGCCAGGACGGCGGCCAGGCCGCTGTGCTCGACCACCGGCCCGGCGTCCCGTCGGAACCCGGGGCCCTCCCCGACGACGATCTCCGCCGCCCCTCGGGCCCGCAGCACATCGAGGATCGCTCCCACCACCTCGGGGGCGGTGACCAGGGGACGTCCTTCGATCCACTCGATCAGGTTCGGCTTCACCAGCACCCGCTTCCCGGCCACATTGGGCATGCCGGCCTGATCCCACAGCGCCATCAGGGCGTCCCGCAGCAGGGCCTCGTCATAGGAGAGGGAGGTGCCCAGGGCCACCGTCGCCGGCGGCTCCACCCGCCGCCGCCAGCCCCGCAGCAGCCAGGTCAGGAACTGCCGCAGGCCCGCCGGCTGGGTCCGGCGCTCGGCGAAGGCCAGCCCGCCCCCGATGCCGGCCAGGAGCAGCAGGCGCAGGAAGGCCCGTCGGGTCAGCCGCGGGGCGGCCATGGCCAGCCTCCGTTCAGGGCCAGCGCCGACAGGGCGGTGACGTAAGGGCTGCTTTCCCAGCTTCCATCCGGCGCTTGTTGCCTTTGCAGCCGCTCCCGGGCCTCCGGCTCCTCGATCCCCATGGCCGTCAGGGCGAGCTGCCCCAGGGCCAGGGCCATGGCCCCGCCGTCCCGATACATCTCCGCGCGCAACGCCGTGACGTCTTCCGGGCGGATCGCCTGGGGGGAGAGGATCCGGAGGGCGAGGAGCGCCCAGGCGGTGGGATGGGGGCGGGGGGGCAGGTTCGCTCCCAGCATGAAGGGGTTGCCGAAGTTCCAGCCGCCGCCGACGCACCGCCGGTCCACGAGATAGCCCACCGCCTCCGCGATCCGATCCCGATGCGTCTCCACAACGGAGGCGGCATCAAGGGCGAGCAGGGCCAGGGCGGTGGGTTCCACCCAGGAGGCCTCCCCGGGCCGCCATGGCCAGCCCCGCAGCCTGGGATCGATCCGCAGCGTCCGGCTTACCTCGGCGGTCAGCTCCGCGGCCTCGATTCGGATGACGGGGAGCTCGATCAGCCAGCGGACGCCCCGGGCGACCTCGGGGGCGTGGGGGTTCAGACGGGCCAGCCCGAGGATCCCCCATGCGGTCATCCAGTGGCTTTCGGGGTCCTCGCGACTCAGGCCCCAGCCCCCATCCGGGCGTTGCGCCGCTTCCAGCCATCGCCGGGCCCGTTCTACGGCCGGCGCGGCCTCGGGGTCCGGGCCCAGGGCCACGAGGGCCGCCCCGGTGGGCTCCGTCGCCGAAGGGGATCCGGGCCGGTAGCCCCATCCTCCGTCCGGGTTCTGGGATCGGGTCAGGAAGGCCCGGGCGTTTCGGGCCGAAGGCTCTCCCGGCATGCCCATCCGCTCCCCGCGCGGCAAAAGTCCTTACTCTCAGGAAGCTTTGATGACTCGTGGGGTGCCTTTTTGATTCTACCTGCGAGCGTGGACGTGGAGGACTTCAGAAAAAGGCCGGGATCCTGTTCCGCCATGAGAACAGGATCCCGGCCCTCGAGGGGAGAAAGGGCGCTTTACGAACCGCTCAGGGCGCTGGCGATCCGGGAGAACACGGTGCTGACCTGGGTGCCCAGGACGGTGAGGATGACGATGACCACGACGGCGATCAGCACCAGGATCAGGGCATACTCCACCAGCCCCTGCCCCTTCTCCCGCAGCCACAGCCACGCTTGAAGCAACCGGACCATCGCACACCTCCTTGGGTTTAAGGTTTCTGACCCATAGTGTAAGCCGTTTGCGCCCGGAGGGGAGTAGGACTTTGGTCATGGGGGGTGGGAGCCGGGGCGCGCTGCGTTCAGCGGGGGGTGGCCGCCGTGGGGATCCCCCGGTGCTCCAGCTCGGCCAGGAACTTCTCCGCCTCCATGGCGGCCATGGCCCCGAAGCCGGCCGAGGTGATGGCCTGTCGGAACCAGCGGTCGTGCACCTCGCCGGCGGCGAAAACCCCCGGGACGCTGGTGTGCAGCCGCTCGTTCACCCGGATGTAGCCCGCCTCGTCCAGCTCGAGCTGCCCCCGGAACAGGGCGGTGTTGGGCTCGTAGCCGATGAAGATGAACACGCCGTCGGTGGGGAACTCCCACTCCTCCCCCGTCTTCACGTTCCGCAGGCGCACCGCCCGCACCCGGCCCTCGCCCAGGATGGCGGTGACGATGGTGTCGGTGATGAACCCGATCTTCGGGTTGTGACGCGCGCGCTCCTGCAGGATGGGCTGCGCGCGGAACTGATCCCGCCGGTGGATGATGGTCACCCGACGGGCGTAGCGGGTGAGGAAGAGGCCTTCCTGGAAGGCGCTGTCGCCCCCGCCCACCACCACCACGTCTTTGTCCGTGAAGAAGAAGCCGTCGCAGGTGGCGCACACCGAGACGCCGCGCCCCCAGAACTCCTGCTCCCCGGGGACGTTCAGGCGGCGCGGGGTGGCCCCGGTGGCGACGATCACCGCCTTCGCCTCGTATTCCCCTCCGTAAGTCCGGATCCGGAAGGGATGCCGTCGGAAATCCACCTCCACGGCCTCGTCGAACTCGAAGCGGGCCCCGAAGCGCTCGGCCTGCTGCTTCATGCGCTCGGCCAGCTCCGCCCCCCCGATGGGCTCCGGGAAGCCGGGGAAGTTCTCGACGATGTCGGTGGTGGCGATCTGCCCGCCGACGCTGTTGCCGGTGATCACCAGCGGCGAGAGGTTCGCCCGCGCCGCGTAGAGGGCCGCCGTCAGCCCCGCCGGCCCCGCGCCCAGGATGATCAGGTTCTCCATCGTGTCCCTCCGTTCTCATAGATCTCGGAACAAGTCCTCCAGGTCGACCTCCAGGCCCGGGATCAGGCCGCTGCGCACCCGACCCCTCTCCCGGGCGGTATCGGCCAGCACGAACCGATCTCCCTCCAGCCGGTAGATCTCCACCCGCCGGGTGTCGGGATCGACCACCCAATACTCCTGCACCCCGGCCTGGGCGTAGTCGTAGCGCTTCTCCAGCAGGTCCAGATGGGCGGTCGAAGGGGACAGGATCTCCACAATGAGGTCCGGCGCCCCCTCGATATGGGTTTCCCGCAGGCGGTCCGCGTGTTCCTTCAGGACGACCAGGAGGTCGGGCTGGTAGACGGTGTCCTCCCGCAGCTTCACGTCCAGGGGCGCGTCGTAGACCCATCCGATGCCGGTTCGACGCACCGCCTCGACGAGCAGGAGCTCCAATCGCAGGGAGACCTCCTGATGCTTTCGGGACGGCGATGGGCTCGGCATGGGCACCCCCCGGACGAGGATCCAGTAGCCGGGTTGAGTCTCCGTCCACCGTCGGAAGTCCTCGTAGCGTTCGAACCGCAGGCCCTCGACGGCCGCGCGCGCCATTCTCTCCCCCTTTCGGTTTCAGGAAACCGGCTCCGGGACGGGCTGGGCGCGCCAGATCCGGGTGGGATCCTGGATGCGGTCCGGGAACAGGATGCCGTCCAGGTGGTCGATCTCGTGCTGGAAGACCCGGGCCACCAGCCCCTCGGCCCGGATGCGGACCCGCCGCCCCTCCGGGTTGAGGCCGCGCACGATGACCCACCGGGCGCGGGGGACCCAGCCATACCATCCGGGGATGGAGAGGCAGCCCTCCACCCCTTCCTCGATCTCCGGGGAGGCCTCGACGATCTCCGGGTTGATCACCGCGTAGAGCACCCCGCTGCCCGGCACCTCCTCGTCCTCCGGGACCTCGACGATGATCACCCGCAGGGGCTCTCCCACCTGGGGGGCGGCCAGGCCGATCCCCTCCGCCGCCCGCATGGTCTCGACCATGTCCGCGATGAGGCGGCGCAGGGCCGGGGTGATCCGCGTCACCGGCTCGGCCTTCCGCCGCAGGATGGGCTGGTCCGCCATCACGATGGGCCGCACCGCCATCGGTTCGTTCCCTCCTGATCCCATGCGGATTGGATGCAGATCCCTGGGGCGCGTGACATCCCGGGAGCCCGGTCGTCCCGCCGCGCGTGTTCTCATTTTAAACGGAGTCCCCTCGTTTTTGCGATCCCGGGAGGTCGAATCAATTCGACCTCCCGGGGCCTTCGACGGACGGTCGGCCTGTGTGCCGAATGAATTCGGCCTCGAGGGGCCTTCGGCCGACGGTCGGCCTGCGCCGACCGAAAAGCGTTCCCTGCGTCGGCGGAGGCCGACGCTTGGCGCGGAGCGCCTTGAGGGGCCGATTTCAATCGGCGTGAAAAGGCCGACGCGGGGCGCGGAGCACGCCGAAGGAATTCGCCCTTGGTCGGACGCATTCGTGTGCTCGTGTCTCTATTTGTGGACAGCCCGCCGCGACCGGTGAGGCCCCGGTAGGCTGCTGGCAGGCCGAAATGAATTTCGGCTTACATCTTTGACCGTTCGCTTTGACCGTTCGCCGCCCCCGCGGTATGCTCCTATTTCGAAAACCCCTCGGTTCGGGACGCTGCGATGGATGGGGAGCGCGGGTATCCCTGGCATCTGCCGCCGGCCCTGGCCCTGCATCTCGAGATCCTCCGCTACCCGATCCTGGCCCGCCGGATCCGGGAGCGGATGCGCCAGGAGCTCTTCGCCCGCGGCATCATCACCCCCGAGGCCTTCGAGGCTGAGGTCCGGGAGAAGGCCCTGATCTCCCAGCGCCTGGAGGGGCTCACCGATCCCTTCAGCCAGGAGTCGGCGGAGGAATGGGAGGAGCGGCTGGCCCAGATCCGGGACCAGCTGACGGAGTTCTATTTCGCCTACAACCTCCCCCACAGCCTGTTCGTGGAGATCGTCCGCTCGGTGCTGGAGGAGCGGGCGCCGGGGCACCGCCCGGTGCTGACCTTCAACCCGGAGCTGGCCCCGGTGGAAGCCCTCTTCGCCCAGGCCGAGGCCTACGAGGCCGCGCCCCCGGAGCAGCGCAAGGCCGTGCTCCCCCATCTGAAGGAAATCCGCGTGGTGCTCATCAAGAGCATCATCAGCGATCAGCTGGCCTTCGTGGGGATCGCCCGGGAGCACTTCACGTCGGCGGACCTGCGGGCCATCTACGAGCGGCGCATCGGGCAGGGGAAGATCGGGGGCAAGGCGGCGGGGATGATGCTGGCCTGGCGGGTGCTCCGGACTCCTGACCCGGAGGATCCCTTCCCCCTGGCCGAGCGGGTGGGCATCCCGGACTCCTGGTTCATCGGCGCGGACGTCTTCTACGAGTTCATGGAGCGCAACGGGCTGCTCCCCTACCTCAACCAGAAATACAAAACCGAGGAGGAGATCCGGGCGGAGTTCCCCGAGGTGCAGCACGCCTTCCTGGAGGGCCGCTTCCCGGGCTGGTTCGTCCAGCGGCTGCGGGACCTGCTCCGGGAGATCGGGCCGCACCCTCTGATCGTGCGGTCCTCCAGCCTCCTGGAGGACAACTTCGGCGCTTCCTTCGCCGGCAAATACGAGAGCCACTTCTGCCCCAACCAGGGCTCTCTGGAGGAGAACCTGGAGGCGCTGCTGACGGCCATCAAACGGGTTTACGCCAGCGTCTTCCACCCGGACCCCCTGATCTACCGGCGGCACGTGGGGCTGCTGGATTACGACGAGCGGATGGCCATCCTGCTCCAGAAGGTGGAGGGGACGCGCTACGGGCGCTACTTCTTCCCGCCCGTCGCGGGGGTCGCCTACTCCCGCAACCCCTTCCGCTGGAGCCCGCGCATCCGGCGGGAGGATGGCTTCGTGCGGATGGTGGTGGGCCTGGGCACCCGGGCGGTGGAGCGGGTGGCCCACGATTACCCCCGCATGGTCGCCCTCAGCCACCCGGGCCTGCGCCCGGAGAAGGACCCCCAGGCCATCGCCCGCTACGCCCAGCACTTCATCGACGTCATCGACCTGGAGGAGAACACCTTCCGCACCCTGCCGGTCCACGAGGTGCTGGCAGGGGATTACCCCGGCCTGGCTTACCTGGCCGTGGTCCACAAGGGGGACTACCTCCAGCCCCTCATCGGCCGCAACGTGGACCCCCGCGCCCTGGTGCTCACCTTCGATCGCCTGCTCCAGGAGACGGACTTCGCGCCGCTGATGCGGGCGGTGCTGCGCAAGCTGGAGCGCTACTACGGCCGCCCGGTGGACGTGGAGTTCGCGGTCCTTCTGGGGGAGGGCCGGCCGCCCCGGCCGATGCTGCGGCTGCTCCAGTGCCGCCCGCAGACCGACCGGGAGCAGGCGGCCCGCCCCCGCATCCCCCGGGACGTCCCGGCGGAGGATGTCCTGTTCACTTCGTATCAGATGGTGCCCCACGGGGCGGTGTATAACATCCGCTACGTCGTCTACGTGGACCCGATGGCCTACACCCGCATCCCGGAGCTGAGCGCGCGTCTGGAGATCGCCCGGGTGATCGGGCGGCTGAACCGTCGGCTGGCGGGGGAGCGGTTCATCCTCATCGGCCCCGGGCGCTGGGGGAGCGTGAACCCGTATCTGGGGGTGAAGGTGGGCTACGCGGACATCTACAACGCCCGGGCCCTGGTGGAGATCGGGCTGCGGGGCGCTCAGGGGGCGCCCGAGCCCTCCTACGGCACGCATTTCTTCCGCGATCTCATCGAGGCGCAGATCTATCCCCTCGCCCTGATCCCGGACGACGAGCGGGCGGCCTTCCGGGCCGATTTCTTCCTCCGGGCGCCCAACATCCTCGCCGCGCTGCTGCCGGAGGAGGCCTCCCATGCGGGGGTGGTGAAGGTCATCGACATCCCCGCCGTGGCCAGCGGCCGGTATCTCCACTTGGTGATGGACGGCGATCAGGAAGAGGCCATGGCCTACCTGGGGCCGAAGGTGGAGGATCCGGGTGCCTGAGAGCGACCCAGCCGGAAACCTGACGGAGCTCGGGGGACGAGGCGATGCGCGTGGAGCCCATCCGGTTCACCCTCCTCGCCCGGGACGGCCGGGCGCGGGCGGGTTTCCTGGACACCCCTCACGGCCGGATCCCGACGCCGTGCTTCGCCCCGGTGGGCACCCAAGGGGCGGTCAAGACGGTGCCGGCGTGGGACCTGGAGGCCCTGGGGGCGAAGCTCATCCTGGCCAACACCTATCACCTCTACCTGCGGCCCGGGGACGAGCGGATCGCCCGCCTGGGGGGCCTGCACCGCTTCATGGGCTGGAACGGCCCCATCCTCACCGACAGCGGCGGCTTCCAGATCTTCAGCCTCCAGGGGCTGCGGGAGGTGGACGACGACGGGGTGACCTTCCGCTCCCACCTGGACGGCTCCCTCCACCGCTTCACCCCGGAGAAGGCGATCCGCATCCAGGAGAACTTGGGGGCGGATCTGATCATGTGCCTGGACGAGTGCCCGCCTCCCATGGATTACGATTACAACGTGCGGGCTCTGGAGCGGACCCACCGGTGGGCGGAGCGGTGCCGGGCGGCCCACACCCGCCCGGATCAGGCCCTCTTCGGCATCGTGCAGGGCGGGGTCTTCGAGGACCTGCGGGCCCGGAGCGCCCGCTTCCTGATCGGCCTGGATTTCCCGGGCTACGCCATCGGCGGGCTCTCGGTGGGCGAGCCCAAAGCCCTCACCTACCGGGTCCTGGAGCTCATGGACGCCCTGCTGCCGGAGGAGAAGCCCCGTTACCTGATGGGCGTGGGGACCCTTCTGGATTTCGTGGAGGCGGTGGCGCGGGGGGTGGACCTCTTCGATTGCGTGATGCCCACCCGGGTGGCCCGCCACGGGACGGCGATCACGCGAACGGGGCGCCTGAACCTGCGCAACGCCCTCTACGCGGAGGACCCCCGGCCCATCGATGAGGCGTGCGGCTGCCCCACCTGCGGGCGCTTCTCCCGGGCCTACCTGCGCCACATGTTCAACGTCGGGGAGCCCCTGGCGATGCATCTCACCACCCTGCACAACCTCTACACGATGTTCCGGTTCATGGAGGACATGCGGCAGGCCATCCTCGAAGGACGCTTCGCCGGGTTCCGGGCCGCCGTCCTGGAGGCCCACGCCGCCCTGGCCCCGGAGGAGGCCGACGGATGAGCGCCGCGCCGCGGGCCCCGGAGATCGCGGCGGTCCTTCTCGATCTCGACGGCACCCTCTACACCGCGGAGGGACCGATCCCGGGCGCCGCCGAGGCGGTGCGGGCCCTCCGGGCGCGCGGAGTGGCCGTCCATTTCGTCACCAACACCACCACCCGCAGCCGCCGCGCCCTGGCGGAGCGGCTGAACCGCATGGGCTTCCCGGCCGCCCCGGAGGAGATCTACAGCCCGCCCTGGGCGGCAGGCCGTTTCCTGCGAGCCCGGGGCGCCCGGGCCTTCCTGCTGGTGCCGGAGAGCGCGCGGGAGGACTTCGCGGGCGTCCCGGAGGACGACCAGCGGCCGGATTACGTGGTGGTGGGGGATCTGGGGGAGGACTGGACCTTCGAGCGCCTGAACCGGGCCTTCCGGCTGATCCTGGAGGGGGGCGCCGGCCTCATCGGCCTGGGACGGACCCGCTACTGGCGGGCGGCCGATGGGCTCCGGCTGGACGTGGGGCCTTTCCTCGCGGCCCTGGAGGAGGCCACCGGGCGGAAGGCCCTCATCCTGGGGAAGCCGGACCCCGCCTTCTTCCGGATGATCCTGGAGGATCTGGGGGTGCCGCCGGAGCGGGCGGCGATGGTGGGGGACGACATCGAGATCGACGTCGGCGGGGCCCAGGGGGTTGGGATGCGGGGCCTCCTGGTGCGGACCGGCAAGTTCCGCCCGGCGGACCTGGAGGGATCGATCCGCCCGGACGCCGTGTTGGGCTCCGTGGCCGAGCTGCCCGCGTGGCTGTTCGGGTAGGCGATCCGTGAAGAAAAACCGGTGGAGACATCGGAACGCTTCCTCGCCACCGGCTCCTCGGTTTCCCATCGCCCGGGCGGATCGGGCGGGACTTCACGGGTAGATCCCCCGGATGAGGGTGGCCTGGGCGACGCGCCAGATGGCCAGGGCCTGGGCCGCCGTGCGGTAGTCGCCGCGCTGGAGGCCGTAGGGGCGCAGCTCCTCCTCCTTGGCCAGCACCTCGTAGAAGGCCCGCTTCAGGATCCGCTCCATCCGGCTGTTGATCTCCTCCTCCGTCCAGAAGAACGACTGCAGGTCCTGCACCCACTCGAAGTAGGAGGCGATCACCCCGCCGGCGTTGCACAGGATGTCCGGGATGATGAAAACTCCCTTCTCGATCAGGATCTCGTCGGCCTCCGGGGTGGTGGGGCCGTTGGCGCCCTCGGCCAGGATGCGGGCCTGGACGGAGGGGGCGTTCTCCGCGGTGATCTGGTTCTCCAGGGCGGCGGGGATGAGCACATCCACCTTCAGCGTGAGCAGCTCCGCGTTGGAGATAGGCTCCCCTTCGGGGAACCCCACCACGGTCCGGTTCCGGCGGACGTGCTCGATCAGCCGGGGGATGTCCAGCCCCTTCGGGTGGTAGACGCCGCCGTGGACGTCGCTGACGGCCACCACCTTCGCTCCCATCTGGTGGGCGGTGAGGGCGGCGTGGGAGCCCACGTTCCCGAAGCCCTGGATGGCGATCGTCGCCTGCTTGATGGGGATGCGGTTCAACCTCAGGGCCTCGGCCACCACCATCATCACCCCGCGGCCGGTGGCCTCCACCCGCCCCACCGTCCCCCCGATCTCCAGGGGTTTCCCGGTGACCACGGCGGGCTGGGTGAAGCCGGTGTGCATGGAGTAGGTGTCCAGGCCATGACCTGGGGGTTGGTCCCCACGTCCGGCGCGGGGACGTCCCCGCCGGGGTGCATCAGCAGGCTGATCTCGGTGGCGTAGCGGCGGGTGAGGCGCTCCAGCTCCCGCGGGGAAAGGGAGCTGGGGTCCACGGCCACGCCGCCTTTGGCGCCCCCGTAGGGGATGTTCACCAGGGCGCACTTCCAGGTCATCCACATGGCCAGGGCCCGCACCTCCTCCAGGGTGACGTCCGGTTGGTAGCGGATGCCGCCCTTGGTGGGGCCGCGGACGGCGTTGTGGTGCACCCGGTAGCCGGTGAACATGCGAATGGAGCCATCGTCCATCTGGACGGGGAAGTTGACGATCAGCTCCCGTTTGGGGCGGCGCAGGAACTCGATCAGCCCCCGCTTGAGGGGGTGGCCGGAGGCTTCCAGGATGTGGGCGGCCTTGTCGAACTGGGCCAGGGCGGCCTGCCAGGCCTGCAGCCCCTTTCGGATGGCCTCCGGGGAAGCGTAAGAATGGGATGGGCTGTAGATCGGCGCTTCCATGCGATCGCCTCCCATAACCCCTCCTTGCGCACGGATGCTCATAAATTCCGGAGGGCCAGCATCAGCTGGCCCTCCGGGAACCGTCAGGTCCGGGATGGAAGTTTACACCCAGCCCCGCAACCGCATGGCCTCCACCACCCGCTCGATGGCCACGATGTAGGCGCCCAGCCGGTTGTGCACCCGGTAGCGCCGGGCCGTCTCGTGCACGGCGTGGAAGGCCGCGGTCATCTTCTCGTCCAGGCGCTGGTGCACCTCCGCCTCGCTCCAGTAATACCCGTAGGCGTTCTGGACCATCTCGAAGTAGGAGACCGTCACCCCGCCGGCGTTGCAGAGGAAGTCCGGGATGACGTAGACCCCCTTGTCGTGGAGGATGTGGTCGGCCTCCGGGGTAGTCGGCCCGTTGGCCAGCTCGGCCACGATGCGGGCCCGGATGCGGGGCGCGTTCTCGGCGGTGATCTGGTTCTCCAGGGCCGCCGGGAAGAGCACCGTCACCGGCAGCTCCAGCAGCTCCTCGTTGGTGATGGCCTCCGCCCCGGGGAAGCCCACCACGGTCCCATGCTCCCGCTTCCAGGCCGACAGGGCGGCGAAGTCCAGCCCCTTCGGGTTGTAGACCCCGCCCTGGGAGTCGCTGACAGCCACCACCTTCAGGCCCAGGAGCTCGGTCCCCAGGCGGTGGGCGTGCTGGCCGGCGTTGCCGTAGCCCTGGATGGCGGCGGTGGCCCCGTTCAGGTCCAGGCCCAGGACCTTCGCCGCCTCCCGGGTGGCGTAGATGCCGCCGCGGGCGGTGGCGTCCTCCCGGCCCTTGCTCCCGCCCAGGGGCAGGGGCTTGCCGGTGATCACGCCGGGCGCGTTGTGGCCGACGATGGTGCTGTATTCATCCATCATCCAGGCCATGATCTGAGGGTTGGTGTAGACATCCGGCGCGGGCACATCCCGCTCCGGCCCGATGAAGGGGGCGATGGCCCGGATGTAGGCGCGGCTGATGCGCTCCAGCTCCCCCTGGGAGAGATGCTTGGGATCGCACACCACGCCGCCTTTGCCGCCGCCCAGAGGCAGGTCCGTCACCGCCGTCTTCCAGGTCATCCACGCCGCCAGGGCCCGGACGGTGTCGAGGGTCTCCTGGGGGTGATAGCGGATGCCGCCCTTGGCCGGGCCGCGGGCGTCGTTATACTGCACGCGGAAGCCCCGGAAGATGCGGATCGAGCCGTCATCCATCCGGACGGGGAAGGTCACCTGGATCTCCAGCTTGGGCCAGCGGAGCATCTCGTGGACGTGGGGCTCCAGGCCGATCACCTGGGCGACCTCATCCAGCTGCTTCTGGACGATCTCGAAGGGGTTCAGGGTCTCCTGCTTGATCTGTTCCACCGCCATGGCGATCGCTCCTTCTGGGAAATGGGGGGTGAGGTGGGGCCTCCGGGACCGCAGGGATCGGAAAATAATACGGGGCCACCCCGGGCGAGGTAGCCCCGTATGCGATCTCCCTGTCCGCTGCTCGGACGATCTGCCACAGCCCCATGGGGCCTGTGCTGGGACATCAGGTCCTTTCCTACCCCCATTCTACCCGGAAGGCATCGCTCTGTCAACTCCGGTGCCCCTGAGATTCAGACATAAGTCAGGGCAGAGGGGAAGAGGAGGGCCTGGAAGGCGGCCCGCACTGCCCCCACAGGGGCCGGCCCTTCCCGCCGCGAAACCGACCCCTTCGGCTTCCGCTGCACCAACAAGCTAGAATCGCACGCTGGTTTCCCCTTCCGCTACGGTCCGTTCGGACCCTCCCCCGCCTCCAGCAGCGCCCCACAGAGAAAGCCCCTCCGCGGCCCCCTGATCAATCTGCCCAACGGCCCAAACCTGCCACCGTAAGGCCACCCTCTTTTCCATAGGCTCCCAGGACTGGTTCCTCGGACGCTCCCATCCCCACAGACCCTTCAAATCCCGGAAGGTCTCCTTGCTCTTCAGCCGTGGGAGATCAATCCGTAGGGCTTCTTCCGGCTCCGGGGGGCTCATCCCCCACCCGGGCTCCGCCCATTCCCGCTGCCAGAGGTCAATTCCATGCACCCACACCGGCCCTCGATCCCATACATTCCGATCCACGACCTTATGACCCCAGCCGACAGATCGGGGGACGGCTTGCCCCTCCGCATCCCCGAACGGAGGCGGGGGACTCCCCCGATTCCGACGAAGGACCAACGAAAGGCCCGCAGCCGCGAGATCAGACAGAAGCTCTAAGTAACGAAACTCCCGGTCCCGCCCCGGCGGCCGCTCCCCCACAAACGCCTTCCACAGCTCAAAAGCTTGCCAATAGTTCGTGTTTTGAGAATCTGCCATCGCTGCGATTGGCCGGGAAGCATCACAGATGAATCCATAAGGAATTGCTCCCCCTCGATCGGGGATGGCCAGCCCCTACTGCCCGAGGCCTCGGGTGCCGCCGTCCGAGAGCGCCCCCTATCTGGGGTCTGACGGGCCCGGAGACGCTCGATTGGCGTCCCATCCCCCAGGACCGAGGGGGCTGGCTCCGAAAAGGGGCGGACCCGCGCCGGACGCGGATCCGCCTGGCGCAAAGGGCATGGGATGCGTGGATCCGCTGCGTAGAAGGAGCCCTTGCGCGGGGGTGGCGATCTCGGTCTACATGGAAGGAAGGGGCAGCCCGGAGGGCCTGGCCGATCTCGGCCGCCCAAGCCGCCTAAGTTTCATCGTCGAGCAGATCTTGCATCTGGGTGCGCATCGGGATGGCCTGGTTCGTGGGGGCCCCTGGGAGTAGGGTTGCTCTTCGTGTCCATTCTGCCGGGTGAGGAGGTCCCCCTCCCCCCGTCCCAACCTGCGCCCAAACTTCGGTGTGGGCGGTTGACAGCAATCAGGAAAATGTGGTATATAAAAGCTCGGCTGTCTGACACACGCCTGGCCGGACAGAGCGTCTGCAAGCGCGGCAATCTTTCTCCCGGACAAAGGCCAGCGGCTTCTTCGAGAGATGATCCTCCGCGAGCAAGCAAGGGGCCAGCCTTTGCCCGATGGGGATCGATGAGGATCACTGAATCTATGAATCTTGCGATCCGAAGGGCTCCCGTTCGTGGGCCCAGCCGTAGCGACCGAAAGCAAGGCTCACCCCTGCGCTCTGCGATCCGCCGGGAGCGTCCCTGCTGAAGCAGTCACGGGTTCGGAGACCATGATGGCAAGAGAATCCAGCGTTCGGTCCCTCATCCTCCGGATGCTCCTCTTCGACGCTGCCGTCCTTCTCAGCGCAGCAGTTTCCTTTCTCCTTTTCCCTGCCCCTATCGCTAAATGGATTGCTGCACTCTACCATGCCATCCTGGTTACGCCGTGCGTTTGGTTTTCTTTCCAGATCTACCGTTCCCTGAAAGAGGGACGGCGAGCGCGTCGGATCTGGGCGCTGCTGACCGCCGCCCTGGGCTCGTGGGCGATCGGCGAGATCCTATGGGCTGCAATCACCACTTTCACCACCCCGCCTGACTTTGGCTGGCTGGATTTATTCTGGCTGATTGGCAACGCCTTTCTGATTGCTTTCTATGCCTCCCTGATCCGCTTCTTCTCGCTGGCCATCCGGGAGTGGAGGCAATTTCTGGCATTTGGATTGATCTTGCTGTTCATTGTCACGGCGGGTGTTGCCATCTATGCGCCGATGTTCAGGGAGCTGCTCGAAGACTGGCTGGGATTTGCCATAAGCCTCCTGTATCAGATTCAGTACTTTCTTCTCCTGGCCGGCGCGACCCTTCTCACCCTTGCGGTCTATCAGGGGCTCCTAGGGATCAGCTGGACCGTCTTGGCTGCGGGGATATGGTTGCACGCGTTCTCGGATCAGGTCTTCTTTTATACGAGTTTGCAAGGTCTCTACTACCCCAAGGGCGAGGCCACAGCGCTCAGTGTGTTTCATGATCTCGTTTATATTGCTTCCTACCTGATCATCCTGAACGGGGTTTATCTGCGGCGGGCGTTGCCGTTGCCGGCCGTTGTGGCGGAAGAGGTGCGGATGATTGCCCCGCAACTGCGTCCGCGGGAGACGTGGGTGCTGATCTCTGACGAGAACGGGCGGGTTTTGTTTGCGGATCCGCGCCTGCTTCAGGTCACGGGGGCGGCCAGCGTTGGGGAAGTGGTGGGGGAGTTCGTAGGGGCCCTTCTGGGTTTACAGTCCAAGACGGAGCTTGAGATTTTGGGGGAAGCGCGCGCGCAGGGATACAGTCGGCCGCGGGCGGTTTTGCTGTTTGGCGAACGGTATGCCGTGCAGGCCGTGGTTGAGGAGGGGTCCTTGCGCGAGGTGTATTGGTTGCTGACTCCTGGGGACGTTGGCCTGGCGATTCGGCACGAGGAGAAGATCTCGCTGGAAGGGCTTTTGGCTCAGGCGGTGCGCGGGACGGTCCGAGCGCCGGGGGAGCTGCAGGCGGCCTACTTTCGGGCGGTGTTTCAGCTGATTTCTGTGATGTGTGCTCGTTTTGGGGGCGAGGAGATCGGGCAACGGTTTTTCCAACAGTTTGAGCCAAGCCTGAACGATGGCTTGGAGAAAATGCGCTTGGACCCTCTCCACGGGGCCAAAGCGTGCCGCGACCTGCTGCAGCAGGCGCTGGAGTGGGCGCTGGTCGTGGTGCCGGCGGATCAGTTGGGGGGTGCGCTGAAGCGGTTAGAGGAGGGGCTGGGGGAGGAGGTTCTGCGGGCGGTCGATGCGGCGGGCCTGCGCCTGGCTTTGCCGGGCGGGTGATCTGCTGTGCGGCCGGTCGATGTGCGGGGCTTCTGCTGGCGCTGAGGGGCTCATTCCCCACCTGGGCTTTGCCCGTTCTTGCTGCCAGAGGCGGGTGAGGCACGCTGGCATCGTCCTCTGATCCCGCACGTTCTGATAGATGACCTGCGGACCTCGGTCGACATCTGGGGCCACTGCGGGTCCCTCCGCGTCCTCGGACTGAGGCGGACGGCTCCCCAAATTCCGATGAAGGGTCTTGGGAAGCATCACGGATGAGACCGCCTGGAATCGCTTGCTCTTGACAGGGGATAGCCCGCCGCCACCGTCTGAGGCCTCGGGTGCGGCGGTCTGGGAGCCCGCGTAGGGGGTCTGGTGGGCCAGGGGGGGCGCACGATCGCTGTCTCCTCAGGCTAAGGGGGGCCCCTTCCGAAAAGCAGCGCGCTCGTGCTGAACGCAGATCCGCCTGGCCCAAGAAGCGTGGGACACTTGGATCGGCCCCGTGGGAGGAGCCTGGCCTTGGGGCGGGGATCTTGGTCCACCGGAAGCAACGGGCGGCTCGGAGGGTCTGGCCGATGTGGGGTTCATTGTTGAGCGGATCTTGCATCCGCGTGCGCGTTGGGGTGCCTGGGTCGGTGGGGGGCCTGTGGGGGCGGGGTTGCTCGCTGGGTTTGTTCTGAGTGGTGAGGAGGCCCCCCTCCCCCTGTCCTACCTCGTGTCTGAACCTTATCGGCGCTCCCGGTAAATCGCCTCGCCCTGGGCTTTCCCGTTCTTGGAGCAGGGCGATCGCTTCCGGCACGGCGGAGAAACCATAAAGCTCTGCCTCCTTCGAGGGAGGCGTGAAAGGAGCCTTCCGGCTGCTAAAAATGTGAAGGGACTGTGGCTGCTTCAGGAGTGCCGGCGAACGTGGGCCGCCCAGGGGCAGCAATGGGATGATGAGGCCCTGGTCCGTCTGGCGGAAGCAGCGCCTCCGCTCCGATCGCTCATCGACCCGGACGATCCGCGATTCCTGCCCCCAGGGGATATGCCCACACGGATTCGGGAGTTCTGTCAGGAGACCGGCCAGCCCATCCCGGAGGTGCCCGCGGAGATCGTCCGCTGCATCCTGGAGAGCTTCACCTTGAAGTATCGATGGGTGATCGAACGGCTGGAGGCCTTGCTCGCGCGCCCTATCCCTTGCATTCCCGTGGTGGGCGGCGGATCCCGCAATCCCCTCCTCTGTCAGTGGACGGCGGACGCCGCCGGACGCCCGGTGCTGGCCGGGCCTGCCGAAGCCACGGCGCTGGGCAACCCCATCGTGCAGGCGATGGCCCTGGGCCATCTCTCGGATCTCCCCGAGGCCCGCGAGGTGATCCGGCGCTCCTCCGCCCCTCTTCTCTACGAACCCCGCGCCTCCTCCGCCCAGGAGGAAGCTTATCAGCGCTTGGTCGCCCGGATCCTTCCCGCTTGAAGGTGATGAAGATAGGGGCGGCCTGTCGGGTCGCTCATGCCGGATCGAACAGCGATCGCCGCTTTCCGACGTGCTCCGATGGAGGCGCGCGGCCTGGGGTAAACTGGGGAAGCGGCAGTGATCCAGCGGCCTGGTCCGCCCAGAGGAGGAGAGACAATGAGCGTCCCCAGCCCGGCCTTTCGCGCGCGCATCCGCCAGGGGCTCTCCGATGCCGTCCTCCAGGAGGCGCTGCAGCGGGCCACCCGATCCTTCCAGATCAGCCGCGAGAAGGCGTTCGCCGACCTCCCGGACGCCGAGGCGGTCCGCGACCGCGCCCGCGTCATCCGCGCCCACACCATCGCCCACCTGGACCGCTACCTGGAGCAGTTCGCCCGGGAGGTGGAGCGACACGGCGGGAAGGTCTTCTGGGCCGCCACGGCACAGGAGGCGTGCGATTACATCCTGGGCCTGGCCCGCGCCCGGGGCATCTCCCTGGTCGCCAAGAGCAAGTCCATGGTCAGCGAGGAGATCGGCCTCAACGCCGCCCTGGAAGCCGCCGGGATCCGGGTGGTGGAGACCGACCTGGGAGAGTTCATCATCCAGCTGGCCGGGGAACGTCCCTCCCATATCATCACCCCGGCCATCCACAAGCGCCGGGAGGACGTCTCCCAGCTTTTCCAGAAGCATCTCGGAATGCCCCCCACGGATGAGATCCCCGCGATGACCGCCGCGGCCCGCCAGGCCCTGCGCCAGGTCTTCCTGGATGCCCGCATGGGGATCAGCGGGGTCAACTTCGGGATCGCCGAGACGGGGACCCTGGTGCTGGTGACCAACGAGGGCAACGGCCGGATGGTGACCACCCTGCCGCCGATCCACGTGGCCCTGATGGGCATCGAGCGGGTGGTGCCCACGTGGGAAGACGCCGAGATCCTGTTGCGGGTGCTGGCCCGCAGCGCCACCGGCCAGGCCCTCACCGCCTACACGTCGTTCCTCACCGGCCCCCGTCGACCCAAGGAGCCCGATGGACCCGAGGAGCTGCACGTGGTGCTGGTGGACAACGGCCGCTCCCGCTGGCTGGGCACCCCGCTGGAGGAGGCGCTTTACTGCATCCGTTGCGGGGCCTGCCTGAACGCCTGCCCGGTCTACCAGGCCATCGGGGGCCACGCTTACGGCAGCGTGTATCCCGGCCCCATTGGATCCATCGTCACGCCGATGCTGGGGGAGGGGGCCGGCGCGGAGCTCGCTTACGCCAGCAGCCTGTGCGGGGCCTGCCAGGAGATCTGCCCGGTGCGCATCGCCATCCCCGATCTTCTGATCCGCTGGCGTCAGATGGAGGCCGGCCGTCTCCTGCCGGCCTGGGAGCGGGCCGCCCTCTGGGCTTACGCTCGAATCGCCCGCCACCCCGCGGCCTGGGCCCGGCTCGGCCGCTGGGCGATGGCGCTCCTGCGTCGCCTGGGGCGAGGGGGATGGCTGCGGTGGGGCCCCGGGCCCCTGCGGGCCTGGACGGCGGTCCGGGATCTCCCCGTCCCGCAACGTCCGGCTTTCCGGGAGTGGTGGACCTCCCGGGGAGGAGGTGTCCCATGACCCATCCGGTGCTGGAACGCGTCCGTCGGCAGGTCACCCGACAGCCCGTGCCCTCCGGGCCGGTCCCGCGGTGGCCCCTGGACGCGCCGCGGGGGAGCGCGGCCGCCCTCGAGCGGCTTCAGGCGGCATGGGCAGCGGTGGGCGTGGCCTTCGTCCACTGCCCTACCGAGGCCGCGGCCTTCCGGGAGATCGTCGCCCGGCTGCGGGAGCGGAAGGTCCGGCACGTGCTGATGGATGCGCGCACCGACCGCGCGTATCCCGGCCTGCGGGAGGCCCTGGAGGACGCGGGGCTGACGGTGATGAGCGGCGGACTTCTCCGGGAGGAAGGACCGCGCTACCTGGGGCTGGGGCGCTGGGCGACGGCGGAGGCCGGCATCACCGAGGTGGTGGCCGCCTTCGCGGACACCGGGACGCTGTGGGTGGCCGGGGGCGCGGGAGGGATGCGCTGCGCCTCGCTGTTGCCGCCGCTGCACGTCGCCCTGGTCCGGCGGGCCCAGGTCTATCCGTGTCTGGCCGCCTGGCTGGCGGAGGCCCGGGCCTCCGGGGCGCTGATGGAATGGGTGGAGGAAAGCAGCGCGCTGATCGCCATCACGGGGCCCAGCCGGACCTCCGACATCGAGAAGACGCTGACGCTGGGGGTGCACGGGCCGCGGGAGGTGATCGCCTTTCTGATCGAGGAGGCCGTATGAGCCCGACGGTCCAGCTCTTCGTCACATGCCTGGTGGACTGGCTGCGGCCGGAGATCGGGATCGCCAGCGTGCGGCTGCTGGAGCGGGCCGGCGTCGCGGTGCGCTTCCCGGAGGCCCAGACCTGTTGCGGACAGCCCGCTTTCAACGTGGGGCGCTGGGGGGAGGCCCGGGCCATGGCCGAACATTGGGTGCGGACCTTCGACCCCGAGCTCCCGGTGGTGGCCCCCTCCGGCTCGTGTGTGGCGATGATCCGCCACGGCTACCGGGCGCTCCTGGAGGGGCATCCCCTTTACGGGCGCTGGGAGGCCCTGGCGGCCCGCACCTATGAGCTCAGTCAGTATCTGGTGGACGCGTTGGGGATCGAGGACCTGGGGATCCGGCGCGCGGGAGCGGTGACTTATCATCCTTCGTGCCATCTCCTGCGGATGCTGGGGGTGCGGGAGGCACCGGAGCGGCTGATCCGGGCTGCCGGGGCGGAATATCGCCTGCTCCCGGAGGCGACCGCCTGCTGCGGCTTCGGGGGGCTCTTCTCCGTGCACTTCGAGGAGGTCTCCGGCGCGATGCTCGCCCGCAAGATCCAGGCCATCCGTTCCACCGGCGCGGAGGTGGTCCTGGGGTGCGACTGGAGCTGTCTGATGCACATCGGCGGCGGGCTGCACCGCCAGGGCCTGCCGGTCCGCGCCCTGCACCTCGCCGAGTGGCTGGCGGAGGGGGAATGACCCGATGGACCTGCACGCCCTGCGGGAACGCCTGATCGCCTTCTTCGCCGACCAGCCGGACGTGGCGGCGGCGTATCTGTTCGGATCCGCGGCCCGCGGGGAGGCCACGCCGCGCTCGGATCTGGATATGGCGGTCTTGCTGGCGCCTGCGCCCACGTCCCCCCAGGAGGAATGGGAGCGCCGGGAAGCCCTGTCGAAGGCCCTCAGCCGGATCGTCGGCCGCCCGGTGGATGTGGTGATCCTGAACCGGGCTCCTCCGCTGCTCTGCCATCAGGTGCTGCGGGAAGGCCAGCGGATCTACGAGCGGGATCCGGAGGCCCGGATCGAGTTCGAGGTGCGTGCAGGGAAGATCTACGCCGATCTCCGGCCGATGTGGGACTTCTTCGATCGGATCCTGGAACAGGAGCTCGAGGAGGGCCGCTTTGGGGAGCCCCGACGAGGTCATCCGGGAAAGGCTTCGCTGGCTTCGAAGCGAGGTCGCCTATCTAAAAAGCGAAAGGGATAAAATCCGCTCGTTCCAGGCATACATCCAGGATGCTCGCCTGAAACGCGCGGTCGAACGCAGCCTTCAGGTGGCGATCGAGGCATGCCTGGATATCGGCCGCCGCCTGATCGCCCGAGAGGGGTTTCGATATCCGGAGGATAACGCCGACGTCTTCCGGGTGCTGGCGGAGCATGGAATCGTGCCGCCGGACCTGTTGCCCCGTCTCATCGATATGACGCGCTTCCGGAACGTCATTGTGCACGACTAAGTCCGGGTTGACGATGCGATCGTCTATGGAATCCTCAAGAAGCATCTTGGAGATTTTGAGGCCTTCGCTCGCGCTGTCACCGCTTATCTCCGGCGTTCTCGCGCATCCTCTCCCTGAGAGGGTTCTTCCAGGGCTCCGGGAGGGAGGAAAGGCTTTCTTCCGGCGAAGGGGGCCCGGGGCGATGGGGGACTTTGACCCAACGCAACGTCTCGGCGTAGGGATCCGGGCATCCTCTCGTTGGATCTCCGGCCGGAGGCATCCCGCATGCGGACGCTGTATTTCATCACCGTGGGCTTGCACCTGCTGACGGCGATCTTCCGGATCGGCGGGCTGCTCTTCCTAGCCCTGGCGGTGGTCCCGGTGGTCCGTCGGCCGGCCTTCCGCGCGCTCTCCCCCGCGCTTCTGGAGGCCATCGGCCTGCGGTTTCGAAGCCTGGGCTGGATCGCGATGGGGATTCTGGTCCTCACGGGCCTGATCAACCTGCTCGCCCGGGGGGTGACGCCGGCGCTCCTAATGGATCCCGCCTTCTGGGGAGGCGCCTTCGGGCGGGCGCTGGCGGGGAAGCTGCTCACGGTGGCCCTGGTCATCGGCTTGAACGCGTTGCACGATTTCTGGGCCGGTCCCCGGGCGACCCGGGCCCTCGCGGTCGATCCCGAGGGGGTCGAGGCGGCGCGCTGGCGGCGCCTCGCCTCCTGGCTGGCCCGCCTGACGCTGCTGGCCAGCCTGGGGGCGTTGATCTTCGCCGTCTTCATGGTCCGCGGTTGGCCGTAAGGCGGGGAGGAGGCGAGGATGCCGCGGCTCACCCGATGGTTCATCCGCGCGGCGCTGGGGCATCTCCTCGTCGCCCTGCTTCTGGGGGCGTTGCTGGGATGGGGGCGGGTGATCTCCCTGCCGCCGATCCTCACGGCGGCCACCCCGGTGTATTTCCATCTCCTGATGCTGGGCGGGGTGGCCCAGTTCATCATCGGGGTGGCCTGGTGGATGTTCCCGCCGCTTTCGAAGGAGCGTCCCCGGGGGAACGAGGCCCTGGCCTGGGCGGTCTTCTTCCTGCTGAACGGCGGGTTGATCCTGCGGGCGATCTGCGAACCATGGGTCGCGGTGGATCCGCAGCCGATCGCCCGCGGGGGGCTGTTCCTGAGCGCCCTGGCCCTGGTGGCAGCCGGATGGATCTTCGTGGGCCTGCTCTGGCCCCGGGTGAAGGGGAGGTGAGATGCCGCCCTTGAGCCGGTATATGGTCCGTCTGGCGTTGCTCCATCTGGCCCTCGGCTTCTTTTTCGGCGGCCTGATGCTCGCGCATAAGGCCTTCCCCATCGCGCCGTGGGCGATGCGGTTGCTCCCCTGGCACATCCACGGCCTGCTGATCGGCTGGACGATCCAGCTGGCCTTTGGGGTGGCTTACTGGATCTTCCCGCGGTTCGCCCTGGAGCGGCCGGGAGATCCGCGGGGGCGGGCGGGATGGGCCCGGGCTTCCCTGGTGCTGCTGAACGCCGGGGTCCTGTGCGCCGGCCCGGCGGGGCGATGGGCTGGGGGCCCGGGCTTGCCCTCGGGTTGGCCCTGGAGACCCTGGGGGTCCTCGCCTTCGTCATCCATCTGTGGCCCCGGGTGCGCCCCGCGGTTCTATGATCCACCCGGATACCGTGGCGAGCCGGGATCCGATACAATAGGGGCCTTGAGCGCGGCGCGGATTCCGTCGTAACCCGGGAGGCGCTCGATGTGGGATGTGCCCATCGTCTGGATCGCGGCCTTCATCGCCGGGGCGATGAACGCCATCGCCGGCGGGGGGACGCTGGTGTCCTTCCCCACCCTGGTGTGGCTGGGCCGTCCGCCGGTCCTGGCCAACGCCACCAACACCGTGGCCTTGCTGCCCGGCTCCATCGCCGGGGCCTTCGGCTTCCGGCGGGAGCTTCCGAAGCTCCGCCGCTGGCTCCTGATCCTGTTCTGGCCCTCCCTGGTGGGCGGCTTCCTGGGCTCGTATGTCCTGCTCCATACCCCGGAGCGCCTCTTCCGTGGCATCATCCCGTATCTGTTGCTGTTCGCCACCATCCTCCTGATGGTCGGCCCCCGGTTGCAGCGCTGGGTCCCCCGCCCCGCCGGACCGATCTCTCCGTGGCGGTGGGCGGCTCTGGCGTTCTTCCAGCTCCTGGTGGGCTTTTACGGCGGCTATTTCGGGGCGGGCATCGGCATCCTGATGCTGGCCGCGCTGGAGCTGATGGGCCTGGAGGACATCCATCAGATGAACGCCCTCAAAAACGTGCTGGCCTTCACCATCAACGGCATCGCGGCCCTGTATTTCATCCAATCCCACGCCGTGCTCTGGGGGGACGCGCTGTGGATGGCCGTGGGGGCGATGGCCGGCGGATACGCCTCCTCCACCATTGCCCAGCGCGTGGATCGGAGCTGGGTGCGCCGCACGGTGGTCGCCATCGGCTTCCTCGTGGCCTTCCGCTCCTTCTTCCATTGAGCCCGCTCAGGGGGAGCTCTCCTCCGGAACGAGCACGAGATCAAACTGCCCCCGCGTCTGGCCGGGTTGCGGGTAATACTGGGTCACCAGCACCCGATGCCCTTCCGCGGTAACCCGGATGTGGATGTGGGGCGGGCGGCCGCCGTAGGAGGGGGGAAAGTGGCTTTCGAAGGCGTAAGCGCCCTGTTCGTCGGCGAAGACCGTGGCCCGATACGCGTCGGCGTAGCGCCCGTCTGGCCCCGCCAGCCAGAACTCGATGCGCGCGCCCGGCAGCGGCCGGCAGCCCTGGCTGGAGCGCACCACGCCCTCCAGCCGGAATCCCTCGCCGACTTTGGAGCGGACCGGCGCTCCCGGCCGGTAGAACGGCCCCAGGGCGTCGGGCGGGGTAGGAACGCAGGCCTCCAGCTCCGGAGTGGAAGGGGATTCAGTAGGGGAGAGTGTAGGCGGCGAGGTTTCCTGGAGGATGGCCATGGGCGCGGGAGGGGGTGCCGGAGGGCCGTTCCCCCCTCGAACCGCCTCGCAGAACCCGAGAAGCCCGATCATCGCCAGAACCTCCCATATCCGGCTCATCGCGCCCCTCCCTTCGTCCTCGTTTGACAGGCTCATTGTCCGGACCCCGCCTCCAGCAGGGACTGCATCCGGTTGAAGATCAAGTGCGCAGCCCGTTTCGGACTGATCCGATAAAGGAGGTCCATCCACACCGCGTCCGACCCGACGAGAATGCGGTAGCGGTCCCGCTCCATCCCATCCAAGATGATCCGCGCCGCCTCCCGGGGAGGCAGCGCCCGGATGGAACGCGGGGCGCTCACCGGGGAATGGATCTCCACGCCCGAATGGGCGGCGATGTCAGTGGCCACGGCCCCTGGGAAGACCACCGTCACGAGGACCGAGGTGCCGAGCAGCTCGGTGTATAGCCCTTCCGTCAGCAGCTTGACCGCCGCCTTGGATGCCCCATAGATGGTCTGGCAGGGGACCGGCAGGAAGCCTCCCATGCTGGAGATGTTCACGATGTGGGCCTCGGGACGTTTGAGAAGGTAGGGCAAAAAGGCCCGGACCATGTAGAGGGTCCCATAGAAGTTCACCCGCATCACCCGCTCGATGGCCTCCTCATCCAGATCCTGGACGCGGACGAAGGGCTGGATGATCCCGGCGTTGTTGATGAGGCCGTCGACGGTGCCGTGGTGCGCGATGACCTGCTCGGGCAGCCGACGGACGGCCTCCCGATCGGTGATGTCCAGGACGTGAAGGGATAGGCGATCGAGAGGCGCTCCGGCCTGGGCGGCCGTCTCCCGGAGGGCCGGCTCCCGGATGTCCACCACAGCGACGCGGGCGCCCCGAGCCAGGAGGCCCAGCACCAGCTCCCGGCCGATGCCGCTACCCCCGCCGGTGACCACGATGACCTTACCGCGAACCTTCATGGCTTCCTCCAGCTGGTGGGATGAACTTAAGGCCCCGGCACGATGCGCAGGATCCGATCGTCCTCAGGACCCGGGCGTCCTCGGCCGTCGCGGTTGCTGGTCGTGAAGTAGAGATAGCCGTCCGGACCCATCTTCACCTCGCGGATGCGCCCGAAGATGCCCTGGAACAGCGCCTCGTGGAAGATCACCGTGGTCCCATCCGGCCCCAGGATCACGTGGTGGAGATGCTGGCCCCGCAGGGCGCCGAAGAACAGGTGCCCGTTCCACGGAGCCAGCCGGTCCCCGGTCACGAAATCCATCCCGGCGGGCGCCCACGTGGTGCTTTCCCCGCTATACAGGATGGGATCCGTGAAGCGAGGGTCGCCGGCGATGCCGGTCACGACGGGCCAGCCGTAGTTCGCGCCGGGCCGGATGAGGTTGAGCTCATCGCGGCAGCACAGGCCCATCTCGCCGCTGGGGCCGTGCTCCGTGCTGTAGAGCTGTTGGGTCTCCGGGTGCCAGGCCAGGCCCTGGGGGTTGCGGTGGCCCAGCGAATAGACATAGGAGCCCGGGAAGGGGTTATCCGCCGGCACCGAGCCGTCCGGGTTCAGGCGGAGGATCTTCCCCGCCAGGCTGTCCAGTCGCTGGGCTTGATCGCGCTGGGTCGCGTCCCCCGTGGTGGCGTAGAGCTTGCCATCCGGGCCGAAAGCCAGGCGGCCGCCGTCGTGGATCCCGGCTCCCGGGATGCCGTCTAGGAGGACGCGCTCCTCCCCTGCAACCTCCCCCCGCAGGGTGAGCCGGGAGATCCGGTTGCGCAGGGCGCCCCCGGCCCGATAGGTATACATCACGTAGAGATAGCCGTTGCGGGGGAAGTCCGGATCCAGGGCCAGGCCCATCAGCCCGCCCTCGCCGGTGGCGGCCACCGGGAGGACGGCCACCGGCTCCGGGCGCAGCCGGCCGTTCTCGATCACCCGGATCCGGCCGGGGCGCTCGGTGACGAAGATCCGACCGTCCGGCGCGAAGGCGAGGGCCCACGGCACCTCCAGGCCGGTCGCCACCACCTCCACCCGGGGCTGGAAGGCCGCCGACGGAGAGGGAGAGGCGCTGGGCGTGGAGGGGGCAGGAGAAGGTCGGAGCGGGGTCGCCGTCGGCGATGGGCGGGGCGCAGGGGAGGAGATCCCGGTCGGGGAAGCCCTCGGCGCGGGCGAGGCGGGCCCCCGACCGCACGCGCCCATCCAGAGCAGCGCAAGTCCTATCAGCGGCAACGCTTTTCGCATGGGAAGCCTCCGGCATCGAATGGCGCAGGCGGAAAGCCATCCTTGGACCCACGGCCGGGCCTTGCATATGTTGTGGGAGCGGCTTCCGCCGCGACCCTCACGGGATCGAAGGCGGAGGTTCGGGGCTGAAGCCCCTCCTCCGTAAGCCGAAATTCATTTCGGCATCTACGTTGTAGGAGCGGCTTTCGCCGCGACCCTTGTGGGATCGAAGAAGGCTTGGGTTGCAGGCGGAAGGCTCTCCCCTCAGGAATGATCGCTATCAACGTCCAGACACCGGTTCGGGGCTGAAGCCCCTCCTACAGAAACCATCTTTTTGTAGGAGCGGCTTTAGCCGCGACCTTTGCGTCATCAAAGACGGAGGTTCGGGGCTGAAGCCCCTCCTGCGTAAGCCGAAATTCATTCCGGCATCTATGTTGTGGGAGCGACTTTCGCCGCGACCTTTGCGTCATCCGAGATGGAGAGTTCGGGGCTGAAGCCTTTCCTGCAAAGATCGATGAGGGCGTTCTTCGATCGCCACCTGAAGGGCGCTGGGTAATTGAAAGGGGACAGGCCATCTGGTCTGTCCCCTTTCGATAGCGGGATGGAGTTTACTCCGCTTCCCGACGGGCCAGCTCGCGGTCCATCATCACCAGCCCAGCCCCATCCTCGCCGATGCGCCGGAGCGCCTCCAGGATCTGCTCCACGGTCTTCTCTTCCTCGATCTGTTCTTCCAGGAACCAGTGGAGCAGGGGCAGGCTGGAGGGATTGTTCTCGCGAACGGCGATCTGGTAAAGGTTCTGGATCAGACCGGTGACCCGCCGCTCGTGCTGGAGGGCCTGGGCGAAGGCCTCCTGCGGCGAGGCGAAATCGGCCGGAGGCTGCTCAATGGCCTGCAGGACCACCCGCTCCCCCCGATCGCAAAGGTGATCGAAGAACTTCATGGCGTGGCCCACTTCCTCACGGGCCTGGACCCGCATCCAGTGAGCGAACCCGGGTAGATGGAGGGCCTCGAAGTAAGCGGCCATGGAAAGATAGAGATAGGCGGAGTAGAGTTCATGCCGGATCTGATCGTTCATCGCATCGCGGAGGGCTTGGCTCATCGCCATGGGAGGCCTCCTTTCGCATCTGAAGTGAACGGGGCGGATCCAGATCCAGTCTAAACCACAAATCCGGATCTCGCCACCTCGACGGAGCGGGGGACGGCGGCCGGGTCGGCCATCACGATGAGGCGACGTTTCCGTTAAATGATTTGGGAACATTGCGATGGGGGAATCTTCGGCGCGAGCCCCTTCTATGGAGGCCCGCATCGCCTCCGGGGATGTGGAGGCGGAGGTCATCCGGCGGGCACAGGCGGGCGACCCGGAGGCGATCGGGTGGCTCTACGATCGCTATTACCTGCCCATCTACCGCTACCTGCGGGTCCGGGTGGAGGACCAGGAGGCCGCTGAGGATCTGGCTGCCGAGGTGTTCGTGCGCATGATCGAGCATCTGCCCCGCTACCAGTCCCGCGGGCGCCCCTTCCTCGCCTGGCTCTACACCATCGCCCGCAACCTGCTGACGGACTATTACCGCTCCCAGCGCTGGGCTCCGCTGGATCTTCCGGATCCGGAGCGAGGGCGAGGGGATGAAGGGATGATGGAGCGGATCGAGGCGCGGGCTGAGCAGGACTGCCTGTGGCGGGCCCTCCGGCAGCTGACCCCGGAGCAGCAGGAGGTGCTCTTCCACCGCTTCTTCGAGGGGCGCTCGGTGGAGGAGACCGCCCAGCTGATGGGCAAACAGCCCGGCGCGATCAGGGCCTTGCAGCATCGCGCCCTGGCCGCCCTGCGGCGGCGGATGGAGGAGATGGGATGTCGTTGAAGCAACCCTCGTTCGAGGAAGCGCTGGCCCGCTGCCTGGAGGAGGTGGCGGCCGGCGCGGATGTGGAGCGCGTGGTGGCCCGGTATCCGACCTACGCGGCGGAGCTCCGCCCCTTGCTGGAGACCGCCCTCCGACTTCGCGGGGCTGCACTTCCGCCCCCGCGCGAGGAGGCGGTCCGGCGCGGCCGCATGCGCGCGGTGGCGGCCGCTCGCCGGATGCGCTCCGCGACCCGAAGCGGGCTCACAGCCCGCCGGTGGGTGTCCGCTCTCCTCACCGCCGGGCTGTTGTTGGCGTTGCTCTTCGGAGGAGGCGCCCTGGGGGTCCGGGCCGCCGAGGCCAGCTTGCCGGGCGATCCCCTCTATCCGCTCAAGCTGCTGAAGGAATCCGCGGAGCTGACCTGGGCGGAGTGGCAGGGGGATCCCGCGCCGGCCCTGATCCATCAGCTGGAGCGCCGTTCCGAGGAGATCGAGGCCCTGCAGCGCCAGGGCCGCCCGGTGCATCCGGCGGCGTTGCAGCGCTCCACCCGTTTGTTGATCCGGTTGATCATCCTGGCTGAGCGGCATCCGGATCATCCGCTCCTGCGGCAGCGCGCGCTGCAGGCCATCGAGAGGCATCGGATGGTCCTTCTGGCCCTGCGGGATCGGGTCCCGCCGGCCGCGCGGCCGGCCCTGGAGCGGGCCCTGGAGCGGGCGGAGCGGGCTCGGGAGGTGATCCGGAAGGCCCCCATCCCCCCAGGTCCCCCCGGACGCCGTCCGGAGCCCCCGGTTCCGGGGCCGAAGCGATGAGGGGCGCTGCGGCGCAGCGACCCGAGATGGGCTCAGCGCCGCAGCAGGCGGGCGCTGTTCAGGAGGATGCCCACGTCCGGCACCACCTGGGCCGCCGCCGCGAGGATCGGCGGGAGGATCCCCAGGGCGGCCAGCAGCGCCCCGAGCCCGTTGTAGACCGTGGCGAGGGCGAAGTTCCACCGGATGACATCCATGGTGGACCGGGCGATCCGGACCGCCTCGGGCAGGAGCCGCCAGTTGTCCCGCAGCAGGACGATGTGACCGGCCTCCAGGGCCACATCCGTGCCGCTCCCCATGGCGATCCCCACGTCGGCCTGGGCCAGGGCCGGGGCGTCGTTGACGCCGTCCCCCACCATCCCCACGACCCGCCCCTGGGCCTGGTAGGCCCGGACCACTGCGATCTTGTCCTCCGGGAGGAGCCCGGCCCGGAAGGGGATGCCAAGGGACCTCGCCACGGCCGCCGCCGCCTCCGGGCGGTCCCCGGTCAGGAGTTCGATCCGCCGGATCCCCAGCCGCTGGAGTTCCTGGAGGACGTCGCGCACCTCCGGACGGAGGGTGTCCTGCACGGTGAGAAGCCCAATCGGCCGGCCGTCGAGCCGGACGGCGACCACGGTCTTCCCCTCGGCCGCCAGGCGGGCGGCGAGGGCCTGGAGGCGGTCCTCTCCGTCCGGCTTGATCCGGCCCACCGTCACCGTGTGGCCGCCGATCTGCGCCCGCACCCCGATCCCCGGCAGGGCCTCGAAGGTTTCGACCGCCGGAACCTGGACGCCCCGCTCCCGGGCGAGGGCGCGCACGGCCTCGGCCAGCGGGTGCTCGGAGTCCCACTCGGCCGCGGCGGCGAAGGCCAGCACCTCCTCCTCCCGCCACCCGTCGAGGGGGATCACGTCGGTCACCTGCGGGCGGCCGAGGGTCACCGTCCCCGTCTTGTCGATCAGGAGCACCTCCACCCGGGCGAGGACTTCAAGGAAGCGACCGCCCTTGATGAGGAGGCCCCGGCGGGCGGCGGCGCCGATGGCCGCGAGCATCGCCACCGGGGTGGCGAGGGCGAAGGCGCACGTGCAGGCCACCGCGAACACCGCGGCCATGGCCAGCGGATCGCGCCGCAGCACCAGCGTGAGGAGCCCAACCGTTGCCACCACCGGCAGATACCATGTCGCCACTCGATCGGCGAGCCGCTGGACTTCGGGCCGGCTCCGCTCCGCCTCCTCCACGAGGCGCAGGATCCGACCGAAGGTGGTATCCGCCCCCACCGACGTCGCCCGGACGCGCAGGCTCCCGAGCTGACAGATCGAGGCGGCCCAAACCCGATCCCCCGGCCCTACCTCTACGGGCATCGCCTCCCCGGTGAGGGCGCTCGGGTCCACCGTGGCGTGTCCCTCGATCACCTCGCCGTCCACCGGGATCCGCTCGCCGGGCCGCACGACCACCACCTCGCCCGGCTGCACCGCCTCCACCGGGACCTCGCGTTCCTCCCCGGCGCGGAGCACCCGCGCCCGCTGGGGCCGCAGGGCGAGGAGGGACCGCATGGCGCGGCGGGCCTGCTCCACCGTGAGGCGCTCGACTTCCTCGCCGATCCGCATGAAGAGCGCCAGCACGAGGGCGCTCGACCACTCCCCCACAAGAGCGGTGGCGAGGACCCCCGCCGTCATCAGGGTGTGGGGAGTCACCCGCCCCCGGCGGGCCGCCCGTGCCACATCCCGGAACGCCGGGAAGCCGGCCAGGAGCGTCCCGCTGGCCCACAAGGGCCACGGGATCCGGGATTCGAGAAGATGGAACCATCCCAGTCGCTCCCCGACGACGATGAGGAGGACCAGCATCAGAAGGCCCGCGAAGGCCGCGGAGGCCCGGGCGCCCACCTCCGCGATCACAGGGCCGGCTCCTGGGCGGCCCTCACGTGCCCTTCCCGCCTCCTCCGGGACGTCCACGCAGCATCGTTCGCAGCCTTGCGACATCTCCTTCTCCCTTCCGCATCGACCCCTTTCATTTTATGCCACATTATGCCACAGGCCGTTGGGATCGCTTCGGTCACGCCCACCGCTGCTCCCGGGTATGTCCCGATTTTGTCGGGCCTGGCCGCCTTGTAGGACAACTGCTCGCAGTTGTCCTACGATTTTGGGACGCACCGCTGCTCCCCCTTGACAACCCCTGTCCAGCCCATATAATAAAGGTGACCTTGTGCTCAACTTTGTGAATCCCCATGGATGACGAGCGATTGGCCCAGATTGCGTCCTGGTATTACGAGGAGGGGCTGGATCAGGGGGCGATCGCCCGGCGGCTGGGGTGCTCGCGTTCCATGGTCTCGCGTTACCTCAAGGAGGCCCGGGCCCGGGGCCTGGTGGAGATCCGGATCCGGCATCCCCTGAAGACCGATCCCCGGCTGGAGGAAGCGCTGCGCGCGGCCTTCTCCCTGCGGGAGGCCTGGGTGCTGGGCAACCCTCCTGCGGATGACCGCCTGCGGTTGCGCCGGCTGGGGGAGCTGGGGGCGCGGGCGCTGCAACGCCGGCTGCGCCCGGGGATCCGCATCGGGGTGAGCTGGGGCACGGCCGTCTATGAGGTGGTGCGGGCGATGCCCGAGATCCCGCTGAAGGGCGCCCAGGTGATCCAGATCATCGGCGCCCTGGGCGCCGGCGACCCGATGATCGATGGGCCGGAGCTCGCCCGCTGGCTGGCGGAGAAGCTGGAGGCTCCGGTCCGGCATCTGCACGCCCCCCTGCTGGTGGAAAGCGAAGCGGTGGCCCAGGCCCTGCGGCACGAGCGGACCATCGCCGAGACCCTGGCCCTGGCCCGCAAGGTCCATGTGGCTCTGATCGGGATCGGCTCGGTGGACCCTCGACTCTCCAGCCTGCGGCGGGCAGGTTACCTCACGGAGGCGGAGCTGGAGGCGCTCCGGGCCGCCGGGGCGGTGGGGGATGTGCTGGCCCGGGCGCTGGACGCGGAGGGGAACCTCCTGGATCATCCCCTGAACCGTCGGGTGATCGGCCTGGAGCTCGAGGCGCTGCGCCGGATCCCCACGGTGATCGCCGTGGCCGGGGGCGTGGCCAAGGCCCCGGCGATCCGGGCCGCGCTGCGCGGCGGCTATGTCGATGTGCTGGTCACCGACGCAGAGGCGGCGGCGGCCGTCCTCGCCATGGAGGGAGCGCTGGCCTATGCGTGAAGCGCCGACGACGTCTCTTCTCGACGCGACGCTCGATCTCCCCCGGGAGCGCCTGATCGATTGGCTCTACCAGATGCTCCTCATCCGAGCCTTCGAGGAGACGGTGGAGCAGCTCTACGCGGCCGGCAAGATGCACGGCACCATGCATCTTTACATCGGCCAGGAGGCGGTGGCGGTGGGGGCCATCGCCGCTCTCCGTCCGGATGACTATATCACCTCCACGCATCGTGGCCACGGCCATGCCATCGCCAAAGGGCAGGACCTGCGGGCGATGCTGGCGGAGCTGTTGGGGAAAGAGACGGGGGTGTGCCGCGGCCGCGGCGGCTCGATGCACCTGGCGGATCTGGAGCGAGGGAATCTGGGAGCCAATGGGATCGTCGCCGGGGGGATCCCCGTCGCGGTGGGGGCGGGGCTCAGCATCCGCATGCAGGGGCAGGACCGGGTGGTGCTGTGCTTCTTCGGCGATGGGGCGGCCAACCACGGCAACTTCCACGAGGGCCTGAACATGGCCGCCATCTGGCGGCTGCCGGTGGTCTTCCTCTGCGAGAATAACCAATACGCCATGTCTATGGCGGTCCGACGGGCCATGGCCGCGCCCCGGGTGGCCGATCGGGCGGTGGCCTACGGAATCCCCGGGGAGACCGTGGACGGCATGGATGTGGTGGCGGTGTATCGGGCGGTCCGGGCGGCGGTGGAGCGGGCCCGGCGCGGGGAGGGCCCCACGCTGATCGAGGCGATCACGTATCGCTACAGGGGGCATTCCAAAAGCGATCGCCAGGTGTATCGCACGAAGGACGAGGTGCAGGCCTGGATGGCTCGTGATCCCATCGCCCGGCTCCGCGAGGCGCTGATCGCCCGGGGGTGGCTCTCGGAGGCGGAGGCGGCGGCGCTGGAGGAGCGGGCCCGGGAGGCCGTGGCGGAGGCCCTCCGGGCCGCCGAAGGAGATCCGGAGCCCGAGGTGGCGCAGTTGACCGAAGGCGTCTACGCCGAGGACCCGCTCTTCCCTCCTCGCTGGATCCGGCAGGCCTTCGGCTCCGAGGTCCCGGTGGAGCCGCCGGCGGGGACGCGGGAGCTCTCTTACGCGGAGGCCCTGCGGGAGGCGATGGCCCAGGCCATGGCCGCCGACGAACGGGTCTTCCTGATGGGCGAGGACATCGGGGTCTACGGCGGGGCCTTCGGGGTCACCCAGGGGCTGATCGAGCGGTTCGGGCCGGAGCGGGTGCGGGACACGCCGATCTCGGAGAACACCATCGTGGGGGCCGGCGTCGGGGCGGCCCTCACCGGGATGCGCCCCATCGTGGAGATGCAGTTTATGGACTTCGTGACCCTGGCCATGGAGCAGACCGTCCTCCAGGCCGCCAAGGTCCGCTACATGTTCGGGGGGAAGGCCCGGGTTCCGCTGGTGCTGCGGCTCCCCGGAGGCTCCGGCACGGGGGCGGCGGCCCAGCACTCGGAGAGCCTGGAGGCGTGGTTCGTGCACGTGCCGGGGTTGAAGGTGGTGGCGCCCGCCACGCCTTATGATGCCAAAGGGCTGCTCCTGGCCGCCCTGGCCGATGACAACCCGGTGATCTTCGTGGAGCACAAGCTCCTTTATCGAACCCGCGGGCCGGTGCCGGAGGAGCCCTATCTCGTCTCCTTGGGGAAGGCGGCTGTGCGGCGGCCGGGGCGCCATCTCACCATCGTCGCTTACTCCATCGCGGTGTTGCGGGCCCTGGAGGCGGCGGAACGGCTGGCGGCGGAAGGGATCGAAGCGGAGGTGATCGATCTGCGCACCCTGAAGCCCTACGATGCCGAGACGGTGATCGCCTCGGTGAAGAAGACGGGGAAGTTGCTGATCGTGCACGAGGCGCCGCTGCTGGGCGGCTTCGGCGGGGAGCTGGCGGCCGCGGTCGCCCAGAGCGAGGCCTTCGCCTATCTGGAGGCCCCCATCGTCCGCCTGGGCGGCGCGGATGTCCCCATCCCCTATCATCCGCGCCTGGAGCGGGCGGCGGTTCCCCAGGTGGAAGATATCGTCGAGGCGGCCCGGCGGCTGGCGCGCCTGGAGATCTGATGGGGGAGGCTCGGAAACGCATGCCAGTCCCAGTGATCATGCCCAAATTCGAGATGGCCCAGGAGAGCGGGAAGGTCCTCCGCTGGCTGAAGCAGGAAGGGGAAGCGGTCACCAAAGGCGAGGCGATCCTGGAGGTGGAGACCGACAAGGTGGCGATGGAGGTGGAGGCGCCGGCCAGCGGAACCCTGGTGGGGATCCGGGTTGGGCCCGGAGCGGTGGTGCCCATTGGCCAGCCCATCGCCTACATCCTCCTGCCCGGGGAGGTCTGGGAGGGCGCGCCGGGCGCATCGCCGGCTGCTTCGCCGGCCGGCGCCCCGCGGGCGACGCCGGTGGCGGAGCGGATCGCCCAGGCCCACGGGGTGGATCTTTCGGCGGTGCCGGGCACCGGCCCGGGAGGACGCGTGACCAAGGCGGATGTGGAGGCGTTTCTGGCTCAGCGCGCGGCGGAGGGGAAGGTGAAGGCGGCCCCGGCGGCGCGGCGGCTGGCTCGGGAGCTCGGGGTGGATCTGCAGCAGGTGAAGGGGACCGGCCCGGGCGGGCGGATCCAATCCGAGGATGTGCGGCGGGCGGCGGAGGCGTTGCGCGCGGGCGTCTCCCCGGAGGCCCTCGAAGCCCCGGCCCGCCTGGCGATCCGCCGTCGGGTGCCGCTGGCCGGGATGCGGCGGATCATCGCGGAGCGGATGAGCCGGAGCGTCCGAGAGGCGCCGCAATTCACGGTCAGCATCGATGTGGAGATGGGCCGGGCGATGGCCATCGTCGAGGATCTCGCCGCCTGGGCGGAGCGGGAGGGAGGGCCCCGGGTGACCCTCACGGCGCTGCTGGTGAAGGCCTGCGCCTGGGCCCTGCGGCGGCATCCGGCCCTCAACGCGACGCTGGAGGGCGAGGAGATCCTGGAATGGGAGGATGTGAACATCGGGGTGGCGGTGGCCGTTCCCGAGGGCCTGGTGGTGCCGGTGATCCCCGAGGCGGACCGGCGCGGGGTGTGGGAGATCGCCCGCATGCTGGAGGAGAAAGTCGGACGGGCGCGGGAGGGGCGGCTACGGCCGGAGGATGTGCAGGGAGGGACTTTCACCCTATCGAACCTGGGGATGTATGGGATCGATCGCTTCACGGCGATCCTGAACCCGCCTCAGGCGGGCATCCTGGCGGTGGGACGGGTGGCCAAGCGGCCGGTGGTCGGGGAAGGAGATGAGGTCGTGGTGCGCCCGGTGGCGACCCTCACCCTGACGGCGGACCACCGGGTGATCGACGGCGCGCAGGCGGCTCAGTTCATGGACGACCTGCGTTGGGTTCTGGAGCGCCCGGGGATCCTGCTGGGATAGAGAGGATTTCACAATGGGTGTCGTGCATCGTCGGAAGCCGAACGGATGGGACTGGGAGGGGGTGCCTGTCGTCCCTTATGGAGGACCGGGAGGCGTCTGCGGCTCCCGACGGGTGCTGATCGGCCCGCGGGAGC